>Ga0097691_1002157_pt1 | contig 13569 bp, 12 predicted proteins | sample NGESurdeep072012_8_FD_72858 | JGI IMG/M metagenome (GOLD analysis project Ga0097691, IMG submission 72858) | Arctic peat soil microbial communities from Barrow, Alaska - NGEE Surface sample 210-1 deep-072012 | ecosystem: Environmental > Terrestrial > Soil > Wetlands > Peat ...
CCGATTCATCAGACCGGAATCATTCGTTCACACCCGATCCTCGGCGGGCTTCACCATCACTACGTCCGAGTTTAAGTTTTCGGTACACACAGGCCCCTGGCAGCGTAGATTTGATAGAATGTGATGACGATCTCGAACGCGATCAGTACTACGACAATGAGTTCTAGGCGCAGCGATCGGCGCGTATCGATGATGTCAGCGAGGGTGTTGGCCGTTTCGGCCACCACGGCGAGCTTCCGGTTGAGCGCGTCGATGCGCTCTTTAAGTTCGTATTCGTCTTCGAGCCGTGCATAGAGCCGCTCCAGATCTGGACGGTCCCACAAAGCATCGGGTTTTTCCGCTACTGCAACACGGCCCGACACTCTGTGCTGGACCAGCAGGGCATTTCCGAGCAATTTCAACATCCCTCTTCGGCTCCGCCGAGTTCGTCCGTGATCTGCCAGCTCTTTCGTAAATGGCTCGATGATCTCGAACACTTTTGCCACTTCGCGTTCGTCATGGGCAAGCACGACGCTCTTCGCCAGGACGTCCGCGATGACAAGAAGCCTCTCCGGCGACATGTCCCGCAATTGAATCGGTCCTCCCGCCTGAACCTGATCCTCGGTCTCACTGGCGAACGCAACGATCGCGGTTTCCTCCTCGAAACGCTCGAGCTTCCCACCGATCCGGGGCGTCAGCTTTTCCAAGTAGCCGCCTTCGTCTTGCGGCGAAAGGCCGATCAGCACCGCGACGCCGTAGCGAAACAGAACAGCGACGCCAGTCTTGCCAACCCGGATCGCGAGCGGGACCGCCGAAAGCGCTTCTCCCTCGAAGCCCATCGTATTGATCCGGTCTCCAACAAGCAGTGCGTGTGCCGTGACCCGTGTCCCCGGGTCGGCGGAAATGAATTCCGGTTTGGTCATCACGCCGTCACTCCAAGAAACAGGGTTGCCGGCTTGGGAGACGGCGCCCATCTGCTCCAGTCTATACCCATGCTTGAGGCAGTATATCATCGCGTCAGGCCGCGGCCAAAGCTGCAGCCTTCCTGCCACAGCCTGCAAACGGCGCATAAGACGGATGAGTCCGTTTGCGGTATCTTTGAAACATGCCGACGGACTCTGAAAATGCCTGCTAATCGGGCAAGACCGGAGGTGACCGACGCCCAGTCAAAACAGCGCTAATGACCCGACTCCGACGTTCTCTGGGCTCAAATTGTCGCCCAGCGCACACGTTGCGCCCTATCCGGGTTGAGAGAGCCGTTCCATTTTTTCTGGTCAGGGTCCTCAGACTGGCTGGTCTGCAGGGGCAAATTGGTACAGCATTCCGGCAAATCCCCGGTCATCCGGGTGTGTCATCTAAAATGAGCGCAAGCAAAATCGTACTGCGGTGGGAATGGCGCTGCTTTGCCCCTTCCCTCGCGACAATCGCGCAGGCCATGGCGATCCCGAGCGATGTAGCATCGCGGGAGAGCGACGAGATCTATGTGCTCGACCCGAGGGGGACGGAAAACGCCAAGATCCGCGACGGAGTCCTCGACATCAAGCGGCTTCGCCAAATCGATGCCGACGGTCTCGAATTATGGGAGCCGGTGTTCAAGGTACGCTTCCCGCTGAGCCGGAGCGATCTTGCCGGTGCCTCTGCGGTCTGGCCGCTGCCTCTCGAAACCCTGCCTCGCGAAACCTACACGATCGAGCAATTCATCGAAGAGGTGATTTCGCTGCGGGCGGACCTTCACGTCGTGCGGGTTCACAAGTCGCGGCGCGTTTTCATGTTTGCCGGCTGTATTGCCGAGCTGGTGCGCCTCGCTGTCGAATCTCGAACGCTCGAGAGCTTCTCGCTCGAGCACGAAGATCCGAAGCGCATCCTCGCGGCGTTGCTCACGCTTGGGCTCGATGGTCACGCCAATACCAACTATTCGCTCGGTCTCAGGCGCGCGCTCGGTCTCACGTGCGCGACAACTGGGCAGCAGAAAGGATCACGTCATGGCTAAGGAGATCGAGCGCAAATTCCTCGTCAACACAGCGCTGTGGCGAGCCATGGCCGTTGGAACGCGCTATCGGCAGGGTTATCTGTCGTCGGTCAAGGAGCGCGTCGTGCGCGTGCGCATTGCCGGGGACCGTAGCTTTCTCACTATCAAGGGGCTCACGACTGGGGTGAGCCGGCTTGAGTTCGAGTACCCGATTCCGCTTGCCGACGCGACGGTAATGCTGGACGAGCTTTGCGAACGACCGCTGATCGAGAAGACGCGGCATCGCGAGGTTTTTGCCGGTCGGACCTGGGAGATCGACGTTTTTCACGGAGATAACGACGGATTGGTCGTCGCCGAAGTCGAAATTGCGAATCCCGAGGATAAGGTCGCGCTGCCGCATTGGGCAGGAGCCGAGGTTTCGAATGACCCACGCTACTTCAACAACAACCTTGCTGCACACCCATATAGGTATTGGCGGAACGATTACGCTTGAGCTTTTCCGTCCTCACCTTCTTGCTGAACGCGTTAGTCAGGCGGGTGAACCGGCGCATCGAAATTTGGTCTTGATCGGGGTTGCCCGCGATCACAACACGCTCGGAGGCAACGACACGCGGCGGACTGTAGTCATCGCCGCTCGGCTGTCCTTGGGGAACTGACCTAGATCAATGAACATCCGCCCGCTAGGCAATAAAAGGGGCTTCGGTCGTTCGTGCGATGAGATTTGGGCGTTAGTACTGCCGCGTACGGATTTGCAAAGCACGGAAGATAGCCTTCGGCCGGAAGGAAAGCAGGCCATGCGCATTGATCGAAGTGAGTTCGGCAGCATTACAGTAGACGGGAAGACCTACGATCATGATGTGATGATCGGATTGTCCGGTAGGGTGAGCAAGCGAAAGAAGAAGCTGTCGAAGCAGCAGTATGGAACATCGCACGTCGTCTCGAAGGCAGAAGCGAAAGCCGTCTTCGAGAAGGGATCCGATGTGATCATCATCGGCAGCGGCCAAGACGGCAACGTCCGCCTGTCCCCGGAGGCTGAGGATTATTTCGCGAAGAAGGGATGCGAAGTGCTGCTGCAGCCGACCCAGAAAGCGATCCGGTCGTTCAACCGATCGGCGAAGCGCAAGATCGCGCTGATGCATGTCACATGCTGACCGGCGCGGGTGCGCATTAGGATGGCCCTTGGCTTGAACTGGAGCCTCCCGGCACTGCACGGCGCACATATTGGTCTAAATCGTTGTTGAGGAGCTATGGCTCCAAACTTGACGATTTGGAGAATATCGTGGCGAGAAAGATCGACATTCAGTATCTTGAACGGCGGTACTTAGCGCTCGAAAATGAAATCGCGAATGCTTTGCTTCATAGCCTCGCTGACGATTTGAGAGTCGCCGATCTCAAGTACCGCAAGTTAATTATCGCAGACGAGATCGAACAGCATCGTCGCGCGGACCAGCGCTCGATCTGGTTATTTGATATTCAGGCAGCTTACTGAGTACGCACACATTTTGAACTACGACTTAGACAGCCGAGCAGGAAGCCGCGGGCGCAGTTCCACCAGTCGACAGGATGCCATTGCATTCTACGAATAGGGCGGAGATCTCATCTCGCTCTAAGCGCGACAATCTCTCGGCTTCTGTTAGCCAATTAACACGGTTAGCGGGCTCACGGATTGCTAGTTGTCGGCACAGCGCAGCTTGCGCTCGAATCTCCACCAGATTTTTCATGCACCTCACCCTTAGCTGTGAGGGCTCTAGTAGCGCGACTTCACGACGCCTAAGGATGCGACGCGTTCTTAACCTGGCGCTTCCCGAACTAAGGATGTGGAGCGCTACACGCCAGCGCGCGGGGAACAATACCGTACTTTTGGCCAAGCTTGAAATAGACCAGCCGCCGGTTTTGAAGTTAGGTTACGTTTTAGGGGGTCGGAGACGGCGGCGCAGGAACATGCCGATATTTGTGTTCCAGCGACATAACCAACCGATAGGCTCTCAGCTTGGGGGCTTGCCAAGATTCTAAAAGCTTGCCGCAGACGGTGCATTCGCCCCGGCCTGGACTTCCTCCCGCCGAAAGTGATTCGGCGACTTCATAAACCGATGCGCAGGAGGGGCAAGTAAAGTCTGATATTTTCATGAAACTAAGCTACACGCTCTTTGGTCGCGCGAATTGTTTTGGATCAATGCGGCATAACAAGGACGCCTCTGTTGGCGGGTCTCTTTTTTCGGTGGCATCCTTGATGTCTGTTGCGGTCATAAAGCCACGGCGCGCCGTGCAGAACCGCCCAAGGAGGTTTTGCCTTCTGGAACTTTGCCAACTATCGAGCCGTTCGCTTAACTCCAAAATTCCTCTGCCCGGCGCAACTTGCGGGCCGCCTTTTTTGTTACATCGAGTAATGGCCCGATCTCGCAGCATTCACTGCCCAAAACAGCACCAGCTGCGAAGGAAACGAGGCGCGATTTCTTTTCCTCACCGTTCATTCCGACATTTGTCACCAGTTTTTGATGTGCGGCGATGTCGTTGAGGGCGCCGAGACTATCCTGAAGACTCTCGAGGCAGTCTTTGTAGTGGGACAGGACCTTCGAATTTGCAGAGCCGGTGAAAAGGCTTTCGAAGAAGTCGGCCGTGTAGCGCAAGTTTTTCATTGCAATTCGAAGCTTATGGCGATCGCGAACATTCAACTTCCGTACTTTTTTCGATAGCCTTTTCGCCTTCTTCGTCCGGCGATCGAATAGACAAACGGCAAATGATTTGGTTCTTTGATTGCCGCGGGTAGACGCTCGTTTCAGCCAGGTCCCATCCTCGATCCACTCCAGGGCATTGAAAATAAGAAGGCGATAGCGCGAACTTGCAACTGCGGTTTTGGCTGCCTCGGCGGCAAGGTCCCTCCTATAAATCAACTCGCTCGTAAGATCAGCCAGTCCAGAGATTGGTGGCTCAGCGCTGGCGAGCCGATTAACTTTGGTGTTCAGAAAGACATCCAAATCACGCACCGGCCCTAGTTTCCCCGCCAACCATTTGAGATCGTGTTTTATCATCTCCGTTTGTTTGGATCGAAGCAGCTTCGAAAATACCCAGATGGCGGCCCTTAGCCGGCGCACTCCAATCCGCATCTGATGCACCCCTTCGGGCTGCCCGGCCAATACCGCCGGCTCGTTGGCAGCAATGTGGCCCAAGACAGACCGGCCAATCAATTGAAACGCGGAAGAAAGGGTAGCTTTGCGCTTAAGCGTGATTTTAGATGCCCCAACAGCGCTTACGGGTTGGTCCTCAACCAGATCATATCCTTGTTCGGATTCACTTCTGACCGCGAGTTTGGCGGGAACGAGCTCAGTGACAATCCGAGCCGCCTTGAATAGATCGGCAACTGAGCCATTCTTGAGCTCTAGTTCTACCTCGGCCAATGGAGTCGCATTCCGCCCGACCCGAACGTGTCTTTGATCCAGTGCCAATTCAACACGACTCTTGCCCGGACGGAGGGGTACCAGAGTGCGGTGGACGCGCGTTGCAAAGATTGGGTCTAGATCGCGGCGAAGCTTCTTTGAAAGTAGCGGCTCCAGCGCCGTGCCGCGGGCAGCTCGCAAGTCTGGCTCGTTGCTTTCGATCTTACTTTCCCACTCGCCGCGGCCGAGCGTGATGCCGTCTTTTGCGGTCCTGATTGTTTGTACGCGCTTTTTGCCAGCTTGCCGCACCCGCAGCGAGACGCCGTTGCGCCTGAGAATGTGTTTAGGAGTATCAAAGTAGGTGGATACGAAATACTTGTGTTTAACAAGCTGCCCGTTGGCAGGTCGCAAGCGGCGCGCAGCTGCTAACTTCTGCAAATCGTCAGGAGAAACTTCAAACTTCACCTCGTTCTCAGTGCCCATTGGCTGCTCACAGGGACCTCGCCCGAGGCAAACAACGCGATGGGCGATAAACAAAACACTTTTACAAACCCGCTACATTAAAATCTAACCCGCCCGCCGATGCGGCCGTCAGTCCGCGTGGGTAAAGCTCGCGGCGTGGCCTGGGCTTCCTTCTGTCGATGTTGACCCGGCGACTTCATAAAATGACGCGTAGGAAAACGCTTTTTGACAATACGAGTATTGTTCTGGATCAATAGGACGCAGCCTCGGTTGGTGGGCCTCTTGCATCCGCGATGTCTGCTATGCGGACATCGCGTCCGCTTCCGTCCCAACCGAGGCCGTCTTTATTGATTAGACTGCTTTTTTCGCTCAGTCCGTACGCGGACCGACTGGTTGTGGATCGATTTAGACGTCTCATGTTGGTTGTTTTGATCCTGAGATCGCCAGCTCGCTATTTCAGCAAGCTCTGCCTCGGGCCGCGTCACGACCGTCTCGCACCGTCCGAGATAGATGTTGCCGCTGTCGCCGTCGATGGTGATCCAATCGCTTCCCGAAATCGTTGTACCTGCAAGCTGTGCCCGGTCGGCTGCAAGGTCGATCGTCATGTTGGTGCATCCGACGATGCAGGGCTTGCCCATCTGGCGCGCAACGAGCGCGGCATGGGCGGTGCGGGCGCCCACAGCGGTCACGATGCCCGCTGCGACAACAAAGCCTGCGACGTCAGCCGTGCTGGTATCGGGGCGCATCAGGATCACCGGGTCGCCCGTGGCCGAAAGCCGTTGGGCGCTTTCGGAATCGAACGCGGCGCGTCCCACCGCGATGCCGCCTGAGGCACCGATTCCGGCCATGACCGGCTTGTCTGCCGAGACCAGGGAAACCTGCGCAAGCGCGGCAAGATCGATGCCGGCAATTCGATCCAGCGCTTGCTGCCGCGTGATCAGTTTTTCATGCACGAGGTCGATTGCGATCCGCAGCGCGGCGCGCGGCGTCCGCTTCGCGGCGCGCGTCTGGAGAACCCACAATTTGCCGTCCTCGATGGTGAACTCGACATCCTGGACGTCGCCGAATTCCTTTTCGAGCCGTTTGAGAATATCGCCGAGTTCGGCCGCTATTGTCGGCAGCGAGCGGGCTATCGTCCCTTCCGTATCAGGCGTCCGGCGGCCCGAGACGACATCTTCGCCCTGGGCGTCGAGCAAAAGGTCGATCATTGGCCGTGCCAGCCCGGTTGAAGGATCCCGCGAAAACGCCACGCCGGCTCCGGATGAAAGCCCGCCATTGCCGAATACCATGGCTTGAACCGTGACCCCGGTGCCTTGCAGATAGTCGAGTTTCTGGAGATGGCGGTAGGCTTGCGCCCGCTCGCTCATCCATGAACGATAGACGGCCCTTGCAGCGCTATCGAGCTGCGCCGTCGCATCCTCGAGCCAGCCGTCATCGCGATCTTCGATCAACGCCTGCTCGTCTGCGGCGAGACGTTCGAGCGCCTCACTGTCCAACTCGCGATTATCAGCGACGCCCTCGCTGGCGGTCAACTCCGCAAGGTGCGCTGCGAACGGTCCGGGGTCGAGGCCCAGCACCGTTTCGGCGTAGCTCTCGAGAAAGCGTCGCCGGCAATCCCACGCCAGCCGCGGCCGGCCGGTCAATCGGATGAGACCTTGCACGGCGACCGATGTGCAACCGACGTTGAGTACCGTGTCCAGCATGCCCGGCATCGATCGAGCCGCCCCTGATCGTACCGAAACCAATAGCGGCTGCCGGCCATCGCCGAAGCGCTTTCCGGTCGCGCTCTCCAGGAACTCGATGCCTTGCTTCAGTCCGTCGCGCAGGTCGCTTTCGGCGTGCGCATCCCTGCCGATGATCGCGGCGCAAAGCTTGACCGGGAGCACGAAAGCCGGCGGCACCGGCAAACCGAGCGCCGCCATCCGCGCCAGATTCGCGGCTTTGGCGCCAACTTCGTCGGCGGAATGCTGCCCGGTCGATACGCCGCCGATGCGCACGATATCCATTGGCTGAAATCCTTCCTAGGCCGACAGATCGGTCATGATGTGCCGCCGCAGCAGGTGTCCGAACCCAGCCAATCGGTCGGTCGCGCGCTCGATGGCGCGGGCGAGCTCAAGAACGGACAACGACGTCGCCACGTCGAAACCGCCGGCAAACACCCGCGTGGTGACGTCGCGTTCCCGCGCGTCCGCGGCGTGCTCGGCATCTATCAGACGGATGACAGCGGCGAGCGCCTCTTCGGAGTCGGCGCGGTGTCCCTCCGGGACTTCGAGGGCGGCGGCGAGCCCCGACGCTGCGGCTTCAGTCGCGGTCGTGGCGACCGCGCACAATTCGGCGAGCGCCGACAGCAGCGCCGGATCGATCCCGGCCGGCGCCAGTGAGGCGATGAAGGCGGCCTGTTCCAGTTGATCGACGGATTCCTCGACGCGGTCCACCAGCTGCTCGATGATCGAGCCGGCGTTGAGACGGGCCACTTCCTTGCGGGCTTCGATTGCGATGCGATCTGCCTTGCGTTCGATCTGGCCGGCGCGGGCCGCGAGCTGCTTGCTGTCGGACGGGCGGCCTGCCTGCAACTCGGCAATGTGGCGGGCGATCGCAGCGGTCACATCATGCGCCAATCCGACCTGGCGCAGGACGATGGTGAGCAACGCGCTGTCGACGCGTTCCAGCCGCCTGATCAGGTCTGCTTCAATCTGGTCGCGCACCAGCCTGACCGATCGCCCCGCACTCAAAGCTTCGGTCGAAACGCGCATCGCGGTTTTGAGGAAATCGATCGCGGCGTTACGTCCGAGCGCTTGATCCAGCCGCTCGCCGAAGCCGATTCGTGTCGGCGCTGCGTTGCGCACCGCGGCGCCGATCAATTCATTGCCGCCGAGTTCAAGGAAGGCGCGGTGACCGACTCGCTGCCGGGCGGCCCATTCGAGAATGCGCACCGCATCGTCTTTTGCGACCCAGGTACGCAGAAGCTTGCGCGCCCTGTTCCAGTCGATGAGAAATACCAGCACAGCGCCGAGGGCCGCCAGGAAGGCGTTACGCTCAGTGGCGCTGTCGGCCTGATACTGGCCGGTGACGAGAAAGAAGGCGTTGTCCTCACCGAGACCCGCCGCGACATGGCGATCGAGTCCACTCCATTTCACCTGAAATTTCTCAAGCAAGGCGATGAAGAATTTCGCGCGCGCCCGATGCACGTCCGTATGGGTCACCGTCACGGAATTGTTCTTGACCGCAATGACTATTACGTGCGCGTCGGTGGTCCCGATATCGTTTTGAATCAACAGCCGGCCGCCCGACCGGGTCGCCGTGGTCTCGAGGCCGGGATGGTTGAACTTCAGGGCGCGGGTCTCGTTGAGTCCCCGCATGAAACTTTCCACCGGCTCACGGTCTTCGGGGTGCAAACCGAAGACATGGGCGCCCGCCAGGATCTCCTCGGAGCAGTCTGCGGCCAGCTTGTTGAGCGTCTTGTGCAGATCCATCACCAGACGATGCAGGCTGTCCTCGCCGTCCTGCGCCACCCCGGTCAATTTGGCGACGCGCGCGATTTCGATTTCATTCGAGGCCTCAAGCGAACCGGCGGCGCGGATCGCGGCGAGCCGCGCACTCACGGTTTCGCCCTCGGCCGGTTTGCCAGCGGCTACCGCGCGCAGCATCGTCGCCGCGTCGTCGTGGATTTCCTTCATCAGCCTGGCGAGATTGGGCGCGGCCATCCGGCCGTCGCCGGCAAGATGGGCGCCGCCGATCAGGGTCGCGAGCGCGGCAGGCGCGATGCCGGCGGCGCGGCATTCCACGTGCAAATCGGTCGCCGGGTGATCCGGCTGTTGCGCATGATGGGCGGCAGCCTGCAGCGCGCTCATGCGAACCTTGATCCGGTCGTTCGCGGCCAACCCTTCCGCAACCAGCGACGGCAACAGAATGTCAGCCTGTCCGAGCTGCTCGATAATTTGAGATTTCATGACATATCCGCCGGAGATCACCCCTAAATGTATGCCTCGCGCTACGATAGTTTCATTGCGCTAGATCATTCATAAAAACGTCATATTCGACATCGGCCTCGACCCCTATGGCGACTCTTTGCGGTTCTCGATTGTGGTCCTCCGCAAAAAGATGAGCTCGGTCGTTAGAGATCGACGATTGTCGCCGCGACTTTGATAGGCGATGTCGCGAGCTATGCTGCCTATTCCGAGGTCTGTTAATGGCACCAGTAGCGGCCATCGTCGCTGACAAGACCGCACGCTCAAGCGCCGGAGCGCTGCCAACGAGCGTATGCAATCTAGAAATCATGAGTCTGCCTGCGTCAGCCTTGGTAAGGGAGCGTTTCACTCATACCCGAACCCTGCACTAAGCCCGCTCGCGGCTCGCCACGTGAAGCCGGCTTCAAGCCGACTTGGTTGGGAGAGTGTTGGTTGCGAGGCTTGGCTGTCCGGGACCGACCCACGCTGTTGGCACCGACCAAAGATGCGCTCGCTATCACCCCACCCCCGCAAGCACCCGCCGCACACAAATTCTTGTCGTGACTGGCCGCGATTTTGTGACAGACTTACTACAATCAAATGTAAGTTCGGTTACACGCGGAGCGGTCCATGAGTTTGGAATGGCGGGCGCGGTCAAGTTCCCTGGCTTGGTCAAATCCCCTGGCCTGGTGGTGGGGTCTGTTGACCCTGGTCAGCGGCGCAAATATCGCGGTTTGGTTCTTGCTGTACCGCCAGCTCCACGAACAGCCGACTGGCAGTCTCGGCACGTCCGGCATCGAGCTCATGCTCCTCCTCTGTGCGGCCTATGTTTTTGGCTGCGCATTCAGGTCGTTCCTTCCGCGCGCGGATGTTCAGCGGATCTGCTTGTTCGACACGTGGCTTCAAGCGTTGTCGTCGGCCGGTCGGCAGCAACCGCGGCCGAGATCTGCTTCGCGGCGCAGTGGGCGATTATCCTGCACCAGCTGGGCACGATGACGGGAGCGGACACCACATTGAACGCCGCGTGGGCGATCGTGCCGTTGATCCTCATCGCGGAATGCTTCTCATGGTATGCGGTGCTGACCACCCACTATTTGGGCAACGCTATCGAAAATTCGATATGGGCCGTTGCCTTCTTTTTAGTTGGGATTGGCCTTTGCCGATTGTTACCGGAGTTCGATGGTCCGGTTCGCGTAGTCCTCGCCATCGCGATCATCGGGATTACAGGCTATCTGGCGTTTCTGATGACCATCGACGTCCCGATGTACCTGAGCCGATGGCGGGCCGACGTTGCCGATGGCATCATGCTTCTGAGACCTCTCGAGGGTCTCCGTGACGTGAGCACGCGTTGGGTCGTGACGCACGACCTTGCTGAGTGGAAGGACGAGATTGCCTGGATGTCGCTTTATTTCAGTGCGGCGGTCTGGGCCAGCCTCGCGCTGTGCTTTTTCTACTCGCTCGAGGATCAACTCCCGCGGTATCGTACCGAAGCGACGGTTGCAGGCTGGTCGTCGGACGTGCTGTTAGTAGTTAGCAAGTTGCCCCGATGACGGCGCGCCGCAGCGTTTAGGCGGCACGTGCCGCTGCTGAAACAGTTGGGGCCACGCGACGCAGCGGATCGGCCCAGGTGATAATCTCAAACTGGCCGTCGTCGTGTTCGGCGAGCGCGGTGCAACTCTCCACCCAATCCCCGCAGTTCATGTAACGAACGCCATGCTCATCGCGGATCGTCGCGTAGTGGATATGGCCGCAGATCACCCCGTCGGCGCCATGACGCCGCGCCTCGGCTGCAAGCGTCTGTTCGAAGGCGCCGATATAATTCACGGCATTCTTGACCTTCAGCTTCGCCCATTGCGAAAGCGACCAATAGGGCACGCCGAACCAACGTCTGAACATGTTGACTAGCCGGTTCATCTGGATGGCGAAATCGTAAGCCTTGTCGCCGAGATGCGCGAGCCAGCGCGCGTTCTGCACCACGAGGTCGAAGATATCGCCGTGGATCACAAGATAGCGCCGTCCATCGGCACTGACATGAATGGTGTTTTCCACGACATCGATGCCGCCGAAATGCGTTCCGTAATAGCTTCTCAGGAACTCGTCATGGTTGCCGGGCACGTAAATGACCTTGGCCCCCTTGCGGGCCTTGCGCAGCATTTTCTGCGCGAAGTCGTTGTGCGATTGCGGCCAGTACCAGCTGGATTGCAGGGCCCAGCCGTCGACGATATCGCCGACGAGATAGATGGTATCGGCATCATGGCTGCGGAGAAAATCCAGCAAACGATCGGCTTGCGAGCCGCGCGCTCCGAGATGGACATCGGAGATAAATAAAGTGCGAAAGCGTCGTTCCGGACACTGGTCACCCATAGCGTGGCTTTCCCATGCGCGAGCGGCTAACAGACGCGTGCGTAGCAATGAAACCCGCCGTAGATTCCCGATCGGTCCCGCTCGAAGCCGACCGCGCTTCGTTCCTCGTCGCGACGCCAGATCTGCCGGAGCGGCGCAAGCTCCGCGCTTTCCAGCGGAGACTCCGCGCCGGCGGTGCGAAAGATCACGCGAACGTTGTCGCTACCAGTGCGATCAATGGCATTCCAAAGCGCGCGGATCTCCTCCGGCGCCATCCAGTCCTGCGAGTCCAGCAGCACCACGGCATCGACCTCGCGCGCCGGAAGACCTTCCAGAAACTGCCGGAGATTGGCGTGCACCGGAATGATCAATCCGGCGCCGTCGCGCATGCGTTCGAACTGGCTGCGCTGCAGATAGGGCGGCAGGCACGTATCGCCCGGCCCGGGGTAACTGCGATGCAGCGCCTGCCATGCAAAATAGTTCGTCTCGTTCGGGTGACCGTTGATCAGGCGCAGCAACCGCTCGTGAAGCACTTCGTTGAGCGGCGCGGCGGCGCCGAGCAGCGCCCGCTGCTGGGGCGGAATGCCGAGACTGAACAGCAGCGCGGGGGTTCCGGTGATCAGGCGAGCCAGCGGCGAATGAAACAGGCGATGCAAACGATCCAGTGCCTGAATGCGTTCGGGAGAATCCACCTTCCCGTTCAGCAGCGCCGCAAGATCGATCCGCGCCAATTTCGCCAACAGGTGGGCAAGGCCAATGAATCGGCCGAGCATGCCGTGGCGGTAGAACCCGTCGGTGAAATAGGCATGCCGCGGGCGTCCGGTGATGTTGAGCTTATCCCAGTAGGCGCGCGTGTCCGCGTCCAGCACCGGCCGCAGCCGCTCGAGATAGAGCCCGGCGTTGGCGATCGAGGCGGCCTCGCCGAAGAACTGCCAGAATTGGGCGTAGTTGGAAAACGCACGAAGCCCCGCGATCTTGAGCTGGAGCAGCGAGAGATGCGCCTCGTTGAGATCGACCGCGTACACCTGCGCCGGTCGCGCCGTAAGATAAGACAGCGCGTTGCATCCACCCGATGAAATCGTAACGATGGTTGATCCCAACGGTAGCCGTAGTGCCGCAAGATCGGCTTCCGGATCCTCCCATATCTGGGTGTAGACCAGACGCCGAAACCAGAACGAGAAAAGCCTGTCCCAAATGGTCGCTTCGTCCTGCCCCCTGCTGTTGCGGACCGCGTCAGCGATAAGTTGCATATTCATCCATCCTCCGAATCAGCAATTTCAGAGGGTATCGGCCGCACACTGCAGTTTTGCGACAGCCGGCAGGATGCGATGTCCGGTGAGGAATCGCTCTCGTCGGCCGAAATTTCGGGATCATTCGCGGCCTGTCATATCCCTGTCGCGCGAACATCGCATGGGAGTTAGCTACTAACCCGATATGAGGTGCAGGGATGTTCGCGTATTCCTCGGATATTGGCGCAGATGCCTCGTGGCCTGTC
>Ga0097691_1002158_pt1 | contig 13567 bp, 10 predicted proteins | sample NGESurdeep072012_8_FD_72858 | JGI IMG/M metagenome (GOLD analysis project Ga0097691, IMG submission 72858) | Arctic peat soil microbial communities from Barrow, Alaska - NGEE Surface sample 210-1 deep-072012 | ecosystem: Environmental > Terrestrial > Soil > Wetlands > Peat ...
CTTCATGAGCGGTTCCGGAGTCACGCCAACCGCAACCGCACTGACGCTCAATGTCTTTGCCAGCACCAGCGATCTGGTGCTGAGCGGAACTCTGGCCAACTCGGCGGACGCCATCACGATCACCTACTTCGAGGTCATTTCGAATTCACAGGAAGTGGAATACAACTAAGCGTTGCAATCTCGTGGCGGTGAAACTGACTGGCACGTAAAGACATACTCTTTGTGCGTATTTCGGAGGGGTACCATTGGCTCATCGGCACTCGTGCTTCGATTGGCACACCTTGGCTGGGCTTGGAGCACGTTTCGCCGCGGATCACCTGCGCCATGGGCTTCTGGAGGGTTGGACATGAAAACCTCGACAGCATCGCATCCTCAAGTTCGCGCGACGCGGACACGCAAGGCCTTGGCGCTCGCGTTGCTGGCTGTCCTTTGCGGGGCGGCCGCTTTCGCCGCCGCCGCGCCGTGGTCGTTGGTTGCGGTCATGCCGCCTCCGCGCGCAACAGCGCGAACTCACGGTCTACGTCGGCGAGGAGCACGGCGCGCTCGTTGGCTGGGAGAAACGCGCACTCAAACCCGTTGCGGGCGAGCGTGCAGAGCTCGTCCAGGCTGAACTCCAGTTCCTTCGCGGCGTGTGCGTACTCGGCGATGAGCGTCGTCCCGCTCATGAGCCGGTTGTCGGTGTTCAGCGTCACGCGCATGCCGCGTTCGAAATACGCGCGCAGCGGATGCGACTCGTAGTCCTTCGCCGCATGCGTCTGGACGTTGCTGGTGAGGCACGCCTCGATCGCGATGCCGTTTTTCGCGAGCTCATCGGTGAGCCGCGGATCCTCGATGAGCCGCGTGCCGTGCCCGATGCGCTGCGCACCGCAGACGTGCACCGCGTCGGCCACCGACTCGGGTCCCGCGCCCTCGCCGGCATGGCAGGTGCAGAACATGCCGTGCTCGCGCGCGTGCAGGAACGCGGCGCGATGCGCGGACGCGGGATGTCCCGCCTCGCCCCCGGCGAGGTCGAAGCCCACGACGCCCTTCCCCTGGAACGCGACCGCGAGCCGCGCGAGCTCGAGCGAGACGTCGGGCGAGAGATGGCGCAGTCCGCACACGATGATGCGCCCCACGATCCCGTGCGCGGCCTGCGCGCGGGCGAGCCCGCGCAGCGACGCCTCCACGGCCTCTTCGAGCGACATGCCCCACCGCTGATTGAGAACGGGCGCGAAGCGAACCTCGATGTAGCGCACGCCATCGGCGGCCGCGTCCTCGCCGAGCTCGAACGAGATCCGCTCGAGCGCACGCTCGCTCTGCATCACGCCCAGCGTGACGTCGAATCGCGTGAGGTAATCCTCGAGATGGCGGGCGTCGCGCACGTACATGTGGTGCGCGAGCGCATTGGCCGACGTCTCGGGCATGGGCACGCCGTACTCGCGGCCGAGGTCGAGCAGGGTCGTCGGACGCACCGACCCGTCGAGGTGGCAGTGCAGCTCGGCCTTGGGAATGCGCCTGAGCAGGGCGTCCGAAATCGGCGTCACCCCTGCTCCTCCGCCGAGCGCAGGGCTCGTGCAGAGACGATGCGGAGGACAGTGCCGCCCGCGAGCGGCGCGTCGAGTGCGACGGGCAGGCCGCGGCTGTCGGTCACCGCGCGGGTGCCGGCGACGATCTCGTCGGCTTCGCTCGCGTCGAACGCGCGCACGGCGTCGAGAATCGTCCGCCCATGCTCCACCGACAGCGCGGTGCCGTTCACGAACACGCGCAGCGTCGCGGGCTCCGTCATCGGGACACGGGGACGAGGCGCGGCGCGGCGTCGGGCTTGATGACTCCGCCCGGCAGCGATCGCGCGAACGCGATGAGCGCGTCGAGGTCGACGACGCCGAGCGGCTCCTGCTTCAGCGCCACGTTCGCGAGGCCGAGACCGTCGCCGCCGGTGGCGAGGAAGTCCGTGAAGGCGACGGTGTATTGCCGCGCGTCGTCGAGCGGCGCGCCACCGATCGCCGCCGACACAATGCGCGCGCCCGCGGCCCGTGTGAGGTCGTACTGCGCGATCACGCCGCTCACGTGCACGCGCGGCGCGCCGCGCGCGACGAACGACTCGAGATAGGCGCGCAGGTCCTTTCCGCGCACGGTCACCCGCACGAGCATGTTGCCGAACGGCTGGATCTCGAAGAGCGAACCGTACGACACCGGGCCGGCCCGAAGGTCGGCGCGAATGCCGCCGTTGTTCATGACGGCGACGTCGGCGTGCGCGGCGGCGCGCTGCGCGTCGGCGATGAGGTTGCCGAGCGCAAACTGGTCGCCGCGGCGAGGCATGTCCTCCGCCACGGTGGCGATGGGACGCGCGACGAGCGACGCGACGCCCTGCGTGGCGCCGCGCAGGAGCGCCTCGATCTGGCGGTCCGGCGTGATCGAATCGGTGTTGACGACGCGGACCTCCTCGCGCGTGTTTGCGCGGGCGGCCCGGTCGACGGGAAGGTCGATCACTCCAATGGCGCGGCCCGACGACATCGCCTGCACGATCGGGATTCCCCGCACGACGGTGTTCACCAGTGAATGCGTGTGGCCGCTCACGATCGCGTCCACGGGCTCAGTGAGCCGCTGGGCAAGATCGATAATTTCGCCACGGCAGCCGGTGTCGCGGCTGCAGAATGCGCCGTCGTGCTCGACGACCACCACGAGATCCGCTCCCCTGGCGCGCAGCGACTTCGCATGCGCGTTCACCGTCGCGACCGGATCGTCGAACCGCAGCCCCGCGACGTTCGACGCCTTCGTGGTGCTCGGCGTGAGCATCGTCGCGATGCCCACGATCCCGATCTTCACGCCGCCGCGATCGACGATCGTGTCCTGCCGGATCCAGGGGACGTTGCTGCCGTCCGTTGCATTTCGCACGTTCGCGGCGAGCATCGCGTAATGCGCCTGACTGATTCTCGCGCGTAGGGTGTCGACGCCCCAGTCGAATTCGTGGTTGCCGATCGCCGAGGCCGCGAGGCCGAGCGCGTTGAACAGCTCGGTGACCGGGCGGCCGTAGGCGAGGTTCGACGCAGGGGTTCCCTGGAACTCATCGCCCGCGTCGAGATAGACCGAAGCGCACGAGCCGCTGCACTCCGATTCGGCGCGGCGGATCATCGCCGCGACCTGTGCGGCGCCGCCGCGCATGCCGAAGCTGCCGTCGGGCCGTGGCTCGAGCGCGCCGTGAAAATCGTTCGTCGAGATGATGCGGATGGTCGTGGCCCGCGCGGTCCCCGCGGTCCCCGCAGCTCGCGCCGGCGGCAGCAGACTCCAGTTCCGCGTGAAATAGTCCGCCGGATTCAGCGTGCCGCGGCGCGCGACTTCGTCGATCATCAGCTGCCGGATGTCCTGCTGGCGATCGTACACCACCGGCGCGCCGCGCAGCATCGCGTAGCCGCCGGAGCCTTCGGCGCGATAGTTCGAGAGGGCGATCGTGAACGAATCGTTCTCCCGCACCGGCTTGCCGCGATAGCTCAATCCGGTGATCCGCTCCCCGAGCTGCCGTGAGAGATCGATCGTGTAGTCGGCACCCGTCACGATCTCGTAGTTGTAGCCGGGGATCGCCGGATTCGCCGACACGCGGGGCTCGCCGGCGCTCCCCGTCACACGAAAATACTGCGCGCTCTGCTCGAGAAACGCCTTGAGCGCCTCACCCGATATCCGCACGACGCGCAGCGTGTTCTCATACGGGTAGAGCTGCGCCAGCTGCGCGACGGTGACGGGCCCCGCGGGGATCTTCACCCCGGTCGAGAACGCGGAGACCGACGCCAGATCGGCGCCCGACGCGCGGCGCATCGTTTCCGCGACAAAGTCCATGATCGGCGTGTCTGCCAGACGAGCGGAGTCGGAGCTCCACGCCACCGTGGTGTGGCCGATGACGGTGCCCGCGTACTTGCGCGCGGAGGCATGCCCGTGCTCCGCCGCCGCCACCACCGCCGCCTGCTCGCGATGTCCCGCCGCGCGGACGATCGATGCGTGCTTGGCCGCGACGTGCCATGCACCGCCGCTCTTCTCCAGCATGAGGTGCGCGACCGATACGCTCGTCGCCCAGTTGCGCGGCTGCGTGAGGAGCACGCCGTTGATCGTCGTGTCGGCCACCTCGCGATGCGTGTGGCCGAACACGATGAGATCGATCCCCGGCACTTCGCGCGCGACCCGCGCCATCGGGTTCTCGGGGCCGGCGCCGGCGGCGCCCGCGACGAGCGTATCGACGCCCGGTTCGGCGTCGATCCCCGCGTGCGCGACCACGACGATCGCATCGGCACCCGCCGCGCGCGCGGCCGCGACGGCCTTGGCGATGGCGGGGACCATCGACCCTATGGTCACGCCCGCCGCGCGAAGATTCGCGGCATCCCAGAGCATCGATCCGGTGGTCGTCGCGCCCACGATGCCGATCTTCACGCCAGCGCGGTCGACGATCGTCCACGGGCGCCACGCGGCCGGAGCCGGTCCGCCATGGGCGTTGGCCGCGAGGAGCGCGAACGTCGCGGTCGCCGTCTCGCGCCGAAGCGCCGGCACGCCGTAGTTGAACTCGTGGTTGCCGATCGTCACCGCGTCGTACCGCATCGCGTTCATCGCGGCGACGACCGCGCTCGGCCGCGTGGTGTCGATTCGGGCGGCCGCAAAGGTAAACGGGTTGCCCTGCAGGAAGTCGCCCGCATCGACCAGAATCACGCGCCCGGGATTCGCATCCCGGACGGAGTCCACGACGGTCGCGGCACGCGCGAGGCCGCGTGACGATTCCGCGGTGTCGGCGTAATAGTCCCAGCTTCGCACACGGCCGTGGACGTCGGTGGTCGCGGCGACCACGATGTCGACCCGCTGAGAGGCGCTGGCGGGCCCGGCGGAAGCCGCCAGCAAGAGCGCCACGGCCACGATTCGGCTTTCCATGGGGGAAAGCTAAGACGGCTGCCCGCAAACGGGTAATCGGTCATTGGTCATTGGTCGTTGGTAATCAGCAAACGACCAATGACCAACGACCAACGACCGATTACCCGCAGTTCGTCGTTGCCTGTTGACTCGCCCCTCTCCTTCCAGCACGATACACAACCGTGACACCCTCCGTGCTTCTCTTTCTTGTTACGAATCGGGAGCTTTCGTCCGTGCCGATTCCACACCGCACTGCGCGATGACGCCCGCCATCATCGGCATCGCGGGCGGGTCGGGATCGGGGAAGTCCACGGTCGCACGCAAGATCGCCGAGGCGCTGATGCCGGCGTCGGTGGCATTCATCGACATGGATGCGTACTACCGCAACCACACGGAGATGACGCTGGACGAGCGGCGCCGCGTGAACTGGGATCACCCCGACGCATTCGACTTTGATCTTCTGGTGTCGCACCTCGAAGCGCTCTCGCGGGGGGAAGCAGTTGAGAAGCCCGTCTACAATTACGTCACGCATCTGCGTGACGAGCGAACGGAGCGCGTTCCGCCTTCCGACGTCGTGGTCATCGACGGGATTCTGCTCTTCGTCGACGAGCGCGTGCGGGAGCGTTGCGACGTGAAGGCCTTCGTCGACACCGACGACGACGTGCGGCTCATCCGCCGCATCCGGCGCGACATGGCCAAGCGCGGACGTCCGCTCGAGGAAATCCTCGATCAGTACCTCACCACGGTCCAGCCCATGCATCTACAGTTCGTCGAGCCGAGCAAGCGCTACGCGGACGTCATCGTTCCCCGCGGCGGGCACAACACCGTCGCCATCGACCTCCTGGTCGGCGCGATCGCGCGCCGGATCGCCGGAGACGCGAGGTGAGCGCGCCGGCGTCGGCGACCGCAGCGGCCGTGGCGGGCGAGCGCGTGCTCGTCGTCGACGACGAGCCGGACATCGTCGCGCTCGTCGTCTATCACCTCGCGAAGGCGGGGTACCGCGTCTCCTCGGCCGCCGCCGGTCCGGATGCGCTCACGCTCGCGCGCCGCGAACATCCCGCCCTCATCGTGCTCGACCTCATGCTTCCGGGCATGTCCGGGTTCGACGTGCTCGAGGAACTGCAGCGCGACGACGCCACGCGCGGCATCGCGGTCATGATGCTCACGGCGCGCAAGGAAGAGGTCGACCGCATTCGCGGGCTCTCGCTCGGCGCGGACGACTACCTGACCAAGCCGTTCAGCCCGCAGGAGCTCGTCCTCCGCGTCGGAGCCATCCTGCGCCGCGTGAAAGCTTCACCGGACGCCGGCGACATGCTCGTCACCGGGCCGATTCGCATCGACCGTTCCGCGCACCGCGTGTGGGTGGACGACAAGGAGGTCGAGCTGACCGCCACGGAGTTCCGTCTGCTGCGCGCGCTCGCCGAGCGCCGCGGCCGCACGCTCGGCCGCACGCACCTCCTCGAGACGGTGTGGGAGGCCGCGCCGGACATTCAGACGCGCACCGTGGACATGCACGTGCAGCGCCTGCGCACCAAGCTGCAGCCGGCGGGGTCGCTCATCGAGACCGTGCGCGGCTTCGGCTACCGCATGAAGGCGCCCACGGCGCGCGATCCGTGAGAGACAAGTGAGGCTCACCAACCGCGTTCTGCTCGGCGCGCTCGCCGTGGTCGGAGTGCACGTGCTGGTGATGGTGTACCTCGTGGACCGCCAGCTCGGATCGCGGTTGCAGGACGAGGCTGTGGCCGGCCTCGCGCGCGAGGCGCATGTCGTGGCCGCGCACTGGACGGCCGGCGCCGAGCCCTACGCGCTCGCGCACACCGACGGCCGCGCGCTCGGTCACCGCGTGACGCTGATCCGCCCCGACGGCGTGGTCGTGGGCGATGCGGACTTCGATCGCGAGGGCATGCAGCAGCTCGAGAATCATGCCCAGCGCCCGGAGGTTGTCGCAGCCAACGGCGAAGCAGGCATCGGCGTCGCAAAGCGCCCAAGCGCGTCCGACCGCGACGACCAGCTCTACGTGGCCGTGCGCACGCCGCGCGGCGTGGCGCGCGTCTCGATGCCGCTGGTGTCTTTGACGTCCACGATCTCCGACGCGCAGCAGGCCGTGACGCTCGCCGGCGTGGTCGCCCTCGCCGTCGCGCTGCTCGTGGCGTGGAGCATGTCGCGCACGATCACGCGGCCGCTCATCGAACTGCGCAACGTCGCGCGCGCGATCGCCGACGGCGACCTCGAGCGCCGCGCCTCGCTCGACGCGCCGGGTGAGCTCGGCGACCTCGCGCTCTCGCTGCGCGAACTCTCGGTGCAGCTGGCCGCGCGCGACGCCGCGCGGCACGCCGACGAGGCGCTCCTCGTGCAGCTCACCGAGTCGCTGAACGAGGGCGTCGTCGGCGTGGATGCCACGCGCCAGGTGATCCGCATCAACGAAACGGGACGCCGCCTGCTCGGCGTGCGCGACGCCATCCCCTTCTCCGCCGATCTCATCCCGCGCGACCGCGCCCTGCGCGAGGCCCTGCAGGCCGCGTTCGATGGCGATACGACGGAAGGGAGCGAGGCTACCCTCCTCGGGCGCACCGTGAACATCACGGCGCGTCCGCTCGAGTCCGGCGGCGCCGTGCTCGCCCTGCTCGACCTCACGCGGCTTCGCCGTCTCGAGTCGGTCAGGCGGGACTTCGTCGCGAACGTCTCGCACGAGCTGCGCACGCCGCTGACGATCATCGGCGGGTTCGCCGAGACGCTCGTGCACGACGATCCGCCGGTCGAGCGGCGCCGCCAGTTCGCCGAGCGCATCCTCGGCAACACGCGGCGGATGCAGCGCATCGTGGACGATCTGCTCGACCTCTCGCGCATCGAGTCCGGGAGCTGGACGCCGAACCCGGCACGCGTGGATCTCGCCGCGGTCGCGGCGGATGTGATCTCCGCCGCGCGCGACGCGGCGGGCGCGAAGGGCGTGCGGCTCGAGGCGAGCATCCATCCCGGCGCCCGGGAGATCTGGGCCGATCCGACGGCGATCCGGCAGGTGCTCGGCAACCTCGTGGAGAACGCGGTGCGCCACACCACCACGGGCCACGTCGCGATCTTCTCGCTCGTGCGAAACGACGGCGGCCTGACCGTCGGCGTTCGCGACACCGGAAGCGGCATCGCGCCGGAGCACCTGCCGCGCATCTTCGAGCGCTTTTATCGCGTGGATCCGGGCCGCTCGCGCGACGAGGGCGGCACCGGCCTCGGCCTCTCGATCGTGAAACATCTCGTGGAGGCGCACGGCGGCACCGTGCGCGCGGAGAGCACGGTCGGCGTGGGCACGACGATCGCCGTGCACTTCCCCGCGGCCGCGCCGCCGGAGGTGCGGCCGGCCTGACGCCTGTTTCGCGACGAGGGATTTTCCACTACCGTTGACGAAGTCATTATGAGTGCACCGACGCCGCTCCGCCTGGCTTCCACCGATGGTCCCTATCGCGCCGCACGCGAGGAGGGCGGCCAGCGCATCGCCGCGATCGACATCGGGTCGAACTCGATCCGGCAGATCGTCGCCGATGTGAGCACGAACGGGCAGATCCGTGTCGTGGACGAAATGAAGGCCGCGCCGCGCCTCGGAACGGGGCTCGTCGAGACGAACACGCTCTCCGACGAGCCCATGCGGCTCGCCATCGAGTCGCTCATCCGCATGGCGACGCTCGCGCGCCAACTCGGGTCGAAGCGCATCGAGGCGGTCGCGACCAGCGCGGTGCGCGACGCGACGAACGGCGCGGCGTTCATCTCGCGGGTGCGGCAGGAGACCGGGCTGCGCGTGCGTGTCCTCGTCGGCGAGGAGGAAGCGCGGCTCGCGTTCCGCAGCGCGCTCGCGCACTTCGAGCTGGGCCACGGCCGCGCGGTGGTGATGGACATCGGCGGCGGATCGCTCGAGCTCGCGCTCTCGGCGGAAGGGCTCGTCGAGCGGCTGATCTCGCTCCCATACGGCGCCCTGCGCCTCACCGAGCAGTTTCTCGGCGCGACGCCCCGCGCGAAGGACGTGAAGAAGCTGCGCAAGCACATCCGCGAGGACATCCAGCGGTCGCTGCCGCTGCGCGACTGGCGCGGCGCCGACGTGATCGGCTCGGGCGGCACGTTCACGAACCTCGCCGGCATCTATCTCGCGCGTCAGGGAATGCGCGCGGCGCGATCGGTGCACGGCACGCGAATTCCGCGCGTGGAAGTCGAGCACGTGCTCGAGATGCTGCAGGAGATGACGGTCGCGGAGCGGCTGACGGTGCCGGGACTCAACGCGGGACGGGCGGATATCATCGTCGCGGGCCTCGCGGTGGCGGCGGAGGTCCTGGCGCGCGTCGAGCCGCGCGACCTCGCGGCGTCGGCATTCGGGATCCGCGAGGGGCTGCTGCTCGAAGTCGCGCGCGTGATGCCGACCATCGCCGATCCGGGCGAAGCGCGTTCGCGGTCCGTGCGCGAGTTCGCCGAGCGCTGCCACTACGAGGAGCCGCACTCGCGCCAGGTGCAGCGGCTCGCGCTCCAGCTGTTCGACTCGATCGGCGAGCGGCTCGGGTGCGCGCCGGAGGACCGGCGGATCCTCGCCGACGCGGCGCTGCTGCACGACGTCGGATACCACATCAACTACGAGGGGCACAACAAGCACTCGTACCACCTGGTCCTGCACGCCGACCTGCTGGGCATGTCACCCACCGAGCAGGTGATCGTCGCGCACGTGGGCCGCTATCATCGCGGCGCCGAGCCGAACCGGAGGAAGCACCTCGCCTACGCGCAGCTCGACAAGCGCACCCGCGCCCGCATCAAGCGGCTCTCGGCGATCCTGCGCATCGCCGATGGATTCGACCGCGGGCACGTCAGCGCCGTGGACAAGGTGAAGGTGCGCTGGATGGAACGCGCGCTGCGGCTCACGCCGGTTCCGGTGCCGAAGGCGAAGTCGCTGCGCCTCGAGCTGTGGGGCGCCTCGCGAAAATCCGCGCTGCTCGAGAAGCTGATCGGGGTGCCGGTCGAAATTATCGGGCTTGATGGGAAAGTGGTGCAGCCGTCCGAAGAGGAACATCCTGAAATGGTCGACTGACTGCTCAGGGGCGAGTGGCGAGACCAGTGGCGAGTGGCGAGGGTGAGTGGGAAGTGGGGAGAACCGAGGGGCGAGGGGCGAGACTCTGGAGAAGAATTGAGAAGCGGCGAGACACCGAAGACTGTCTCGCCGCTTCTCAATTCTCAGTTAGTCGGTCGCCGTTCTCCCCGCTCCCCACTCGCCCCTCGGTTCTCCCCACTTCCCACTCACCCTCGCCACTTCGAGCTGGTCTCGCCACTCCCCACTGGTCTCGCCACTCCCCACTGGCCTCACCACTCCAATCTCGGGGCTTGAGAGGAGCCGTCAGCCGAATGCCTCGGCCGGCAGCGCCGCCGGAATAGCCACCTTCACCGCCGAGTCCCGGACCTGCCCCCACGAATCCCGCAACAGCACCTTGTGCGTCGCGAACTCTTTTCCGCCCACGGGAATGCGCTGCGTGTAGCTGCCGCCGGAAGAGAGCTCCCAGGCCTGCCGGTTGTCCGCGAGGCAGGTCTCGAGCAGCGCCATCAGCCGCGGGTGCAGCTGCGCGTCCTCCACCGGCACGGCGCACTCGACGCGGCGGTCGAAGTTGCGCGGCATCCAGTCGGCGGAGGTGATGTAGTACTCGGGCTTCGAATCGTTCGCGAAATAGAAGAGCCGCGAATGCTCGAGGAAGCGTCCGATGATGCTGATGACGCGAATGCGGTCGGAGAGGCCCTCGACCTGCGGCCGCAGGCAGCAGATGCCGCGCACGATGAGGTCGATTTCCACGCCGGCCTGCGACGCGAGATACAGCGCCTCGATCGTCTCGGCGTCCACGAGCGCGTTCATCTTCGCGATGATGCGCGCCGGCCGGCCCGCCGCCGCGTGCTCGGCCTCCCGCTCGATGAGCTGCAGGAATCGCTGCCGCATGCCGTGCGGCGCCACGATCAGCTTGCGATACACGCGCTGGCGCGAAAACCCGGTCAGCATGTTGAACAGGTCGCTGACGTCCGCGCCCACGGACTCGCTGCAGGTGAACAGGCCGATGTCGGTGTAGACGCGCGCGGTCTTGGCGTTGTAGTTGCCGGTGCTGAGGTGCACGTATCGCCGGATGCCGTCCGGCTCGCGCCGCACGACGAGCGCGACCTTCGCATGCGTCTTGAGTCCCTGAATGCCGTAGGCGACGTGCACGCCGAACGACTCCAGCGTGCGCGCGAAGTTGATGTTGTTCGTCTCCTCGAACCGCGCCTGCAGCTCGACGAGCACCGCCACCTGGATGCCGCGCTGCGCGGCTTCCGTCAGCGCGCGCACGACGGCGCCGCCTCCCGTGCGGTACAGCGTCATCTTGATGGCGAGCGTCTGGTCGTCGCGCGCGGCGGCCTCGATGTACTGCTCGACCGACGCGCCGAACGAATCGAACGGATGGTGGACGAGCACGTCGCGCTCGCGAATCGCGTCGAAGATCGAGCGGCCGGCGTCGCGCAGCTCGACCGGCACGGCCGGGACGAGCGGCGGGTCCTTGAGCTCCGGCAGGTCGAGCAAGGTGAGCGCCATGAGGTCGCTCAGATCGAGCAGCGGGCTCGGCGTGTGCACCTCGCGGTCCGTGAGCGGCGTGATCTCGGGATCTTCGGTGTCGCGCAGTTCGTCGAGCAGCAGCGCGCGCAGCGAGGCCGGCATGTCGGCCGGCACCTCGAGTCGCACCACTTCGCCGAACCGGCGCTGGAACACCTGCTCCTCGATCATCGCGAGGAGGTCTTCCGGCTCCTCGCTGTTCGCGATTTCGAGATCCGAGTAGCGCGTGATGCGGAACGTGTGCGAGCCGAGGATCTGCATCCCCGGGAACAGCGTGCCGAGATGCGCGCCGATCACCTGTTCGAGCGGCACGAAGTGATTCGGGCGCCCCTCGACGGGAACCCAGCGCGGGAGTGACTTCGGCACCTTCACACGGGCGAAATGCTCGTGGCCGTGTTCGGGCTCGCGAAGCTGGACCGCGAGCGAGATGGAGAGGTTCGAGATGTACGGGAACGGATGGCCCGGGTCGACCGCGAGAGGCGTCAGCACGGGGAATACGTGCGTCTCGAAGAACGCGTCCATCGACTCGCGCTCGGCGGCGGCGAGCTCGGCCATCGTCAGGAGGCGCACGCCGTGCGCGCTCAGCGCGGGCAGCAGCAGCTCATGCAGGCAGCGGCGCGCCTGCTCGAGCAGGTCGCCGACGCGGCGCTCGATCGCGTCGAGCTGCTCGCGGGCGGTGAGCCCGTCGGGCGGCGTCTGCTGCACGCGCGCCGCCACCTGCCGGCGCAGGCCGGCGACGCGCACCATATAGAACTCGTCGAGGTTCGAGCTGAAGATCGCGAGGAACTTCAGCCGTTCGAGCAGCGGGTTACGCTCGTCGAACGCCTCCGCCAGCACGCGCGCGTCGAACTCGAGCCACGAGAGCTCGCGGTTCAGGAAGTGCGACGGCGTTGCGGTCGGAGACGAGGGAGTCATGGGTGAGCAATGACGATCAAGCGTGGAGCGGGGGCACAGCCGGCGCGGGCCGGTCCTCGAGGTGATGCTTGATCGTCTTGCCCTCTGCAAGATACACGGCATCCTCGGCCACGTTCGTCGCGAGGTCGGCCACGCGCTCGAGGTTCCGGCTCACGAGGAGCAGCTCCAGGACGGCCGAGATCGTGGACGGATCCTCCATCATATGAGTGAGGAGGATGCGGAACACCGACTCGTGCAGCTCGTCCACCTGGTCGTCGCGCCGGCACACGTCGCGTCCGAGCTGGCCGTCGAGGCGGACCACGGCGTCGAGCGCGTCGCTGAGCATCTTCCGCGAGCGGTGCGCCATCTCGGCGATCTCCGGCGGCGGCGCCACGCCCGAGCGCAGGTCCACCATGCGCAGCGCGCTCTGCGCGATGTTCACGGCGTGGTCGCCCACGCGCTCGAGGTCACCGGCGATGCGAATGGCGCTCACGATGAAGCGCAGGTCGCGTGCCATCGGCTGCTGCAGCGCGAGCAGCGAGATCGCGAGCTGCTCGATCTCCACCTCGAGCAGGTCGACCTCGGCGTCGGCTGGCACGACCGACTCGGCCTTTACGGCGTCGCGACGCAGGAACGCCTGCACCGACGTCGCGAGCAGCTCTTCGGCGAGCTGCGACATGTCGAGCAGCCGCTGCTTCAGCAGGTCGAGCTTCTCGTGAAACGTCTTGTGGCTGGCGGGCGTTTCGATGGCGGTCATCCGTTGCTCCGTGGCGCGTGGCCGTGTGTTTCTGCAGCTGGCGCGGCGCGCATCAGCCGAACCGGCCCGTGATGTAATCTTCCGTTTCCTTGCGGGCTGGAGCCTGGAAAATTTGCTCCGTCCGGTCGAACTCCACCAGCTTGCCCATCAGGAAGAAGCCCGTGTAGTCCGACACGCGTGCGGCCTGCTGCATGTTGTGCGTAACGATGACGATCGTGCAGCTGTCTGCCAGGCCGAGCAGCAGCTCCTCGATCTTCGCGGTGGCGATCGGATCGAGGGCCGAGCACGGCTCGTCGAGCAGCAACACCTCTGGATCGACGGCGAGCGCGCGCGCAATGCAGAGCCGTTGCTGCTGTCCGCCGGAGAGTCCGTACGCCGACTCGTGCAGCTTGTGCTTCACCTCGTCCCAGAGAGCGGCGCGGACGAGGCTTCGCTCGACCCGTTCGGCCACCTGCGCCCGGGAGAGG
>Ga0097691_1002161_pt1 | contig 13548 bp, 16 predicted proteins | sample NGESurdeep072012_8_FD_72858 | JGI IMG/M metagenome (GOLD analysis project Ga0097691, IMG submission 72858) | Arctic peat soil microbial communities from Barrow, Alaska - NGEE Surface sample 210-1 deep-072012 | ecosystem: Environmental > Terrestrial > Soil > Wetlands > Peat ...
GGAGATTCCGCCTCGAAACTGCGCCATTAATTGCGGTGCTGACAGCGCGATGATACCCGCGAAGGGAAACAGAAACGCCGTCCTTGCAACTTTCACCGGAAGGCTCCTTTCGATCGATTTAAAACGAATTGCCGAATCTAGAATAAATTCCGGGCGAAAGTTGTAATAAATTGTTGCGAACGCGCAGGCCCGGCCCAATACGGTTTGGGCCGGGCTATCGGGCCACGCGCTTGCGTTGCGGCGGTTTGCCGCTGCCCCGGGTGCAACAATTTGCTGCGTTTGATCGCGCTGATCGACGAGCCGGGCGCGACGCGGGCGACGGTGAAGCCCACGCTGGTGGTGTCGGAGACCTCGGCGAAGGTGCTGCTCGAGCGGCTGTCGGACGGTTGAGAATGGTGAAAGCGGATGACGAGCTTTCCCCTCACCCCAGCCCTCTTCCCGCGAGCGGGGCGAAGGAATGCGTGAGATGGGCGAGGCGGATAGATTTTCCTATCGCTTCCGCTAGTGCGGCTGCTAGAATCAGCGTCCGCCAAGGATGTCTTCTGCCGAAGGGAAATCATGGATCTCACGAATCTGACGCTGGTCGAGCAGGCCGAATTGCTGCGGCAGAGCCAATGCTCGAGCCGGGAAATCGTTGACGCGCATCTGGCCCGCATCGAGCGCCTGGACGGCAGGTTGCACGCCTTCGTCGAGGTCTATGGCGGCGAGGCCCGGCAGCTTGCGGACGGCGCCGACCATGCCCGGGCGGCAGGCCTGCCGCTCGGCCCCTTGCACGGACTTCCCATCTGCCTGAAGGATCTTTGCGATATTGACGGTCGTATAGGGACGATCGGCTCGCGTATGTGGGCCGCTCGCCGTGCCGATGCGACCTCGGCCACCGCCGAGCGTCTCCTCGCCGCCGGCATGATCCCGCTCGGTAAGACGCAGATGGTCGAGTTCGCCTTCGGCGCCTGGGGCACCAATCCATTGATGGGGGCGCCCTGGAATCCCTGGGATAGCGCTTGTCACCGGGTACCCGGCGGGTCGTCGAGCGGTACCGCGGTCGCCGTCGCGGCCGGGCTCGCGCCGGCGGGCATTGGCAGCGACACCGGCGGCTCGGTGCGTATTCCTTCGGCCTTCAACGGTTTGGTCGGCCTCAAGGTCACCTATGGCCGGATCAGCCTGCACGGCACGGGATTGCTCAGCTGGACGCTTGATTCGATCGGCCCGCTTGCCCGTTCGGTAGAGGATTGTGCGCACCTGTTGCGGGTACTGGCGGCGCCGGATCCCCGCGATCCCGCGACGCTGGCGCAGCCGCCCCTCGACTTGCCGGCGGAATTCGCGCTCGATGGCCTGCATCATCTGCGCATCGCGCTGCCCGACCGCGCCCAGTTGCCACCGTTCATGCACCCGGCGGTGCTCGAGGCATGGACGGGCGCAGCCAGGCTGCTCGCAAAACTCGGGGCCGAGATCGTGCCGGCGCGCCTGCCGGATTGGTATTTCGATCTGGCGCGAACGACGGGCACGATCATCGCATCGGAAGCCTTTGCGCTGCACCGGAACCATATCGAGGACATGGCCCAGCCGATCGGCGAAGCGGTGCGCGGACGCATACTCAATGCGCGCAATTTTGTGCCCGGTGAATATGCTGAAACGCTGCGGACCATGGCAGAACGGCGGCGCACCTTCAGCGAATGGTTCCGGCGGTTCGACGCGATCCTGCTGCCGACGGTCGCCTTGCCGGCACCGCCGCTGGACAAGATCGACGAAGCCTCCCCCGTGCCGGCCTACTTCACTCGCCCGGTGAATTACCTCGGTCTTACAGCCCTGGCACTGCCGGCGGGGCTGCATGAGGGATTGCCGCTCAGCATCCAGATTGTCGGCAAGCCTTTTGCGGAGCGCCAGATTCTGGAAATCGGGAAGGCCTACCAGGACGAGAGCGGCTTTAACAAGTTGCGGCCGCATCTCGCATCTCTCGGGACTTAGAAAGTGCATTGAGGTTGCTGCGGTTAGGGGCGGCGCATGGTCAGGGCCTTGTACACGTCGAAATCCACTTCAATGGTTCTCATGGCCGGCGCTCTCGCAGGTTGAGATTGCATCCTTCGGAAACGACATAGTCCTATAGTGCTTTTATTAAGGTCGAGCTTTAGGTGGTTGTTTGGGTTTTCAGATTTTCTGATCCGGCGGGTGCTGTTATTGACATTGACGGGCTTGAAAAAGTGATTGGTCAAGCTATAATGTTCAACATATAGAACATTACGGGGTCTCCGGTGCGGCTTCAGGAGCTTGGCTACGAGATTCGGCGGGCGCGGCGCGAACGCGGACTGACGCAGGCCCAATTGGCAGGAGCGGCGTGGCTGTCCCGCACTACGCTGAACCAGTTGGAGAATGGCTTGTTCCCGGATCTGGGCGTGAGGAAGGTCCTTGCGATCCTCGAAACGCTGGGACTCGATCTCGCCGTGCAACCAGTCCCGGAAACCCGCCGCCCGGATTTCATCCGCATGGCGTGCACCACGGCTAATGCAAGCTATAAGATCGCGCTTACCGAGGACGAACTCATCCACGCGCTGCTCACGGGAAAGCCGGCCACCGGCAATCGGCCGCACCTGCGCGCGCTCCTGGACGAGGCCGCGCCTGAGTTGTTGAGAGGGTTGGTCGGCGAAGCAAGCAAATGGACCAAACCCGGAAGGGTGGAGAAGAACTTGGAGAAGATCGCCCATGACATCGGCGCCACTCGAAGGATCGCGAATTGGCTGAAGACCGCCTGAAGCTCTGGGATAAAGCGACGACTTCTGCCGCATTCGCCCGCGCATCGAGAACCGTGAAAGTGGATGACAAAGTTTCCCTCACCCTAGCCCTCTCCCCGCAAGCGGGGCGAGGGAACACCTCCCCGGCTAAGACTTGAACCGCTTGTGGGGGGTAAAATCGCGCCCATGAACGCAGTCGCCGAAATCAGGGACATCAAGCTCTACATGCGCCAGGTGGGCGAGCAGGCGCGCGCGGCTTCGCGGGTGCTCGCGCGCGCCGACAGCGCGGCCAAGGACCGCGCGCTCGTCGCCGCCGCCGCCGCGATACGGCGCGACGCGGCGCGCCTCCTCGCCGCCAACGCCGAGGACGTGACCGAGGCGCGCGCCCGTGGCCTCGAGCCCGCGCTGCTCGACCGGCTCGCGCTCACCCCCGACAGTGTGGAAGCCATGGCCGAGGGCCTGGAGCAGATCGCGCGCCTGCCCGATCCGGTCGGCGCCATCACCGACCTGCGCGAGCGCCCGAGCGGCATCCGCGTCGGCCGCATGCGCGTGCCGCTCGGCGTGATCGGCATCATCTTCGAGTCGCGCCCCAACGTCACCGCCGACGCGGCGGGGCTGTGCTTGAAGTCGGGCAACGCCGCCATCCTGCGCGGCGGCAGCGAAGCGCTGCGCTGCAACCGCGCGATCGCCGCGTGCATGCACGAGGGCCTGGCCGCGGCCGGGCTGCCGCAGACGGCGATCCAGGTGATCGCGACCACCGATCGCGCCGCGGTGGGCGAACTGCTCACGATGAACCAGTACGTCGACATCATCGTGCCGCGCGGCGGCAAGGGCCTGATCGAGCGCGTCATGGCCGAATCGCGCATCCCGATGATCAAGCACCTCGACGGGGTGTGCCACGTGTATATCGACGATCGCGCGGACCTGGACATGGCGATACGCATCGCCGACAACGCCAAGACCCAGCGCTACGGCACCTGCAACACCATGGAAACGCTGCTGGTCGCGGAAGGCGTGGCGGCGAAGGTGCTGCCGCCGCTCGCGAAAATCTATTTCGACAAGGGCGTGGAGTTGCGCGGCGACCAGGCGGCGCGAAAACTCGTGCCCGCGATCAAGCCCGCGAGCGAGGACGACTGGTACGCGGAATATCTCGCGCCGATCCTCGCGGTGCGCGTGGTGAAAGACCTCGACCAGGCGATGGAGCACATCGCCAAGTACGGCTCGGCGCACACCGACGCCATCGTCACCGAGGACGAGGCGCGCGCGCAGCGTTTCCTGCGCGAGGTCGATTCGAGCTCGGTGATGGTCAACGCCTCGACGCGCTTTGCCGACGGGTTCGAGTACGGCCTGGGCGCGGAAGTGGGCATTTCCACCGACAAGCTGCACGCGCGCGGGCCGGTGGGGCTGGAAGGTCTCACCTCGCAGAAATACGTCGTGCTCGGCGACGGTCAAATCAGGACGTGATGCGGCGCATCGCCGATCTGCCCGTCGGCGCCGCACGCAAACTCTGAACGCCAGCGGCTTGAACGCCTTCAACTTGAACGTCTGCGGCATCCTCGGCGGCACCTTCGATCCGGTTCACCTGGGCCATGTCGCGCTGGCCGAAGCGGCGCTCGCGGGACTGCCGCTCGGCGAAGTCCTGTGGCTGCCCTCGGGCAGCCCCGGACATCGCGCGCCGCCCGTCGCGAGCGCGCGCGACCGCCTGGCGATGCTCAGGCTCGCCACCGCCGGCAATCCGCGCTATCGCATCGACGACGGCGAGCTCGCCCGGAGCGAGCCCACCTACACCGTGCACGCGCTCACGCGGCTGCGCGCGCAGATCGGCAACGAGCAGCCGCTCGCGCTGCTGCTGGGCAGCGATTCCTTCCTCAGCCTGCCGACCTGGCTGCGCTGGCGCGAGCTGTTCGACCTCGCGCATATCGCCGTCGCGAGCCGCTCGGGCCATCTCCCGAGCGACGGCGGGCCGGCGCCCGAACTCTCGGCCGAGATCGCGCGCCGCTCGGCGCGGCCCGAACAGCTCGCCGCGAGCGCGGCGGGCAGGATCGTGCGCTTCGACATGCCGCCGATGGACATCTCGGCCTCGGCCATCCGCGCACAGCTTGCCGCGGGGCAGGACACGCGCCAGTTGCTCCCCGCCGCAATTCTCGCTTATATTGAGGCACAACATCTATACTGAAAGGAGACGCTCAAACCCTGATGGATATCCGCAAAATGGAAAAAGCGGTGGTCGCCGCACTCGAAGACATCAAGGCCCGCGACATCGTCGTGCTCAAAGTCGCCCATCTCTCGCCCTTGTTCGAGCGCATGATCATCGCCAGCGCCGACTCGACGCGCCGGGTCAAGGCGCTCGCCGACAACGTGCAGGAAAAGCTGAAGGCGCTCGGCGAGCAGGTGCTCTCGGTGGAAGGGGAGCAGAACGGCGAGTGGGTGCTGGTCGACCTCGGCGCGATCGTGGTGCACGTGATGCAGCCCACCATCCGCCAGTACTACAACCTGGAAGAGCTGTGGAACCAACCCGAAGTGAAGCCGAAACGGCCGCGCGCGCGCAAGAAGGCGGCAGAATCGCAGCCGGCAGTCAGGTGAGAACGCGCCCAAGCCCCCGATGAAGCTCGTCGTGGTCGCCGTCGGCACGCGCATGCCGTCCTGGGTGGTCGAGGGCTACCGCGCGTACGCGAAGCGCATGCCGCCGGGCACGGCGCTCGAGTTGATCGAGATCAAAGCCGAAGCGCGCACTAGCGGAAAAACCGTGGCGCAAATGCTTGCCGCCGAAGCCCAACGCATCCGCGCGGCGCTGCCCAAGGGCGGCCGCGTGGTCGCGCTGGACGAGCGCGGCAAGGATCTGAGCACGACCGGCCTCGCGGTGCAGTTCGAGGCCTGGATGCAGGAACGCGGACCGGTGGTGTTTCTGATCGGCGGCGCGGACGGCCTGGACGCTGACTTGAAAAAGACCGCCGCGATGCAGTTGCGCCTGTCGGGCATGACCCTGCCGCACGGGCTCGCGCGGGTGCTGCTGGCCGAGCAACTGTATCGCGCGCTGAGCATCATCGGCGGCCACCCGTACCATCGCGAGTGAGCATATTGGCCGGCCAATCCTACTTCTACCTGGCCTCGCGCAGCCCGCGCCGGCGCGAACTGCTGAACCAGATCGGCGTCGATCACCAGGTGCTGACCCAGCGCATCAAGGCGGAGCGCGGCGCCGACGTGAACGAAGATCCGCTTCCCGGGGAAACGCCGCGCGACTATGTGCTGCGCGTGTGCCGCGACAAGGCCGAGAACGGCTGGATGCGCGTCGTCCAGCGCAAGCTGCCGCTGCGCGGCGTGCTGGCCGCCGACACCACCGTGTGCATCGGCGACGAAATCCTCCGCATCCCGGCGGATGCGGCCGAGGCCGCCGATTTTCTCGGGCGCCTGTCGGGCCGGGAGCACGAGGTGCTCACGGCCGTCGCGTTCAAATTCGGCGAGCGCATGGAGACCGAGTTGTCGGCGACCGCAGTGCGCTTTCGCGCGCTCGAACCGGCCGAGATCGAGCGTTACGTGGCCAGCGGCGAGCCCATGGACAAAGCCGGCGCCTACGGCATCCAGGGCCGGGCCGGGGCGTTCGTCACCGAGATCCGCGGCAGCTATTCCGGCGTGATGGGACTGCCGCTGTACGAGACCGCGCGGCTGCTCAAGCGCTTCGGCATCGGGCCTACCGTTTGAAAAGACCGATCGGCCCGAGGGCGGGCCTCCTACGCCCAACGGTCTCGATCCCCCTTGAGGGGAAAGTCCCCACCTCTTCGGGTGGTCCCGACCTTCGGTCTCCCATCTTGGAGGACAACACCGCGCCGATTTTGATAGGGGTCGCCCTCGCCCCGACTACCTTGATAGTAGAATGCCCGCATGAACGAGGAGATCCTGATCAACGTCACGCCGCAGGAAACGCGGGTCGCCGTGATGCAAAGCGGCGTCGCGCAGGAACTGCACATCGAGCGCGCGGCGAGCCGCGGGCTGGTGGGCAATATCTACATGGGCAAGGTGGCGCGCGTGCTCCCGGGCATGCAGTCGGCGTTCGTCGAGATCGGCCTGGAGCGCGCTGCCTTCCTCCACGTCGCCGACATCTGGGAGGAGCGCCAGAACAGCCATGGCAACGGCGAGCCGGGAAAAGCGGCGCAAAAGCCGATCGAAAAAATCCTCGCCGAGGGCCAGCCGCTGCTGGTGCAGGTGGTCAAGGACCCGATCGGCACCAAGGGCGCGCGCCTCTCGACCCAGGTCAGCATCGCCGGCCGGATGCTGGTGTACCTGCCGCAGGATCCGCACATCGGCATCTCGCAGCGCATCGAGGATGAAAGCGGGCGCCAGATGCTGCGCGACAAGGTGCAGCAGATGCTGCCCGCCGATGAAAAAGGCGGCTTCATCATCCGCACCATGGCCGAGACCGCCACCGACGCCGAGCTGCTGAACGATCTCCAGTACCTGAGGAAGCTGTGGCAGGACCTGCGCGCGAAGAGTCTGTCCTCGCCCGCGCCCGCGCTGCTGCACCAGGACCTGTCGCTGGCGCAGCGCGTGCTGCGCGATTTCGTCAACGAGAACACCGATCGCATCCTCATCGATTCGCGCGAGAATTTCCTCAAGCTGCAGGGGTTCGCGCGCGACTATATGCAGAACGTGCTCGCGCGCCTCGACCACTACACGGGTGAGCGGCCGCTGTTCGACCTGTACAACGTCGAGGACGAGATCGAGAAGGCGCTGGCGCGCCGGGTCGAGCTCAAGTCCGGCGGCTACCTGATCATCGACCAGACCGAGGCGATGACCACCATCGACGTCAACACCGGCGGTTTCGTCGGCGTGCGCAATTTCGACGACACCATTTTCAAGACCAACCTGGAGGCGGCGCAGGTGATTGCGCGCCAGCTGCGCCTGAGGAACCTCGGCGGCATCATCATCGTCGACTTCATCGACATGGAAACCGAGGAGCACCGCGCCGCGGTGCTGGCCGAATTCAACAAGGCGCTCGCGCGCGACCGCACGCGCATGACGGTGAGCGGCTTTACCCAGCTCGGCCTGGTGGAGATGACGCGCAAGCGCACGCGCGAATCGCTGGCGCACGTGCTGTGCGAGTCCTGCCCCACCTGCGGCGGCCGCGGCGAGGTCAAGGCCGCGCGCACCGTGTGCTACGAGATCCTGCGCGAGATCCTGCGCGAGTCGCGCCAGTTCAACGCGCGCGAGTTCCGCATCCTCGCCGCGCAAGTCGTGATCGATCTGTTCCTGGAAGACGAGTCACAGTCGCTCGCCATGCTCGAGGACTTCATCGGCAAGCCGGTGTCGATTCAGGCCGAATCGAGCTACAGCCAGGAGCAGTTCGACATCGTGCTCCTGTGACATCGAACCATGGCCGACTGTGACGGCGCAAATGGGAGCCCGGCTGTAGGGAGGGCGCCCCCGCCCCGACCAGTGGCAATGTCGAACGCTGATCGGCCCGAGGGCGGGCCTCCTACAGCCGGCGAGACGTCGAATCGATATAGTCGGCGGGCGGAGGCGGCGGAGGCCGCAACCGCGGCGGCCGCGGTAGCAGCAGCCAGCTCGCCACCGAGGAGATGAGGCTGTAGACGATGGCGCCCCAGAAAGCGGACCAGAAGCCGGCGACGCGGAAACCTTCCACGAACGAGGCCACGAACCAGAACAAGAGCCCGTTGATCACCAGGGTAAACAGCCCGAGGGTGAGGATGGTGATGGGTAGGGTGACGAGCACCAGCAGCGGCCGGATCAGGGCATTGACCAGGCCCAGCACCAGCGCCGTCAGCAGCGCGATGTAAAAGCTGTCGACACTGACCGAGGGCAATACGTAGGGCACCGCCAAGAGGGACAGCGCGTTGATGAGCCAGACGAGGAGGAGCCGCATTGGCGTCTGCGCGCGGCTAACGCCGCTCGCGCCCCATGGTGTAGAACTCGTCGTTGGGCCGCATGTTGATCAGGTTGGCCATGCGGTTCGACAGCGCGAAGAACCCGGCGACGGCGCCGATGTCCCAGATGTCCTCGTCGGAAAAACCGTGGGCGCGCAGGGCCTCGAAGTCGGCCTCGGCTATGGTCCAGGGCTCGAGCGCGATCTTCATCGCAAAGTCGAGCATGGCGCGCTGCTTCGGCGTGATGTCGGCCTTGCGGTAGTTGACCGCCACCTGGTCGGCGATCAGCGGGTTCTTCGCGCGGATGCGCAGGATCGCGCCGTGGGCGACCACGCAGTACTGGCACTGGTTGGCGCCGGAGGTCGCGACCACGATCATCTCGCGCTCGGCCTTGGTGAGGCCGCTGTCTTTTTCCATCAGCGCGTCGTGGTAGGCAAAGAAGGCGCGAAACTCGTCCGGACGGTGCGCGAGCGTGAGGAACACGTTGGGCACGAAGCCGGCCTTGTCCTGCACCGCGACGATGCGTTCGCGGATGTCCTGCGGCAGGTCTTCGAGCTTGGGTACCGGGTAACGGCTGATGGCGCTCATGCGATGCTCCTCACTCCTCCCGCCAATCAGTCGGCGTAGATGCCTGCCTTCTTGATGATCGGACCCCATTTGTCGATCTCGGCCTTGAGATGCGCCTTGAGCGCCTCAGGGGTGGCACGGTTCTGCGCCACCGGCTCGGTGCCCAGCTCGGCGAGCCGCAGCTTGACGTTGGCATCCTTGAGCGCGGCCTGCAGCCCCGCGACCAGCGCATCGAGAGCGGGCTTGGGCGTGCCCTTCGGTGCATAAATGCCGTGCCACACCGCCACCTCGAACCCCTTCAGGCCCTGTTCCTGCAGCGTGGGGATGTCTTTGAGCGAGGGCACACGAACCTTGGTGGTGACGCCGTAGACCCGCACCTTGCCGTTTTTGATCTGGCCCGTGGTGTTGGTGGTCTGGTCGCACAAGAGATCCACCTGGCCGCCGAGGATGTCGTTCATCGCCGGAGCCGTGCCCTTGTACGGCACGGTGGTGAGGTCGGTTTCGATCGCGCTCATGAACAGCAAGCCGCACAAGTGCGATGCCGCGCCCAGACCGGCGTTGGCAAGCGTGACCTTGTCCTTGTTCGCCTTCACATATGCCAGAAGCTCCTTGAAATCCTTGGCCGGGAAGCTTTGCTTCGCGATCAGCGTCATGGGTACATCGGCCACCAAGCCGATGTATTCAAAATCGTTGAGCGGGTTGTAGGGGAGCTTGCGATACAGCGCCGGGCTGGTGGACATGCCGATGTGATGCAGCAGGATGGTGTAGCCGTCGGGTCTCGCCTTGGCGACCCTGTCCACACCAATGTTGCCTCCGGCGCCGCCCACGTTCTCGATGATCACCGTCTGTTTGAGCGCGGTTGTCATCGCCTGGGCGATAGTGCGGCCCAGGGTATCGGTCGGCCCGCCGGCGGAGAAAGGCACCACCATGGTAATCGGCTTGGTGGGATAGCTTTGCGCCTGCGCGCCGGTCGCCAGCAGGGCCAGCAGGGCCACGCGCAGGAAAAGTTTCAGGATCATCGCCGTTCTCCTCGTTGGGTAATGGCAGATGCTAGTCCAGCCTGCCGCAGCATCATTGATCCACATCAAAACCCCCTACGGCACCGAAACGGCGCTCGAGATCGGCGATTTGGCGCGCCCGACAGGAGTCGAACCTGTGACCTTTGGTTTCGGAAACCAACACTCTATCCAGCTGAGCTACGGGCGCGTGACAGGCAAAGTATACCGGCTTTTGCCGCATCCCTCCATGCGGCAGTTCTTTCAAGGGGAGGGGATTTGCGACTATAATGCGCGCGTTTGCAAAGAGTTAGGAAGCCAATGAGCGAGAACGAGCACGATGCCGGGCACGAAAGCCCGATCAAGACGCCGAAGCAGCTGATCACCGTGATTGCGCTGGCGTTTCTGGTGCCGATCCTGCTTATCGTGCTGCTGTCGCAATTCGTAGCCAACATCCGCAGCGTCGATATGAACAGCGCGGCCATGTCGCCCGACGCCGTGGCCAAACGCCTGAAACCGGTGGGCAACCTCACGTTCGCCGATGCCGGCGGCGATGCGGCCAAGGCGCCAAAAAGCGGCGAAGAAGTCTACAAGTCGGTATGCACCGCCTGCCATTCGAGCGGCGCGGCCGGCGCGCCCAAATTGGGCGACAAGAGCGACTGGGCGCCGCGCCTCAAGGCGGGTCAGAAGACGCTGCTGAATTCGGCGCTCAAGGGCAAGGGCGCAATGCCGCCGCGCGGCGGCGCCGACTCGAGCGACCTGGAAGTGGAACGTGCGGTGGTCTACATGGCCAATCAGGCCGGAGCCAAGTTCAAGGAGCCCGCCGCTCCCGCGACCGAAAAAACGGCAGCGGCGGCTCCCGCGGCCGAGAAAACGGCAACCGCGGCTCCCGCGGCCGAGAAGACGGCACCGGCTGCTCCCGCAGCCCAGAAAACGGCGGCGCCTGCTCCTGCAGCCGAGAAAACAGCGCCTGCGGCTCCCGCGGCCGGCAAAGCCGACGGCAAGAAGATTTTCGAATCCGCCTGCGTCGTCTGTCACGGCGCCGGCATTGCAGGCGCGCCCAAGGCGGGCGACAAGACCGCCTGGGCGCCGCGCCTGAAGAGCGGCATGGATGCGCTCTACGCGAGCGCGCTCAAGGGCAAGGGCGCAATGCCCGCGAAGGGTGGCAACAACGCGCTCGCCGACGCCGACGTTAAAGCCGCCGTCGATTACCTAGCGAGCCTGGCCAAGTAGCGCCCGGCCCTCGATGGCACGAAAAAAGGCGGCCGGTCCGCCTTTTTTATTTTTCGTTTTGCCGACGGCGCGCAGGGCGGGGATTCCTTTCCCGCGCTACGCCTGCCGGCACCCGCCCCGAGTCGCTGTTAGAATCACACTCTCGGTTTATCGGGCTGCACGCGTTGCGCTTCGCACCATGAAGATAGCGATAATCCTCGATCCGCTGGACCGGATCAAGACCTACAAGGACACGACCTACGCCATGATGGTCGAGGCGGCGAGCCGCGGCCACGAGCTGCATATGTTGATGCAGGACGGCGTGATGTGGAAACACGGCCGCGTCATCGGCGAGTCCTGCCGCCTCGAATTGACCGGCGACAGCGCGCGCTGGTACCGCATAGATGCTCTCAGGGAAGACCCGCTGGCGGACTTCGACGCCGTGCTGATGCGCAAGGACCCGCCCTTCGACATGGAGTACGTGACCGCCACCTGGCTGCTCGAGCTCGCGGGCCGCGAGGGTGCCCGCGTGTTCAACGATCCGCGCGCGATCCGCGACTGCAACGAGAAAATGACGATCGCGCGTTTTCCGCAGTTCACGGCGCCGACGCTGGTCACGCGCAATGCGGGGCTGATTCATGAATTTCTTGCCGCGCACGGCGACATCATTCTGAAGCCGCTCGACGGTATGGGCGGCACTTCGGTATTCCGCGTGCACAGCCAGGACCCGAATCTCAACGTCATCGTCGAAACCGTCACGCACTATGGCCGTCGCACGGTGATGGCGCAGCGCTTCATTCCCGAGATCACCGACGGCGACAAGCGCGTGCTCCTGATCGGCGGCAAGCCGGTGCCTTATGCACTGGCGCGCATCCCGAAGCCGGGCGAGACCCGCGGCAACCTCGCCGTTGGCGGCACCGGGATTGCGCGCAAACTGACGCCTCGTGACCGCGAGATCGCGGAAACTCTCGCCCCGCAACTCAACGCGCGGGGATTGCTGCTGGTCGGGCTCGATGTGATCGGCGACTATCTGACCGAAGTCAACGTTACCAGCCCGACCTGCTTCCAGGAAATCACGGACCAGACCGGATTCAACGTCGCCGGCATGATGCTCGATGCGCTGGAGCGCGCGGTCGACCGCCGCTGAATCCATCCCCGGCACTACCCAGTCAGCCGATTGGCATCGGCCATTCATTTACTTTAGCACCCGCATTGTGCGCCGCAATAAGGTAGAATAATCAGCGACACAAATCGGCCACAAAGCGTTTTTGCATGATAGGCATACTCCTCATCACCCACGGCACGCTGGGTGAAAGCCTGATCCATTGCGCGAGTCACGTTCTCAACAAGCGGCCGCCGCGGCTCAAGCAGCTCGGCGTCACTGCGCAGGACGATCCGGTTATGCTGCTGCCGCAGGCGCGTACGCTGGTCAAGGAACTCGACACCGGCGATGGCGTACTGATACTGACCGACATATACGGCGGCACGCCGAGCAACATGGCGTCCAAGCTGCTGATACCGGGCAAGGTGGAGGCCGTGGCCGGCGTCAGCTTGCCGATGCTGATCCGCGTGCTCACTTATCGCGATCGCGACTTGCCGACAATAGTGACCAAGGCGATCAGCGGCGGCTGCGACGGGGTGCTCCACGTCGGGACGGACTCGGTCTATGCAACAACGAGAAATTGAAATCATCAACAAGCTTGGCCTGCACGCGCGTGCGTCGGCCAAGCTGACGCAACTCGCCGCCAAGTATCAATGCGACGTGTCGCTGGCGCGCAGCGGCCGCAAAGTCAACGCCAAGAGCATCATGGGCGTGATGATGCTTGCCGCGGGCATGGGCAGTCGCATCACGCTCGAAACTGATGGTCCGGACGAAGCGGAAGCGATGGACGCGATTATTGTGTTGATCGGGGATTGTTTTGGTGAGGGGCAGTGAGTTGCCCGGCACTAGGAAGGTGCGTAACGCGCGAATTCTTGAGTTCGTCATTCCCGCTCACTTTGGTAACTGAGCGGGAACCCATGGGCTCTTGACGGTCGCAAAATGGATTCCCGCCTTCGCGGGGATGACGGGAATGTGAAGGAGTCGACACGCATTTCCGTAATACCAAGTAATACAATGGCGCGGCGCGAACTTTGTTACTGACGTGACGCACGCGTCGGGAACCAATG
>Ga0097691_1002162_pt1 | contig 13541 bp, 18 predicted proteins | sample NGESurdeep072012_8_FD_72858 | JGI IMG/M metagenome (GOLD analysis project Ga0097691, IMG submission 72858) | Arctic peat soil microbial communities from Barrow, Alaska - NGEE Surface sample 210-1 deep-072012 | ecosystem: Environmental > Terrestrial > Soil > Wetlands > Peat ...
TTTCCGCCGAAGGCCGCAAGGTGATGCTGGCAGCCGGCGACACCTTTCGCGCGGCCGCGATCGAGCAGCTGAAGATCTGGGGCGAGCGCACCAAATCGCCGGTTATCGCGGGCGCGCAGGGCTCGGATTCCGCGAGCCTTGCCTTCAATGCCCTGACCGCGGCGCGCGAGGGAAAGCTCGACGTGCTCCTGATCGACACCGCGGGAAGGCTGCAGAACAAGGCCGAACTGATGAACGAGCTCGAAAAGGTCGTCCGCGTCATCAAGAAGGTCGATGGGTCGGCGCCGCATGCCGTGCTGCTGGTGCTCGACGCCACGGTGGGGCAAAATGCGCTGTCGCAGGTCGAGGCGTTTCATCGTACCGCAGGGGTCACGGGCCTGGTAATGACAAAGCTCGACGGCACCGCGCGTGGCGGCATCCTGGTGGCGCTTGCCGAAAGGCACAGGCTGCCGGTGCACTTCATCGGCGTCGGCGAGGGCATCGACGATCTCGCGCCGTTCACCGCGCGGGAGTTCGCGCAGGCGATCGCAGGGATCGAATAGACTTCATCCTTCGAGACGCGCGCACGTGCGCGCTCCTCAGGATGAGGGAAAAGCGACACGGGATGTCCTCATCCTGAGGAGGTGCGAAGCACCGTCTCGAAGGATGGGGACGAGATGAATCGGATGGATCGAACGATGGACAAGACCGCGCCGCATCCTTTGTTCAAGCTCGCGACCGAACTCGGTCCGCTGATTATTTTTTTCCTCGCCAACGCCAAGTTCAACCTGTTCGTCGCCACCGGGGCGTTCATGGTGGCCATCGTGGCCGCGATGATCGCGTCTTACGTGGTGACGCGACACGTACCCATCATGGCGCTGGTCACCGGCGTCATCGTCATCGTGTTCGGCACGCTGACCCTGGTGCTGCACGATGAAACCTTCATCAAGGTCAAGCCCACCATCATCTACGGCCTGTTCGCCGCGATCCTCGGCGGCGGCCTGCTGTTCGGCCGCTCCTTCATCGCCATCATGTTCGACCAGATGTTCAATCTCACGCCGCAGGGCTGGCGCATCCTCACCCTGCGCTGGGCGCTGTTCTTCTTCGCGATGGCGATTTTGAACGAAATCATCTGGCGCACCCAGAACACCGATTTCTGGGTCGCGTTCAAGGCGTTCGGCGTGATCCCGTTGACCATGGGCTTTGCGATCGCGCAGATGCCGTTGACGAAACGCTATCATCTGGAGCCGGCTTCGCTGGAAGCGAGCGAGGCGGAGGCCGGCGACGTGTCGAAGGGGTGAAATGAAAACGCACCGGCGTGGGTGGCGCCGGTGCGTTTCTAGGAGCTAAGGCCTGCGAGTCGAAAAAGCCGAACTCACTTCTGCTTGGCGATGATCTTGTCCTTGATGCCGTCATAGGTCTTCTGCGGCACGATATTCTTCTGCACCAGTTCGTCCTTGCCCTTGTAGGGACGGCCCTTGATGATCGCAGCCGAATAGGCCTTGCCGATTCCCGGCAGCGCGTCGAGTTGTTCGGCGCTGGCGGAGTTGATGTCGAGCAGGTCGGGTTTGGCGGCGGGCGCCATCTTCGATTCGGTGGCCGGCGCTTTCGGTGCGGGAGCCATCTTGTCGGCTTTGGCGGCGGGCTGGGCCGTCTGGGCCATCGACGGCGAGGCTATCAGCAAGCCAAGGGTGAGCGCAGTCGCGGCAAGTGAAGCGAGCGTGAAATGACGCATGGGGTGTGTCCCTCCAAGGACGGTTTTAAGCAACGCCATCAAGCTAGCTTGCAATTCATGGCGGCGCCATGGCCGCGAAATGAACGGCAGATAAAAGCAGGAATTTATTTAAAGTAATTATCCGTCGTCATTCCGGGGCGCGCGCAAGCGCGAACCCGGAATCTCGAGATTCCGGGTTCATCGCTGCGCGATGCCCCGGAATGACGGTAAATGATTCAAGACCCGGCCTTCAGCGCCTTCTCGATCTCGACCTTGAGCACGGTATCGATATTTTCCGGCGTCACCGGGCCGACCATCTTGTAAACGAGGGTGCCTTCGCGCCCGACGATGAAGGTCTCCGGCACGCCGTAGACGCCCCATTCGATCGCGGCGCGGCCGTTGCCGTCGACGCCGACAATGCCGTAGGGGTTGCCGTAGCGACCGAGAAAGCTTCGGGCTTTATCGGGCGCGTCCTTGTAGTTGATGCCGATCAGTTGCAGCCGCTTGTCGCGGCCGAGCGCAATCAACAGCGGCGCTTCGTCGTGGCACGGCACGCACCACGAGGCCCAGACGTTGACGACGCTGACGTTGCCCTTGAACACGGCAGGATCGAGCCCGGGCACTTGGGCGCCGCCGTTGGCGAGGCCCTGCAGCGGCGGCAGCGCGGTTAGCGGCGCCGGATGGCCGATCAGGGCGGAGGGGATGCGCGATGGGTCGCTATTGCCCAACCGAAACCAGAACACGGCGGCCAGTGCGGCGAAGGCGATCAGTGGCAGCGCCATCAGCCAGGACCTGCGCGGTGGCGGCGTGTCGATGGTTGAAGGCTCGCTCATCTTGTCTCCGTCGCGCTGCGCCCGGAGCGTCTGACCACGCCTGCCGCGTCGAGCTCGCGCAGGCGCATCTTCTGGCGGCGATAATCGATCGCGATCCAGGCAATGAGAATCAGCACCACCACGGTGGCCAGCAAATAGGATGTCACGATGAAAGGAGCGTAGGGGCCAAGCGACATCGCGTTCACGCCGACCGCTGGCTGGCTTGCATCATCTGCAAGGCGCGCACCCGGCGGCGCAGGATTTCATTGCGCATCGCCGCCAGATGCAGCGTGAGGAACAACAGCGAAAACGCCACCGCCATGATCAACAGCGGAATCAGGAAGGCGCGGTCGAGCGCAGGCCCGCCCATCCGCAGCACCGACGCCGGCTGATGCAGCGTATTCCACCAGTCCACCGAGAATTTGATGATCGGCAGATTGATGGCGCCGACCAGCGTCAGGATCGCCGCGGCGCGCGCGGCGCGCGAGGGATCTTCAACCGCGCGCCACAGCGCGATCAGGCCGAGATACATCAGAAACAGGATCAGCACCGAGGTCAGCCGCGCATCCCATTCCCAATAGGTGCCCCACATCGGACGTCCCCATAGCGAGCCCGTCACCAGCGCGAGAAACGTGAACGCCGCGCCGATCGGGGCGGCGGCCTTGGCGGCGACGTCCGCCAGCGGGTGCCGCCACACCAGCGTGCCCAGCGCCGCCAGGCTCATCACGCCCCACACGAACATCGCCAGCCACGCATTCGGTACGTGGATGAACATGATCTTGACGGTGGCGCCCTGCTGGTAGTCGTCGGGCGCCATGGCCGACTGGTAGAGACCGATCAGCAGCAGAACGGCGGTCAAGGCCGCAAGCCACGGCAATAGCCGCGCCGTCAGCGTCAGGAACCGGGTGGGGTTGGCGAGATCGATCAGTGACATGGCATCCTGTTAATGGTCGGGGGCGTCGCACGCAATCAGCATAAATGCGTTCCGCGAGAGTTGATCGACGTCAAGTTGGGCATGATCTTGGCCGAAAGCCGCAATTCACTTTTCCGGATCATGTCTGGTCAGTCCAGGCCGTGGCGCAGGCTGGCGGCGGCGGCGAACGGCCCGATCACGAAACTGACCAGCGACAGCGCGCACAGGATCGAAAACGGCGCGCCGAACGACAGCCCGGTAATGGCGGCCTGCGAGGCGGCGACGCCGAAGATCAGCACCGGGATCGACAGCGGCAGCACCAGCACCGCCAGCAACAGCCCGCCACGATGCAGCGTCACCGCCAATGCGGCGCCGATCATGCCGGTAAAGGTCAGCGCCGGCGTCCCCGCCAGCAGCGTCAAGGCCACCGCCGCGGTCGAGACCGCATCGAGATTCAACAACAGCCCCAGCACCGGGGTGGCGATCACCAGCGGCAGCCCGGCGGCCAGCCAGTGCGCCAGCGCCTTGGCGGCGCAGGCCAGTTCCAGCGGGGTCCGGCTCATCACGATCAGGTCGAGCGAACCGTCGTCATGGTCGGCCATGAACAGCCGGTCGAGGGTGAGCAGGCTCGCCAGCAAGGCGCCGAGCCAGAGGATCGCCGGCCCCAGCCGCGTCAGCAGCGCCAGATCGGGGCCGACCGCGAACGGCATCAGCACCACCACGGTGAGAAAGAACAAGACCCCGATCAGCGCCCCGCCGCCGACCCGCAGCGCGATCCTGATATCCCGGCTCATCAGGGCGCCCAGCGCGGTCATGCCGCGCCCCCGATCCGCAATTCCCGGGCTGGCACCCCCAGCGGCGCGTGGGTGGCGGCGACGATCAGGCCGCCGCGCGAAAGATGATCGGCCATCAGGCGAGCAAACATGCTCTGGCCGGCGACATCGAGCGCATTGGTCGGCTCGTCCAAGAGCCAGATCGGCCGCCGCAGCGCCAAAAGCCGGGCGATCGAGAGCCGGCGCCGCTGCCCGGCCGACAGATACGCCGCCGGCAGATGCACGGCGTGGTCGAGCCCGACCGCGGCAAGGCTTTGCCGGGCGTCGAACGCCGCGCCGCCGAGAAAATCCCGCCAGAATGCCAGATTTTCGATCACGCTCAGCGCGGGCTTCAGCGCGTCGCGGTGGCCGAGATAATGGGCCTGTTCGGCCAGGGTCAGTTCGCTGTCGCCGCCCTCGAGCCCGATCGATCCGGCCGCGATGGTCAATAGCCCCGCGATCATCCGCAGCAGCGAGGTCTTGCCGGTGCCATTGGCGCCGACCACCGCCAGCGCCTCGCCCGCGGCGGCGTCAAAATCCAGCCCCGAGAACACTTCCCGGCCGCCCCGCACACACCTGACGCCGCGTCCCGAGAGCCGCATGTTTTCCTTTCTCGGCTCTCCGAACCATGGCTCTGGCGCCCGTCTGCAATATCCCGCTTTCAGCAAGAAGCAGGAACGCCAATCCGTTAGGCGATCCGACGTGATGGCCTCTTGATGGAAATCAATACAGTGCCGCTTTCCGCATGCCGCGCAGCACTGACCAGATCTCATTTTGTCATCCGGCCCAGTTCGATTCCGGCAACGAGATATTGCACGGTATGAACATTGCACACTTCGCGGGCGCGCTGGATCAGCTTTCTGGCTTGCTCGCCATTGCCCTTTGCCAGCGCGTCCTCGCCTGCCAGGAGCGACAGATTGCATTCGCGGCCGCGTCCCATCGCGCCATGGCTCGTGGCGGATGACACGTCTTCAAACCGTGACTGGCCCATGAAGAACGCGATCAGCGTCCCCGGCCATTGCTTCAGGTTGATCTTGCCGGACAAACGGGCCAGTTCTTCGCCGTCATTTTGACCGGCCCTCGCGCGAGCAAGGTGGATCCAGGCGATTTGGTAGGGAAGCCACAGCACGTCGTCGGCGCGCGCGCTTGCCGCCAGCGCAAGCGCCTTGTCGAAGTCGGCGGCCGCGGCGTCATAACGGGCGGCCAGGAATTCGGCGTAACCGCGTTCGTTGTAGATATCCCAGACGTCGAGGCCGGGATCCCTGATATCGCTGGCGAGCGCCGCGGTGCAGTCCGCGATCGCTTCTTCGTAGGCGCCCTTGGCGCGCTGGCTGGCCGCGCGCTGCAGCAGGGTGGAAGGGGTGTTATTGAGATTCAATGCGGCGCTGAAATCCGCGATCGCGAGATCGAACTGCCGGTTCATATGGTAGTCTTGGCCGCGCTCGATGAGCACGCTTACGTCATCGCCCTTCAGGCTGAGCGCGGCGGAGAAGTCGGCGATCGCGTTGTCGCGCAGACGACGCCCATCGTCGTGCCGCTCGAAGGCGTCGGCGATCAGGCTCTTGGCTGAATATTCCCGCCCACGGCCCTTGCGGGCGATGAATTGATCGTCGGCTGAAAGATCGCCCGCGGCCAGCGCCTGGGTGAACAGCTGGATGGCTTCGTCGCCGCCGCCTTTCTCAGCTGCGGCATTCGCGGCTTTGAGATCGGTGACGCCGGCGGCCTGCAGGCTGGTGGCGAACAGGACCATGCAAATGGCCGCGAAAATCAATCTAATCATCATTACTCCGCTTCACCGGGTGATAGGTTGCAGTTTCGAATTCAAGCCAGCCAAAAGGCGTCGTGGGCATGGCGTTAGCTTAGTTGAGCAGGCGCCGCTGATATTTGAGCAAGCGTTTCTTGATCTCAGCCAAATTCATGAGGGCCTCGGCGACCGTTAGCACCCTGAGCCGTTCAGGTCCTGTTTCAATCTGCATCGCCTCGGCCATTTGGGTTTCTGCGAGCTTCTTCAGCTCGGCAGGGCTCAATTCACTGCTAAATGCAGGCCTGGCCATGGCAGACGTTTCCACACCACCGAACATGAATAGTCGCCTTTCCGAAAGCCCATTTGTCCGCCCGGCGTTTCTCGGGGCCGGACCTGGGTTTAAAGTTCTCAGATGTGGGCCTGGTAGCTCCGCCCTGTCACGATCAGCGCCTGCTCCAGGCCGGTCAGGAAGACACCTTTCGGAACCACGCGAATTGCATTCTTTTGCTCGAGCCTGGCGAGCGTGCGGCTGACTGTTTCAAGTTTCAGGCCGAGAAAATCAGCGATGTCCTGACGGCGCATCGGCAGCGGCACGGTCTCCGAAAACACCGACAGCCGCGCCAGCCGGTTGCGCCAATTGACGAGAAAGGTCGCAACTTTTTCCTCCGCCGATCCATTGCCGAGCAGCAGCAACTGGTCCTGCGCCATGTCAAGTTCGCGGGTCACGAATTCAATGATCAGCCGCATCATGCTGGGGTTGGACAGAATGAGCTTTGTAAGCTCGTCGCGGGAGAACCGGCACAACGCAACCTCGCCGATGGCATCGGCCGAAAAATTATGACGCTCGGCGAGCGGCATGCCGAGGAAGTCGCCGGGCAGTGCGAATGCGACAACCTGGCGCCGTCCGTCGGGCAGCAGTTTGTAGAGGCGTACGACGCCCTGAGACAGGCCGAATACGTTATCCGCAACCTCACCTTCCGCGAATATCGTTCTGCCGGAGCGAAAATAGACTTGGGTCGCGAGCTTCTGAAGTTCGCGAAGCTCAGGCACATTCGAGGTGGATCCGCAGAACAGGGTTGGGAAGAACGCGCGCGGCATCCCCCACTCCAATAGCGGCTTCCTCGACTCGGCTCTGGAAAGGTCTAGGCGCATCATCCTGAACAAGCAAAATGTTAAAACCAGAGCCTGTCGATACAACTTGACCCATGTCAACCAGCTGCCGGGATCAGGCCAAAAAATTGCGCCATTCATTCAACCGGCCCGCGGCAAGCCGAACGGGCCCGGCGGGGAACTCGTGGGGCAGATTGATTTAGCGCAAAGCACGGCGTCAATTTTCGCAATATCGTCAATAATGGAAAAGTGTCGTTGCATTGTCACTTTGCCGGGCGGCGATCGAGGGTCTATCGATGCCAAAGATCATTGATATTTTGCTCGAAGAGCATCAAAATATCGACAAATTGCTTCTCGTTCTGGAGCACGAGCTCGCGGTTTTCGATCGTAGCGAGCGGGCAGACTATGAAATTCTGCAGACGATCATCCAGTATTTTCAGGACTACCCCGCAAGCTGTCATCATCCCAAGGAAGAGATGATTTTCGCAAAGCTGAAGGCGCGGAATCCGGCTGCGGCAAGGCGCTTCGGCGACGTGGAAGGCGATCACGAGGTTGAAGCCCAGCGCTTGCGCACCTTTGCCCGGGCCGTCGATGCCGTCTTGGCGGACCAGGAATTCCTGCGCGAGAATTTTCATCTCGCCGTGCACGACTTCATCGACCATCAACGCCGGCACCTGGAAAAGGAGGAGCGGCTGTTGTTTCCGGCTGCCGTGAAAGCCTTGCGTCCGGAGGACTGGGCGGAAATAGACGGACGGCTGGATGACAGGCAGGATCCGTTGTTCAACAGCGTGGTCGAGGAGAAATTTCATAACCTGCAAAAGACGATTCTGCGGTGGGAGCAAGAGACCGAAGAAAGCCGCGCAGCCATGGCGCGATCCTGACAGCGTTATTTTTGCGCCGGTCGCGGTTCCTTACGCCCGGAAAAGGGTAGACAGCGCCGAATTTCATGAGTGAAATCGTGCCGCAGCTAAATTGATCGGGGTCGCGGTCGATTGGCTCTATGCGTCGATCGGCTCGCCAAGCAAAGGAGCGGTCCATGGTTGCTTCAAACATGGGCATGTTGCCTGCAGATCTTCGGCAAAAAACCGATGTGATCGTCGATTGCGGCGCCCAGCGGCCGATGTCGCAGCAGGATGCCGCGGACTCTCACGGCCATGAGATGCATCCGCAAAAATTTGTCAGGCTGGTCGGCTGCCATGAATCGGATGCGGCAAGACACGAAACGGCGCATCGCCTGCACTGACCGGCGTCCGCCGATGCGGCGTGAATTGCCCGTCCACCAGGCAAGTCGATGCGGCTTGACGCTCAGCTCAGCTGGCTGATTTGCTCTTCGGTAACGACGCGCTCGACCTTCTCGGTCTTGCTCCTGATCCGGTAACGGCAGCGTCCATCCGCCTCGATCGGCAGGCGAGCGGTAATGGTATAGACATTTCGCTGCTTTGGAACATCGCGGCCCTGCGGCCCCTGAAACTGGAACAGCACGTCGTCATTGATCGCGTAATTGTAGGCCATGGTCTCCGCTCATTTTTTCGGTTTGGGCAGCTCGATGCGCCCATCGGAGAATTCCGGTGGGCCCTCGGTAAGTCTGCGGATGCGACGTTCGCGTTCCTCGGCTAGAAGCGCTGGATCGAGTAACTGGTCGAGCTGCCTGACTGCCAGATCTTCAATACCGCCCGGACCGCGCCGGATGGCGGCAAGCGAAGCGGCAGATGGCGCCGCAGCGTTCAGGCCAAGCTCGACCAGTTGACGAATGGCGTCGGAGCGGACCGTGTCATGGGCTTCTGCCCAGGCATCGACATCCGCGGTCAGTCTTTCCGACAGTTTGACAGCGCTGATCGCTTCACGACCCGCAGTTGGACGACGGATGGTGTGGTCGGGACTCTTCTTGGTGAAGTCGGGCACGTCGCAAGTCCGCCGATCGACAGGTTGAGCTTCTAACCGTTTTTGGCTTGGAGCGATTTGACCGGGATCAAGGCCCGTCGGCGCGCCTTGTTTCGGATACATCATTTTGTCCGCTTTGTCTGCCCTGCAGCAATTAAATAATACCTTTAGTTACATACGTTTAACTCAGCGAGGAAACGTCTGGCCCTGTTGAATCGCGGGCCCCCCCCCCGGGGCGCCGCGAGCAATCCTGAAAACATTTTGTTTCCGGGGCATTTCTATTCAATATGCGCGGGCGGAGCGCAGTTTACGCAACCAGGCGCGAACCCGATTTTCCAAGCCGCCCGTATCTGTTTGACGATCTCAAAATCCGGACCGTTCCGCACCCATGACCACGCCAGGCGGCAGCGACACCTTCTATGGCGGCATTGCGGTCTTTCGCGGCTTTGCGAGCCTGATGGACCCGGCGCTGTATTCGCCGTTGCCGGATGACTGGAGCATCGGCGTCGCCGATATCGTGGAATCGACCCGGGCGATCGCGCAAGCGCGTTACAAGGCGGTCAACATGGCCGGCGCCGCTGTCATCGCGGCGGTCACCAATGCGCTGGACGGACGCGAATTCCCATTCGTATTCGGCGGCGACGGCGCCAGCTTTGCGGTATCGCCCGACGATCTCGCTCGCGCCCGCGAGGCGATGGCGGCGACCGCGACCTGGGTCAAGGACGATCTCGACCTGGTGATGCGGGTGGCTCTGGTGCCGGTCGCCGCGGTCCGGGCGCAGGGCCTCGACGTTCGCGTGGCCCGCTTCGGACCATCGCCCAATCTGTCCTATGCGATGTTCTCCGGCGGCGGTCTCGGCTGGGCGGAAGCCGCGATGAAGCGCAGCGAATTCGCGGTGCCGGCGGCGCCAACGGGCACGCAGCCCGACCTCACCGGGCTTTCGTGCCGGTTCGAGGAAATTCCCTCGGTCCGCGGTCTCATTCTCTCGGTGCTGGTGGTGCCGGCGCGCAATGCCAACCCCTTGGCCTTTCGCAAGCTGATCGAAGACGTCATCGCGCTGGTCGAACGCAGTCCGGATGCGGGGCGGCCGGTGCCGCCGGGCGGCCCGCCGCTGCGATGGCCGCCGGCCGGCGTCGAATTCGAGGCGCGCGCGCAGCGCGGCGGCTCGCTGTTCAAGCGGCGCGCCGCCGTGCTCGCGCACACGCTGTTTGCCTATCTGATCATGCGCTTCGGCATCAGCGTCGGCGGCTTCGTGCCGAAGACCTATGTGCAGCAGGTGGTGGAAAATTCCGACTTCCGCAAATATGACGATGGGCTGCGCATGATCCTCGATTGCACGCCGGAACTGGAGCGGTCGCTGACGCAGCGGCTCGCCGCGGCCGCCTCGGCGGGGATCGTGCGATATGGACTGCACCGGCAGGATGCGGCGATGATGACCTGCTTTACGCCCTCGGCGCTGCGCAGCGATCATGTGCATTTCATCGACGGCGCGCGCGGCGGCTACGCCTCGGCCGCCACCGCGCTGAAGGCGACGCCGGCTTGACAGGACGCGCAGCAGCCGGATTTCAGCGCGTCGACCGCGTCCAGGTTTCGCCGCCGCAGAGCGGGCCGACGCAGCCTTCGACTCTTAACGTGTCCGGACCCGACACCGCGATGTGGCTGGCATAGTTGCTCCCGTCATCGGCGTTATAGATCTGGCCGGACCATTTGTTCGGAGCGGCTGCGCGCATGCCGCTGAACAGCGGCAGCCCGATCATCGGACGTCGCGCCAGGGCCGGGTTCGGATTCTTGTCGTCGACCTGGGGTTTTCCGGTGGCGGGATTGATCGGGTCTTTCAGCCAGATGATGACGCCGCAGATTCCCCCGCTGCATTTGCGGATCCGTATTTTGGCATCGCCTGCCTGCGTCAGCCAGATCCCGGTTACTTCACCGCTGGCCTGCGCTTTCGCTGATGCCGCGGCCAGCAGTGCCGCCAAAATCACAAAAACGAAACCGAATCTGCGAGCCATGGAGACCTCCAAAAGCAGGGCTGCAAATCCGGTTTGTGCAATGCCATATCGACCGTTGCAAGAGCGGTCATTTACCCCAGCGTGTCAGCCGAATCGAGGCGGCCGTAGCGAGGCCGAACACGGCCATGGCGCCGCCGACGAGAGCGAACAAGGTCCAGGCCGGGGCGTTGATCGACGCCAGCCACCAGCCGCCGACCGCGACCGTCAGCAGCCTCACCGTGGACGCCAGCACCGGGCCCCCGACCTTCGCGGCGCCTTGCGAGGAGAAATAGAGGCAGGTGCCGATCCCGAAAAACGCGAAGGCCGGACCGGCCCAGGCAAAGTACGAATTTGCCGCAGCGGTGACCCCGGGGTCGCTGGTGAACAGGGATACCCAGAGCGCCGGCTTGATGGCCACGACCAGCCCGACCAGGCCGACGCTGAGGCCGGCCACCGCGCCCGCGGTCCAGGCCACCCGGCGCGCCCGCGCCACGAGGCCGGCGCCAACCGCCATGCCGACCATCGGCACCGAGGCAACGCCGATGGCAAACGAAATTGGAATCAGCAGAAATTCAAGCCGTGAGCCCATGCCGTAACCGGCCAGCGTCTCGGTGCCGAAGCCGGCCAGGATCCTGGTGAAGATCAGGATCGTCAGCACGCTCTGCAGCGGCGCCAGGCACGAGATCGCGCCGACTTTCAGGATGTCGACGAACATGCCGCGCTGAAGCGTGAACGCCGAGAAATTCAGCGTCAGCCGGCTGCGGCCGCTGATCAGGTACCACGACAGGAATATCGCGCCGAGCGAGAACGCCGCGAACTGTCCCGCGGCAACGCCGCGCATTCCGAATTGCGGCACGCCAGCAAGTCCGAGACCGAGGGTGCCGCCGACGACGATCTGCACCAGCGCCGCGCCGATCAGGGTCGCCGACGGCAGCCGCATGTCGCCGGTGCCGCGCAACACCGATGCCAGCGTGTTGACCAGCCAGATCGCGATGGCGCCGCAAAACAGCACCTGGGAGTAGTCGCAGGCCTCTTCGAGCACGCGGCCGCGGCCGCCCAGTAACGAAAAGAACTGCCGCCCGAACAGCAGCATGACAGCGGTGAAGAAAATTCCCCCGCAGGCGCCGATCATGACCGCGTGCAGCGCGAGGGCGGCCGCGCGATCGCGGTTTCCGGCGCCGAGCGCGCGACTGATCGCCGAAGAGACGCCGCCGCCCATGGCGCCCGCCGACATCATCTGCGTCAGCATGACGAAGGGAAAAACCAGCGCGATACCGGCCAAAGGCTCGGTTCCTAGCCGGCCGATATAGGATGTCTCGGCCACCGCAACCAGCGTCGTGCCGAACATGGCGACCGTGTTGGGAAGCGCCAGCCGCAACAGCGTCGGCAGAATCGGCGACGTCAGCAGGCTGTTGGCGGGAACGCTGACGGGAGCTGCGTCAAGCGGGGCGTCAATCGTCATGCGTCACCAGATGTGCCGTCGGCCGCGGGGCCGGCAAGATATCAATATATTATATTATGACTGACATGCTATGGGCAAGCCGGCGCCCGCGCCACCCGCCGGCGGTGCAACCGTCACCAGGGCAGGCCGCATAGGTCGATGACGCCCTGCCGCGGCGCCTGCCCGAGGTCGAATACAAAGGGCGCCATCGCCTCGAAGCGAATGCGCCCCTCGGGTTGCTCGGCGTAGATTTCGCCGGCGAAAGCATGCCAGCCGCGCGACTGGTAGAATGCGAAATTGTGCGGCTCGCAGAACAACAGCGCGAACTGCACCGCCTCGTAGTCGCGCATGGTCTGGATGGCCGCGTCGAGTGCGATACTGGCATAGCCCTGGCGGCGACAGTCGGGACGGGTCGAAACACCGCCGATGCCACCGGCGTGAAATTTGCGCCCGTTCCAGCTTAATGTGCGGAAGTAGATGCCGACGTGACAGGCAAGGCCGCCCTCGGGCGAGTCGATCAGCACGCGCAGATCGGCATGGGCCCATTTGATGTGACCCCAGGGCAGCTTTTCGACGACATCGCGCGGCCAGACCGCGTTGAACAGCGGTTCTGCCACGGGCCACGATGCGTCTCCGTTCAGGACGTCAATCTCGATGCTCATTCCACGGATACCTCTCGCGCGCGATCGCGTCCCCTATAACCGTTTTTCGGCCTGCGGCGGCGGTTGATGGCAGCGATCGCAGCCGGTTTTGCCGTGTCGACGCCCCGGAGCTTGGCAAGCGGTGCGCGCGGGCGGCGGGGCGGTCCCGCTAATGGGTGTCTAAGACCGATGGAACCTTCTATAAGGGGTTCCGTTAAGCCAACGTCTCCCATCATTGCGGACATCACCCCATGACCTTTAAGCTTCCCGATCTGCCTTACGCCTATGACGCCCTTGCGCCCCATATGTCCAAGGAAACGCTGGAATATCATCACGACAAGCATCACCAGGCCTATGTGACCAACGGCAACAATCTGCTGAAGGGCACCGAATTCGAGGGCAAGTCTCTCGAGGAGATCGTAAAAGGCTCGTTCGGCAAGAATGCGCCGCTCTTCAACAACATCGGCCAGCACTACAACCATCTGCATTTCTGGAACTGGATGCAG
>Ga0097691_1002165_pt1 | contig 13533 bp, 9 predicted proteins | sample NGESurdeep072012_8_FD_72858 | JGI IMG/M metagenome (GOLD analysis project Ga0097691, IMG submission 72858) | Arctic peat soil microbial communities from Barrow, Alaska - NGEE Surface sample 210-1 deep-072012 | ecosystem: Environmental > Terrestrial > Soil > Wetlands > Peat ...
CGAGGTCAGGATGGATTCGCTACTTCCTTTCCTGTAGGGCTCTTGCATCCCCTACAACATGCCGGTTTAGCCCGGCGCACTCCGGCTAGCCCGTGATCCGAGCGCAACCTTCTCCGACAGGCACTACAATCGGTCAGCAACCTTGCGCCTGGCTGCTTCGAAGGGTCATCATGTCGCACTGCGCTCGGGTCGCGTTCCAATTCACTCGAAAAGGAGCGTCATTGATGGTTCGGATTGTGAATCTGGGTTTTCTCAGTCTGGTTATTATTTCCCTCGTAGGCGCACTAGCAGCGTCCTCCAAAGAAGTCACCGAATCAGCCACCACGGTTCTTCGTGACAATTGGTTCATCGAGCCCTCAGCCGATGTGCATGCACACGGGGAAGCGATCTCGAGCGTCGGGTTTTCCACGCGCGATTGGTATCCCGCCACGCTGCCCTCAACGGTTATGAGCGCGCTGGTCGAGGACAAGGTCTACCCCGATCCGTACACCGGCGTAAACCTGCGCTCCATCCCTGGCACGACGTACCCGATATTTGAAGACTTCTCCAATGTCCCCATGCCGCCGGCCAGTCCGTTCCGACAGTCCTGGTGGTATCGCACCGAGTTCAAGCTCCCGCCCGAATACAGCGGAAGAACGGTTTGGCTTGGCTTCGACGGCATCAACTACCGGGCGAACGTGTGGATGAATGGCGTGCAGATCGCCTCCTCAGAAAATCTGGCTGGAACTTGGCGACTGTTCAACCTTGATGTGACGTCAGCCGTAAAGCCCGGCCAAGCCAACTCCCTCGCTGTCGAAATATTTCCGCCTCAGCCGCGCGACTTGGCCATCACGCTGGTCGACTGGGCGCCAATGCCTCCAGATAAGGAGATGGGCATCTGGCGGGATGTACACATTACCGCCACCGGCCCCGTCGCTCTGCGTTATCCGGCTGTGCTGACCAGACTCAACCTGCCTTCCATCGACCGCGCCATGTTGACGATACGAGCGGAGCTGACAAATGCCTCCGACCATCCGGTAGAAGGTCTTGTGAAGGGTCAAATCGAAAATCTTGCCTTCGAGCAGGCCGTGCGCCTCGCCCCCAAGGAGACTCAAGTAGTCCACTTCACGCCGGAGAAGTTTCCGCAGCTCAGCATCGCCAATCCCCGCCTGTGGTGGCCGGTCCAGGTCGGGAAGCAAGAGCTCTACCCACTCGACCTGACGGTCGAGGTGCAGGGACACCTCTCCGATTCAGCGCATATTCGCTTCGGAGTACGCCAAGTCACTTCGAACATTGACGAGAAAGGTCACCGCATCTTTCAAATAAACGGCAAAAACATTCTCATCCGAGGAGCGGGTTACAGCTTCGATCTCCTGCTGCGATCCTCGCCGGAAAGGCAGCAGGCCGAACTCAACTACGTGCGCGATCTCAACCTCAACACGGTGCGGCTGGAGGGCAAACTGGAGAACGAGCACTTCTTCGACCTCGCCGACCAGATGGGTATTCTCGTGATGGCCGGCTGGTGCTGCTGTGATCAGTGGGAGAACTGGCCTGCCTGGGACAAGGAGAACGAACTCATTGCCGGGGATTCGCTGCGCGACCAGATCCGCCGGTTGGAGCGCCATCCCTCCGTAATCAGCTGGATGTATGGCAGTGACTTCGCTCCTCCGCCCCGGATCGAGAAACTGTACTTGGGAATCCTGCAAGAGTTGGAATGGCCGAACCCCTCCATCTCGTCCGCGGCAGGCCGCACCACCACCGTCGGACCCAGCGGCGTAAAGATGACGGGACCTTACGAATACGTCGCGCCCTCGTTCTGGTATCTCGACACACGCCACGGCGGCGCGTTCGGTTTCAACACCGAGACCAGTCCGGGTCCGGCGATCCCGCCCGTCGCGAGCCTGCGCCGCATGCTGCCGCCGGACCACCTTTGGCCCATTGATTCGGTGTGGGAGTACCACGCCGGCGGGATGTCTCATACTCTGAACGTGTTCACCGAGGCTCTCAACGAACGCTATGGCCCGGCGAAGTCAGTGGAGGACTACGCACTCAAAGCGCAACTGCAAGCCTATGAAGCCCACCGCGCCATGATGGAAGCATACGGCCGAAACAAGTACACCTCGACCGGGATCATTCAGTGGATGCTAAACAACGCCTGGCCCAGCATGATCTGGCACATGTACGACTGGTATCTGCGTCCCGCAGGTTCGTATTTCGGAGTGAAGAAAGCGTGCGAACCGCTGCACGTGCAGTATTCGTACGACGATCGTTCGATCGTGGTGGTGAACTCCTATTACGAACCGTTCGTCAACCTCAAAGTCATCGCCAAGGTGTACAACCTCGACATGACTGAGAAGTTCTCGAAAGAGGCTGAGCTCAGCGTCGGTCCGGACAGCAGTACGCGAGTGTTTACCGTGCCTGCAATCGAAGGGCTCAGTCCGACCTATTTCGTCAGCCTCACCCTTGAAACGGGCGGCCAAAGCAAGAGTAGGAATTTTTATTGGCTTTCCACCCGCGAGGAAACAATCGACTGGAGCAAGCAGGAAGAAGATCCAACTGGCGAATATGACATCTCGACTTGGTCGCCAACTAAGACTTTCGCCGATTACACCGCGTTGAACACGCTGCCGCGCGTCAACCTGGACGTCAGTGCCAAATATAAGAAAGATGGCCAGGAGAGTTCGACCACCGTTACCGTCCACAACCCGACATCGACTCTGGCTCTGGCTGTGCACCTGACGGTCAACAAATCATCGAGTGGGCGCGTCAGCCGGGAAGGCGAGGCGGACAATGAAATATTGCCCGTGCTCTGGCAGGACAATTACTTCGCTTTGCTGCCTGGGGAAACGCGCCAGGTGACCGCGACTTATCGGATCGGCGATAAGAACAAGGCGACTCCGAGCGTCGAAATCGACGGATGGAATGTCAATCGCAAGACGGCTGACGTTCAGCAGTAGGTGTTTGAGAAAACAAACTCTAACCAGGGAAAACAAGGGCCAAATTCAATGAACTCTCGACCACCTTTCGAAGCCCACCGCAAGGATTTGGACAAGATCCTTCGCATACTGCAGGACACACCCGCAATTGACCGCGAGTACATGGCGCCCCTTGAGGAGTTCCAGGCGCGTGTTCGCCGCACCAACCAGGCATTGCAGCATCACGGCCACACAGTTGGTCTCGTCTTTTCCGACGAGCAGTATGCCGGCGACGTTCCTTACCTCGGCGGAAATACAAATATCTCCATCGAGCAGGTGGCCGGCATTATCGGGCCAAATGGTTTTCACGTCGTGGCGGGCTTGGAGGGCGGCTACGTTGCCGAGCAACTCGCGGACCGTGCCGGCGCCACGGTGCACAAAGTCGAACTCCTGCAGTTGGCCGACGAGAAATATCCCATCCGAGCGGAGCGGCTTGAGGACGTCATCAAAGCCGCCGCAGGCAAGGACGTCGACCACATTGCTCTGCTGACTCCACGCCAGGTGATCCCCGCAGGTCTGGTCGAATACCTCCAGAACATCTACGGCCGCGAAGGCGTTGTCGATTCGCAGGAACTGTACTTTCGCGTGAAGTATGAGAAGAGCGAGATCGAAATGCGTCTCATTGCAGATGCCTGCGTCATCGCGGATGCAATGTTGCGCGCCATGCTGGCGGTTCTCCGTCCCGGGCGTCTCGAAACCGAAGTCGCGGCCTGGGGCGCGTGGGTCGGCCGCATGCTGGGTTCCGAGCGCGACGGCTTCCAAATCATGGTGGGCGCCAACACCGCCAACCGCACGCTGATCGGTCCAGCGCTGAACCGGCAAATTCGCGAGGGCGATTGGGTTCACCTTGGCGTCGCGCCGAAGCGCGATGGCCTGACAGCCTGCATTCGCCGTTCCGTTATTGCCGTCGACTCGCCCACGAAAGTGAAGCCTGAGCAGAAGTATTGGTTTGATCTGGTCGAAGAAGGATACAACGTCGGCGAGCACTGGTATCGCGAAGTTGCCGGCAAACAATTACCCGCGCGCCTGCAAGAACAGTCCCTCGTCGACTTCTTTGCAGGGCACTCGCAAGAGATCTCGCGTCGCATTGGCCGGGAGATTAATCTTGCGCAGCAGAAGCCCTACACCGGCACGCACAACTCCGGCTATACCGAATGCCAGGAATTCTTTGGCGCCATCACGCTCGACAGCCAGGAACCATTAGGCAATCAGATTGTCACTATGCTGGACGTAGCGTTGCGCGGAATCGGAGACCGATGGAATGACGTCGTAATCCCGGGCTTCGATTTCTGCGTGGTGGAGAACACTCTGGGCAAATACGGCACGCGAGTCGAAACGCTGACCAAAGTGCCGATCAACGTGCAAGAGTTGGTGGCTTCCTAGCTGTCGAGCCTTGGTTCGTCGTCCGATTCCGAAACGACAAAACCGTTGCGATGGATCCGCGAGGTGTTCATTGCGTCGCTCCCGGTTTGGTCGCCAATTCGGAAGCTATCCAGAAACGGGCTTGTGGGAAGTAGTCGTGGGTGATCACCGTGGGTGATCTCGTCTGCTTCTGTGAGTCACATTTGGCTTAAGGTTCGTTGAATGAAGCTGATGTGGAACCCGTCCGAACTGGCAACATTAGGCTTTTCAGAACTCGGATTTCCAGTGTTTCCAACAACTTAAAAGGTTTCCGTGGGACTGCCAAACACTGGAAATGACGCGTAAGACAGACAGATCGTGGGTGATTGACGTGGGTGATTCTGCAGAGTCGATCTAAAGACCGGCGACATCTTGCCCATACATTTACAACCTATGGTTCATTCCTTCGGGCTCAGGCCGCCTCTTGAAACCCGAGAGATCGCGTTCAGGAAACGTCTTGCGAATGGTATCTGCAAGTGGCCAATTCCAAGTGAGCTGATTCTCGAAGACCAAATCCAACATGAGAGTCAACCGGCCCCGAATGTCAGGTCAAACGTGTGAGGATTACTTCGCCGCGTTCATTATTTCCGGTTAGCCCGTCGTTCGGGACGACCGGTCGACTGACCGGCGCTGATTTCCCAGAAGCCGACTTCTGGCCAGTGGAAAGATTCACATTCAGGTGAAGGCGTCTTTCTCTAAAGGGATTACTTCCGTGTAGCCCGTCAACCGCCCGCAATCGGAGCCAAGCGCCCAGGGTGCTTCCAACGTAATAGCAACCGGACTTCGGAATGATCCCTTCAGAGCATTCACTTGTACGCATAAACCGTACTACGGAAAGTGTCTCTCACTTGCCCGTGAGACTTGGAGCGCAGCTTGATTAAAATAGTGCTGCTGGTAAGAGCTGCGGTTTGTCATGCGGTAACAATGACGCCAGTGCACGGACTTCTGCTAGCACGGTGATAGCTGTGACGCACTCCCGAATCAAAGTACACGGCGTCCCCGGTTTCGAGGTTCAACGTCTCGGAGCCGATTGTGAGATCCAGTTTCCCGGAAATTAGATAAAGCAATTCCACGCCCGGATGCTGGTGAGGCCGCGACTTGTCAGAGGCAATGGGTTCGAATTCCGCGTAGAAAGCATTTAGCTTGCGCTCTGTAGCCTTGAAGTCCAGGCTCTCAAAGTTGTACGCGATGCTCCCTCCGCCCGGACTGTCCGGAAATCGCAAGCGTTCTTTCTTGCGCGCAACCGCCACTACATGACGCTTACGCTCATCAGTAAAGAAGTATTCGAGCCCCACCCCGAACACCAAAGCGATACGCAGCAGCGTGGGGAGTGTGGGGAACAGTTTGCCCCGCTCCAGTTTTGAGAGCATCGCCGCCGAAAGGCCGGTGTGCTTGCCCAATTCCACCAGACCCATGCTCTTGCGCAGCCGTAGGCCCCGCAGTTTCTCGCCCAGGGCATAGGGCCGAAGCCCTTCGACAATTGTTTGATTGACCACTCGACACTCCTCTTTTCCCACCAGTACAACCACGGGTCGGACTTTTGACTGGCACTCACACGAATTGCAACATCTCGTTGCTTTTCGTGTTGCGCAAATAATTATTCTCTATAGTTAATACAGCAAAGGGCAAGACTGCAACAAGAAAGAGATAGAACACGAAAATGAAAATAAGGAGAGATAACGTGAAAGCAGCGAGTGTTGCATTGATTCTCAGCGTCCTGGCAACTGCGATGCCGGCGGTAGCCGGCTCCAAGAAACAGGACATCGTTGACACCGCGGTCGCCGCAGGCAGCTTCAAAACGCTGGCCACCGCACTTCAAGCAGCCGACCTGGCTGACACCCTGAAAGGCAAAGGACCTTTCACCGTGTTTGCTCCGACCGACGAGGCCTTCAGTAAGCTGCCGGCGGGCACAGTCGAATCGCTTCTCAAGCCCGAAAACAAGGACAAGTTGAAGGCCATCCTGCTCTACCACGTGGTATCGGGTGACGTGACAGCGGCGCAGGTGGTGAAACTCTCTTCGGCGAAAACGGTCAATGGCCAGGACGTGAAAATCACGGTCAATGACGGCAGCGTCATGGTCGATGACGCCAAGGTGGTGAAGGTCGATGTTTTGGCTTCTAACGGCGTGATCCACGTGATCGACACCGTGCTTCTCCCCAAAGACTAAAGAAGAATGGAGGAAAACAATGAAAACGTTAGATGTGATCGCAGCGGTACTTTTGGTGGTTGGCGGACTGAACTGGGGTCTGGTGAGCGTTGCGCACTTCGACCTGGTGGCCGCTATTTTCGATATGAAATTCGGCGAAACTTCGGCACTCAGTTCCGTCGTCTACGCTCTGGTTGGCCTGGCGGCGCTGTACCAAGCCGTCTCTTTCAAGGCCATTCAGCATCGATGGGGACACGAGTCGGCGCCGGCTCGCGCTCGTTAGAGTGAGGACACGGAAGGCGGGGGAGAGCACCTCTGCGTTCTCCCCCACTTCACTTGTGATGGAAATCAAAGCCATCAGTCTCGATCCCCGCATCACCGTGCGGAAACCCGGAACGCCGAATCCAGAAGGAGAGTGCGTAGTCTACTGGATGCAGCGCGCCCAGCGAGCATTGGATAACCCAGCTTTGGATGTGGCGGTCGAGATTGGCAACGAACTCGGCAAACCGGTCGTGGCTTTCCTCGCTCCTGTGCCTTTTTATCCGCACGCTAATCTGCGTCACTACCGCTTTCTCGCCTCTGGGATTCCGGACATCGCGGAGGAGCTCTCCAAGCACAATGTCGGTTTTGTACTGCGGACCTATCCTGATGACAGCCTAATCAAGTTTTGTAAACAGGTCAGCCCGGCCATCGTAATTGGCGACGAAAATCCTTTGAGTGAACCGGAGCAGTGGCGAGTCCGCGCCGCCCAACACTTGAAGGTACCTTTCTGGACCGTTGATGCCGACGTCGTGGTGCCCTCACGGCTGCTGGGTAAAGAGCACTATGGCGCCCGCACGATCCGCCCGCGGCTCCAGGCACTGTTGCCCCAATTCCTTATTCCAACGAAGCTCATCAAGGCGCGAACCCCATGGAACAAGCCACGAGATCTGCATTCACTTTCGCCGCATGAGGATTTCACGGCAGGCTGGTCGCTCGCTCGCTCCGTTTCGCCGGTAGAGAACTGGCAGGGCGGAACCAGGCGTGCCATCAGCATACTCGCTGACTTTGCTAAGAGCGGCTTGCGAAATTATCCCAAAGACCGGAATCATCCGGAACTTTCTGGAACCAGCCGCCTCTCGCCGTACCTGCACTTTGGCCACATCGGCCCGCTCACTATCGCGCACGCGGTGCAGGCAGCTTCGGCGCCGGCAGCCGCAAAACGGGCCTTTCTAGAGCAATTGATAGTCCGACGGGAACTAGCGGTGAATTTCGTCCGTTACAACTCATACTATGATTCCTTCGAATGCCTCGAGCCATGGGCGGATCGTTCTTTTGCCCAACACTCGGGCGACCGTCGCCCTATTGTTTACGACGAGGAACAGCTCGAGCAGGCTGAAACTCACGATCCTCTGTGGAACGCTGCTCAGAAACAAATGGTCCTGACGGGCTGGATGCACAACTACATGCGGATGTACTGGGCCAAGAAGATCCTGGAGTGGAGTCCGTCGGTTGCTACCGCTTACCAACGTGCGGTTTGGCTCAATGACCGTTATGAACTCGACGGCCGCGACCCCAACGGGTACGCGGGCATTGCGTGGGCGATCGTAGGCAAGCACGATCGCCCTTGGTTCGAGCGTCCAGTGTTTGGACAGGTGCGATATATGTCGCTCGCCAGCACCGGAGGGAAGTTCGACTTCAAGAGTTACATTGCGCAGATCGGCAAGCTGGAGCGGGCACATGTCTAGGGACTGGATTGCGCTCCTGATCTTCTTCGGGATTTGTTTCGCGGTGGGTGCGAGCGGATCGGTATTCACAGCAAGCTCGGTGAAAACATGGTATGCCGGTCTGCTCAAGCCCGCGGGCACTCCGCCGCCGTGGGTCTTCGGTCCAGTCTGGTCAATTCTTTACCTGCTGATGGCGGCGGCTGCCTGGCTAGTGTGGCGGCAGCGAATTCACGAAGATGTGTGGCTGGCATTGGCCCTGTTCATGGTGCAATTGATCCTCAATGGACTTTGGTCTTTTGTCTTCTTCGGTCTGCGAAGGCCCGGGGCGGCCCTGGTCGAAATCATCGTCCTGTTGGCCGCCATCGCCATGACCGCCATGCGATTCGCGGAACTCTCACGCCTGGCATTTTGGCTGATGACACCCTACGGCGCCTGGGTCCTATATGCTTCCTACCTGAACTTCGGAATCTGGCGCTTGAATAAAGGCACAGCATGAAGGTCCTGGTTACTGGCGCGTCCGGCTACATCGGCCGGCAACTGGCGGAAAAACTCTCGGCAGCGGGTCATGACGTCACCTGTATGGTCCGTAATGCCGCGCGGGCCCCCCAACTTCACGGCCCGCAAATCAAGTTCGTCGAGGCGGATGCGTTGCAAGCCGAGACACTTCCACCGGCGCTAAACGGAATCGATGTCGCCTACTACCTCATTCACTCGATGTCCGGGCGAGTTGAAGGGTTTGAATTGCGGGACCGGCAGGCTGCCCACAACTTCGCCATAGCAGCGAAGCAGTGCGGGGTGCGGCGTGTGATCTACCTCGGTGGACTGGCGGCGACTGGAGCCTCGGTTTCAGCGCATCTCAAGAGCCGGCACGAAACGGGCGCGGTGTTGCGAAAATTTGGGCCGCCTCTGGTCGAACTGCGGGCCGGCATCATCGTTGGTAATGGCAGTACGTCTTTCGAAATCATTCGCTGCCTGACAGAACGGCTGCCGGTCATGATCTGTCCTCGTTGGGTAGTGACAAGAACTCAGCCGATAGCGGTTAGCGACGTACTCGAATACCTCGAAGCTGCGCTTGACCTGCGCGAGGCGGTGGAAGAGCCCATCGAGGTCGGAGGTTCGACAATCGAGACCTATCGCAGCATGATGCTTGCGTATGCGCGGCATCGTGGGCTCCGCCGATTGTTGATGCGCGTGCCGGTGCTGACCCCGCGGTTGTCGTCCTATTGGCTGGACTTGGTTACGCCGGTGCCGCCAGCCGTATCTCGCCCGCTCATCGAAGGTCTCCGAAGCGAATCCGTTTGCACCAATGCGCTGGCCGCCAGACTATTTCCTTCGATCCGTCCGATCTCGTACGCCGCCGCCGTCCAAAGAGCACTGGAGAGGCCCGCACCTTTGATGCCGCTGCCGAGCATGGGCAGAGCGTCGCACCGGACATTTCGCGCCGAGGGGATCATCTGCGACGTAAGGGAAACGATCGTCGACGCTCCACCCGAACGCGTGTTTGAGTTGATCGGGAACGTCGGAGGGAAGAACGGGTGGTTCTACGCGAACTTTCTGTGGTCTGTACGCGGTTGGATCGATCGACTCATCGGCGGCGTAGGCATGAAACGTGGCCGGCCACGAGCGTCCGGTATCGAAACCGGCGATGTCATCGACTTCTGGCAGGTCGAACGCGCCGACGCGGCGAGCGCTGTGCTGCTCCGGGCAGAAATGAAGCTGCCCGGCGAAGCATGGCTGCAATTCAACCTCACACCCCAACACCATGACCGCACCCTTCTGCGGTGCTGCGCATGGTTCCAGCCGCGCGGTTTGGCCGGAGAGATCTATTGGTGTGGGTTGTACCCAGTTCACGCGATAATCTTTTCCGGCATGCTTCGGACGATCAGGAGCCACGCGGAACAGAGTTCATAGGCAGGGGGCGCAGCCGGTTCGTAGAGCGGAATCCCGCACGTGGTCAGTTAGCCGCAAGGCTTTTTTAGGGGTAACGACCTGGGCATCTTTGTGGGTCAGATTCCTTTGCGGACGAGTGGTCGGCAAACCTTCCGTGACCAGATTGGGGAAGGGTTGCCCGTCATCCGGCCGGAATGGTTGGGGCAAACATTACTACCTGGTCTTACCGGGGATGCTTGCTGCAATAATCGGTGAACAGCGAGCGATGTGCAATGTCGTTTTCCGCCACCGTTACCTACTGGAGCTTTGCGTACTCAGCTTTTGCTTCCTTCAGGACAGGGATGTCGCGATCCGCATCCTTCCACAGCGCAAAGAAATCCTGATATGCAGCTCTAGCCTTTGCTGCGTTCCCGGCCGTTACGTATGCCCGGCCAAGGCCCAGCTTGGCTAGCGAATGCTCAGGCGCCGTCGGTGCGATCCCTGGATGATCCACCATCTTCTGAAATTCCGCCGCCGCTTCCGCTCCGCGCTTTGCCTGCAGATATGCCAGGCCTCGAACGTAAATAGGGAAAAGCCCCTGGGCTGCTCCCAACTCGTAGGGCGTCGCGGCCTGCAGCGACTGGATGGCAGCGTCGGGATTCTTACGATTTAGTTCGATCAGCGCGCGTACGCAGGGAATGGATACCTGGTGCAGCAGCGTGTCGTCTGGAAAGCGTTGGCCCAAGTCGTCGGCGATGGCCTGAGCGCGGGTGACGTCACTGGTCATTGCCAGCGCCATCGCCACGGGCACCATATTGCTGCGACCACGCGCCAATGCGGAGCTGGACGCAGCCAGCTCTTTCGCTTTCGAACCGTTCCCCTCTTCGGCTTGCATCACTGCAAAACCCGCCTGCGTGTCCGCCGTCGTTTCCTTGAAACCCAGCCGGTCGCTCACCTGCACCGATCTCTGCATCAATTGACCAGCCTTTTGCATTTCCCCACGCGCTGCGGCGACACTGGTTGCCTCGTTGAGCAGTAGATACTCGCTCGGTTTTCCTTCTGACCATTTCAGCTGCCGCTGCATCCCATCGATGTCACCGTTCAAGAAAGCCAGTTGGTACAACTGTTGGTGGACGAAGAGGTTATCCGCCTTCGCATTGATCGCCCGCTGCAGTATCGACCGCGCTTCCTCCGGTCGGTTCAGCGCCATGTAGGGTCCTGCCGCGTGGACGTAGCCAAAGGGGGAGTTCGGTTCGAGGCGGGTGAACTCGTTGGCCAGCGGGATCGCCTTCTCGAACTGTCCGTAGTACAGGTTGTATTCCAGCGCCAGGTTGGCGAAAGGGGTGGAATCATTCGGATATGCCTTAATGGCCGACTCCAGCGTTTCGGTGTCCTTTTCAAGCGCCCCCGTCGACGTATAAAAGTGATCGGTAATGTAAAACCTCTCGCGTTCGCTCACTCGGTCCCGTAAGTCAAAAGCCTTCTTTGCAGACTCAACCGAGCGATCCTCTTCGCCCACGTTGTTGTAAATCGCCGCGAGTCGGGCGTGCGCCATGGCAAAATTCGGATCGAGCTCGATCGCGTGCTGGAATAGGGGGATGGATTCAGCCTCGCTTCCGCTGTTGCGCATCTCGTCGGCTGCAGCATACGCCTTCAATGCTTCGAGCGATGACGTCGTGGCCTCGGTCACCGGTGTGTCAAACTTCTGTATCGACGCCAGCGACTCTCCCAGCTTTACTCGCAGGCTTGACGCTGCCTTTCCCACCGCCGACAGCACTGATTCTTTGGTCGCAGCGGTAACCTGCTCTCTGGCGAGTGAATCGCCAGACACGCAGTTGGTGGCGTCGAGCGCCACAACATATTGGCTCCCGAGGGTTGCAATCGAACCATTCAGCATGGCCTTGATGTGCTCGCGCTCACAAATCTCGCGCGCCACGCCGCCCGTGACTCGTTCCTCTGCTGAGCGCCCCATGAACTGCAGCGCCTTGCGGATGGTCTGATCCGGCACGATGTTCAGATAAGGTGACTGCTCCAGCTGCACCGCCAGCGCCTGCTTCAATGTCCCGTCGAACACCGAATCACCGGTCGTGTTGACGAAATCGGCAAGCAGGATGGAATCCTTCTCCGTGAGCGTTCGCCCACCCCGCGACCGCAAAAACCACCCGCCCCCAATGGCCGCCGCCAGGAGAAGTCCCGCCACCGCCAAAGCCCACTTAGGGACAGCCGCCCTCGGCTGTCCCGCCGAGCGCAGTTCGGCCGGTTCGTGTGGCGCGGACGCTACTGTCCGCGCAGCCGACACCGGATGGGACGCAGCTTCCGCTGAGCCGCCAGATCGTTGCGAAAAACCCGAGGCTTGAGCCTCCGGCGGTTCTTCCAGCACAATCCTCTTTCCCGAGTCCGAATCCCGTTTCAGCCGTTGTAGTTCCGCGCGCATCTCCGATGCATGCTGATATCGGAGGTCTCGATCCTTCTCCAGGGCTCGGGTGATGATCCGCTCCAGTTCCGAAGGAACTTCCGGATTCAATCGAATCGGAGAGGTAGGGGCTCGCTCCAGAATCGCATTGAAAATCACCGCCGAAGTATCTCCACGAAACGGCAGAGTCCCCGTGGCCATTTCATAGAGCACGGCTCCAAACGAGAACAGATCGCTGCGCGCATCCAGTTCCTTGCCCTTGGCTTGTTCCGGCGACATATACGCTACCGTTCCCAACGCCGTGCCTGGGCTGGTTAAATGTCGCTCGTCCACGGTTGCGACCGTTGCATCCTTCTCACTTCGCGCGGCCTGCACCGTAACTTTCGCCAGGCCAAAGTCCAGAATCTTGGCGTGTCCGCGCTTGGTCACAAACAGATTCGCCGGCTTGATGTCACGGTGCACGATGCCTTCTGCATGGGCGGCATCCAGCGCGTCGGCGATCTCAATAGCCAGTGACAACAGCCTGTCGGACTCCAGCGGACGCCCGGCAATCAGGTGCTTCAACGTCATCCCATCCAGGTATTCCATGGCGATGAACGCCTGGCCGTTCTCTTCGCCAATGTCGTAAATGGTGCAGATGTTGGGATGATTGAGGGCCGACGCGGCCTTGGCCTCACGCCGGAAACGCTCCAGCGCCTGCTGGTCTTGGGCTACGTCTACAGGAAGGAACTTCAGAGCGACAAAACGGTCAAGCCGGGTGTCCTCGGCTTTGTAGACGACGCCCATACCGCCGCCGCCGAGTTTCTCGATGATTCGGTAATGCGAGATGGTCTGGCCGATCACTATGAGATGCCCGCCTTTCGGGTCGCTTCATCTTACGAACGCGCCACCCGCTCGTCAATGAAAGGTCAATGAAAGGCGGCTTCGGGCGAATGCGGCGCGGCCAGGACGCTTCTCCTTTAACCGGGTATTGGTGGAAAGTGGCCCTGACGGCATGTTGACCCGGACGGGTACACTCACCCCAGGTTTGTCGGCAACCCGGTA
>Ga0097691_1002166_pt1 | contig 13528 bp, 8 predicted proteins | sample NGESurdeep072012_8_FD_72858 | JGI IMG/M metagenome (GOLD analysis project Ga0097691, IMG submission 72858) | Arctic peat soil microbial communities from Barrow, Alaska - NGEE Surface sample 210-1 deep-072012 | ecosystem: Environmental > Terrestrial > Soil > Wetlands > Peat ...
GTGTTCGGTGGCGCCTTGGCCGCGGCGGTCGAGGCGCTGCGGGGAACAGCGTCATCCCGACCTGGCGCGGCATCGCCCACTGCGGCGCCCGGTGACGTCTCTGACTAAGTGCGATGAGGTCTTTCGTATCGGCTGTAGTGAGGAAGTCATTCAAGGCGACAGCTAGCGGTTCGATCATTACGTGGCCTGGCGGTACCGGCAGCGAGCGCAGATCGTGTGCTCCGACGACTCATTTCTGCTACAGCGCTCTGCGCTTGACTGGCCTGCGGAACTCGGCTGAAGCAAAAGTCGTTGAAGAATTCCTGAACATTAAGACTCTGGCGCCCTGGCGCGTGTGGCTGCGCTCCCACTCTGGCGGCAATGATCGCAGCTATACCGCCAATGATCGCAGCGACTATAGTCAACATTTTCAACGTAACCTCCCCCAAGCACCGCATGGGCAGGCCCCGGCAGTTTCTGGCTCCTTCCTGTCAGCCGACACGGTGCATAGTGCCTCAGCTACAGGTTCACTGTTCTTCGCAGGTTTCTGCATGGTCCATCGTCCTGCCCTATATGGGACGATCTTGTCTTTCAGCTCAGCCCGAGTCGCGGTGTTCGTCGATGGCTGGTTCCGGCATGGCTGCCCTGAGCACGGCACCCAGCCGAAGAACAATGCGGCGTGGTGGGCGGAGAAGATTGAAACTAACAAGAAAGCGTGATCGTGACACCGATCGGGAGTTTATCCGGCGAATGTGTGGTATAGGATCGCAGCCTCAACCACGATTGCGAGAAATGCGAATACGCCTACAGCCACCTTCGCCGCACCACCACGACGGCCTTTGAGGAAGGCCCCCGCCCCAACCGCCAATCCGAGTGCAGAGATTGCACCGGTGATCGTCGGCCCCAGCGCAACCGGCCACCCCGGCGCGGCAAAGCCAGGGACACGATAGACCCAGGGGTCTGGCTCCCGTCTCAAGACTCCCCCGATGTTCTTGTAATGTTCGTAGAACCCCCCAGTGTCCGTGGCGTATGTCACTTCGTCTCGGCTCGAACTCCCCATTGAACCTTGCGCCTTTAATGAATAGTAAGCCCAAGCTGCGAAAAGGATTGTGCAAGCCAGCCATATAAGCACTCGCGCGCCTTTGGCCGCAGGTTTGCGCGCCTCTGCCGCCAGGGCTTCTCGCTCCCGCGCCTCCTGAACAGCGGCGGCCGCCGCTCGGCGGCCTTCAGCAGGGTCGGCTGCGCAGCTATCGCAAACTTGGAGGTAGTGCCGAAAATGGTTAGGGCAGTACCACTGCCGGCAATTGTGGCATTGCCCACAACCTCGTGATCGGAAGGCAATAGGACCATACGGACAACCCGGAGACATGCAGATACGCACCATTGTTCCCCTCACCTCTGACTCAGTCGGAGCAAGCGGCACCTACTGACCCCACCAGGTGTCCCGCCGTCGCCGGTTGGAACGAGCCTGCCGCGGTCGCCGCAGCGAAGCTGGAGTGCGTGCCTCCGGCATTCCCCTGCTCGTTGCCGGTTGCATCTTGCGTGCAAGAACCTGACAGGTCCGTCGGCCGGAAACCCCGCGCAAGTGGCATGACGTGATCGAGGTCAAGTCTCTGCCCCTCTAGCTAGCTAGCTAGTACCACCGTCGCAGGAGCGGCTATACGCGGCGGGTCGTGGCGTCGTCAGGGGACCCTTCGAAGTACTGGTCGAGCACGTCCTGAAAGACGGCCTCGTGTGGGTCGGCGCGCGCGAAGAGCGTCATGGACGACTGCAGCTTCTGGGCATCGACCGGGCCGAGGACCTCGACCGGGTCCGTCGCCTGGAGCCCAGTCAGCGCGCGGGCGCACGCGACAAGCCGGGGTCCGAGGACCGGGTGCGCGAGGTAGGCCCGCGCCTCGGCCAGGCCGGAGACGGCGTAGCGCTGGGCCGTCGCGCTGTGGCCAAGGCCGGCAACCTGTGGGAACACGAACCACATCCAGTGGCTGCGCTTGCCGCCGGCCAGCAGTTCGGCCAGCGCGGCGTCGTAGGTACCGGCGGCGTCCTGCGCGTCGACGAAGCGTTGGAGGTCGAACCGGTTCACGCGACCCAGTGTGCCCGGCCACCGTCGGTCCGAAGGGACCGACGGTGGGGTGCGTGTGGCGGCTCGGGGGTCGACCAACATTGAGGTGAGAACGTACGTTAAGGACGTTTGCTGAGGTCAGCGGCGGGTTGTGGTGCGGGGTCTGGTTGGGCCGGTCGGCGGGGTGTCCGGAACCCCCCAGTAACGGACAAGATCAGCTACGGGCGCACCGTCCACGCTCTGTAACTCTTTGTCCACTTTGAGATCGGTTCATGGCAGTTCCGGTCCTAGGGTTCGTGGCCATGTCGGTGGACTTTCTCAGTGATCAGGAGGCCGCGGCCTTCGGCCGGTACGGCGGTGTGCCGTCGGGGGTCGAGTTGGAGCGGTTCTTCTTCCTGGACGACGAGGACCGGGCCCTGGTGGCGCGCCACCGGGGTGATCACAACCGCCTGGGGTTCGGTGTCCAGCTGACGACGGTGCGCTATCTGGGCAGGTTCCTGGCTGATCCGCTGGACGGTGTGCCGGTCGAGGTCGTCGACTACCTCGCCGAACAGTTGGAGGTGGCCGACCCGTCGTGCCTGAAGCGGTATGCCCAGCGGGCCGAGACCCATCGCGAGCATGTCGGGGAGATCCGGCGGGCGCTGGGGTTGAGGGACTTCGCCGCGGTGGCGGGGCAGTTGAGGGGGTGGGTGGACAAGTGGGCGTGGGTCAGCGGGGACGGCCCGAAAGCGATCTTCGCCGGTGCGGTGTCGTGGCTGCGGGAGCGGGGCGTGCTGCTGCCGGGGGTCAGTACGTTGACGCCAACCCGACGCCTCATGATCTAACTCGCCATGTGTCGGGTGGCCGGGGGGAATCGCACCCCCCGGCTTGATCGACGTTGCTGCCAGCCAGCGGTGAACCATGTCCCGTGGCATCGGTTCGGATGTCGACAAGCCCAGGACAGCCCGGACCGGGCGTCATTCCTGGACGAACTCGATCTCCGGCGGGGGACGCCGGAAGAGCCTCGTCAGGTAGGTGAGGTAAAGGATGCCGCAGGTCAGCCAAATCAGGCCGAGCAGTTTCGCCTTACCGTCGAGATGGAAAAGCAGGTAGATATCCACGACGGCCCCAACGGCCGGAAAGACGACGTGGGTCACCACGCTTTGCCTGGGCCCCTCGGCGCGGCCGCGGATGAATATGGCGATCACGCAGAGATTCACGAAAGTGAAGGCGCTGAACGCGCCAAAATTGATGAAGGACGTCGAGGTGGCGACGGTCAGCCTGAGTGCGATCAGCCCGACCGCCCCGGATAGGAGAATATTGATCGCCGGGGTGTGGAATCTCGGGTGGATGTAGCCGAAGACCCGCTTGGGAAACACCGAGTCGCGCCCCATCGCGTAGAGAAGCCTGGCCACACTAGCTTGGGCGGCGAGTCCAGAGGCGAACTGCGTCACGACCAGCCCGGCGAGGAAGACTGAAGAGAACAGGTTGCCGCCGATGGTCTTGGCGATCGCGAACGCGGCCGAATCGACGTCGACGAAGGCCGCGCCCGGATGCACCAGCTGAGTGGCGTAGGTGACGACCAGGAAGATGCCGCCGCCGATCAGCAGGACCAGCAGGATCGCCCGCGGGATGGTCTTCCTCGGTTCCAAGGTTTCTTCGGTCAACGTCGTGATCGCGTCGAAGCCTAAGAAGGAGTAGGCGGCCAGCGCCGCGCCCGCCGACACGCCGGAGATGGAGGTGTGACTGTTCAGGAACGGGGTGCTGCTCACCAGGCCCCCGGCGCCGGCCGCGTGGAACACCTGCCGCAGGGACAACGCGACGAAGATGCCGAGCACGAGGATCTGAAACGCCATGAGAAGGATGTTGGCGTTCGCCGCGGCCTTGATTCCGATGAGATTCAGCGCTGAGGTGATGACGATGAAGGCGACGATCCAGATCCACGTCGGGACACCCGGAAACTTCGCGGACAGGAAGGCGGCGCCGATGAGCCAGATGACCATGGGAAGAAAGAAGTAGTCGAGCAGTACGGCCCACCCGACCAGAAAGCCGACCCGGCTGTCGATCGAACGGCGGGTATAGGCGTAGGCAGATCCGGCCACCGGAAACAGGGTCGACATCTTGCCGTAGCTCAAGGCCGTGAACAGCAACGCGACGAGCGCCAGCAGGTAGCCAGTGGGCGTCGACCCGTGGGTCGCTTCGGCCAGCACCCCGAAGGTCCCAAGCACGATCATGGGTGCGAGGTAGGCGAGGCCGAAGAGAACGACGGGCCGCAGCGTCAACGAGCGGGTGAGACTCGGGGGGTGGGTGACCATTGAGACTGCTCCTGTCGGTCGACCACGATGTCGCGGCGACGGGGTGTGGTCGTAGTGGGCGTGTGGCGGTGCTCGTCAGCCACTGCTGGTCGGGCGCCAGCGCTTCGGATCCATGCGGCCCTGATAAAGCGGCAGCTCCAGCGGTTCATCGGCGTCGCGGAACTGATCCCACATCCGGTTGAGGCCGGCGGTCCCGAACGTGCGGACGCGGGTGACGTCGTCCAGATCAAGAACGTCGGTCAGGACCGTCGGTGCTTCGGCCGCCCCAACCCGGACCCGACCCTCCGGATCGACGACGACGCTTCGGCCGGTGCCGAGGGGGGCAGCGGCGTTCACGCTGATGACAAAGACTTGGTTCGTGATGGCGTTGGCGCGGGCCAGCACAACCTCTTGGTCCCGGTCGCAGGTTGTGGTCTGCGTCGGATTGACGATCACTTCGGCGCCCATCCAAGCGAGGTGCCGAGCTACCTCTGGGAACCACGCGTCGTAACAGATGGACACACCAATGCGGCCGACGGGAAGATCAAAGACCACAAACCGGTCCCCCGGCAGGTACGGCTCGTAGGGGCGCCAGGGGAAGCACTTGCGGTAGGAGGCGACGAGCTCCCCGGTCGGCGACAACACCACGGCGGTGTTGTACAGCGCCCCATCCTCTCCGAGTTCGCAGACGGTGCCCGGCATCAGCCACACCCCGAGGTCCCCTGCCAGCTCGCCCAGCAGCTTGACCCTCGGACCGTCCAGCGGCTCGGCGGCCGCCCGCAACGCGGCGTTCCGCTCCGCCAGGAGCCCGTCGACCCCGAACAGATGCAGCTCCGGGTAGATCGCGAGCCGGGTGTTCGGGAAGTCATCCATCAGCGCGGCGACCTGATCGGCGAAACCGGGCCTGGCGCCCGTCAGCGGCACGGGGGGAACCTGAGCGACCGCGAGAGGCAGCAGGCGCGACACCGGCTCCACCTGTTTCCTGGGGTGGCGGAGTTGTATCACCCAACCCGTCTGGTGCGCTCAGCCCGACGGCTATCGGAGCGCTCCGATCTCCTTGGCAGGAGTAGTTGAGACACCGGTACACCCTGACTCTCAGCCACCGCCCCCGAAAGGTGGAACAGGGTGCTCGACCGGCATCGTCGACTCCCCGGCGACCGCGCCGAGCCGGGGCTCGCGCTGGGTTCGACTCCGAACGAGAGTCAGCGACCGGGACGGGGCAGCGGCGGGCCGAGCTCGGCAGCGCCCCAGCCGCCGGTCTGGGCTAGGTCGCGGACTTCTTGGAGCGCCACCGAGAGCATCGCGAGGTCTAGGTCGCCGCTCGCCATAAGGTCCCGCAAGACCTGCCGGCAGCGGGCGACCCGCTGGGCGTTGTCCTCGAGCCAGTCCGCCAGGATCCGCGAGGTGTCGCCGGGTCCGGCGCCGCGCAGCACACCCGCGGTGAGCCACCGCCGCTGCATCGCCACTTCGTCGCGCAACCCGGCCTTTGCGGCGAGCTCCCAGTGCGAGTCGAGTGGCCCGCCAACCACTTGCGTCTCGAGCCAGTCCAGGCCCAGCGCGTCGCTGACCGCGAAGTAGGTGCGGGCCACCAGGTCGGGGTGGCGGCCCAGCGCGCTGCCCAGCTCAACGATGTCGAGGGCCGCGGTCAGTGGTGCGAGCTCGGCGATGGACGCGGCCACGGACTCGCTGACACCGGAGGCGACCAGCTCCCCCGTCCGTCGAGCCAGTCGGTCCGTCTGCGCCAGCGACAGCATCGACGGTAGTAGAGTACGGAACTCCTCGAGCGGCGAGCGGAACCGCTCGACCTCGGCGGTAACGTCGAGTGGCTGGCGGCGGGTGCGCAGCAGCCAGCTGAGTGTGTGCTCGAGGAAGAGCTGCACGTCCCGGGACAGCTCCGGGCGCACCGGGCCGGCATCCGCGCCGGCGAACCCAGCCCATCCGCCGGGCAGTTTGAACACGTCGCGGACGATGCGGTAGGCGCGGGTGACGTCGGCGGTGCCAGCGCCGGTCCGTTCCTGCAGCCGGTAGATGAAGCCCGGCCCCAGCGCGTTGACGAGGTCGTTGCTGAGCCGGGTCGCGATGATCTCTCGGTGGAGCGGGTGGTCGGCGATCCAGGGGCGGCAGCGCTCGACGACCGCCGGCGGAAAGTACTCGTACAGCTCGCTCCCGAAGTAGGGATTCGCCGGGACGTCGGAGCGCAGCAGCTCCTCCCGCACGAGGTTCTTCGAGTGGGCGAGCAGGACCGCGATGTCCGGTCGGGGCAGTCCCTGGCCGGATTCCTGTCGGGTGGCGAGCTCCGCCTCGTCGGGCAGCGATTCGAGCGCGCGGTCCAACCCGGTCTCCGCCTCCAGGTTACGGATTAGCCGGGCGTGGCGGTCCAGGTCATGGCTGGACTGAGCCTCCGCCGCGCTGATCGCCTCCGCCTGGAGCTCGTTGTCGCGCAGCACGTCGCGGACGACGTCGTCGGCGACGGAGGACAGCAGGTCGTCGCGCTCGGCGCGGTCCAGTTCGCCGCGCAGGACCGCCGCGTCGAGCAGAATCTTGAGGTTGACCTCGTGGTCGGAGGTGTCGACGCCGGCCGAGTTATCGATGAAGTCGGTGTTGATCCGGCCGCCCGCGTCGGCGTACTCGATCCGGCCGCGCCGGGTGACGCCGAGGTTGCCACCCTCGGCGACGACCCGGCAGCGCAGAGTCTTCGCGTCCACTCGCACCGCGTCGTTGGCCCGGTCGGCGGCGTCCGTGTTGGTCTCGCCGCTTGCCTTGACATAGGTGCCGATGCCGCCGTTCCACAACAGGTCGACCGGGGCGCGCAGCAGGGCCTGGATAACCTCGGCCGGCGGCAGCTCTACCGCGTCGACGCCCAGCCGCCGACGCACCAGCGCCGAGAGCGGGATGGACTTCGCAGTCCGCGCGAAGATCCCGCCGCCCGGGGACAGCACGGCGGTGTCGTAGTTCATCCAGGTCGAGCCGGGGAGCCGGAAGAGCCGCTCCCGCTCGGCGAAGGAGATCTCGGGGTCGGGGTCCGGGTCGAGGAAGACGTGCCGATGGTCGAACGCGCCGACGAGTCGAAGTTGCCGGGACAACAGCATCCCGTTGCCGAAGACGTCACCGGACATGTCGCCGATCCCCACGACCGTGATCTCTTGCCGGCGCGCGTCCACGCCCAGCTCGCGGAAGTGGTGCCGGACGGACACCCAGGCGCCGCGTGCGGTGATGCCCATCGTCTTGTGGTCGTAGCCGGCGGAGCCACCGGAGGCGAAGGCGTCGCCCAGCCAGAAGTAGTACTCGGCGGCGACCTCGTTGGCGAGGTCCGAGAACGAGGCGGTGCCCTTGTCGGCGGCCACCACCAGGTAAGGGTCCGGATCGTCCAGGCACACGGTTTCCGGCGGCGCGACGATTGCGCCCTCGACGATGTTGTCGGTGATGTCGAGCAGGCCACGGATGAATGTGACGTAGCAGCGCCGCACCTCCGCGGCCGCCGCGGTCTTCTCGAGTGCCTCCAGTGGTCTCTTGACCACGAACGCGCCCTTGGCCCCGCCGGGTACGATCACTGCATTCTTGACGTGCTGGGCGGTCGCCAGGCCCAGCACCTCCGTGCGGAAGTCCTCCGGCCGGTCTGACCAGCGGATGCCCCCGCGGGCGACCTTCGCGGCGCGCAGGTGCAGCCCCTCCATTTGGGGTGAGTAGACGAACGTCTCCACCGGCGGGCGTGGGCGCGGCAGGAGTGGCAGCCGCGCAGTGTCGAGCTTGAACGAGAAGTACGGCTTCGGCTCCGAGTCGGGGCCATGCTGGAAATAGTTGGTGCGTACGGTCGCCAGGACGAATTGCCACAGCCCGCGCAGCAGTCGGTCCTCATCGAGGTTCGTCACCTGCTCGAGCAGGTGCTCGAACTCGCCAACCGCACCGGCGTCGGTAACGCTGCCGCCGACCGGGTCCAGCCGCTCCGCGAACGCCGCGACAACAGCTCGCGCCACCGCCGGCCGCTGGCCGAGCGTCCGCTCGACGTAGGCCTGGCTGAACGTGAGGCCGGCCTGTCGCAGGTAGCGGTACGCCGCCCGGATCAGCGCAACCTGCCGCCAGCTCAGCCCGGCGGCGAGGACGAGCGCGTTCAGGCCGTCCACCTCGGCCCGGCCGTCCCACACTGCAGCGAAGGTGTCGCGGACGAGCGGGGCGAGCATTGACAGCGGCAGGTCGGTGCGCTCGCAAACCACGCCGAAGTCGTCCACCCGGGTGGCCGGCGGGCGCCCGGGTGGCGGCGGGCCGAGCCGGTGATCGGCGACCCGCAAACCGAGCGACTCCAGCGGCGCGAGGACGTCGGACAACAGCGCCGGGTCGGCGGGCCAGACGAGCCGCAGCCGCAGCCCGCCCTCGGTCGCCGCGGACAGTTCGATGTCAGGGGATGCGGGCCCCCGGCCGTCGTCGAGCATGATCACGCTCCGTCTCGTCTTGCCGGGCAGGTCTGGCCGAGCCGTCGACCTGCCAGCGCCACCCGGTGCCCGACCAGGTCCTTGCGCTGGTGCACCCTTGTGGTGTCGGTGGTTGAAGGACTGCCGATGCGGCTCCAGGCTGCCACCGTGGCGCGCACAATGAGGGGACGGTCATGACCAACGACACGATCCAGCCCACGGAGGTCGCCGGCGGCCCGACCCTGCCGCAGGAGCGGCGGGTGGTCACGGCCCTGCCCGGTCCGCGGTCCCAGGAACTCGCCGCCCGCCGGGCGGCCACGGTGGCGCGCGGCGTGAGCACGACGCTGCCCGTGTTCATCGCCCGAGCCGGCGGCGGGGTGCTCGTCGACGTCGACGGCAACTCGCTCATCGACTTCGGGGCCGGGATCGCGGTCGTCGGCGTCGGCAACGCCGCCCCGGCGGTCGTGGACAACGTGCGCGAGCAGGTGGCCAAGTTCACCCACACCTGCTTCATGGTCACGCCCTACGAGGGCTACGTCGCGGTCTGCGAGGAACTGGCCCGGCTCACCCCCGGCAGCCACGACAAGCGCTCGGCGCTGTTCAACTCCGGCGCCGAGGCGGTGGAGAACGCGGTCAAGGTCGCCCGTGCCTACACCGGGCGCCAGGCGGTCGTCGCCTTCGACCACGGCTACCACGGGCGGACGAACCTCACGATGGCGCTGACCGCCAAGAACATGCCGTACAAGCACTCGTTCGGCCCGTTCGCGCCCGAGGTCTACCGGATGCCGATGGCTTACCCGTACCGCTGGCCGACCGGCCCGGAGCGCTGCGGTGAGGAGGCCGCAACGGAAGTAATCAGTGCGATGGACAACCAGATCGGCGGCGGCAACATCGCTGCCGTGGTGATCGAGCCGATCCAGGGTGAGGGCGGTTTCATCGTTCCGGGGGCGGGCTTCCTGCCGCAGCTCGCCGAATACTGTCGGGCCAACGGGATCGTCTTCGTCGCCGACGAGGTCCAGACCGGCTTTGCCCGCACCGGCGCGTGGTTCGCCTGCGAGCATGAGGACGTCGTCCCTGACGTCATCGCGACCGCCAAGGCGATCGGTGGCGGGCTGCCGCTCTCGGCGGTGACTGGCCGCGCCGAGATCATGGACAGCGTCCACGTCGGCGGTCTCGGCGGAACCTACGGCGGCAACCCGGTCGCGTGCGCCGCCGCCCTCGGCGCCATCCAGACCATCAAGGAGCTGGACCTCGTCGGTGCTGCCGGTCGGATCGGCGACGTCATGCTGCCCCGGCTGCGGGAGATGCAGCAGCGCTTCCCGGTTATTGGTGACGTCCGCGGGCGCGGCGCGATGGTCGCGGTCGAGCTGGTCCGGCCCGGGACGACGACCCCCGACCCGGAGTCGACCGCCGCCGTCGCCAAGGCCTGCCACGCCGAGGGCCTCGTCGTCCTCACCTGCGGAACCTACGGAAACGTGCTGCGGTTCCTGCCCCCGCTCGTGATGCCGGAGCACCTGCTCGAGGAGGGGCTCACGATCCTCGAGAAGTCCTTCACCGAGATCGGCGGCGCGATGCCGAGGTCACAGCACGGGCTAACCGTTGAAGATCACGAAACCTGGGCTTAGGCCAGGGCTTAGGCCCAATGCCGATAACTTATGCCGGGAGCAAGCAGGCGGATTGCCTGGGCGCCGGACAGCGTCGGTTGTGGGGCCGGTGGCGGTGATGCGTGCGTCGGCGACGAGGGTGCTCGGTGGCTACTGGTGGACCTCGGTGGCGTGCTTGGCGTCGGGATGGGCGCAGCCTCGGCTGCGCTGGTCGAGTTGGCCGGGCACCGGATGCGGCTGGGCCGACACCGCGCGAGCCAGCGTCCACGGATCGGGTAGCCGCGCGCCCTTGAGTTAAGACGTTGCCTCCTGCGTCGAGCGGGTAGGTAGCCGTCATGACGACCGAGCAGCAGGCCCGCGAACGCAAGGTACTCGACGCGGTCCCCCGCGGCCTCTACATCGACGGATCGTGGCGGGACGCTTCGGGCGGCCGGGAGTTGACCGTCGAGGACCCGGCCACGCAGGAGTCCCTCTGCCGGGTGGCCGACGCCTCCGCTGCGGACGCCGCGGCGGCGCTAGATGCCGCGGCATCCGCCCAGGACGGTTGGGCGGCGACCCCAGCGCGAGAGCGGGGCGAGATCCTGCGCCGGGCCTTCGAGATGCTGATCGAGCGCACCGAGGACCTGGCCCTGCTGATGACGCTGGAGATGGGCAAGCCGCTGGTCGAGTCGCGGGCCGAGGTCGTCTACGCCGCCGAGTTCTTCCGCTGGTTCGCCGAGGAGGCAGTCCGGATCTCGGGGCGGTACTCCGCCGACCCGGCCGGCAGCGGCCGCCTGCTCACGATGAAGCAGCCGGTCGGCCCCTGTCTGCTAATCACCCCATGGAACTTCCCGCTGGCCATGGGCACCCGCAAGGTCGGCCCGGCGATCGCCGCCGGCTGCACCATGGTGCTCAAGCCGGCCCAGCTAACCCCGCTATCCTCGCTCGGCCTTGCTCAGGTGCTGGAGGAGGCTGGGTTGCCGCCGGGTGTGCTCAACGTGGTGACCAGCTCGTCCTCCGGTGTGGTGATGGGCCCCCTGATCGCCGACCGGCGTACCCGCAAGTTGTCCTTCACCGGCTCCACGCCGGTCGGCCAGAAGCTGATCGGGCAGGCCGCGCAGAACGTCCTACGGGTCTCGATGGAGCTTGGCGGCAACGCGCCTTTCCTGGTCTTCGCCGACGCCGACATCGACGCCGCGGTTGAGGGAGCGATGATCGCCAAGATGCGCAACATGGGCGAGTCCTGCGTGGCCGCCAACCGCTTCCATGTTGCCGAGCCGGTGGCCGAGGAGTTCGCTGCGAAACTGGCCGCGAAGATGGGGGGGATGACCGTCGGGCGCGGCACCGAGGCCGGCGTCGACGTCGGACCGCTGATCGACGACGACCAGCGCGGCAGGGTGGTCGAGCTGGTGGAGGACGCGGTCGGTCGCGGTGCCCGGGTCGCGGCCGGCGGCGAGCTGCCAAGCGGACGCGGCTACTTCTACCCGCCCACGGTGCTGACCGACGTACCCGACAGAGCCCAGATCCTCGTCGAGGAGGTCTTCGGCCCGGTGGCGCCGGTCGCGATTTTCACCACCGAGGATGAGGCGGTCGGGGCGGCCAACGGCACCGAGTACGGCCTGGCCGCCTACGTCTACACCGCCAACCTGGACCGGGCCCTGCGGGTGACCGAGCGACTCGAGGCCGGCATGGTCGGGCTCAACCGCGGCCGAGTGTCCAACGTCGCCGGGCCCTTCGGCGGCGTCAAGCACTCCGGACTCGGCCGCGAAGGCGGCGTCGAGGGAATCGAGGAGTACCTCTCGACCAAGTACGTCGCCATCCAGACGTAGCCGCTGGCCATGGGCAACCACCGCCGCGCCGGCGACGCTGGACGAGCGATCCAGTCAGCGACCGCGGCCTGCAGGTCCGGGATCGGCTTGACGGCTAGGTCCGGTACGGCGGTGGAGCCGATGTGCTCGACCGCGGCGCAAGGAGCCAGACAGCGAGCACAGCATTCAGCCGACGGCACTTGTTGCGCCAGTCTTCAGTCGGGCTCGGACGGGCTCGGGGATCCCCAGATGCCGGGCCCGCCACCGCCGTCGTCCTTCCAGTGCAGCCGACGAACAGCCGGCCTCCGTGGCGGCCTGCAAGGAGAAGGGGCGGGCGAGACTGCGGCCTGGGGCGTAGGGCGAGGGCAGCGGGTCGACCACGGGGTCGGAAGGACGACGGCGGTGGCGGGGGTTCGGGGAGCCCGGCAGACGGCGGAGAGGGCGGCCCGGGAGCGGTTGGCCGGGACGCTGATCGGTGCCGCCGGCGAGCTGGAGGTCGCGGTGGCGCAGCACGCGGCGGCCGCCGGGGTCATCGCGGCCCGGGAGCGGGCGGCCGCGCATGTCCGCCGCGCCCAGCCTCCGCGGCGGCGTCAGCCACCATCCGCTCGGCCTCAGCCGCGGAGGAGCGCTATGACCGTGCCCAGCAGGCCGCCACGGAGGCCGGCTGTTCGTCGGCTGCACTGGCGGACCTGGGCTACCCCCCACCGGCACGGCCGGAACACCGGCCTGTCGCTGATCCCGGCCGCGGTCAGCCAGGTCTGCAGGGTGGGGACCGGACAGCGGGCCGGGTGGCCGGCCCGAGCAGCACGACCAGCTCGGTCTGCTCGCCGGTCTGGTTGGTCTTGGGCCGGGGCAGGGTGAGCATCGCGCCGTTGGGGTGCTCGGCCACCTCGTCCACTTGGAGGTCGGCGAGCTCGACAGGTCAGGCCGTGAGGAGGTGGCCGACGACGTGTCCTGGTCGGCGCACCAGCTCGAAGGCGGTAGTCAGCAGGGCGTCCGGTCGGGCCTCCCGGACCCGTCGCACCCGCTGAGCACAGGAGTCGAGGCCCCGGTCCTCGAAGGGGTGCAGGACACAGGACGACCATTTCGTGCCCCCGCCAACGATCCGGGTGCTGGCGATCTGACGCGCTACCGGATCGCCCTGGTGGGCGTGCGGACGGCGGAGAAGCAGCGGGTGGAGAAGCTGCTGGAGGACGCCCCAGATCAAGCTGTCGGTGGTGGCGTCGGACATCTTCGGGGTCTCCGGTCGAGCGATGATCGCCGGCCAGCGCGACCCGAAGGTCTTGGCGCAGCTGGCCCGTGCCCGGATGCGCGCCAAGATCAGCCAGCTGGAGGAGGCGTTCGTCGGCCGGTTCAGCGACCACCACGCGTTCCTGCTGACCAAGATGCTCGCCCGGATCGACGCCATCGACGCCGACAT
>Ga0097691_1002167_pt1 | contig 13527 bp, 12 predicted proteins | sample NGESurdeep072012_8_FD_72858 | JGI IMG/M metagenome (GOLD analysis project Ga0097691, IMG submission 72858) | Arctic peat soil microbial communities from Barrow, Alaska - NGEE Surface sample 210-1 deep-072012 | ecosystem: Environmental > Terrestrial > Soil > Wetlands > Peat ...
GAACTGGTAGGGAAATACCCCAGGCCCGGTCAGCCTCCTGATCAGGGTCGCGCCTTCCCCCAGCTTCATCGCCCTGCGCCTCCAGCCCCGCGATGTCAGCCCTCGACCCGTCCACGGTAGCAGTCGGAGGCGAACCAGTCCTCACTATCAGTGGACGGCGCATATGAGCGGAAGGCTGCACGCCGATCTCCTTCTGCTGGACCACCTCGACCGCGATGACCGGGCGCTATGCGATCAATCGGTGATGGGCCTAGGACGCATGCGAGTGGGCCCGTGCCTTTCCGGTGGGCGGAGCAGCTGGTGCTCGGGTCGGGCTCCTTATTCACCGCGGCCCGGACAAGCGGCTCACGACGCCCGGCGTCTGGATGTGCCGCCGCACGGATAGGCGGGATCACGCCGTCCCCATTCCTAGCCCTTGACGACGATGAGCGGCCGCAGCCTCGCAACCGGCCGGATGAGGCCGGCATTCGCCGAGACCTCCACCACGGCTTCGACGTCCTTGTAGGCCGGCGATGCCTCCTCGGCCAGCAGGTCCCGCCGCTCGGCGCGGACGACGATCCCCTGGGCGCCGAGCTGCCTGGCGACGTCGACCCCCCGCAGCAGCCGGACGGCGGCGTGACGCGAGAGAGAGCGGCCGGCCCCGTGGCAGCTCGAGCCGAAGGTGAGCTCCATCGCACCAGGCGCACCGACCGCCACATACGAGCAGCGGCCCATGTCACCTGGGATGAGGACCGGCTGCCCGACGGCACGGTACTCGGCCGGCACGTCCGGATGGCCCGGCGGAAACGCTCGCGTCGCGCCCTTGCGGTGAACGCACAGCACGATCGGTTGGCCGGCGACATGATGCTGCTCGATCTTGGCAACGTTGTGGCTCAGGTCGTAGACGAGCTCGAGACCGAGCCGCTCGGCCGGCGTGCCCAATACCCGCCGGAAGGCAGCGCGAACTGCCTGGCCGATCAGCTGGCGGTTCGCCCACGCGAAGTTGGCCGCGGCCGCCATTGCGGCGAGGTATGCGTTCGCTTCGGGTGAGCCGAGCGGGGCGCAGGCGAGCTGGCGGTCGGGCAGCACAATGCCGGCGCGAGCGGCCGCCGTATCCATCGACGTCAGGTGGTCGGTGCAGACTTGATGGCCGAGCCCTCGCGAACCACAGTGGATCATGACCGTGACCGCGCCAACATCGAGGCCGAGCGCCATCGCCGCCGAGGGCTCAAGGACCCGATCGACGACCTGGACCTCAATGAAGTGGTTGCCCGAGCCGAGCGTGCCGAGCTGATCCGCACCGCGCTCGTGGGCCCGGTGGGAGATGTCGGCCGGGCTTGCGCCGACCATCTCCCCTCGCTCCTCCGTGCGATCCAGGTCGCTCGACCAGCCGAATCCCCGCTCGACCGCCCAGCGCGCTCCCTTGCACATGACCTCGTCAAGGTCGCGCAGAGCCAGACGCTGACCGGTTCGAGCCCCTACGCCCGAAGGGATCGCAGCGAAGAGGGCGTCGGCGAGAGGTTCGAGGCGCGGACGAATCTCCGCGGCGACGAGACCGCTGCGCAGCAGCCGGACGCCACAGTTGATATCGAAGCCGATCCCGCCGGGGCTTACGACGCCGCGGTCGGCGCGCATCGCTGCGACGCCACCGACCGGAAAGCCGTACCCCCAATGGACGTCGGGCATCGCCAGACTCGCCCCAACGATGCCTGGTAGCGTCGCCACGTTGGCGACCTGCTCTAGCGCGGGATCGGTGCGTAGCGGCGCAATGAGGCGCTCGTCGGCAAAGACGATGCCGTCGACCCGCATGCCGCGGTGCTCATCCCGGGGGATTCGCCAGCGATAGGCGTCGATCTGCTCCAGGCGAATCGGCCGCGAAAGACGACCTGGTTCGAGCATCGGCTCAGGCGCGGATCCTCTGGGTGGCGAACGGGCTGGACGGTTTGGGCCCCTCTTGCTCATTGCTCATACATCGAGATAGGCAGTCATCTGCCAGCCCGATTCGAACTGGCGGACGCTGAGCCGGTAGAACGTGGCCGACTTGACCGAAGTGTGGCGCCTTGCCGCAGCACCATCGAACGGGACGAGGTCGATCGTCGCCACAAGCCTGGTGCCAGCGCCCTCCGCAGCGACGTCCACGCACTCCACCCGTGCTCCGGTCACCGCTGACCGGCGCAGCTCGCTTACGGTGACAAGCTCATTCAGCCAGTTGAAGGCGAGGCTGATGAGGTCGTGTGCACACAGCGTCACCGACTCGGTCGCGCGGTCGCCCGAGGGCACGTCTTCCGTGAGATCGGCGGTGAGCTCAGAGAAGGCCGCTGCAGCCTCTTCGAACAACCCTGCCAGGTCCCCGGCGCGAGCCAGCAGTCCGACGTCCGCCGTGTGCGGGACGAGCTCGTGCCCACGCGAGTCAGGGGGGCGCACGTCGGCGAGGCGAGGAGGCACGGGCCGCCGGGGTCGCCGCCTTGTCGGAGGGCTCGTCGTCATCTTCTGGCCTCCATGCCCGACAGCGGACTGGTGCCGGGCGGGCGGCCCAGAACGCGTTCCGGCCGCGCCTCGCGACAGGGTCAGGACCGCATCCAGGCCGGCTCAAGCACGCGGTGCCCGGCGAGCGCCGTGTAGGTGATGCCGAGGGCTCGCTCCCAAGCCTCACGATCGACGTGGACGGTGAATCCATGGCTCCCGGCCTGGAACGTGAGGACCGGGACGTCTCGAATTGCCTTGTCCACGTGCATTGGCAACCCGAAGACCGCGCCGACCGCCGGCGTCGCACCGACATCGCATCCGGGACACGACTCGGCAAGCTCAGCCTCGGTCATGAGCCGGACATGCGTAGCGCCAAGCACGCCGCGAGCCTTGGGCAGGTCGAGGTGACCGTCTGCGTCGAGGACCACGAGCGCGCGCCGCCCGTCGTCGGTCACGACCCCGATCACCTTGGCGAAGGTAGTCGGGCTGACGTTCACCGCAGAGCGGTCTCTCGTGCGGTGAACGTCGTCGGATGCTCATGGAGCTCGTACTCGACGCCGTTCTCCTTTAGCCAATCGAGACCGCGGTGCGTGACGAGCCGGCACCCCCTGCGAGTCCCGGGCCCCGCTCGCCTTGGCGGTCCCCTGCGTACTCCGGCGGCAGGGATGGGTCAGACTTCGGATCAGGCGGTCGGGGGTTCGAATGCCTCCCGGACACCTCCCGGCGCGCCACAACGTCGAGATTTGAACACCGGTCCCCGTGCGCCTTCGGGGCTCACTCATCACATCCCGGAGAGCGCGGCCCTGGAGCCATGCTGAGCGATCTGCGACTGCGTGTCCCGCCCCTGGGCGCATTGCGAATGCACGCCCAGCGGCTCATCACGTCACGGTCCGCTATCCAGCGGGCCGCGCTCGCGGCGGCCGTCCCCGCCTTCATCGTGTACGTGCTGACGCTCCTGCCGGGCGTCTCCGTGGGCGACTGGGCGGAGATGCAGAAGGCGCCATCCGCCCTCGACATCGCGCACCCGACCGGCTATCCCACGTACGTTCTCCTGGGGAAGCTGTGGAGTTTCCTGCCGATCGGCTCAGTTGCCTTCCGCATGAATCTGCTGTCGGCCGTCTACGCGGCGGTCGCCGTCGGATTGACCGTCCTGATCCTCGGGCGGCTCGGAGTGCGACCCAGCCTGGCCTGGGTGGGCGCGATGCTTCTCGCCTTTACCGGCACGCTCTGGGGCCAGGCCACGGTCGCGGACGAGAACACCCTCCAGCTCGCCCTCGTCGCCCTGCTGCTGTGGCTTGCCCTGCGCTGGCGAGACGAGAGACGGCCAGCCGACCTCCGTCTTGCCGCCCTGGTCGCCGGCCTCGCGCTCGGCAACCACCTCTTATCGCTGGGGGTCGTTCCGTTCGTCGCGGTATACATGCTCTGGGTCGCCCGTTCCGAGCTCCGTCAGCGCTGGCGGGAGGCGGCTCAGGCGATCGGGATCGGGCTCGCCGCGCTGCTCGTGTATGCGTACATCCCCCTCCGCGCGCTGGTGGGACCACCGCAGCTGTACGGCTGGCTCCTGACCTGGTCGGGGTTCTGGCACCTCGTGAGCGGCGAAGCCTTCCGCGGCGCCATGACGTTCGGGTCGGCGGAGAGCATCGCGCTCATTGCAAAGCAGGTGCCAGTCGTGGCAGACCTCATCGGCACGCGCGTCCACGCCATCCTGCTGCCACTGGCCCTGGTCGGGATTCTGTCAACGCCGTTGCTCCTCAAGCGCAACTGGGCGGCGACCGCCGCGCTCTTCCTCGCGACCTTCGCCGCAGACGTGTATCTCTACGCCGCCTACCGCGGGTCGCGGGAGTACTACTTGCTCACCGCGTTCCTGATCCTCGCGATCTGCTTCGGCCTGGCAATCGAGGGGCTGGCTCGGCTGGTCGAACGCGTCGACAGGGACGCGCCTCTCCTGGTCGCCCTTCCGTCGATCGCGTTGGCCCTGCTGGTTGGGGCCGGCAACTGGGGGACATACGACCTGAGCCACGACCACTCAGGGGAGGAGATGGTCGCCGAGATCTTCGGGTATCTGCCCCGCAACGCCGTCCTCATCACCTACTGGGACACGCTCACGAGCCTCGACTACGCCCATTGCATCGAGGGTGAACGACCTGACGTCACGATCCAGTCTCTCGATCCGACCGACAAGAACGCGTGCAACCTGCACCTCGATCCGGGCGCTGCGATGGCCACCGGACGACCCGTGTTCGCACTGTTCGTGATCGACGCCGAGATGGGGAGCCTCCGCGCACGGTTCACCCTCACGCCGGTTGCCGACGTGCTCGTGCCGTATGGCCTTCGACAACGGCAATACAGCCGGCCGCTCTACGTTCTGGCGCCGGGGCCGGGCGGCTGAGCCGCTGCTGCGACTCTTCAACCGGATCGTGGGGCGGTCCCCAGCGTTCAGCGGTCACGCCGACGTTTGTGGCCTGGACGCCCGACTTACGCCTCGTGACCCAGCATCTGCGGGGTGAAGTCCTTGGCGAGGCCGCGACCTTGGAGCTCCGGGATCACCTCGGGCGGCCGGACGTCCGACCGCGTCGCGGGCGCGATCCACTCGGTAAGATCCCGGTTCACGAGGATGGTTCCGAACCGGGCGAGCATTCGTCCGTTCGGCGAGTCGAACTCGATCGTCGCTTCCGTGAGCGGGACCATTATCCGCCGACGACGGAAGCCGATGATCGGGTCGGTGCCCGGCACCACGTGGATGTTCCCGCTGACGTCGTACCGTCCAACGTGCACCTCGACGGGCATCGGGCGAGTCCGGGTCCGGCGCGTCGGATCGCCGCGCGGGCCCGCGACCGCCACGGCGAAGATCTCCGCTCGCGTCACGACGACCGTCCTGACCTGCAGCCCGTGGCTATCGTCGAGGCTCTGCACGAACGTATCGACGAACTCGAACTCGGTCCGGTCGTTCATGAGGTCGGTGACCCGGTCCGCTGTGAGCGCCAGGCGCCCGAAGGCCACGGAGTCACCCGCGTAGACGGTCAACTCCACGATGGGGACGGGCGGTGCTTCCAGCGTGGGGCACTCGGTGTCTGCCGCGGGTGATGCCACCTGGAAGAACATCCGCAGCGGCCCCTGCAATCGGGCGCGCATCGACATGCACCCGACCGTACGCTCACGGGACCGGCCGCGGTATGACCCGATGGTCCGGTCGTGGCTGGCTGCGCTCAAAGCTCGAGCCGTCTCAATCCGACGCGGGACGCGGATCCGGCTCCGTCCGCGACCCGACACCATGACCTTATCGTGCTCGGTGTCCCTGGCCGCGGCGCGCAGAGGCGGCTCGGCGACCCCCAAAGCCGCGGTCATGGCTACCTCCCCGCGAGTGCGGCAACGAGGGGTGCCATCGCCTCCATGGCGTGCCCTGGGATGGCGTAATAGCTGATCCCCAGGCGGTCCCGCCTGCGCAGCAGCCGGTCCCGCAGCTGACCGAGCGTCCCGTAGAGGACGTAGGGAGTCCCGACCAACCCGGTCGCGGCCGACTTGGTCGCCGCCAGGAGCGATTCGCGCGCCGAGCGCCCGCTCCCGACGAGGGCGGCGTCGCCAACGATGACGTTCAGCTCGAGCTCTTCGAAGCGCGGCCCGGAGGCCTCGCGCAGGATGGCGATCTTGCGCTCCGTGGCGCCCTCCGTAGCCTGGCCCAGCATCGGCCGGCCGCGCGGATCGAACTGCGGCTGGAGGGCCACGATGTCGGCCTCTCTAGCGGCCAGGCGCAGCATCCGCGGCCCGCCCCCGCCGATGAGGAGCGGGGGCCGCGGGCGTTGCACCGGCAGGGGCCCGACGTGCCCGCCGTTGAGGCGGTAGTGGGGTCCCTCGTAGTCGACCACCTCGCCCGCCAGCAGGCGCTTGACGAGGGGCACCGCCTCGCTCAGCCGATCGATGCGCCGCGGCGGTGGGTCGTAGTGCAGGCCGAGCTTGCGATAGTCCGTGGCGTTCCAGCCTGCCCCGAGGCCGAGCTCGAAGCGGCCTCCCGACAGCCAGTCGAGGGTGGCCGCCTCCCGGGCGAGCACGAGCGGATGGCGGTAGTCGTTGGCGAACACGTAGCTCCCAACGCGCAGCCGCGTGGTGGCCGCCGCCGCGGCCGTTAGGGCCGCGATCGGCGAGAGCTGCCCGCCCAGGTGATCGGGCATGAGCAGGATGTCGTAGCCGAGCTCCTCGGCCCGCCGCGCGGCGGCGACCCACGCCTCCGCTGAAGCGGCCCGGCTCATCGTCACGCCGAAGCGAAAGGGGTGCACAGGCGCACGGTAGCGAGATGCGGTCTGCCGCGCTCGTGGTCGGCCCCCGCCGGCGACCAACTCTTGCCGCTGGCCTGAGCCTTCAACCCCGGTCGGGTGAGCACGATGGTCGGATCGACCTCTCCGTGGGAAGATCCTCCGGATGGCCTCCTCGTCTGGACCCGCATGGCGGGCTCGCCTCGTCGGCATCGCGGCGCTGTTTCTCGCGATGTCCGCCCTCGCGCCCGGTGTCGCCTCCGGCGCCTCGCCGCAGGGCGGTTCGGAGACGTTCGACGTCTATCGCCCGGGTGTCTACTCGGAGCAGGCCACGTGGGCGTGGTGCACCGCGGCGAGCGTCCAGATCATCCGCAACATCATGTTCGACGGCACGGACCACAGTAGCGCTCAGCAGCAGCAGTTCTTCGATTACATGCGGGCCAGCAACCGATACCAGCAACGTAGCCACCGAGGCGTCGATCCCCAAGGTTTCCTGGCCGGGCTACGGCATTTCGTCGATCCGGGTTACACGCTCGTGGCGAGCCCGACGTTCGACGCGGCCGTTCGCTCCGCAGTCACCCGGCTGCGCCTGACCGGCGAGCCCGTCGCCCTGATCGTGGCCGCCGGACGCCACGCCTGGGTGCTCACGGGGTTCACCGCGACCGCCGACCCGGCTCGCACGACGAACTTCCAGGTGGTCAGCGTGCGTGTCGTCGGTCCGCTCTATGGCCGGCAGAGCATCAATGGGTATGACTCGCCACCGGACACGAGTCTCTCGTACACCGCCCTGCGCCGGTTCCTCTTGCCCTATCGCTTTCCGTTCGGCGTGACTCCCTGGACCGGCCGCTACCTGACGTTCCAGTTGATCCCGATGCAGGGCGCGCGAGGTCGGGGCCTACTGGCCGTCTAGCGAGCGTCGGTCGGAATGTTCGGCACCGGCGCGCCCGCGCCGCGGGCCGGGCTTATCGGCGAGGCACGATCATGCCGAAGTGTCGACTTCTCGTGGTCGTCGGCCGTGGTTCAGGCGAAATCTCCCGTCCAAGAGATGTCAATCGACTTCCCGTCGGACCTGTGGGCCTGCGCCATGTCGGCGGTCATGAGACAGGCCGGTCACGGGTACCCTGGGGAGCGGACCTGTCGCTTCAGTCGGTCGCCTTCAGGGCGCCGATGGTTACCGAACCGCGGGACCGGTGTCGCCCGCGTCCGAATCTCTGGGACGGCGGCGTGACGCCGCCGACTCCACTGGATGGGACAGCCGCGAGGGCGAACGTTGCAGGTGTCCGGGGGCCGGACGCGGGCATGGTGGAATGGGGCCGGGGGCTAGTAGCAGGAGGACCGAAGTGACAGACGAGCGGACTTCGGCCGATGTTGATCGGCTCCTGGACGATGCGGAAGCTCTGACCCTGAAGGCCCTCTACGAGCTCCCAGACGAGCAAATCGAGCAGGCTCTCGATGGGCTCAACCGGCTGATTCTAGCGCTGCGCCGGATGAAGATCCGGAGGCGAGAAGGGAAGAAAGGGCCAGAGGTCGAGCTCACCCACGCCGAGCTCCGGGTGCAGCTCAAGGAGACTATCGAAGAACTCCGGGCACTCGGCGACACGGTCACCGTCGTCAGAACAGAGACCGATGAATCGGTGACGATCCTCTAAGCGACGTCTCTTGGGTGCCTGGTGGACCCGCCGGAACGTCGCCTTCAACATCGGGGTGCGCCGCCGATAGCGCCCCTCACTCCCCCGCCAGACCCCCGGACCGCCTCCCGGGGTCGATGCGGTTCTTCGCGACCCGAACACGAGGTTGCCATGGTGTGAGGGTCGCGAGGCTCGGCGCCTTGGGCTGAGGGCTCACCACCAAGGCCGCAGCGGCACCTCGGCGGGTCGGTTGGCGGAAGGTCGGGCAAGCAGCAGCTGGACGACGTCGAGGGCGCCGCTCTCGAACCCCCGGCGGGCGGCGGCCATGTAGAGCCGCCAGGTCCGGTAGACCTCCTCGCCTACGAGGCGTCGCGCCTCGGTCGAGTGGTCTTCGAGGCGACGTACCCAGGCCGCCAGTGTCAAGGCGTAGTGCGGACGCAGTGACTGGACGTGGAGGGGTTCGAAGCCAGCGGCGCGGGCGCAGGCGAGCGTCTCGGGGACCGGGACGAGCTCGCCGTCGGGGAACACGTAGCGCCCCACGAAGTCGCCGTCGCGCGGGCGAAACTGCAGAGTGCGCCGGCGACCTGCCTCGGTCGTGGCGATCCCGTGGTTGAGGAACAGCCCGCCTGGACGCAGGGCACCAAAGGCCGCCTCGAAGTAGCGAGCCAGGCGCGCCCGCCCGACGTGCTCGACCATGCCGACGGAGGCGACCGCGTCGAAGCTGTCCAGCCCCGCGAGATCGCGGTAGTCGCGCACCTCGACCCGCACGCGCTTGGCGACGCCTGCCCGTTCGGCCGCGACGCGCGCGTAGGCCGCCTGCGGTTCGCTCAGGGTGATCCCCACGGCTTCTACGCCATACCGCTCGGCGGCGAACACCACCAGCCCGCCCCAGCCGCAGCCGATGTCGAGCAGCCGCCAGCCGGGCTGGAGGCGTAGCTTCCGGCAGATCAGGTCGAGCTTCGATTCCTGTGCGGCGTCGAGCCTCGCCTCGGGGTGCCCCGCGTCCACGCCGTCGAAGTAGGCGCAGCTGTAGACGAGGCGACGGTCGAGCCAGAGGGCGAAGAAGTCGTTGCCCACGTCGTAGTGGAAGCGCACCGCGGCGAGGTCCCGCGCCGGCGAGTGGCGGGCACCCTGCAGGTGGGACACGCGGTGCAGCGCCGGCGCGGGGGCGGCCCCGGCCCGCAGGCGCAGCATCCCGCGCAGGAGCCGGCGCCGGTCGGCCCAGCGGAGCCGCCCCAGGGCGAGACGCTCGCCGGCCTCGAGGGCGGCATCGATGTCGCCGTCGATGTCCAGATCCCCCCGCAGAAACGCCTCGGCGAGGCTGGTCGGGGTGGGGGGCCAGAGGAGCCGGCTTACGGCGTCCGGGCCTCCCAGCACGATCTGCGTCCGGCCGCGCGTGGCGTCTCCGTCGCCCCCCTCGGCGGCCAGCCGCAGCTCAACTGAGGCGCCGTCGGGCAGAGCGCGGGCTAGCAGCCGGAGCAGCGCCCGAGCCAGCCGGTCGCGGTCCTTGTCAGTGGCTATCGTCGGCATACCAGCATGTTGACACTGCCGGGCGAGAGCGTCCGGTCAGGGCGCGGAAGCAGTGGCGCGCTCAGCGGCGGCCCTGGAAGGCACGCACCCGGTCGGGCGTGATAACGAACACTTCCCGTGGGTCGGCACGCGGGTAGGGCCGCCCCACGTAACGCTGCGACATCCGGTTGATGAAGGCGAGTCCCTCGTCCGGGCGAATCGCTGTGACGCGGCCGCTGATGGAGAGCCGCCGCCATGGGTCCGCAGGGTCGACCACCGAGACCGCCACCTGCGGCCGGACGCGCAGGACCCGGCTCTTGTAGGACGTGGTGGGCGAGCTCTTTAGCACGTGCTCGCCGTCATAGTCGACCCACATGACGTGGGTCACCAGGGAGCCGTCCGCCGCTACAAGCGAGACATGCGCGGGCACGTTCGTCTGCAGCAGGTAGGCGAGTTCGTCAGGTATCGAGTCCAAGATAGAACCTCGTTCGTCAGGCGCGGGCAGGCTCTGTCGTTGGGAGCTACGGTACCGCCAGCCGCGCCGGAGTGCCCACTACCAGGGGCCGAGCGGCCACCATCCGTTCATGGTGGTGTGACAGGCGCCGTCGCCCACGCCGCTGACCTGGGCGATCGTGATCCCGGGGGCGGCGTCGGACGGCACGCGAACACAGACGCGAAACCAGGTCCCGACCTCGATGGTCAAGAGCGCCGGCTACGTGAGCACGCCGCTGGACGGGTACCACAAGGCGAAGATGCGACGGCGCTTGCGGATGGCGCTCCGGCCACGAGAGGTCTCCAACCGGGACAGTCCGGGCCGGGATCTCAGGCTACGTCGGCTCGCTCAGGCCCTCGGACTCCTCGCGTCGGTAGGGCACGTCGAGCACCACGAAGTCGCGGCGCCCCACGAGCGCCTGGCGAATCCGGTGCCCGTTCTGGTTGTAAAGGATGCGATCCCACCAATGGCGGGCCATGTACTCCGGGATCAGGACGATCGTGACCCTGTCCTTGTGCTCGGCCCGCGACACCTCGAGATACCGGACGAACGGGTTGACCAGAGAGCGGTAGGGCGACTCGACCACGACGATCGTCACGCCCCCAATCTGCGCCTCCACCCGCTCGCGAAATCGCTCGCCCTCTTCGAGGTCCGCGGTGACGTGGACCACCTCGACCTCCGGGCCCATCGTCTGGGCCACCCGGATCGCTTGGACCACCGCGCGCGAGAAGCTGGGAGCGGCAACGACGACGTGCTGCGGCCGATTGGGCTGCGGGATGTGGACGTCGACGCTCACCGCCAGACCGTGAGACTCCGCCGCGTATTCGCGTCGCACGAAGAGCATCAGCGCGACGAGGATCGGGACGACCAGGAGGATGATCCAGGCCCCGAGGGCGAACTTCGCGATGGCGAAGATCACCACCACGATCGCGGTCGTGGTCGCGCCCAGCCCGTTGAAGAACGCGCTGCGCCGCCACCCGGGACCCCGCTCGACGTACCAGTGGCGCACCATGCCCGCCTGAGAAAGGGTGAAGGCGGTGAACACGCCGATCGCGTAGAGGGGGATCAGCGCCTCCACCCGGCCCCCGAATGCAACCACGAGCAGGATCGACACGACGGCAAGCGCGACGATCCCGGCGTTGAAGGCGAGGCGCTCACCCCGGAACGCGAACTGGCGGGGGAAGTAGCCGTCCTTGGCGAGGATCGAGGCGACGCGCGGGAAGTCGGCGAAGCTTGTCTGGGCGGCGAGCACCAAGATGCCCATCGTCGAGAGCTGGAGGAGGTACCAGAGGGGTCCCGGCCCGTACACCGACCGGCCGATCTGGGAGAGGACTGACTCGCCGCTCGCGGCCGGCAGCGCGCCGGTCACGTGGGCGAGGAAGGAGGTGCCCAGGAACATCGTGCCGAGCAGGAGTGACATGGTCAGCATCGTCGTGCGGGCGTTCTGCCACTCCGGGGGCTTGAATGCGGGCACCCCGTTGGCAACCGCCTCGGTCCCGGTCATCGCCGAGCAGCCATCCGCGAACGCGCGCATCAGGAGGAGCAGCCCGAACGTCTCGGCCGGTACCTGGAGCGGGATGACGCCGGTCACCTGCGGTGTCTGCCCGAGCAGCGTCCGCAGGACGCCGAGCCCGAGCATGATCAGGGCGCTCCCCAGGAAGATGTAGGTGGGCGCGGCGAAGATGGTGCCGCTCTCGCGGAGGCCACGCAGGTTCACCGCCATGACTAGGAGGATGAACCCCACGATGATCGGGACCGCGATCGGGAGCAACGGGGGGAACAACGAGTAGAGGGCCTGGACGCCGGACGAGACGCTGACGGCGACCGTCAGGACGTAGTCAGTCAGCAGCGCCGCGGCTGCCACCAAGCCCGGCAGCACGCCCAGATTCGCGTGGGCGACGATGTAGCTCCCGCCACCGTTTGGGTAGGCTCGGATCGTCTGGCGGTAGGAGAGCGTCACGAGGGCCAGGACGCCCACGATGGCGAACGAGATCGGCAGCAACCAGCCGAACGCGAGGGTGCCCGCGCCGAGCAGGGTGAACAGGCTCGCCTCGGTGGCGTAGGCCACCGACGACATGACGTCGGACGAGAAGACCGGCAATGCCTTCCATTTCGGGAGCCGCTCGATCAGCTCTTCCTCATTCGAGAGGGGTCGGCCAAAGAGCATCCGGCGGGTCCGCGCGAGCGCGTGACCCAATGGAGTCGTCGACTCCGCGGCGGCGGCCTTGGCGGTGTACACGCCAGGAGCCTCGTATCGAAAGTAGCGCGAGCGCGGGCGCTCGATGCGCACTCGGCGGTCGCCCGGCTTGACGCCCGCCAGGACCTTCCGGGGATCGCTCACGGGACCCGGCGCACCCGGATGTCGAAACCGGCCCCGCCCACGCGGATGACAGGCTCGATATCGATCCCCTCGATCGCGAGTTCCCGGCCCACTCGCAGCAGCTCGTGGCCGTCTGCGAACCCGCAGATCGTGACGCACGTAGCCACACCGCCAGCCACCAGGGCGAGGGCGGCCTGGAGTTCCACGAGGCCGCGGAGTTCCTCCTCTCCCTCATCATCCGGCAGGTCGTCTGTCAGAACCGCCTCTGAAGGGTGCGGGATCGATCGAATGGGCACTGGGGAGACGATCTCGACTCGTTGACCCGTGCGTCGCGCCACCGCATGCGCCGGGGCATGCCGAAACAGGCGGCTGGCGAAGTCCACGCTCCAATCGTCAGCGGCAGGCCAAGGAGCAGCTCAGCTCTCTGATCAGCCGCGGCTCAAGGATCGCTCAAGAATGGCCGCGACGGTCACTGCCTCGGGTCCCCTCAGAGACTGAGGGGCGTCCCGACGGTCGCCGACGTGGTCACGGTCGTCTGCGGCCGTGATCTCGGTTCGGTAGGCCCGAGCGCGATGTCCGGGTTGGGTCTGCCGCGAACCTGACATTCGAGATGGGAGACCAGGCCTATTCGGTGTTGGTCGTCCTCCCGTTCGGCACGCCGGACGCCGTGCTGCGGCCCGCCGAGATCCCGCCGCTGCTCGCCGAGGCGATCGTGGCGACGGAGGACGAGCGCTTCTACGCGCATCACGGGATCGACACCATCGGACTGGGCAGGGCATTCCTTTATGACGCCACCCATTTCTGCCTCTGCCAGGGCGGCTCGACCATCACCGAGCAGCTGGTCAAGGACGTCTACCTCGGCGGATCGAACGAGGGCTACAACAA
>Ga0097691_1002169_pt1 | contig 13510 bp, 12 predicted proteins | sample NGESurdeep072012_8_FD_72858 | JGI IMG/M metagenome (GOLD analysis project Ga0097691, IMG submission 72858) | Arctic peat soil microbial communities from Barrow, Alaska - NGEE Surface sample 210-1 deep-072012 | ecosystem: Environmental > Terrestrial > Soil > Wetlands > Peat ...
CAGCCTCGGCAATAAGGGAGCGGGACTGGTCCCGCCGTGCGGCGAAGTCTGCGAGCGAGCGCATCAGATCGGGATCGAGATAGACTGACAGGCGGACCTTTTTCTCCATCTCGAGGCGCTCGACAAGGTCCGCAAGACCGAATACGCGCGGCTCAGCGGCAAGGGTCGGCGCTTCATCAAGGGGCAGAAATACACGCTGCCGTGATCTGGTGGCACATACGGCCTTCCAGGGCCTTGCAGCGAATGAGATCGGACGTGCGCGGATATCCATGATGGCCGGGAGCAAAACGGCTCCCTTCAAAAGGCCGAATACAGATGAGCCAGACCAATTATCTCCAGATCGTCATATTCGACTTGCAACGCACGGCCGGTCCATACAGATGTGCCAAGAGCTGCCATTCGAAGCAGGACAGCCAAGCACCCAGGTCCAGTCCGGCATTTCGCGCCGATTAGCAATTGCCATTTTTAGTGGTCATTCCATGTTGACAAACGCAAGCCCAAACGCCGCGACGCTCAGAATTTGATGATCGAGCGTACGCCTGCGACTTTTGCGTCCGGATAGCGGATGCCGGTGCCGCTCGGATGCGCAATGTATGTAAACACCGGCTGCACGGTCCAACCCGGCACGACCAGCGCGACATAAGTGAACTCGAAATTGGCTTCGTAGTCGAGGGGCGGCGTGGTCAGGGTGCCATAGTTGATCTGGTCCTGGTCGAACGCCCGCAGGCTGTCCGAAAAGCGCGCATAAATGAGGGCTGCGCCGAATTTATCATCCGGCCGGTTCGGCACCAGCCCATTAAACACGATGCCACCATCGATATAAGCATCAAACAGATTGCGGTCTGATGGACTGAGCGAAACGCGACTATAGACCGAGATGCCGCTGCTCGCGTCGCCACCTTTGGGACGATAAAGCTGCTGGTCGATGATGCCGTAGATGCCGAAATCGCCGCGATGCTGGGCCGGAATTCCGTTGCTGGCGGGACTGGCGAGCAACACGCCGTTATAGTCGTAGCGCTGATCGTTGAACTGGCCGAGATGACTCCAGCCGCCGATCTTCAACTGGCTGGCAAGCCCGGTGTCGTGCTTCTCCTGGTTTTTTCTGAACTGCGCCTCGGCGTAGAGCAAAGCCGGATCGCGCACGCGGAAATTCAGGCCATAGCGGTTGCAGGTATCGGGATCGCCAGGGCACGGGCCAGCCGGGTCGCCATTGAACACAGCGAACAGCAGCGAGGTCTCTTTACCGAAATCAAACTTCAGACGCGCACCCGGCGTTGACAACGGATAGGCCGGCCCGCCGCCCGGCTGATTGACTGCCGAAATTGTTGCGTAATCGCTTTGTAGAAACATGGTGCTGAGATCGCTGAAGAAAAACTCGCTGTCGGCGGCGAGCTGGCCGACCCTGATGCTCGCTTGGCCGTTGAAAATCTTCTGCTCCAGCCAAAGCTCCGACAGGCGCGTGGTGCCGTTGGCTTCGATTGCCGCAATGGTATTCATGCCGCCGGCATAGTCGCGCCGGATGCGGCCGGTGTTGTGAATCTGGAAGGCATTCCAATAGAGCGTCAGGTCTTTCAGGCCAGCGACCTTGTCGAGATCGGTTGTCACCTGTAGTTCGACCTTGCCCTGGTCGATGGTACCTCGCTTGATGCCACCGGACAGATTGCTCAGCACGTCATTGGTATAGAACACGGTGAAGGTCGTCCCGTGCTGCTCCAGCCATTTGCGCATACCGGTCGGATCGCCATTCGCCGGCAAACTGGAGGCGATGGAAGCATTGCTCGGGCCCGTGTTCTGAGGTTGCAATACATTCTGGGCGCGCGCTGGTGCGTGACCCAAACCCGCAATGATCAAAATAAACGCATAAATAAACCGCCACTGACGCACTGTCATAAAACCCCAAACGCTAGCTTCATCGCCACACGAATTTAGCGTTGCGTTTATACCTCTATGTCAAGCCAGTTCAAACACGTTCTTAAAAGTTATTTTCGTGACAGTCTCCTGCTCCTTGCGGGCACACAGCTCAACGAAATCGCGATAGCTTTTCAGCACACGCTCGATTTCGGCCGCATCGGTTTCGCCGTAGACGTTACGCTCGCGCTTTTCGGCAGCGTCCAGCGCATCGGGCAGGCGACCGAGCATATGCCCTCGGACGCCTGCCAGATCTTCTATGAGTGCAAGGGCTGCGGTGAGCGGCTTAAACCCCTACCTGGCGATTGCTGCGTTTTCTGCTCTTAAGGCTCAGTGGCGTGCCCACCGATCCAACAAAATAAATCATGTTGTTTTTGACGACCGAAACCTCCAATCACAGAACGAATCATTTCAATCGTGTTTGGCATTTTCAATTAGCCTATTGACGACGTCGGGTTCGTCAACGTACGCGCGAACAACTTTCTCTGCGACCGTCTTCATGTTATCCGCACACCAGCGAAACAATTCGGTATATTCTCTATCAGGGGGATATGACTTCAGCACTCTAACCACTTCACGCAATTCGCTTCTAGCCTGCTCAGCGGCTGATTTTAAGACAAACCGAACATCTTCGTCATTTAAGCCAGTGCTGACTTTTTTCTTAATCAACTGCGCATAGTTATGTGCGTTTATAAAGACGGTCCGATCGCTGTCGAACAACTTGATACTTGGAACCATGCACATCACGGCACCCATTTCAGCGAAAAATGGCGGATAGAGCACGCGAATAAGAACATCAAGGTCCTTACCGAATGCCGGCGACATCAGATCGAACAGTAGAAGGGATGACAAACCGCAGGCGCACCGGGCTACTTTTGAGATCGCTTTGAACATTTCGCTGCGTCGACACATATGTATAATATCTAATACGTCACATGCTTCCTGATTCAGATGCGCGAAGTCAAGAAGGGATTTCTTGATGTTGATGGAGCGGCCTGAAGAAAGGTTCGGATATGCGCAGGCCAATAGTCTTGTCCGCCTCGTTGACCGAGCAAATAGCGACGGTTGCTGCCAGCGCTGCCTTGTTTGCAGTCTTTAAGGGGTGATCTGCTCGACCACGGTGCGGGTCGACGCCTGCACCAGCAGCACCTTGTCCTTTGCCTTGACGTATTTGAGCCCAGTCACCGCGGCAATGTCGTCCAAGCTCGCGGGCAGCGCATGCATGCCGTTGAGTGCCTGGTCGGTCGACAATTCGCTGGCCGGCGCGAGCTTGTCGGTGTTGGCCGCGGGCTGCGACTTATCCGCCATCACTGCCTGATAGATCTGCTGGCGCTCCTGATCGCTCAGCGACATCGGCCACGCCATGATCGGCACGCGATCGAGGATCTCGTTGCGCTTGGAGAACTTCGTCGGCGCGGTCTGGCCAGTGGAACCGATCGGCCCCTGGGGCGATGGGGACGCCGTTGAGCCAGAGCTGCTCGAGGTGGCCGAGCCGGTTGTGCTGCCGCCCGGATTCGGTTGTCCGGGCGCAGTCGGCCCGCCGCCCGGCCGGTTCGCCTCCGGTCCGATGCCTGGCGGTCCGCCAGCGGCGTTCTGAGATGCCTGATTTGTATTTTTGTCTTGCGGCAACTCGGCGCCCTGCGATGGCGCGGTCAGCGCCTGCCCGAGCGAGGGCTCCTTCCAACCTGGCATTATAAATGCCGCGCGCGCTTCCTCCGGCGTCGGAATCTTGATGATTTGGGCGGATTGCGAGCGCGCCTGCTCGGTGAATCCCGGATTGATCTGTCCGGTGCCGGGATTGAAGCCCGGATTGGTCGGGACCGTGGCGCTTTCTTCGGCGCTGACCTGCGAGATCACGAGTGGAGCAGCGACGACGAGGCCAGCGGCTAGCGCGGTCGCCAACATCAGGTGATGGTGCAAATGCTTCATGGGGAACCTCCTCGCCTATGGCGAATAACGGTCGAGAGGCCGCTTAGTTGCATGAATTCGGCAGTTAACAATCCGGTGGCGAGCAATTCTCCCACCCAAACCTCACCCCGCTTCGGCGTTCTTTCGTCGGGGGTCGAATTCAGCGCACGGCTGGGCGAGCGCGTGTAAGCCGATAACGCTTGCCTCCGAAGGCCGAGGGCGCCGCCTCATAGGGGTGCTATGGCGATGGAATGCGTCGACCGTGACCGGGTCCCAACAACTATTCGTGACGATGCATCGCCGAGTCGGCCTTGGTGTCGCGCATGAACAGGTAGACTAAGAGCGAAACGCCGATCATGCCCGTTAGGTAGTAGTAGAACCAGCCCTCGTGGCCCTGAGACTTGAACCACAAGGCTACCGAGTCGGCGGTCCCGCCGAAGATCGACACCGTGAGTGCGTACGGCAGTCCGACGCCGATGGCGCGGACCTTGGTCGGAAAAAGCTCAGCCTTTACGACTGCGTTGATCGAGGTGTAGCCGGATACGATCATCCAGGCTGCCGCGATCAGCAGAAAGGCCGTGAGTGGCCCCTTGGCTGTTTGGAGCGTCGTGAGCAGCGGGATGGTGAAAAGGACGCCGCTGACGCCGAACGCAATGAGCAGCCACTTGCGGCCGATTCGATCGGAGATCGCGCCGTAGATCGGTTGCAAGATTATTCCGAAGACGAGCGCGCTTAACGTCACCAGCGTGGTCTGGTCGTCGGTGAGGCCGACCGACAGCTTGAGAAATTTCTGCATATAGGTCGTGTAGGTGTAGAAAGCCGCGGTGCCGCCAGCGGTCAGTCCGACGACGAGTAGAACCTCACGCGGATATTGCATCAGGGCTCGAATAGAAGACGTTCGGGTCACAATTTTCCGCGCTGCCTCGAACGCATCAGTTTCCTGCAGATTGCGCCGCATGATCAGCGCGACGACGGCAAGCAGCGCTCCGATGAAGAATGGGATGCGCCAGCCCCATGCGCGGATCTCTTCGCCGGTGAGGAACACCTTCTGAAGTAGTAGTAGTACGATTAGCGCGCAGATCTGACCGCCGATCAGCGTCACGTATTGGAAGCTCGAATAGAAACCGCGATGGCGTTGGTCGGCCATCTCCGTGAGGTAGGTCGCGCTCGTCCCGTATTCGCCGCCGAGACTCAGGCCCTGGATGATGCGTGCCAGTCCGAGCAAGATAGGTGCAAAAATTCCGATCGATGCGTAGGTCGGCGTCACCGCGATCATCAGCGAGCCGAAACACATCAGCGAGACGGAAAGCATAAGGGCTCCACGGCGTCCGTGGTGATCGGCGAGGTAACCGAACAGCCACCCGCCCAGCGGACGTACCAAAAATCCCGCCGCGAAGAGCAGCGCAGCATTGAGCTGCTGCACAACCGGGTCTGAATTAGGGAAGAAGGCGCCGGCAAAATACAGCGCGAAGGCCGCATAGGCATAGAAGTCGTACCATTCGACAAGGTTGCCGACCGAACCGATGAAAATCGCTTTGATTCGCCTCCGCATGTCCGCGAAATCAACGTGCTCGTCGCTGGCGCGATCCAATATCGGCGCGGTGGCCATTGCTAACTCCACTTGTTATGTCGCGTCGGATAGCTGGGACCGGAAAGATATTCTCCTCTCACCGCTTTGAATAGGCGCGCAGATGCAGTGGCGACATGTCGAAGGCGTGGAAATTTGGGGCGTGCTAACCGCCAGTCGTGCCGGCGCCGTGGTAGCCCACTCGGCCGCGCACCGGCCTCTCGCTCCAGTTCGGGCGCGCGTCCGCGCCCAGGTGGCCGCAGCGCTCGCAGCGCAGTCGCGGGCCAAACCACGGCACGGGCACGTCGTCGCCGTAACGCTCCACGTCGACCACGCTCTGGTGGTGGCAACCGCGCCCCAGGCACCACGCGGCGAGCGTGCGCACGCCGTTCGCGCGCATGTTGTCGGAGCGCCGCATTCTCTGCCTCAAGTCGGATATTCGACTTGAATGGCGAGGCCAAGACGGCCAGGACGAAACAGAGCAGGGCACACATTATCCTCTGACGTTAGGCGATTCCCTCAGCCGATCAATACGAATGAGGTTCTCGGTACACACAGCCGCCGGAGAACTGTCTCGTTTTGACCCTTAGTCATCGTCTTTCGTCGAAAGCTAATAGCTTTGCCTTGTAGGCTTCCGAATGAGCAATTTCTTGGATTTGCGCTTGGGTAAGTCGATTGCCCGCGTCCACAATATCGAAGGGAATTCCCTCGTCATTTGTCCACATTCTGACAGCTTCAAAGAGCGACAATTGCTTTGGTCTATCAATATGATTGCCAGGGGACGAGCTCCTTTTTTCGGTCGGGGAAATGGTTACCTGCTTTTGTAAATCCATTTGCTTGCTCCTGTCCGGCGTCTCATCCGCATCGTGTAACCCGAAGCGCTTGCAAAGCCGAGCTATATTGCCGACATCATCATAGCTAGACGCGCTCAATCAGCGCTGCATTTTCATCGGTGCGACAACTTTTAATTTCAATTTTCATTACGGGATACTGTCGTACAGAAAAACAGCAAGTCCAGCAGCTATGACGCACGCGCCGGCAATCAGTGCCGTCGTGTCGCCGAACTGCTGCCACACGTAGCCACCAGCGATGCCGGCAACGAGAGCGCCGAATCCCACCGCCGCATTGAGGTAGCCGTACGCGGTTCCTTTATATCGATCTTCAATGAGACGAGAGAGGTGCGAGCGCTGCACACCGTCAGTAAATGCCGAGAAAGCCCCGACGAGCAAAAACCCAACAACTAAAATCACGGGCGAGGAGGAAGCTACGAGGACGAGATACCCGAGCATCAAGAATCCATAGCCGATTACGATTATCTTCCCCGTTCCCCAGGCATCCGACGCGCGTCCCGCAGGCCAAGATAAAAGAGCGTACGAGACATTTGAGATCGCATAAAATAGCGGTATCGAGGCGATCGTGAGTCCGAGATCTCTGGTTTTCAGGAGCAATACTGCCATCGGCAGAGTCCCGACCGAAAGAATAAAAACGGAAACGAAGTATCCATATACTCGTCGAGAAAAGCCGGCGGGCGCTTCAACACGCCGTACCGCAAGCGTTTTCCGGATATCCCGCACGAGCCACAAGCTCGCAATTGCCGCGAGCCCGACTACGAACGCAATGATGAAAACGCTGTTGAATGCTGCCGGATTGTACGAAAGGACGATATACGCGACCAGGGGCCCGACGATGGCACCGAGTGTGTCCATTGCGCGGTGGTAGCCGAACGAACGGCCCATCTCTTCCTTGGGCGTCGAGAGCGAGATCAGGGCATCCCGAGGCGGGTCGCGCAGGCCTTTGCCAATACGATCCATGAGCCGCAGACCGATGACGGCCCCCACGCTTCCCGCGAACACATAAAAGGGTCTCGTGAAAACCGAGAGCGTGTAGCCTACGATGGCGAATACCTTGCGCTTCTCTATCCGGTCAGACCAGCGGCCGGAATAGACTTTTATGAGATTGGACGCGGCCTCCGCAATGCCTTCCACGAGGCCCAGAGATTCCGCACCGGCTTTCAGTACCGATATAAAGAACGCCGGAAATACCGACGCAACCATCTCCGAGGAAAAATCGTTGAAGAAGCTGGTCAGCCCCAGGAAGAAGACATTGCGCGGTAGGCCGAGAATTCTGTCTTTCATCATATTATTCTATCGCTGACGAAGAGCGCGGGGTTTGTGTGTCCCCGAAAAAAAGCCCCGGCGGCTACCGGGCTTATTGGATCACGGGACTGGAGGCGTGGGGGGCATAACCCGGAATGCAACAGTGACCAGCCTTCATTGAGTGGCCCGACTACCAACACTCTTATGGGTTTGTTAGATTGCATGGTGCGTTGATGGGCGTTAGCTGCACGGATATCGATAAGACGATCCGCGGTATGGCTACCGGCTATATTGTAGCTGCTGGGCAAAGCCGTAATTCGGATCTACATAACGCGGCTGGGCGTAACCCTGTGGCCGATATTCCCCATGTCGATTGACGTAAAGCGGTTGAGTATTATCGGTCTGTGGATAACCCGCGCTCGGATTGACATAGTGCTGTGCATAATCGGCCTTGTCTCCGGCATTCAGATTGAGGGGGCGCTGAAGCCGCGGCTCGCGCACACCGCGCCGCGTAAGCGCGACCTGCTCGCTACCGGTGAGCACTACTTTTGTATTGGTGACGCCGTTCTGCGCTACCAATGCGAATAAGGTTGCTGCGTTCGCAGGCGATAATCGTACGCATCCGTGGCTTGCGGGCATCCCGAGCTTCTTGGTCTCATACGAGCCGTGAATGGCGACGCCGGTCATCGTGAAGAATATCGAATGCGGCATGGGTGCATCATCCCATTCCTTGGAATAATGGTCTGCGTCCATGCGGAACGCGGTGAAGGAGCCCGATGGCGTGGCATGGCCAGTGCGTCCGGTTGAGACCACCCAATTATAGAGCGGCTCGCCACCTTGCACGACCGTCATACGCTGCGTGCTCTTGTCGATCTTGATGAGAATTCCAGCCTGCGCGGTGCCGATCAGAACTGCGGCGAAAGAAGCGGCAATGAGGGTAGCAGCGGTCAAACGCATGGACTTAATCTCAGGTGCATATCTAGCGGAGTACTATGCTCAAAGTCTTTGAGCCGTCTTTAGTTCCCATTAGCCCTCGGTTAGTACTGATTGAGCATGAGGCATTGGTCCTTCTGACATCCAATCGCGCCTAATAATGTCTGCTTTAAGTGGACGAACGTGAATCGGGTGGACGTGCCTGGCCCGCGCGCGGAGTTGGCGCCGCGCTAGATCCCAATCGCCGCCTTGATGCGCGCCGCCGTCAGCGGCAGCTCGCGCAGGCGCGCGCCCGTTGCATCGGCGATGGCGTTGGCGATGGCTGCGGCGGCCGGACCCTGGCCGGCCTCGCCTGTGCCGAGGAATTTCTCGCCCGCGCGGTCGATCACGTGGACCTCGATGCTCTCCGGCGCCGCCGGAAACCGCATCATCGGGAAGCTCGACCAGTCACGGCTGGTGATGCCGTCGCGGCCGAAAGTCACCTCCTCGTACAACGTCCAACTTGCCGACTGGACGATGGCGCCTTCGATCTGATTGCGGATGCCGTCGTGATTGACCGCCTGGCCGCTGTCGACCGCGACGACGATGCGGCCGAGCTTGACCGCGCCGGTCTCGTGCTCGACTTCGAGTTCGAGCGCGAGCGCGCAATAGGCGGCGAGGTTCTTGTAGCGCGCAAACGCAAAGCCGCGGCCGTGCCCGCGCGGCAGCTTTGCGTCCGGCTGCCAGCCGAATTCCTTGGCGGCCATGGTGACGACATCGTGCGCACGCGAATCGTCGAGGTGGCGCAGGCGGAATTCGACCGGATCTGCGCCGGCGGCGTGCGCCAGTTCATCCATGAAGCTTTCGATCGAAAATACATTGTGATAGGCGCCGAGTGCGCGCAGCGCCGACACCCGTAGCGGCATCTGCGAAATGAAATGGCTGATCACGCGCGCGTTCGGCACCGTGTAGATCGGAATGGCGTTGCGGTCGCCGCCGCCTTCGGGCTGCGGAATCGGTTTGGGCGCCGGCTGCGCGAACGGCTGCGCTAAGTAGCCGGCGGCGAGCAGGTTGCCGGCCGGGCCTTCCGGTCGGGTGGAATGCGTGTTGCTCCAAACGTCGTATTGCCAGTCGATGAGTTTGCCATTGGCGTCGAGCGAGGCCGATGCTTCCGAGATCATCGCCGGGCCGAATGGCTCCCAGCCATGCTCGTCCTCGCGCATCCACTGCACGCGGATCGGCCGCCCGGGAATCGCGCGCGCGATCAGCGCCGCATCAGCGGCAACGTCGTCAGCGGCGTTATGCCCGTAGCATCCGGAGCCCTCGACGTGAATGCAGTGCACCTGCTGTTGCGGCATGTGCAGCATGTCGGCCAGCGCATTGCGCAGCGGATAGACGCCCTGCGAATGTGTCCACACCGTCAGCTTGTCGGCTTCGAATATCGCGAGCGCGCACGACGGCCCGATCGAGCCGTGCAGCTGGTAGGGGCGGTGATAGGTCGCGCGCACCGTATGCGCGCCTTGCTGGCCAGGCGTGCCTTTGTCGAGGATGGTGGTGTCGTTCGACGGAAGCTGGCGGATGGTGTCGTAGATCGTCGTTTGCTCGGGTAGAACGGGGCCTTGCTCCCATTTCGCCAGCGCCGACAGCGCCTGCATGGCATCGATGGCTTGGAATTCGCCCTGCGCAGCGACCGCCAGGAAGCTGCCATCGCGTACGACCTTGACCACGCCCGGCATGGTCTCGACTGCACCGGCATCGAGCTGTGTGAGCCTGGCGCCATAGCTCGGCGGCCGGACCACGCGCGCTTGCAGCATGCCGTTGGGGCGCATGTCCTGCACGTAAGCCGGCTTGCCGGTGAGCTTGCCGGGAATGTCGACGCGCTGCATGGGTTTGCCGATCACGACGAAGTTTTTCGGGTCCTTGAGCGGCGAGGTCGGCTGCGCCGGCCTGTGCAGGTCCTGGCCGGTAAGGAGCTCGCCGTAGCGCACACTGCGGCCGTCATTGGCCACGACCGTCCCCTGCGTGGCCTTGAGCTGCTCGGCGGGCAGATTGAGCCGCGTGGCGGCGAGTTCGATCAGGATGCCCCGCACCTGCGCGGCGGCGTTGAGGATGGCGGTGCCGCAGTCCTGCATGGAATGGCTGCCGGCGGTGTAGCCCTCGTTCGGCGTGCGCTCGGTATCTGCGGTTATGAGTGTGATCCCCGCCGGATCGACTTCGATCTCCTCGGCGGCGCATTGGATCAGCGCGGTCTTGATGCCCTGGCCGAGTTCGGCCTTGCCGGCAAACACGGTGATGCGTCCTTGCGCGTCGATCGCGATCCAGGAATCGAGCATCGGCGTCTTGTCGAGATCGCCCGGCAGTTTCGGCACATTTTGTGCGAGCGCGGCGAGCTTGGGCAGCAGCGCGAAGCTGACGACCAGAGCGCCGCCGGTGGTGAGCAGCAAACGGCGGGTGAGGGGAGGCATCGCGTTCATTTCGCGGTCTCCTGCATCGTCCCGGCATCGGCCATCATCGCTTTCGCCGCGCGCCGCACCGCTCGCAGGATGCGCATCTGCGTGCCGCAGCGGCAGAGATTGGGCGCCATGGCGTCGCGGATCTGCGCGTCCGAAGGCGATGCGTTGTGCTCAAGCAGGCCCTGCGCGCGCATCATCATGCCGGGGATGCAGTAGCCGCACTGGGCGGCCTGTTCCTCGATGAAGGCGCTCTGCACCGGGCCGGGCCGGCCTTCACTGCCGAGGCCCTCAACGGTGCGAATGTAACGGCCCTCCAACACCGAGATCGGCAGAATGCAGGAGAACACCGGTTCGTGGTCGACCAGTACGGTGCAGGCACCGCATTGGCCGAGTCCGCAGCCGAACTTGGCGGCGTTGAGCTTCAATTCATTGCGCAGCACGTAGAGCAGCGGGGTGCGCGGGTCGACGTCGATCCGATGCTGCTGGCCGTTGACGTTGAGCACTGTCATGGCGCCTCCGTTGCCGGTTCCTTATTTTGCCGGACCTTGGTCAACGCGGCGGCGATATTTGGCCACGCCGGTTGCCGGCTGAATTGGCTGCGTACGTGCGAGACCAACGCGGTGATTTGCGGATCGGTGAGGGCACCGGAGAAGCCGGGCATGATCGGCCCGCGCTCGCCGGACGACGGATGAATTCCATCCAGGACGATGCGAAGGAGAGCGGCCGGGTCGGGCGCATTGACCGGCGTGCTCAGACCAAGCTCGATCGGCCGCGAGACCGGAAGTTCGCCGCCACTATGATGACAACTGGCACAGGCGCCTAAGAAGATGACGGCGCCACTTGGGGCCGTGCTGTCATCGTTCGTTCGCCCGGGCTCCGCGCCTGCACGTGTGCTGGTGGTGATCGCGCCCGATAGCGGCATCGGCACTTTGCTGTCGCGACTGCGCGCGAAATCAAGCGTCGCTTGCATCTTCTGCTCGCGCTCCGCGTCGTTCTGTGAACCTGCAAGCGAAGCAACATAGGTCGCGATCGCGCGCAGGTCGGCGTCCGGCGCTTTCTTCAAGTTCCGCACCACCGGCTGCATCGGCCCGGCGGCAAGCCCGTGCTGTTTAGCAAAGCCATTGTGCAGATAGGCGTAAACTTGCTCGGCGGTCCACGACACCGGCGCGGGCGAGGCTGCGTTGAGCGCCGGGGCCAGCCAGCCTTCGCTTTGGCCGCCGGCGAATTGTGCGTCGCGCTTCTCGGCGCCGAGGACATTTCGCGGCGTATGGCAGGCGCCGCAGTGGCCGAGGCTTTCGGCGAGATATTCACCGCGATTCCATTCGGCGCTTTTCGATGCGTCCGGCGGGATTTGGCCTTTGTGCAAGAACAGTAGTTTCCAGCCGGCTGCGAACAGTCGCACATTCAGCGGAAATGGCACCGCTGGCGCGCGGTTGGCCTTGGCGACCGGCTCGCGCGTCATCAGGAACGCATAGAGCGCGCCGATGTCACTGTCAGTGGCGTGTGTGAAATGATCGTAGGGAAATGCTGGGTAGAGATGATTGCCCGTGCGGTCGACACCTTCGTGCAAAGCGCGCCGGAAGGCGGTTTCCGACCAACTGCCGATCCCGGTTTCCGGATCGGGCGTGATGTTGGTGCCATAGATGGTCCCGAACGGGGTCTGCACCGGAAAGCCGCCGGCGTAGGGCTTCGCCCCGGCCTGGGTGTGGCAGATGCCGCAATCGCCGACGGCCGCGAGCTGCGCGCCCTTAGCGACGATGCCTGGATCGAACAAGGCGGCTGGCGCGTTTGTCGGCGGGATTTCGCTATTCCATGCCCACGCATAGAACGCGCCAAAGGCGACGCCGATGACGACGACAACAGTTAGAAGGACGCGCCAAACCATTACATCGGTCCGAAAAGGCGGCGAATGAAGCCGGTAAACAGACCTGCCTGGTGGCAGCTGTGGACGGTAACTACAAAGTTGGGATCGGGTTCCCGGTGTTGAATTCGGCCGTGACAGCAATTCTCGGCCGCGCGGGCCGATAGCAGCATCGTAAATAGCGTTACTTACGCTGTGAAGGCGGTTCACGACCCAGCGCCGGACTCAGCATATGTACACAAATGATCTAAATTATCGCTCCGGCGGCAATAGCGAACCCGATGCACGTGTGTGTCGTAGCGTCGGTTTATGCGTGGATTGCTCCGTTCGGTGGGAAACGGGAAAGAGCTTGGCGCTTCGGTGCTGCACTCCATGTGCGATGCCACACACAGTTGTGTCAGCTACGGCAGCAGTAATTCCGGCCCTGCGCAACCATCTTCCGGAAATCGCGGTCGTCACGGTGGCCGCGTGCCTTCTGCTTGCGTCCTGCGCCGCGCTGCCGCCCTATCGCAGCTTGGCCTTCAGCGTGATCTCCGGGACGCTCGCCAGCGCCTGCGAGAGCGGGCAGTCACGCTTCACGGCGTTCGCGATCTCCTGGAACTTCGCCTCGTCGATGCCGGGCACCGTGGCCTGCATCGTCAGCGCGATCCGGTCGATCACGAAACCTTCGCCCTGTTTGGCCAGGCGCACGCTGGCCTGCGTGTCGACATTGCTACTGGCCAGCCCTGCCTTGTCGCAGGCGAACGAAAACGCCATCGTGAAACACGCGGCGTGCGCCGCGCCCAGGATTTCCTCAGGGTTGGTG
>Ga0097691_1002170_pt1 | contig 13507 bp, 12 predicted proteins | sample NGESurdeep072012_8_FD_72858 | JGI IMG/M metagenome (GOLD analysis project Ga0097691, IMG submission 72858) | Arctic peat soil microbial communities from Barrow, Alaska - NGEE Surface sample 210-1 deep-072012 | ecosystem: Environmental > Terrestrial > Soil > Wetlands > Peat ...
AGGATTGGCGTCGCCGAAATGGATGCAACACGTTTGCAACATCCAGCAGTAAGTGGTTGAAATATCGTTGGCTGAAACGGTTTCCTAAACCGAAGGTCGGAGGTTCGAAAGGGTGCTACGCGATCACCGCTTCAGTTGACAATGATTTACGGCTTCGGCGGAGAGACTTCAGAGACTCTTTCTTATTCGCGGAATGGTTGAGAGTTCGAGCTTCACGGCGGCAAGCCGTCAGAAGAGCGTCAACCCAAAGCTTCATTCCTTCCGCCTTCAAATCGATTTTCTGAGACAGGTTGTAATGAAGCTCGGTCACCGGTGCGAGTAATTCACGTTCGCTTACGTCTTCGTGCGGCATCTTGTGCCCCAGGATGGCGGCGGCCGCACCGCCAAGTCGGCGATCGGTCAAAAACGTCGTCATCGTGCGACGAACATCGTGCGGAGACCAATGCCGGATGCCGTACTTTTCGAACAGGTTTTCCCGGGTTTTTCTTTCTCTCGACGGTTTGGGGCCGGGTTTTCCCGGACGGTTCGGCTTTCGCTTGACCGTGGGGTCGAAGACGCGGCCTTGCAGCCGATAAATAAGTAGGTTGAGCGCGGACGGGGTGACGGGATTGCGAGGGTCTTTGCTCGGGAACATCCACGGCGAGTCGCCACCAGCTTCCTGATGAAAGCGATCGAGAACGCTCAAGGCATTCGGCGGAATCGGCAGGGAATGAGAGCGACCGCCATCGCGCCCGCCCTTCATCTCATCTGCATTCCAGTTGACCACCTTCCAGCCGCGAAGGCTTTTGCCGACCTTCTCGGCCTCAAACAGTCTGTCGCGCCGCATGAGCAGAAATGAGCCGGTCCGCTGACCGGTCAGAGCGACTCCCCATAGTGCACCGAGCGTCCCCGGATATGTCTCGTGTTCCCCTTTTGCAAGGTTGCGATGGCTTTCTGCGATCAACAGCGTGCGGGCAATCTCTTCGATCGTGGGTGAGCGCCGACGTTTCTTGGTCTTGTATTCGAACGACCAGCGAAGCCACCACTCGTACTGGCATTCGTCCAGTCCGGCTTTGGCCGCGCTATATTTCCAAGCCCAACTGAGCATCTCCTTGCCCTGCCGCACGGCTCGGTGAGCCGCAGAAGGAGCGTGGTCGATCAGGATCTGATCCCGAACGCCCTCGAGATCGCGAGGTTTCAGTTCGCTTACCAGCTTGTCCGCGATCGCCTTGAAGGCATCGAGCTCAAGATAGCGGGCATACTTTTCTCGGTATCGTTCTTTAAGTCTTGGCTTTTTGTATTCCAAAAAATGGTGCGTCAGGTGGGCCCAAGTCCATTGTCCATCGAAGCCGGCTCGCCTGATTTTGTTGTATTCAGATTTTTCATCGGCGATCATATCCGCGTCCGCTGCGGACCATATGGACTTCTTACCCGAACCAGGGTCAGCCTCCATACGGACCATGGCTTTTACGAAGGTGCGGAGATCTCTCTTTTTCTGTGCTGCGAGCCGGGTGTGATCCGCGATGTAGCGCGCCTTCCACAGTTCGATTTCGAACGAAAGACCCAATCGAAGAGTCATGTCACGTCTGCGGAGATACCAGACTGCCTGCCTCTCCATGATCCGCAGGGTGAGCCCAACAGATTTAGTGTCGCGATATTCTCGGATCAGGCCCTTTTTCCCATGGCCGCCGTGAAGCACTATGACGTTTTGGGGATTGAGTTGCAGGACGCGCCGCTCGTAAATAGCCTTCGGCATGGCGACTTTCCTTGTACAACAATCGTACAACAGCAGCTATTCGGCTGGGCCCAAACGGTCAGGTCGATAAACAGCATAATAGTCTATATTTTATAGTGATAACAAGAAGTTAATTACGGCTAAGTCAATTACCATGTATTCAGGAATCGGCTTCCCAAGCTGCATACGAAGGTTCGATTCCCTTCGCCCGCTCCAACCGCTCACCTTAAATGGCCAAGGTCACGCAGGACAGAACGGCGACGTAGTGGACCAGCGCGGCGGTCACGACGAAACCATGCCAGATCGCGGTATGAAAGCGCAGGCGCTGCCAGACGTGAAACACCACGCCGATGGAATAGAGGACGCCGCCGATGACGATCATCCACAGGGTCATCGGGCGGACCGCCGCGGCCACCGGCTCGTAGGCCAGTATGCCGCTCCAGCCGAGCAGCAGATAGAATGCGATCGAGAGGCGGTCGAACCGCCCCGGCCAAAAAAGCTTGAGCGCAATGCCGGCGGCCGCGATCAGCCAGACGAAGGCGAACAGAGCAATGGGGACGATGCCGCTCTCCATCTGCCAGATGAACGGCGTGTAGGTGCCCGCAATCAGCAGATAGATCGACGAATGATCGAAGCGGCGCAGCAGCCATTTGCGCGGCGATACCGGCCAGAGATTATAGGCCATGGACAGGCCCAGCATCGACAACAGGCCGACGACATAAACGACGACCGCGCCGATTTCGGCGCCGGGCGCAAAACGGAACGCGATCGTCAGCAGAACCGCCGCTCCCGCGACGGCCAGCGCGGCGCCGACGGCGTGAACGATGCCATCCGCGATGATCTCGGCGCGGTTGTAGTTCCAAGATACCGTCATGTGCGGGCCGGTGCTTTCATCCAGCCAAGTGAAACGCGCTATTGCGGCCATTTTGCGCCGCATTGGGGGCGCCGGCATCCGCGTAAAAATTAACCAGAATCAGTTTAAGTGCCACCGGATTGGGACTGGGACGGGCTTGCATGACGGCCAGATTATTGCTGCTGCTGGCGTTGCTGCTGCTGCCGCGCGCTGGGCTCGCCGCCGGGCTGCCGCGCATTGTCGCCAGCGCCGACAATCCGGTGCCGAAATGCGTGGCGCCGGCCGCGCTCATGGATTTCGTCGTCGAGCGCAATGCGCAGCGCACCCCGCCGCGCGCGATCGAGCCGCGTTTTGCCAACCTGGCCGCGCTCTATCAGCGCATCGGCCAATGCGTGGCGCGGCCGCCGGAACAATGCGTCGCCGTGCGCTGGGATTATGCGTTCTTCCAGATGCTGATCGAGACCAACTATCTTACGTTCCGCCGGCCCAATGGCGTGCCCGCCGCCGTGGTGCCGGCCGACAACAATTTCGCCGGCGTCGGCGCCACGGTCTCCGGCCGGCCGGGCGAGCGCTTCAAGGACGTCGCCACCGGCGTGCTCGCGCATCTGCAACACGTCTTGATGTATTCGACCGCGCGCATCCCCGATCCGGTCGCCCGGCGCACGCGTCAAGTGCAGGACGACGTGCAGGACGCCATGCGCAGATTGCACCGGCCGGTGACCTTCGCCGATCTGGCGCGCGAATGGACCGGCACCGACCGCAACACTTACGGCGCGGAAATGCAGAAGCTGTCGGAGAAATACGCGGCGAGCTATTGCCACGAACAGGCGCGCAACGAACGCGGACCGAACGTTCGGTCGGTTTTGTCAGAGCCCTGACCAGTTTTTTCCTTGCGCATGATCTTATCCGAAAACCGGTTCCCACTTTTCGGGATCATGCGCTATAAAATAGCCGCCTCGATCTCGCGGATTTTCACTTTCGGCAGCCGCCGCTTCACGGCCTCCGTTCGCTCGATGAAACCCTACGTGCGAAAAATTCATGTTGAAAAAACAAGTAGGTAGTTTTTAGCCGCAATCACACTCTTTACGCTACAAAAATTTCGCGAATTTGCGCATGGCGAGCATGCCGCGATGGAACTCGCCAGATTGTGAAGATGACGGACGCGCCGCGCTGTGCTTAAATCAAATCACGCCCACAAACGCCCAACGCGCCGAGCCCGTTTTATGCCCATGATCGATCCGCTCTACTCGTTGTCGGGTTTTGCCGTCGGTATGCTGGTCGGCATGACCGGCGTCGGCGGCGGCGCGCTGATGACGCCGATCCTGATCCTGCTGTTCGGCATTCATCCGGCGACCGCGGTTGGCACCGACCTGCTCTATGCGGCGGCCACCAAGACCGGCGGCAGCCTGGTGCATGGGCTGGCGCGCAGCATCGACTGGCGCGTGGTGCGGCGGCTGGCGAGCGGCAGCGTTCCGGCCACGCTGGTCACGCTGGCGGTGTTGTCGCACTTCAATCTCAACGGCGACGCCGCGCGCGGCCTGATCACGCTGGTGCTCAGCGTCGCGCTGTTCGCGACCGCGTTCGTGCTGGTGTTCGGCGGCCCGATCGTCGCGCTCTATCGCGCGCGCGTCAGCGCACTCGATCCCAGGCGGACGGCCATTATCACGGTGCTGGTCGGCGCGCTGCTCGGCGTGCTGGTGTCGATCTCCTCGGTCGGCGCCGGCGCCATCGGCGTGGTCATGCTGGTGCTGCTCTATCCGCAAATGCCGATAGCCAAGATCATCGGCTCCGATATCGCGCACGCGGTGCCGCTCACGCTGATCGCCGGCCTCGGCCACTGGATGATGGGCTCGGTCGATTGGCACATCATCGCCTCGCTGCTGGTCGGCTCGCTGCCGGGCATTTTCGTCGGCAGCTATTTCGCCATCCGCATCCCGGAGCGGGCCTTGCGGCTGGTGCTGGCGACGACGCTGTTCGTGGTGGCGAGCCGCATTGCCTACGATCACGCCACCGCGGCTTCGGCAATTTTCACCGCCTTCACGCGGCGCGCCGCCCCTTAAGTCGCGGCGCGCGGCGTATTAACGTTTCATTAACGATACTTTTTATTAATCTATTAATGAAAACTTGCCGGCGGGATGGCAAGCGAACCTTTCTCGATTTCCGGCGGCAATCTGGACCCTGCGGACTGGCCAAGCGCCCGCGCGCAAGGGCACCGGATGCTCGACGATATTCTCGATTACATCGAGAACATCCGCGAGCGCCCGGTGTGGCAACCGATTCCGGACAGCGTGCGCGAGCGCTTCCATGCGGGCGTTCCGACCGGTCCGACCGATCTCGCCGCCGTGCATGACGAGTTCATGTGCGACATCCTTCCCTTCGCCACCGGCAACACCCATCCCGGATTCATGGGCTGGGTGCACGGCGGCGGCAACGTGCCCGGCATGCTGGCGGAGATGCTCGCCGCCGGGCTGAACGCCAATCTCGGCGGCCGCGATCATATGCCGATCGAAGTCGAACGGCAGATTACGCACTGGCTGCGCCAGTTGTTCGACTTTCCGAGCAGCGCGAGCGGGCTGTTCGTCACCGGCACGTCGATGGCCAATCTGCTCGGCGTGCTGATCGCGCGCACCCGCGAACTGGGTGTCGAGGTGCGCCGCAACGGCGTCGCACCGGCCGGCAAACGCCTCGTCGCCTATACGTCGGCGGCCGCGCACGGCTGTATTGCGCAGGCCATGGACTTGTCCGGCCTCGGCAGCGCGGCGTTGCATGTCGTTCCCACCAACGACCTCCATCAAATCGATATCGACGCGCTCAAGGCGGCGATTGCGCAGGACCGCAACGCGGGTCTGACGCCGTTCCTCGTGGTCGGGACGGCGGGCACAGTCGATACCGGCGCCATCGACGACCTGGCGGCTCTGGCCGGCATCGCGCGCCAAGAAAAACTCTGGTTTCACGTCGACGGCGCCATCGGCGCGCTCGCCATTATGGCGCCCGACATCGCGCCGCGGCTCACCGGTATCCAGCAGGCGGATTCGATCGCGCTCGATTTCCATAAATGGGGGCAGGTGCCCTACGACGCCGGCTTTATCCTTGTGCGCGACGGCGCGCTGCATCGCGACACTTTCGTCTCGCCGGCGGCGTATTTGCGGCGCGAGACGCGCGGGCTGGCGGCCGGCGCGCTGTGGCCTTGCGATTTCGGGCCCGACCTGTCGCGCGGCTTTCGCGCGCTGAAGACCTGGTTCACGCTGAAAGTCTACGGCACCGACGCGCTGGGCGCGATGATCTCGCGCACCTGCGAGCTGGCGCGCTACCTCGAGATCAAGATCGCCACCTCGCGCGAACTGGAGCTGCTCGCTCCGGTTTCGCTCAACATCGTCTGCTTCCGCTATCGCGGCGACGATCCCGACCGGCTGAATGCGAGGATCGTCGCCGATTTGCACGAATCCGGTATCGCGGCGCCATCCACCACCATCATCGGCAATCGTCTGGCGATCCGCGCGGCGATCGTCAATCACCGCACCGAGCCGCGCGATGTTGATGCCTTGCTGAAAGCGGTGTCGAAATTCGGCGCTGCTGCGGCGACAAACCGTGCGGCTTGAGCCAAAGGAGCGCGCGTGATTTCCACCAACACAAATGCCGCCGTCGCAAACGAGCCATATCCGGCAACGCCGATCGGATTGCCCACGCTGTGCCAGATGGCCTTCGACGGCCTCGATCTGGCGCCGGTGTGGAACAGGCTGGTTCACCGCGTCAACGCGCAGCCGGGTGACGCCGCCGCGCTGCTCGACCTTTCGACCATCGCGCAGCTGCAAGGCCGCCCGCAGGATCGCGTCGCCTTGCAAACGGCCGCCTTGAAGCTGCAACAAGTTTACCGGCGGCCCGCGGCCATCGTTGCGCCACGCCCGCTCCGGCTGCTCGCCTTCATGGCGCCCGGCGATTTCATGGCCAATACGCCGCTCGAGTTCATGCTGGAAGGCTCCAGCATCGTGCTCGACATGATGTATGTCGTGCCGGGCACGAAGCTGCCGGAGCCGCCCGAGCATGACGTCGCCCTGGTGGCGATCGATGAATCGGACGCGACCGCGCCGGTGCTGCGCGAAATATCGCAACTCGTTAAGTCCTGGCCGCGCCCGGTCGTCAATGCGCCCGACCGCATCGCGCGCCTGACGCGGGCCGGAACCTGGGAGCTGCTGAAATCCGCGCCCAATATCGTCATTCCGATGAATGCGCGCATCGATCGCAAGACACTTGTGGACATCGACTCCGGCGATGTTGCGATCGAATCCGTTCTCGATGGCAGCGGATTCCCGATTATTGCGCGGCCGTTCTGGTCGCAGGCCGGAATGGGGCTGGTGAAACTCGAGACTGCATCGGCCATCGACGCTTATCTGCGCGAATGGGCGGACGCGGAATTCTACCTCGCGCCGTTTGTCGACTACAGCAGCCGCGATGGCCTATTCCGCAAATGCCGCATCGCCATCATCGATGGCCATCCGTTCGTATGCCATATGGCGATCTCGCAGCATTGGATGATCCATTACCTCAACGCCGATATGCGGAACGATGCGGCCAAGCGCGCCGAGGAAGCCCGCTTCATGGCGAATTTCGACAGCGACTTTGGCGCTCGGCATGCGGCGGCCTTCAGGACAATCGCGGACCGCAGCGGGCTCGAATACCTGCCGATCGATTGCGGCGAGACGCAAGATGGCAAGCTTTTGGTCTTCGAAGTGGGAACCGCAATGATCGTGCACTCGATGGATCCGCCCGATCTGTTTCCCTACAAGCGGCCGCAGATGGAAAAAGTCTTCAAGGCCTTTCAAGCCATGCTGCATAACGCCGCGCGCGCCGCGCCATAAAAAAACCGGCCGCGCGTGACATGCGCGGCCGGTCTAACTTGCGCGCGAGATTTCAGTTGCCTTGGATGGTCTGGATCACGCTCGACATCGGGCGCGCCTCGTCCAGCCCGCCGCCCATCTCCTTGAGCACGATGGCGACGTATTCCTTCTGCGGCTCGATCGGCGTCTTGCCGACCACCTGCACGACCTTGTAGCCGCCGGCCTTGAGCTGCTTGAACAGCTCGGGCGCCGCTTCGGCGGTCGCATGCTGGAAATCGTGCATCAGGATGATGCCCTTGCCGTGTTTCTCGAGCTTGGCCATAACCGATTTGATGACCTGATCCGGCTTGCGCAACTTGAAGTCGAACGAGTCCATGTCGGTGGAGAAGATTCCGACATTGCGTTCGCCGAGATATTTCACCATCTCCGGCGGATGCCGCAGCGCCGGGAAGCGGAAGAACGGGCCCACCGGCTGGTTGCCGAGCGCGATGCTCACCGCCGCGATGCCCATTTCGATCTCGTTCTTGGCCTCTTCCGGCGTCAGCTTGGAGAGGTCCTTGTGCGACCATGTGTGCGAACCGATGGTGTGGCCGGCCGCGGCCACCTGCTTGAGAATTTCGGGATGCCAGCCGGCGTGCTTGCCGATCGGGAAGAACAGCGCCTTGGTGCACTGGTCGGCCAATGCCTTGAGCACGGCCGGCGTGTTGCCCGGCCACGGGCCGTCGTCGAAGGTCAGCACGATCTCTTTGTCGCGCAGGAAGTCGTAGGCCTTGAAATGCTCGAAGCCGAAGCCGGGGCCGCCGGTGGTGTCGATCTGCACCACGCGTTCGACGCCCAGCGCGTTCGGATTGTCACACTTGGCCTTTGTGGCGACCGGCGCGGGGGCCGGAGCAGCGGCAGCGGCGGGGGCCGGCGCAGCGGCCGGGGCGTTCTCCGCCCAGACGGCAGCGCCCGCCGTCGACATCGTTATCGCAAGAGTTATCGCCAAAGCGCTACGCATCACGTTCTCCATACCCGTAAGTGGCTGAATTTAGAAACCTGTATATTCATCGCGGCTTTAACCTTTTGAGTCAACGCACGCACAAAAAACGCCCAAATTGCAGGGGTATATTGCGGTGATATGGTTAATTTTACCGGCGGTTCGTGGTCGAAAATCACCCATGTTGCCGCCGCCCGGGATAGGTCCTATCTGGATTGTTGGTTCCATCCGGAGACTCGTAATGCCCGCGATTGTGTCCACGGCCAGGCTTTCGCGACCGCTGCTGGTCCTCGCCTTTATTTGTGGGCTGATTGTGGCGGCGACGCTGGCGCTTTGGGCCTATTACGGCACCGCGGTGTTCCTTGAAATCGTGCGGGCCGGCTGGGTCGCGTGCTTCTGATGCAGCCCAAGTGCAGTCCAAGTGACGCCCGATGACGGTCCGAACATCTCACATTCTTCTGGTCTTCTCCGCCTTCCTGGCCGGCCTCGTCATCTTTCTCGGCGTTATTCTTTTCACGACCCATTATCAGGGAACGGGTCTCGGCCCGTCGGCGATCGGCGGTCCCTTCAAATTGATCGACGAGAACGGCAAGCCGATCACCGACCAGGACATGAAGGGCCGACCCTTCCTTGTTTTCTTCGGTTACCGACACTGTCCCGACATCTGCCCGACCACGCTGTTCGAAATGTCGGAGGTCATGCGCGCGCTCGGCAACGACGCCGACCGCATCGGCGCGCTGTTCATCACCGTCGATCCGGAGCGCGACACGCCGGCGGGGATGAAGGATTATCTGTCGAGCTTCGATCCGCATCTGCGCGGCGCCACCGGCGACAGCAAGGCGATCGACGCCGTCGAGAAGGCCTACCGGGTCTACGCCAAGAAAGTCCCCACCGACAACGGCGACTACAGCATGGATCACACCGCGCTGGTCTATCTGATGGACAAGCAGGGCCGCTTCGTCGCGCCGTTCAAGCTCAATCGGAAGCCCGAGGATGCGGCGGCCGATCTGCGGCGCTATCTGTAGCGTCTTTGAACCAAACCTCCCGTTACCGCGACTAAGCATTGCGTTGCGCCAGCCGGATGCGGCTGGTGCGGTGGGCTTTGATTTTTCGGATATAACCATCCTGACGGAGGAATTGACCATGGGCGGTGACAAAGGGTCCGGCGGCAAAGGTTTTGGCGGTAAGTCACGCGGCTTTATTTTCGCATTCGCTTGCTTGGCGGTGCTTGCAGGCGGATGTTCGGAGTCCAAACCGGAAAAGCCGGATGACGGAACGTTCAATACCAGTCGCCTGCCAAGGGTCGCGGGCGCCAAGGAAGTCTTCGCCAGCCCGGCGACCACGATCTTCACCTCGCCGGATTCGGTCGCGCAGACCGCCGACACCGTCGACAAGGCGCTCACCGCCGGCGGCTGGCAGAAATACGTCGCGCCGAACACCGCCTATACCAACGATCCCAAAATGCGGACCATGTCGCTCAAGAAGGGCACGCAGGCGTTGAGCGTGTTCATCACTATCGCACCGGCGCAGAACAACGCCACCAGCGTGCAATACGCCGCGGTGGCGCTCAAAACCGATCTGCCGTTTCCCAAGGACGCCAGCAATATCGAGTACTCGCCGGACCGGCCGCTGCTGACGGCCATCACTGCCGAGCCGATCGACAAGACGCTGGACTTCTATCGCCAGGAGCTTGGCGCGCGCGGCTGGTCGCTATGGTCGTATAAGCTCAACGCCAAGCAGCCTACCGGTGGGCCCTCCGGCGTGGTGCACAGGCATGGCGCCTACGCCCATTACGTCAACGACAAGGAACCGACGGTGGCGCTTGTGCTTACCGAGCAATACGCCGACGCCGGCAAGATCAAGGTCGAACTGAAAGAGTGGCCGATCGGAATTCTGAAGAGCGGGATGCCGCAACCCAACGCCGGTCGGGTCGACGTCAGCCGTTTACCGCGCCTCGAAGGCGCCAAGGAAGACGTTGCCCATACGTCATCGACGCGGCTGAGCTACACCGTGTTGGGCTCGTTCGAAAACACCGTTGCGGCAACCAAGAAGATATTGGCCACCGACGGCTGGAAGCAATATGCGTCTCCTTCGGAGGAGCCCAGTCCGTTCGGGATGGACCTCAAGAAGGGATCGCAAGGGCTGTCGGTGTCCTTCACGATGCCGCCGGGAGAACCGGTCCACTCCGGCGTAGATTACAACGCGCAATGGGTGATCGCCGATTTGCCGTTCCCCGACGATGCGGCCGATATCGTGTTCGACTCATACCGGCCATACCTGAATTGCGTCACCGCCGGCACCGTCGAGGCCACGCGCGATTTTTATGAAAAGGAGCTCGGCGCTGCCGGCTGGGTACCGCTGTCCGCATCGGACGTGGCGGCGCAATGGCCGAACGCTAAACTGGACGGGCAGACCTATTACATTCGCGAAAAGCAAAAGCCGGTTTTGCTTTCACTGCAACGCCGCGACGACGGCAAGACCACCGTCGAAATCAAGGTCGCGCCGTTTGCGGAAATGCAAGACCTCGAGGCTGCACAGGATGACTTCAGTCTGCCGGTGCCGAAGCGAAGCAGAAGCTCCGGCGGCACCGGCGGCCAAATCCAGCGTGAGGTGCACGCTCTTGTGCCTGCGGAAGTCGACACCGTGCTCGCGTTCTATCGCCGCGAACTCGCGGCGCGCCATTGGAAGGAAGAGACGCAAGGTGCCGTCCTCAAGCCGAAGGAGGTCATACTCAATTTCTCCTCGGCTGAAGGAACGGCCGTGCTCAAGCTTGGCCACAAATACGACCTAACGAGTGCAAGTATCGTGCAGCAGGTCGCGAAGCCGGCTGCTCCCGTCAAACCGGCCAACGAAGCCAAACCGGCCGCCAAAGCCGATTCGGCCGACGCGATCATGCAACAGGCGGAGCAATTGATGCGCAACGCCACCGCCGATGCGCTGGCCGGCATGAAATCGCCGAAGGTGGCGCAAGCCGCCACGGGCCCCGAACCGGTCTTGCACGGGCTTGCGGAAAACACGGTGCCGGTTCCCGTGCCGGAAACCGCGGAGGACGTCGACTTCGCCGACGGCAAGCTCGAGTTCAACAGCCAGTCCAGCCTCAAGGCCGTGGCCGATTTTTACCGCTTGGCCATGAAAGAGCAGGGATGGCAGTCGCAGTCTTCGGTCATCAACAACGCCAACATGGTCGTGCTCAATTTCGCGAAAGCCGGCAAGGCCGTCTCGTTCACGATCATGAAGATGGGCAACAAGACCAACGTGACCGCGGATGGTTCGGGCCTGCAAGTCGCGGCAACCAAACCAGCCGCGCCAGCGGCCACGGCGGAACCGGTCAATGCGCCCGCGCCGGCGAGTGCCGAGAATCTCGAGGCCGAGGAGAGCGGCGGTCTGCCGTTGCCAAAGCGCCACACCATGAGCGAGGGCAGCAAGTCGCCGTTCCGGCGTGAACTCAAAGCCAGCGTGCCGCTCGCTCTCACCGACGTCCTGGGCTTCTATCGCCGCGAGCTCGGCAAGCTCAACTGGAAAGAGGAGAGCAAGGGCGCCGTCATCACCGCGGACAACGCGATCATCGCCTACACCTCGCCCGATGGCCCGGCGGTGCTCAAGCTCGGCCGCAAGGACGGTGCGACCAGCGTGAATCTGGTGATGAAAAATCCGGACGCCGCGGTGAAGGCCGGCATGATGCCGAAGCCGGGCCAGGCCAAGCTGGCCTTCGTCAATTCGAACGAGGTGGAGGCGGCGGTCACGATCAACAAGCAAACGATCAAAGTTGTCGCCGGCGGCGGTACTAAGGGGCCGGACGGCCAGCTGCTCGATTTGCCGCCCGGCAAATACAAGTTTTCGATCAAGCTGGCGGGTAAGCCGGCGTCGAACGAGGAGTTGGAAGCCGGCGCCGACGAAACCTGGGGCGTGCTCATTGGGCCCGCCGGCGCGTTGCCGGTGCAGGTGTATTAGTTGACCAGCGCGCGGCGCTCACGCGGGGCGCCGCGCCCTCAATCTCAGGCGGCGACGCGGGAACGCCGCCGTTGCGCGGCGCCTGGTGAAACGTCGGGCACCAGGGTCGGCAACTCGCCGGCTTCCTTGAGCGCGCTGAGATAACGCTCCAGCTCGACGAGTGACCGCGTCATATTGGCGGCTGGCAGCGAGCTTTTGGCCAGCCCGTGCTCGGTTTTTTCCCAGGCGTAGGGCGCGGCGGCGAGCTGATAGAGCGCGCGCCAGGCGGCCAGCGAGAGCAGCAGCCAATGCACCGGCGTCAATAGCAGTATCCAGGCTGTCGACAGCAGGCCGCGGCGCAACAGGCCGAGCCAGCCGAGGAAGGCCGAGGTCAGATAGCCGATGACCACCGTCATGCCGTAGACCGCCGCAAGGATGACGACGCTCGCGCTATCGCCGCGCCACATCGGGGCCCCGCCCAGCACCGAATAGAACAGTTCGGCGGTAAACAGCGGATGCACCAGCGCCGCCAGCGCATTGCCGCCGACGATGAGCTGGAAGGTGAGAAATCCCGGCAGGCCCAAATCGCGCAGCAACTGGCCGGGTTGGCGCATGTGCACCAGCCAGGTCTGGATCCAGCAATTTACGATTTGTCGCGGTCGATCGCGATTGTTCGCCGGTGTTCGGAAAACTCTTTAACAGCAGCCTCGTAAAATAATTCGCGTTCGTCATCGTCCGCCGAGCGCCGGCGCGATCCAGAAAATTTTTTGCAATGGCGTTGCGATGATTTCCGAGAAGGGTGGCTGTCAAAGATGACTTGTTGCGATCGCAAGCGAGCGGAAGGAGACAAGGGCTGTCGGTTCCGAAAACTCCATCCATTTGATTCGCGATCGCTGGCGAATCAGAACATGATTGCTGGATGTTCGTAATTGCCTTCCTTTTCGTGCGCGTGCTGTGCGACTGTTTCAAGTCGCGACGGCGGCTTGAAGCCGAGGTCCTGGTGCTGCGGCATCAACTCAACGTCCTGCAGCAGCGCGCGCCACATCGGCTATGTTTGACCTGGATCGATCGCTCTCTGTTCGTATGGCTCTATCGTGGCTATCCGCGCATCCTTGACGCCATAACGATTTTAAGGCCTGAGACGATCGTGCGTTGGCATCGCAAAGGCTTCGCTGCATTTTGGCGATGGAAATCCC
>Ga0097691_1002171_pt1 | contig 13506 bp, 13 predicted proteins | sample NGESurdeep072012_8_FD_72858 | JGI IMG/M metagenome (GOLD analysis project Ga0097691, IMG submission 72858) | Arctic peat soil microbial communities from Barrow, Alaska - NGEE Surface sample 210-1 deep-072012 | ecosystem: Environmental > Terrestrial > Soil > Wetlands > Peat ...
CTATCCTGTTCAACGATACGGTGCGCAATAACATTGCCTATGGACAGCCGGACGTTTCCGCCGAGACCGTGGAAGAAGCGGCCCGCGCGGCGCTGGCCCACGAATTCATCATGGCCCTGCCCGAGGGCTATGACTCGGTGATCGGCGAACGCGGCTTGCGCCTGAGCGGGGGGGAACGGCAGCGCATCTCGATTGCGCGCGCCATTCTGAAAAACGCGCCCATCCTGATCCTCGACGAAGCCACTTCCGCGCTCGACACCGAGAGCGAATCTCTGGTACAAGTGGCGCTGCAAAACCTGATTACCGGGCGCACCGTCTTTGTGATCGCGCACCGGTTGTCCACGGTGCGCCGCGCCGACCCGATTTTGGTGGTGGAAAACGGAATGATCACCGACGAGGGCACGCACGAATGTTTACTGGCTCACCCCGGCACCTACCGCCGGTTGTATGATTTGCAGTTCGTCGATGTAGAGACGACCACCGGGACTGAATGACTCCACTATGAACATCCGCTCCATGACCGGCTACTCGCAAGTGAAGATGAACGCGGACGATCAACTCACGTTCACCCTCAGCCTGAAGGCAGTGAACCATCGTTTTCTCGATCTGCATCTGCGCCTTCCTCCGGAGATGGACCCGGTCGAGATGAAGATCCGCCGGGTGCTTAAGGAGCGCCTGCACCGCGGCCACATCGAAGTGACGCTGAGCCTGGAGCGCAGCGGTGGGGTGGCGTTTTCCGTGAACCGCGACCTGGTGGGCGGATACCTGCGCACCTTCCGGGAAGTCGCCGAGGAGTTTGGGGTGAGCGCGGAACCCGACCTGAACGCGGTGCTGAAAATGCCGGGCGCACTGAATGCCGCCGAGAACGGCGATGCCTTGGCCGCGCTGGAGAAGCACGTGACGGCGGCGCTGGAGCAGTGCATCGAGCGGCTGAACACCATGCGCGAGGAAGAAGGCCGGGGAGCGGCGGTGGAGTTGCGCGAACGAATGACCCATCTGTCGTCGGCCACTCACGAAGTGGATCAGCTGCGCGGCAAGGTGCTAAAGGCCTACCATGAGAAAGTGCATGGACGCATGCAGGAGTTGCTAGGCAGCCATGCCGATCCGGACCGCATTCTGCAAGAGGCGGCCATGCTCGCCGAGCGCAGCGACATTCAGGAAGAGATCGTGCGGATGAAAAATCACATCCAGCATTTTCTGTCGCTGCTCGACGCCGGTGGCGAGGTCGGCAAGAAGCTCGACTTCCTGCTCCAGGAGATGAACCGCGAAGCCAACACCCTGATGTCGAAGACTACGGGTGTGGCTGGCGAAGCGCTGCGCATCACCGGTCTGGGATTGGCTATGAAGTCGGAGATCGAAAAGGCACGCGAACAGGTACAGAACCTCGAATGAGCGGCAACATCTTCATCATCTCGGCTCCGTCGGGCTCAGGGAAATCCACGCTCACCAACGAAGTTCGCCGCGTGGTTCCCAATCTCGAATTCTCCATCAGCTATACCACCCGGCCGCCGCGAGGCAGCGAGCAGTCGGGGCGCGAGTATTTCTTCGTCTCCCGCGAAGAGTTCGAACGCATGCTGGCCGAGGACGAATTCCTGGAGTACGCCGAGGTCTTCGGCAACTACTACGGAACGGCGAAGCGCTTCCTGCGCGAAGCTACGGCGCGCGGCCACGATCTGTTGCTCGATATTGACGTCCAGGGTGCAGCCCAGGTGAAGCAGAAGGTGCCCGACGCGGTGAGTATCTTCATCCTGCCGCCGTCGCGCGAAGAGCTGGAGCGGCGCCTGCGCCGCCGCGCTGAGGCCGACGACGACTTGCAGCGCAAGCTGCTGGGGGATGGCGCACGCCCCTTCAATACCGAAGACATCATCCAACGCCGGCTGCAGACTGCTACTCGCGAGATTGAGAATTTCTGCCAGTACGACTATATTTTGGTCAACGACCGGCTGGAGCAGTCGATCGACATCCTGAAGTCGATCGTGGAGGCCGAGCGGCTGAAGCGTTTGGGGACCGCTCTGACAGCAAAGGATGATGCAGTGCTGGCCGTCGCCCATGGCGCGTTGCGAACGCAGATGCTCCACCAGGTCCAGACTATCTTGGCAACGTTCGATCTTTTCCGTTTTCCCGCCGTCACGGAGTGACCTATGAAACTGGTTGAAGGGTTCGACAGCAATTATCGCTATGTTCTGGTGGCCGCCCGCCGCGCGCGTCAGCTGCAGAATGGTGCCCGTCCCGCAGTAGAGTCGCACTCGCGCAAGCCCTGCCGCATCGCCGAGGAAGAGATCCAGGCCGGCAGAGTGAAATGGGAGATTCCGCAGGTTGTAAAAACCCCGCTGCAGTCAGCCAGCGAAATTCTGGATCATGCCGTCGTCGGCGACGGCGACGACTAGGCGCGGCGAGTGAATCTTACGTGTCGCGCGTTCGAGCAAGAGTCGTTATTTGCCGCAGGCGCTCGAACCGGACAGAGACGAGCCCCGCAGGGGCGAATAGGCTTAGCCCGGCGCTTCAGAATCAGTTTGAGAACTAAACTTGGGATTTGCCAGTGGAATTTGCTCGCAGAGGATCCAGCGCCGTAGGCGCGACGTAGTCTAGCCCAGCCCGGAGCCGTATGCGGAGTGCTGGGTAAAGTGGAAAATCAAACCGAGTCCCGTAGGGACGGCAGTACTTGTGAGGGAACTTTAGTCCCAGAACGCGTGCGCGAAACGCAAACGCGGCATCAGCTAATCAGGCACACACATGAAAATCGCACTCGGTGTAAGCGGCGGGATTGCAGCCTACAAAGCCGCTGAAATCGTTCGCCTGCTGCAGGAGCGCGGCGTGCGCGTGCAGGTCATCATGACCGCCGCGGCGCAGGAGTTCGTCCGTCCGCTAACTTTTGCCGCTCTGTCCGGCGAGAAGGTCATCACCAGCATGTTCGGCTCGGCGGTCGAGCACATATCCGTTGCGCAATCCATCGAGGCTCTCCTGGTGGCTCCGGCCACCGCCGATGTGCTGGCCAAGTTTGCGCAAGGCATCGCCAACGATTTTCTAAGCACGCTTTACTTAGCGACCACGGCCCCCGTGGTGGTCGCGCCCGCCATGAATGTCAACATGTGGGAGCACCCGGCCACGCAAGCGAACCTGGAAATCCTGCGCCGTCGCGGTGTAACCATCGTCGAGCCCGGCAGTGGTTATCTGGCCTGCGGGATGATTGGCGCGGGACGTCTGGCCGAGCCGGAGCAGATCGTCGTTGCCACGCTGGAACGCCTTGGCGTCGCACAGGACCTTGCGGGCGAGACCGTGCTCATCACCGCCGGACCTACGCACGAGCCCATCGATCCAGTGCGTTATCTCGGCAATCGTTCCAGCGGCAAGATGGGATACGCGCTCGCGGAAGCCGCGCTGCGGCGGGGAGCGAAGGTCGTCCTGGTGAGCGGGCCGACGAGTTTGCAACCGCCTTCCGCGGCAGAGACAATTTTTGTGGAGACGGCGCAGCAAATGCGCACGGCGGTACTCGATCGCTGGGAGCAGGCCAGCTTCATCATCATGGCGGCCGCCGTCGCCGACTACCACGCCACGAATGTTTCGTTGGGAAAGATAAAGCGCAAAGCTGCGCTGGAGCTGCAACTCGAACCCAATGCCGACATTCTTGCTGACCTCGGCAGCTTGCGCCACGCCACCGGCAAGCGTTCGCCGCTGCTGATCGGCTTCGCCGCCGAAACCGAGAACCTCCTGGAAAACGCCCGCAGCAAACTGAGCAAGAAACGGGTTGACGCCATTGTGGTGAACGACGTCACTCGCCCCGGCATCGGCTTCGACAGCGACCGCAACGAGGTGACAATCATTACCCAGAGCGAAGTTATCTCCGTTCCCGAGGCCGGCAAGCTGGAGATCGCTCAGAAAATTCTTGAGGCCGCGCTCCGTCTCCGTCAGCAGCCCGCGTCTGTGCCGGCATCACCCGGCACCGCCTCCGCTCTTTGAGCGATTCGATGTCCTCTCCGGTCACTCCTTCGCGTTCAGCGATACGGCTCAGACCGTCAAACTCCAGCCTCTGAAGCGAGACAAGGCTTGGACCGCTAAACCCCGTTCTCGCGAAGCGAGACGAAATAAGATAGCCCCGCCTTTCAGGGCGGGGTTGGCGCATTCATGCATCGGAGTCCCCCGCGGACGACACGATTTAGCGCGCAGCTTTAGCTGCACCGCAAACCTCCCAATTTCTTGTCATCCCGACCGAGCGGAGGGACCCGCTGTTTGCATCTTTTTGCGGCATGTCTTCGCGTGCCGTAGAATCGCATCATCGACTCCACCACATGACTCTCGATCCCAATACCAAATCCGCACTGCGCGAGCGCCTCAATTTCTATCGCGAGCTGGGCGTCGGCCCGCTCTATCGCCGCGCCGCGATCAACAGCGGAGCGCACGATGATCCTGGCGTGCAACTGGTTGACGAAATGGCCGAGGCAGGAGATCGGCTGACGGTTGCGGCTGAGCGCGAGGCACAGGAGGCTTATCTTCCGTCCGCCATCGACGTCGATCGTGCCGCCCAACTGCAAGTCATCGCCGATGACATCGGTCCCGCTTGCCAGCGCTGCAAGCTGGCGAAGCTGGGGCGCAAGCAGATTGTCTTTGGCACCGGAGACCCACATGCCGAGTTGATGTTTATTGGCGAAGGCCCGGGCGCTGACGAAGATCAACAGGGGCTGCCGTTCGTTGGGCGCGCCGGACAACTGCTCAACAACATGATCGCTGCGATGGGGTTGAAGCGCGAGCAGGTGTACATCGCCAACATCGTGAAATGCCGGCCGCCGGGGAACCGCACGCCCGAACGCGATGAGTGCGACACCTGCTCCCCGTTCCTGATGCGGCAGATTGGCGTCATCCGGCCGAAAGTCATCGTGGCGCTAGGCGCGACGGCGGCCAAAAACCTGCTGAGCGTGAACGACTCGATGGCTTCGTTGCGCGGGCGATTCTATGACTATTCGCCGCCGGGCATCGTCGACGAGTCGGACGAACCGTTCCAATGCAAGCTGGCGGTCACCTACCATCCGGCGTTTCTGCTGCGTGACCCGCGGCAGAAGAAGGAAGCGTGGAAAGACTTGCAGATGGTCATGCGCTATCTTGATCTGCCCACCCCGCAACGCACTCCTAGCGACGAAGGTAGTTAACGGCCATGCTGCAATTCTGCGATGTGGCCGTGCCGGTCCCGCTGGATGCTACCTTCACCTATCGCATCGCCGACACCGAGCCCTGCGTGGGTGGCCGTGTCATAGTGCCCTTCCGCGAGAAGCGGCTCTGCGGCATCGTAACGGAACTTCATGATCGCGAACCGAAATTCCAAACCCGGCGCGTGAGCCAGGTGCTCGACTCTTCGCCCGCGCTGACGCCCGAACTCATGCAACTGGGCCGCTGGATCGCGCAATATTACATTGCTCCCATCGGGGAAGTGTTTCGCAGCATGCTGCCGCTGTCTGCGGAATTCCGGCGGGTGCTCGGCTATCACATCACCGAGAAGGGAATTGCTGCGCTGCATGCTGCATCCACCATGGGGTCCTCGTTGCGCTCGCACAAAGAGCCCGAACACCAGATGCTGGAATACGCCGTGCTAAACCGCCTCGCCGATGGCGAGGTAGTTCGCGAAGCCGCTCTGCGCTCGGCGACGGGGGCATCGCGTACCTTGCTGCAAGCATTACTGCATAAGAAGTGGATTGCTCGCGACGACCTTAGCGACGTCCGCGATGCCAGCCGTACCGTACAGATCGCGACCTTGAAGGACGTGACCGGCAAGCTCAACGCCAATCAGCAGAAGATCGTGGCCTACTTGCGCAGCCAGGAGAACCAGCGCGCCCCGGTCGAGGCTATTCGTGAATTGGCCGTCCCGCGCACCACACTGCAAACACTGGTAAAACGCGGGATCGTCGTGCTCAGCCAAGAAGCTGCTGCCTTTCGCATGTCGGGGATGAAGCCACGGAAGCTGGAGTTCCTGTTTACGCCCGCGCAGAAAGCGGCGCTCAACACGATCATTACCGCCACCGAGGAGCGTCAGTTCATGCCCATGCTGTTGCATGGCATTACCGGTTCGGGTAAGACCGCCGTGTACCTGTCGGCGATGCAGGCCGTGCTGGGCAAAGGGCGTTCCGCGATTCTTCTGGTCCCGGAAATCGGCCTCACCCCCGCTGTCGCCGCCGATCTGCACCAGATCTTCGCGGACGAGGTTGCCATCCTCCATTCCGCGCTCAGCGACGACGAGCGGGCCGAGCAGTGGAAACACATCCGCAACGGTGCGTCCCACATTGTGGTAGGTACGCGCTCGGCTATCTTCGCGCCGGTGCCCGATCTGGCGCTCATCGTGGTGGATGAGGAGCACGACCACTCCTACAAGCAGGAAGAAATGCCGCGTTACCACGCCCGCGACGTGGCGGTGATGCGCGCCAAAATGTGCAACGCCGCCGTGGTGCTGGGCTCGGCCACGCCGTCGCTGGAGACCTACTACAACGCCGTCAACGGCAAGTACCGGCTGCTGGAATTGCCCGAGCGCATCGAGAAACGGCCGCTGCCCGAGGTCCAGATTCTCGACATGCGCGAGGAGTTCCAGCGCACCCGCAAAGACGAACCGCTTTCACGCAAGCTGGTGGAAGAGATTAGCGAACGGCTGGCGCGCCACGAGCAGGTGATGGTGCTGCTGAACCGGCGCGGCTACTCCGCCTTCGTGCTCTGCCGGGAATGTGGCGAGAGCGTGCAGTGCAAGAACTGCGCCATCTCCATGACCTATCACAAGCGCGAACATCGCCTGATGTGCCACTACTGCGGTTACACGCGCCCGGCGCCCCGGACTTGCCCCAAATGCGGCAGCGAGTACGTGCAATATCTGGGCACCGGATCGGAGAAGCTGGAGCACATCTTGCACGGCATGTTTCCGCAGGCGCGCATTGCCCGGCTCGACCGCGACACGGTCCATGGCCGCGACGATTTCGAGCGCATGTTGAACGCGCTCCACGCGGGCGAAATCGATCTGCTGGTGGGCACGCAGATGATCGCCAAGGGACACGACGTCGCCAACGTCACGCTGGTGGGCGTCGTCGGCTCCGACGCCGCGCTTAGTTTTCCTGACTTCCGTGCGGCCGAGCGCACCTTCCAGTTGCTGACTCAGGTTGCGGGACGTGCCGGGCGCGGCGACACACCCGGCAAAGTTGTCCTGCAAACATTTTTTCCTGACCACTACGCCATCCAGTTCGCCGCCGCGCACGATTACCACGGCTTCTACGAAAAAGAGATACGCTTCCGTAGCTGGATGCACTACCCGCCGTTCAACGCTGTCAGCAACGTGCTGGTGCGTAGCAGCAAACTCGACGAGGCGCTGGCCTGGTCGGGTACCCTGGGGAAGTGGTTCGAAGCGACCCGCCTGGCAGGGATACGCGTGATGGGACCGGCAGCCGCGGTGATCGTGCGATTAAAGACCGAATACCGCTATCACTTCCTGTTGAAGTCGGCCAGCCGGGAACGTATGAACGCCGCGCTGCGTTCCATGCTCGCATACGCCGAGGCGCAGAAAATTCCACGCAACAATGTGGTGGTGGATGTAGACGCGCTCTCGTTGATTTAGTACGTTGCCGGGTGGACCTATTCTTCGGACTTTTCCGCAAACAGGCACGCCTATCCCGGCCACGCACCCAGCGCTTTGCGCACCAGGACCAACTGTCCCAAATGATAGGCGCCGTGGTCGGCAGCCAACAGCGCCTCGCGCAGCAGCGTCTGGCCGTCCCCATGAGGGAAGGGCTTGAACAGGTCATGCGAAGGGTCCGTGACCAGGTTGCGCAGATCCTCCTGGGTCTTCAGGATGGACTTCACGCTTTCGTCCCACGCTTTGTCACTCGGCGGAGCCTCGGTCTCTGGCCAATAGCCTTCGGGCCATTTCGGCGACTTGTGTTTGGCGTCGCAGCTGAACTCGAGGATGTCCCACAACGCGATACGTACGTGTTCGAGCAGTTGCCATGCCGAATGCGGCAGTCCGTCAGGCACCTTGCCGCGCAGCTTGGCGGGGAAGTTATGCACCGCCGCACTCAAGTCCGCATGTGCCTCATTCCAGTCGATCAGTTTCGCAAGTTGTTGACGGAGGAGTTTGTCGTGTTCCATGAAACCTCGCAGGGAAGATATCGTCACTTGCGTGAGATGTGATTCGCGGTCCGGCGGATGGTAATTTCGGCGGAAAGTCGCCTGCTCGCGGTTTGCGGCTAGAAGAGGCAGACTCGAGGATCACAACGAGCCGCTCACGACTAACCCCTAGCCGCCAACCCTAATTACTGATTTTTCTTCTGCGGCGCTGCTGCAAAACTTCGGCGGCGTCAGGATTCACCAGGACGGTGAATCCGTTGTGGACGGGACGGCGGTCCCACTGCACCGGGACGGCACGTTGGCCTTCGATGCTCCCGCCGAGCACGCGTCCCAGGCTCAGCAGCGAACGGCTGCCGCAAATCTCGCAAGCTTCGCCGGCGCTGTTGCTGATGATCTCGCAGTTGGCACATAACACCGCTTCCAGCAGAGGGACGGAATTCAGTTCTGGGCCCCACTTGTGGCTGTTGTCCATGGCTAAGTCTCTCCTATAACCGTAGCCGTCCCCGGACCTCTGGGGAAGTACCTTTGCAGGGGAGGGAAGCAGGAGAGTAAATGGCCCGAAAAACCGGCAGGAGAGCCGTTCGAGGGCAGCCGCTCGCAATTCGCCGGGAAAGAACCGCAGCTTGGATTGAATGGTTGCGCAACTACGCAACGGTCTGGCTATGCCGAGACATCCGCAGCGGCGGCGGGCGGCAGCAGATTATGATTCAGCGCAAACAACGCCAGCTCCAGGCGGCTGCCAACCCCCAGCTTGTTAAAGATGTTGGTCAGATGGCGCTTCACGGTTTCTTCACTGATACCAAAGGTCAGCGCAATGTGCTTGTTGGTGGAACCCTCGGTAATCAAAGTGACGACCTCAAGTTCGCGGCCGGTGAGGCCGAAGGTCTTGCGTGAAGGCGGCGCCGTTTGTGCCGCCAGATCGCGCAGCACCTGTACCAGGTTCTGCACCGGGCGTCCCTCCAGCCAGTACTGGCCCTGCATCACGGCGCGTATGCAAGCGGAAAGATGTTTCACCACGGCGTCTTTCAACACCACCCCGCGGGCGCCGAGTTGCAGCGCCTCCAGGATTTGCCGCTTGTCCACGAGTCCGGTCAAGACGATGGTGCGGGTGGAGGTGGTCTGGGTGGTGAGTTCGCGTAAGGCATCCATGCCGGGCATCTTCGGCATGGCCAAGTCCAGCAGCAGGATGTCGGGCCTGAGGGTGCGCACCATGTGGAGCGCCTCGACGCCGTCCTTGGCCTCGGCCACGATCTGCATCTGGGGGTCGGCCCGCAGCATGTTACGCAGACCGATACGCACCACCGGATGATCGTCGGCAATCAGGACCTTGATAGGAGGTACAGCCACTTTTGTCATAGTTTTCGCAGATGAAGTCCTATGCCGCCGATCCACTGGCCGGAAGTACGTCCGGACCAAGCCTCTTCAGGTATTCTTGCTCGACCGCCTCGAGTGCAGTCGAAAGCTGATCGAGCATCGGCCCCGCTTTCCTAAAGTCGCCGGTTTTCCCCATCGCTTCCAAACTCGCGCAACATTGCGTGAGGACAATCGCTCCCATCACCATGCTGCTGCCCTTCAGATAGTGGGCCCTATTACGGAGTTCATCGGCCTGTTTCAGTGTAAATGCATTGCGCAACTGTGCAAGTGTCTGGCGGGCCTCGGTCAGATATTCGCGGCAAAGCTCCACCAGTTCCGCGGGCCTCGAAGCCGTTGCCTGTCGCAAGCGCTCGAATGCGTCGGAGGCTATGTGGTTGTCCGTCACGATTTTTGCGTCGCTCCCACGCAGCGCATGTTGCCCCATAGTTAATCCTTTCCGCGCCGCCGCCGTCAAGACCGGAATGCTGAGGCGGACAAATCCTGTGACGGTTTGCAAAGTCAATCGGTTAGGCAACCCGGCGAACGATTGTCAGCACTGGAGGCCGTCGAGTCGCCGTCACGCGCCCCGGCACACGGGCACAGTGGTGGCAGCGAGGGTGGTCCAATTGCGTTGAGCAGGATGCTCCTGGTAGGGTAGAGAAAACCGCGGTTACTTCTCGCGGCTGTAGACAATCTTCAGCTTGTCCGCCTCGAGAATGCGAGCGACCTGGTTGCGGGCATGCACCGCCCATGGGCCGGCGCTATCCAGCTTCAGGTAGGTCCTCCAATGGGGAAGCGCCTGGCGTGGCTGGAGCAGGCGTTCGTAGGCGAGCGCGAGATTGTAATGGGCATCGGCGTAGGTGGGAGCCAGCCGAATCGCGGTGGTGTAGGCCGCAACCGCTTCCCCGATCCGGCCCGTCTCGTCCAGAACATTGCCCAGATCGAAGTAAGCCAGCGCATAACGCGGGTCCGCTTCGACCGCCAGGCGGTAATGCTTCTCTGCCGAGACAAAATCCTGCCGGTTGTAATACAGCGTGCCCAGATTGATATGGGCCGGGGCGTGGTCGGGTTCAACCTCCAGCACCTGTAGATAGGTCTGGATGGCTTCGTCGTGGGTGCTGGGGTGCTCTTCCAGGGTCACACCGCGGGCAAACAGGTCGCCCACAGTATCGAACTTGGCGATGGGCTTCACCTTGACCGAGGACACGACCATTCCGGTGCTGGCAAAGTCCATGACGAACTGACCGGCGATGGGTTCGACCGAGTGGCCCTCATGGCGGTAGGCCACGCGGGAGCCGACGCTGAAGGCGCTGGCTTCGATCAGCGGATTCTCCATGCCAGCCACCTGCTTCAGCATGGCTTGCAGGGATTCGCGGATCGCCGCCGGTCGCACACGCTTGGCGCGAAGGTCACGCACTTTGGTGAGCTGAAGCAGATCGAAGAAAGTAAACGTATCGGAAATAGAGACGAGGCCTGCTTTTTGCCAGCCAGCCAGTTGGTTGGCCGAGATGTGCAGGATACGAAGGACGTCCGTTCGACAGAATGGGTTCATGTAGGCTCGGCTCAAATTGCCGCAGAGCTTGCTAGGATTATCGGCGGAAGTAAACTCTGGCGCAAGTGGAAAACGGCGCAAAGGCGTGGAAAACCGGGGTTTGCGTCCTTTACGGTTTTGGTAACCCACAGTTACAATCGAGATAAGCCGACGTAGCTCAGTTGGTAGAGCAGTCGATTCGTAATCGACAGGTCATCGGTTCAAGTCCGATCGTCGGCTCCACTAAACCCCTACGCATCTTGTATTTCCTAGCTGCATGACGGTTCCGGTTTTCGAGTGTTTTTCGATTGTGTCGTAAATTGTGTCGTTCCTCCCTTCACATGACCCTCCTGTTCCTGTCATCGATGGCCTGCCTAAGAGGCTCGAGGTCAGGATGCTGATAGATCATCGTCGTGCGCAGGTCCGCGTGTCCCATAACGTCGCGGACAAGCGCAGGATTCTTGGTCTGAGCCATCGCATACGTCCCAAATGCGTGCCGTGCATGGTAGAGGACTAGCCACTTCGGCAATCCCGCCATGGTTCGGGCTCTGCGAAACTGCTTGCTAACCGTAGTCAGATGGCCGACTCCCGACCGCCTTGACGGAAACAACCAGTCACTGTTATCCCCGGCTCGCAATCGGAGTGCATCGAACACCCGGTTGCTTAACGGCACCCAGCGGCGGGCTTTCCGCGATTTGCCGTAAGGATTGAAGTAAAGCCGCTTGTCCCAGTGGACGTGCTCCCATCTCATGCGAAACACTTCCGTGGGTCGGAGTCCCATGTCTCGCACGATCAAGATCACGTCTCGCAACGGTTGGTTGGCCACCTCCAACAACTTCGCCTCCATGGCATCATCCAGAATCCCGTCGCGGCCGGTTTCTTCGGCCAGGTGAATGCGGGGCGCCTGGTGAATCAATCCGTCCCGAACCGCCTTGCCAAGCATCACCCGAAGCGTTCGGCGGGCCTGATTACCCCATGCTGGCGATCCAGGGAACGGGATCATGCTCACTGCGTCGGTGGTAATGGTGTCCAGGCGCATCCCGGCAAGGGAAGTGCCTTTCAGTCGTTCCCATCCGAAACGGTAGTACTTCTGCGTGTTGGGCTTCAGTTGGTGCGTGTTATCCACCCAATGGAGAAAGCGTGAACTGTACTCACGCAGTGTCGGTGCCTTGTTGGGCACAGCAGATGGACCGCGTTCCTGGATCCTTGCTATCAGCGCGGATTCGTACTGCCGTGCTTTGCTTTCGGTTGTCTGTTTTGTTGAGCAGCGGTACCGCTTCCCAGCAATGAAGAAGTGAGACCACCAGATATGTCCTCGTTTAAAGAGCGACACGGTTTCCTTCCTTCCTTGCCTCGGTTCGCACGGACGGAACAACAGTGTTGCTCTTGACGAAGTTTACTAGCTCGGCTTCCTCGTACAAAACAGTTTTTCCCAACTTTGCATAAGAAGGTCCGATACCTACCGCACGCCAATAGCGCAGCGTGCCCGCGGGTTTATGCAGGAAGTCGGCCGCCTCGTTTGTGGTTAGCAGGTTCATCGTCAGTGTTCCAAAAACATCTGTTTCCGACACGTCCGCAACAGCGTTTGCCGCTCTCGCCGGATCAGCCACTTGCGGGCGGCCTCCGCGACGGGTTTTAGGAACGCTCAGTTCGCCATGCGCCTTTCCGGTGCTCGAAGCTCCCGTTCGACACAGGGAATCCGGTAGTAGGGCGATCGCGTTGCTGTGGTGCTACGGACACTTATGTAAAGCGGTACGAAGAGCGGCTTTTTGTTCCGCAGCGGAGACAAGAGACGTTTTCGTTCCGTTTCCGAGAGCGGAACGAACGCGGCGTTTCAGTCAGAGTTTCGCAGGGCGGCCAGGTAAGCGGGCTTCAATTGGGCCACAGGACCGTAGGGACGGGATTCGGGGTTGCCCTTCCAATGCCTCATGGGCCTCTTGGGTACCCCTCATCAGACCAATCGAACATTTCTGGGCAGCATACGCTGTTGAAGGGGAGCGAGGTGGGTTGAGGCTTAGGGCCGCTAAGCCGATAAAAGATGAACTCGTCCAGAGCTAGGCCGCCGAAGTTGAGAACTCGCCTGCCATCAGTGAGCTTTTGCTGTGAGTACAAGGCAAACTCACCCGATTTGCCAATCGCATCTCTGGTCGAGGCATGGCTCAATGCACCTCGCGACGGGATTTTGTGTCTTCGAGACTTGCGCTGTTGAGCCCTAGATTTGCTCTGCGGAGAGGGCAGCCTTGATGGCCCGCGCGCGGCTAAGGAAGCCATTGTGGGCGTCGGTCGCCCGTCCTTTTCGGACAGGGTCACAACCGTCCACGGACCACTGCGTTTGACGTGTAAAGACGCTCGCTCTTGCCGCAGTACATCGCGAGTTATCTCTGCAAGCCTGCCGCGTACAACTGCTACGGCAACGATGCCCAGTTCCCAGTATTGCCACAATCCCCAATCTCGCTGGCCGCCCTGCTCAACGACATGAAACAGAAAGTCATCATCACCGTCGTTCCCCTCGGACTCGGATGGCCAAAACTCTTTAC
>Ga0097691_1002172_pt1 | contig 13503 bp, 11 predicted proteins | sample NGESurdeep072012_8_FD_72858 | JGI IMG/M metagenome (GOLD analysis project Ga0097691, IMG submission 72858) | Arctic peat soil microbial communities from Barrow, Alaska - NGEE Surface sample 210-1 deep-072012 | ecosystem: Environmental > Terrestrial > Soil > Wetlands > Peat ...
CGCGTAGCATGCACACCCATGGCTGCGCTGGGTCGAGCTGACCTCCACATGCACACGACCGCCAGCGACGGTTGGCCGACGCCTCACGAGCTGGTCGACCACGCGACCCGCCGCGCTTCACTCAACGTGATCGCGGTCACAGACCACGACACGATCGAGGGCGCGCTGCGCGCTCGCGACCACGCGGCTAAGCGAGCGAAGTTTGACGTCATCGTCGGCGAGGAGGTGTCCAGCCGCGACGGGCACATCGTGGCTCTGTTCCTCGAGCGTCGAATCCGGCCAGGCATGTCGGCCGCCGCGACGGTGCACGCGATTCACGAGCAGGGCGGCATCGCGATGGCCCCGCATCCTTTCTGGCGCACTCAAAAGCGCACCCGGACCGCCCCGGTGCATGGGGTCGGTTGGCTCGCGGCCGAACTTGATTTCGACGCCATCGAGGTCGAGAACGGGACTCCCGGCTTTTATGTCTTCAACCAGCTGGCGCACCGGCTAAATCTTGGGCTGGGCGCCGCCGAAATCGGCTCATCGGACGCGCACATACTCGACGCGATCGGTCGGGCTTTCACGGAGTTCCCCGGCAAGACGCCGGAGGCATTGCGCGCAGCCATCGAGTCCGGAACGACTGTGGCTCGGCGGCAGCGGTACCGGGCCGTGGGGTTGGTACGGTACGCGGCGTGGGGCTTGAACCACCAGAGGTACGCGGTCGGCTGAGAGCCCCTATGGGGCTGCAGTTGGAAAGTGCACGATCAGGTGACGGCCGGGATGAACCCGGCCTAAGGCTCCACCTCGTCTTGAGGGATAAGGCTTAGCTCTGGGGCTTGAGTAGAAGGAGGATGGCCGGTCCGATGACCGCCACCCAGAGCATGAAGCCGAGAAAGGCGACCCCGATGACGATGCCAACCGTCCTGAGCGCCTGCAGCACCGGATTCATGGCGCCAGCCTAGCACCGCAGCAGCGATAATCCGCCCCGGGAAGCCCGTCAAAATCGGCATCGGGAGGGAGTTGAGATATGACCAGGCCACGCAAGATCGCCCGCTACGGATGGATTCCCGACCAGCCCGACCAGCGAGACCACCTGTATTCCGCGCCGGCGCAGTTCCTGATGGCGCTCCCGTCCAAGGCCGACCTTCGCCGCCGGTGCCCGGCGGTCTACAACCAGGGCCAGCTCGGCAGCTGCACCGCGAATGCGATCGCGGGCGCGATCGAGTTCGACCGCATGAAGCAGAAGCTCTCCGACTTCGTGCCCTCGCGTCTTTTCATCTACTACAACGAGCGCGTCATCGAGGGGACGGTGCGCTCGGACAGTGGGGCCATGATCCGGGACGGAATCAAGTCCGTCGCGAGCCTGGGCGTGTGCCCCGAGCCCGAGTGGCCCTATCGCATCGCGAAGTTTGCGAGCAAGCCACCGGCCCGGGCCTACAACGATGCGAAGCTCGACCGCGCGGTTTCGTACCAGACCCTCATGCAGGACAGCAACCAGATGAAGGGCTGCCTCGCCTCGGGGTACCCGTTCGTCTTCGGCTTTACCGTGTACCAGAGCTTCGAGAGCCAGGCCGTCGCGCGCACCGGCCACGCGCCGATGCCGGGCTGGGCCGAGCGGCCGGTGGGCGGTCACGCGGTGATGGCCGTCGGGTACGACGACGCGAACCAGTGGTTCATCGTGCGCAACTCTTGGGGCGCCGCCTGGGGCATGAAGGGCTACTTCACCCTCCCCTATTCGTACCTGATCCAGCCCGGGCTGTCGTCGGACTTCTGGACGATCAGGCTGGTCGGTACCTAGTCCAGCCACAGTGACCGGGCTTCTCACCGATCTCTACGAGCTCAACATGGCGGCCAGCTACTGGCGCCGTGGCATGAACGACCAGGCGACGTTCAGCCTCTTCGTGCGGCGGCTGCCCCCGACCCGCGGGTTCCTGGTGGCCGCGGGCATCGAATCCTGCCTCGATTTCCTGCAGGAGCTGCGGTTCGACGAGGAGGATCTCCGCTACTTGAGCGAAACCCTCGGGTTCACAGCTCAGGACCTCGAGGCATTTCGCCGGTTCCGCTTCACGGGTGACGTCTGGGCCGTTCCGGAAGGCCGGATCGCGCTCGCGGGCGAACCACTCGTCCAGGTGACGGCGCCGTTGCCCGAGGCGCAGCTCATCGAGACCCTCCTGCTCAACCAGGTGACATTCGAGACCACGATCGCCAGCAAGGCCGCTCGATGCGTGATCGCGGCGTCCGGCCGGGACGTCATCGACTTTGCCTTCCGGCGCACCCAGGGCATCGAAGCCGGGCTCGACGTGGCGCGGGTGTCCGCCCTGGTCGGGTTCGCCGCCACGAGCAACGTCGAGGCGGCCAGGCGCTACGGACTGGTCGCGACCGGGACGATGGCGCATTCGTATATCGAGGCTTTTCCAAACGAGCTCGATGCGTTTCGCGCGTTTGCCCAGGACTTCCCCGAGCGCGCCACTTTTCTTGTCGACACCTACGACACCATGCGCGGCGTCGAGCGGGCCATCGCCGTCATCAAGCAGCTCGGTCTGCGGGGCGGGCTTGGGATCCGCATCGACAGCGGGAATCTCGCCCAGCTGGCGAGGCAGGCGCGGCGCGTGCTCGACCGGTCGGATCTCAAGCAGGTTCGCGTCATCGTCAGCGGCGGGCTCGACGAGCTACAGATCGAGGAGCTGGTGGGTGGTGGCGCGCCGATCGATGCTTTTGGCGTCGGCACGAGGATGGGGGTCTCAGCCGACTACCCGTACCTCGACACGGCTTACAAGCTCGTTTCTTATGGGAAACGGCCGGTTATGAAGCTGTCGCGAGGCAAGGTGACGGCTCCGGGTCGCACGCAGGTGTCCAGAAAGTCCCGGCCATTCGGAGACCTGGTGACTCTGTTTGACGAGGCGGTCCCGGCTGGGCGCGAACCTTTGCTGGAGCCGTTGATGGCCGGGGGACGGCGCATCGGGGGCAGTCCTTCGCTGGCTGAGTCGCGCGCGCGCTTCCGTTCAGACCTCGCCCTGCTTCCCGAATCCGCGCGTGACCTGCGAGCGCCGAAATCACCTCCGGTGCGGTCCAGCAGCGCACTGCTGCGGATGTCAGAGGAAACGCGCCGACGACTGCTTTGATTGTCCCCTCCCGGCCCTCCCCCCTTAGCGGGGGGAGGGGGAAGGGAGTTAGTAGCGGATGTAGAGCACGTCGGTTTTCGCGATCGAGTACGCGTACTGGTCGCCGACGCGGAAAAGCCAGTACCGCGTGTCACCTTCTCTCAGGAGCACGTAGTTGGCGTAGGTGAACTGCCCGCTGGTCGAAGGCGCGGCGCTCGGAAGGATGGCCGTGCTGGTGACGAGTCGAAGCGTCGTCGTCTTGGTGCCGGCCTTCTGGCTGGCGTCCAGCGTGCCGCTCGCGATGGGGATCGAGATGAGAAGAAGCAGGCCGACAGCGCCGACGATCAGGCGCTGCGTCTGCGTTCTGCCGAACCCGAGGCGCAGCACGAAGACGACGCCCGCGATGGCGAGCGAGGCGGCCAGCTGTGCGGCGACCGAACCCGGTGACGCCCAGTGGTTGCCGAGCGAAACGACCGCCAGGAATACCAGGTAACCCACTACGGCGATGGCCGCCGGGCGCAGCCTGCGGGTCGGGGCGCTGGCCGCGAGGACGATCACGGTCAGCGGCAGGAGGATGGAGCGCAGGCCCTGGGCCAGGACCTCGGTCAGGCCAAGCCCCAGGCCTTCGACCGGGATGCGGAAGTAGCCGAAGTAGCTCGCGAGGTAGGACCATCCGGCGAAGACGTCCACGACGACCAGCACCGCGCCCGCCACGATCAGCTCGCGCGTCCCCCACCGGAGCCCGGCGAGCAGGTCGGGAAGGGGGCTCGCCGGGTCGGTGGGAGCGAAGGCCTCTGGAGTCGTGGGGGAAGGGTTGATTGAGGCCTTGCTCCTTGGGAGGTTTGCTATCGACATGCGTTCAGTCGTCACCTTCTCCATCGCTCGGCGGCTGGATGACAGTGATGACGATGGTGCGGATCTCGACGAGGATGGTCTGGCAGACGGTGACGAGCGTGCCCGAATGTCCATCCTCACCGAAGGCCTTCACCTGCACGGTGGAGATGCGCACGAGGAATGTCTGCTCGGTATCCGACGTGACGATATTGAGGTGGTCGAACTCATCCTCGTCGGCCTTGATCTCGTTCAGCGCAGGGAGCACAGAGTTGTGGAACTCGCCCTTGCCCTTGTCGATCGCAGCCTGCGTCGCGGTGCCCGAGAGCTTGGACACGGCGGCCAGCTGAGCGATCTGCGAGTCGCAGCCCGCCTCTTCGTTGTTGATCTTGACCACGACGGCGTCGCCGGCGGTCTTCACCTCGAGGACCAGGCGGGCGTGCTCGTCGTCGCCGTTCTGCCGGCTCGCGGAAGCCACCGAACCGGTGGTGAGGGTGATCGTGTTGCCGTGGATCGCGACGATCAGAGTCGGAACGGCCGCCACGACGACGACGGTCGTGATGATCACCGCGACGATCTTCTCGGTGAGGAACGTGACGATAGTCGTGATCACGAGATCACCTCCCTTTGGTTCCCTAAACGGTTTTGGGCCTTGGAACCTTGCGTCCCCCTCCCGGGTGAAACACCGGGCGGTATCTACCTGAGTTGCCGGTGGGGCTTTTGGAGGGCTTTGGCCATGGCGTATTTGCGACGGTTATTGGTGGGTGCGATCGGGGCTCTGACCCTGGTGGGCGCGGGCGCTTCCGGTGTCGGGGCTCACAGCGACACGCTGGTCGCGTTCGACTCGATGACAGGGGTTGCCGCTTCCGGCGTGAACGTGGTCAACGATCGCGGGATCGCGGCGGGTGGCGCGCCGTGGGTGATCACCTCAGGGACAGGGACGGTGGACCACCAGGGCAATGTCTCGGTGAAGGTCACCGGGTTGATCATTCCGATCTTGAGCCCACCGCACAACCCGATCGGAGCTTTCAGCGCGACGGTGAGCTGCATCACGCCGGATGGTGTGATGAACGTGACGACCGGACCGTTCGCAGCAAGCCTCGCGGGTGACTCGACGATCAACGCCACGGTTGCCCTGCCGCACCCGTGCAAGAGCCCCGAGGTCTTCGTCGGATTCACCAAACCAAACGGAGTATTCGTCTGGTTCGCGCACTCGAACAGCGACGACTGAGGTTCAAATATGAAAGAGGGCCCGCGCGTTGCGTGCCCTCGTCGCTACCCCGTCTTCAATCTTGCGCGTTGGGGTGGCTTCACGTCCAGCCTGCGTCTCCGAATTTGAATCCGCCCGGCCAGGGCGACAGCACCGGCTTCGCACCACGTGGCGCGAAGCCGGGTCTTGCCCTTCAAAGGTCGGTTAAGTTAGGACTCCACGAATAACGGGGACATTGTGGGGACGACGCTGTCACAGGCGTGCGCCAGGCACGTCAGGCCGAAAGCGGCTTCCATGGTCCGCAGCAGCGCGTAATGGTTGTAGGCGGTGTTGTCCGCGATGTGAGCCAGGTTGCCGTGATTTCTGATGACGATGGTGGCCACGTGGCCGCCACCCGGGTTGGCACCGCAGCAGCCAGTACCGAGCTGACCCTGGTCTGAGAAGTCATCCTCATCCCACGTGATCACGATGGCGTTGTTGCCCTGCTTCCACACTTGAGACGACATGACCTGGTTGACGGTTGCCGCGACGTACGAGTCGCCGAGTGTGATGAGCGAAGTTGTTCCGCATCCGCCCGTGCCGTGCATGTCGTTGCACTGGTTCGGCACGACCAAGGAGTAGTTCGCCAGCTGGCCGCTTGCCAGATCCGTCGTGAGCTGGGTGTCGGGGACCATGTTGGCCAGCGCATCCTGAGTTCCGGTGAAGTTGACAAACGGGTTGTGCTTCGAGGCGTAAAGGGCGTTGGAAGCGCTCGGGTACTTGAAGGTGTATGGCCCGTTGGCGCCAGGGCCGGTTTTGACGACAGGTCCGACGACCGCGGGAAGGGTCTGGAAATAGCCCTTCCAGGTCTTGCCGGCCGCAGTCAGCTGGTCTGCGATGCTCAGAGCCGAAACGGTGTGGTTCACCGTTGTGCCCGTGCAGTTAGGGTCCGTGGTCGCCATGGCCGGCGTGCAGTAGAACTGGTTGTCGTCCTGCACTCCGAAGTTGCTGCCGGCGACGCTGGCCATGTAGTTGGGTTCGCTGGGATGAGTGACCCCGAAATAGTTGGTTGCCAGGCCGTACTGACTCGCCAGCGCGTTGAGATTCGGAGCCAGAGAGTTTCCGATGATCGTGCCGTAGGACGTGTTCTCCAGCATGATCTCGACGATGTGCTGATAGTGCGGGATCTGGGAGTCCCGGCCGCTCGCCGAGCCGATGCCTGGTGTCGCCATCCAGGCCACACCTGCGACCGCCACTGCGCCGATAGCTAAACGCTTGAGCCTCATCTAGTGAATCCTCCGTGTGAACGAACCGACCGCGAATGCGAGGACGCGTCGTAATGATCCAGTCAACTGCTATCCCTCCAATGAACCCCGTATCCATGCGGCCTCAGGGGCCACGCCCACGAATATATGCCGGGCTGGGCAAAACGCAAGTGAAGGGATGCTTATGGGTTGGCTCTTTTTGAGCGAAGGGCACCTCTTCCGGTGTCCGAAAGTGGGTCAGGTCCTCGGTCAGGCCTCTTCGCGGTACTGCCGCTTGCCGGTCGCAGGGTCCTCATACACCCGCGTCAGCTTCCCGGTGGTCGGATCCTTGAAGACTTCGTTCGTGGGTTTGAAGTCTCCCTGAGTTCCTCCGTGATAACGCCGGTCCCAGACGAAGTAGCCGACGATCGCGAAGATGATCACGATCACCGCGATCACGAGCTGCTCTCCCATGTTCAGGCGCTCCGCTCGACAACTGCCGCCGTGCCGTAGGCAACCACCTCGGTCATGGTCTGGCCCATCTCGGAGGAGTCGAAGCGCATCATCACGACCGCGTTCGCGCCCATCGCTCGGGCGTTCTCGACCATGCGATCGACCGCGTGGCGGCGCGTGTCCTCGACCAGGCGTGTGTACTCGACGATCTCGCCGCCGCCGAGGGCCCGCAGCCCGGCCATGATGTTCCCGCCGAGACCCCGGCTGCGCACGACGACGCCGAACACCTGGCCGAGGGCCTGCTTCACCTCGTAGCCCGCAGGGCGCTCAGTGGTGGTGACGAGGACAGGCGCTGTGGCGTGTTGAGACATTTGCTTCGCCTCCAATTCGAACTGCCGGTGCTCGACTCAGATGGTAGGCGCTACGACCTCACCCGACGTCAGTGGACGGTCAGCGCGCTCGTGGCGGTCGCCGTTGCGCCGCCGGTGTCCTGGACGGTGACCGTCACTTTGTAATTTCCGCTGCTTCCGTACGTGTGGTTTCCCTGGATCGTGAAGGGACTCTTCTTCCCGCCAACCGTACCGGACGAGCTCGTGCCATCCCCCCAAGCGATCGTGACGAGGTATTCGGCGGAGGTCGCGGTCGGGTCCGTATCGGTGAGCTTGGCGACCGTGCCGCTGAAGTTCTTCGAAGCCTTGGCCGTGACCCCGGTTGCGGAAAGCCTGTAGTCGGCGATGTTCGGGGTCAAAAACATCGTGAGGGCGGAGCCACCTCTGTCATTGACCGTCACATACATCGCATATGAGCCGCCTTCGCCATAGCTGTGGGAACCGCTGATCGTGAACGGCCCGCTGCCGCTAATCGTGCCCGATGAAACTGAGCCATCGCCCCAGCTGATGTTGGCCGTGAAGTCGCTCGAGAGCGCTCCGGGGTTGGCATCGGTGAAAGTCGCTATGGTGCCGCCGGCGGTGCCGTTCTCCGTACCGGTGACGGTGACGGGGGATCCGGCGCTGAGGCTCGCGTCCGCCACGGAGGCGGAATCGGTTGCCGTGGCGCTCTGGCCGCTGCTGTCGGTCGCCGACACCGTGACTGTGTAAGGCGAGGCCGCCGGGCTTTCCTCAGCCCACGTGTGGGTACCGCTCACCGCTCCACTGCTGTCGACACTCCCGGGCGATGTGGTGCCGTCGCCCCAATTGATGGACGCGGTGAAGGGCGCGACGCCGCCACTCACCTGCGCGACAACAGGGCTGTCGCTGACGCCCTCGACAAGGTTGCTGAGCGCGACCGGTGCGAGGGCCGTGGTCGTTGAAAGAGATATCGAGAAGATCTCGCCAAATCCTCCGGGGCCACCCGAAGAGTCGGTCCCGTAGAGCTTGCCGTCGTGCGCGGTTACGAATCCGCCCCTGGGATTGACGCCCGTGGGGTATTGCATCGCACGCAGCGTGACGAAGGTACCGCTCGCGGTGAGCTCGAAGAGGGTGCCGTTCCCGCCCCCTGGATATGGGTCTGTGTTCGCGGCCTCTCCATACAGGGTTCCCTTTGAATCCTGAACGAGGGCCGAGACCGGTTCTGAACCATCGCCCGGGCTCAGCTCGTAGAGGGTCGAGAGTGCGCCCGCTGGAGTGATCCGGAAGATCGTGCCGCGCCCCATTGTGCCGCCACTCGACGTGCCATAGAAATTGCCGTCGCCGCCGAGGAGCAGTCCGGCCTGGGGATCCTGGCCGTCCGATGAGCCGGTGAATGAGTAGACGGTGGTCAAAGCGCCGGTAGTCGTGACCCGAAAGACGGTGCCCAGGTTGCGGCTGCCTCCAACGGCGGTGACACCGTAGAGGCTCCCGTCGGAGCCGAAGGCAAGCGAGTCCTGCGGTCCGTTGCCGTCGGCGCCACCGGTGAATGAGTACAGACTTGTCAGCGTGCCGGCCGGCGTGAGCGAGTAGATGGTTCCGCGGTCATACTGGCCGCCCCCAAGCGTCGCGCCATACAGGGTGCCGCCAGGATCCTGGACCAGGCCTCCGCTCGGCCCTCCGCCGTCGGCGCCGTTAAAGGTGTGAAGCACGGAGAACTCGCCCTGTGTTGTGATCCGCCAAACCGTGCCCTGATTGCCGGACGCACCGAAGTTGGTGCCGTAGAGGGCGCCGTCGGCCCCCACCAGCAGCCGCCCGCGACCGGCGAAGCCGTCTGAAGCGACGAACGTATAAAAAGTGGTGAGGCCGCCGCCCTGCGTAAATCGAAAGATGGTGCCGTAAGGGGCCTGAGAGCTCTGAACGCTGGTCGTACCGTAAAAGGCGCCATCCGGACCCTGTGTCATGCCTCCCTGAGGACCGCCGTTGTCGGCGGCTATGGTGAAGCCGGCCAGAGCTGAATAGCCAGGACCGGCAACTGCCACAGACACCGCGCCCGAGGTGCTCGCGCCATTCGCGGTATCTCCACCGTAGGCGGCCGTGACGTTGTGAGCGCCCACCGAGAGCGCGCTCGTCGTGAAGCCGCCCTGGCCTGACGAGAGGGTGACCGAACCCAGGTCGAAGTTGCCATCGAAGAACGTGACCGTCCCGCTGGGCGTACCGCCCGAGCCGCTGACCACGGCGGTGAAGGTGACGGGACCGGCGGCCGTTGTCGACCCGGTCGACGCCGTGAGCGAGGTCGTGGTGGAAGGAAGGTTCACCTGCTGCGTGACGAGCGGCGACGAGCTGCCGCTATAGGTGGTGTCGCCCGAGTAGACAGCGGCGAGCGAGCGGGCTCCGCCGAGCAGCGCGACACTCAGGGTGGCCTGCCCGCCGCTGACAGCGGCGCTCCCGAGCAATGTTTCGCCGTCCTGGAACTCGACGGTGCCGGTCGGGGTCGCCCCGGCGCCGGTCACCGTTGCCGTGAGGGCCACCGGGCCGCCGGTGCTCGGGTTGGGGCTGCTCGCCAGCGTCGTCGAGCTCGCGGCGAGCGCGCAGCTCGGGTAGCGGAACGATCCGACGCGCGTGTGCCAGTTGAACGTGCCTGTCGTCGTCAGGTACTGGTTCGTGTACCAGAAGGTGCAGTCGTCGACGGGGTCTACCGCCATCGACGTGTAGTCACCCCAGCGGTCGATCGGAAAGGTCTGGACGCCGGTCCCGGTCGCGAGAATGGTCTCGCCTTGCGGCAGCGTGCCCAGCGGGTCGCCGGCAAGCCGGCCGGTCAGGGCAATGCTGGGATCGAGGCCGATGCCGACGAGGCTGTACCCGGCCGCGATGTCGCCGCGCGCGTCCATGGCCACCGAGCCCATCCACCGATACCCGGCGTCGGGAGCGAACGTGCCTTGCTGATACAGAGCAGGCGTCCCTCCAGGATTCCGGACCTCGTACCAGCGGACGCCACCCGAGTTGTTGCCCCCCTCGCCCGGATCCACGCTGTGGCTGGCGACGAGCGACTCGTGGTCTCCGAAGTTGCGATAGGCGACGCGGTACATCAGCCGGTCACCCAAAGAGGCCAGCCCGATGCCTGGCGAAGCCTGTGGCACGCAAGAGAAGAATCCGTTGCAGAGCTCGCGGAACGGAGCGACCGGAATCACGAAGGGGCCGCTCAGCGTCGAATTGGTCGGAGTGGCAAAGTCAACGTGCAGGCGCCATTCGTTGAGACTCGCCAGGTCGTTGCCGAGCGCGAGCGCGTAGCCGGGCGAGCCGGCGGGCGGTGGAGTCGGGCCGTCCTGCCCGGCGGGCAGCGGGCTCTGGTAGGTGCTGCCGAGGCTGAACACGATCATGTTCGCGTTGCCGCCGGCAAGCATCGCGGTGCGGTCGAGGGCGGCATAGGCAGCGCCGGTGAAGTTGTTGCCGTTCTGGTAGTCGTTGTCGGTCAGGTAGTAGGCGTCGGGCCAGACCGAGAGCTTGGTGTAGTCGGGCAGCTCAGAGCGGGGAAACGCGTAGCGGTAGTAGGCGCCGGTCGGATCGCCGGTCGTGGAAACCGCGATGCAGTTGAGGTAGGGCACGCTCGTTCCGTTGGCGCCTGCGTACGCGAGCTGCGAGAGCAGCCAGCGATCCGCGGCGCGGTCGTAAAGGACGATGGGGTCGCCTCCGTTGGTGTTCTCGCAGAGCCCTGTGAAACCGATCCAGAGGGTGCTGATGGGCTCGGGGGCCAGGAGCACCGTGCCGTCGCGGCCGAAGACTGCGACGGAGGCGTTCGCGATCTGGACGTAGTCGGCCGGCCCGATCGCGCCATTGACGTCTGACGGGGAATAGCCCACAAAGTAGCCTGAGATGCCCGCGCCGATGCCCTCGAACGAGCCGGCCAGCGGCGGTCCGGCGGCGGCCGGCGGCGCCGTCTGCAGCACAGGGTCGCCGCTGACGACACTCGACGGGGGCGGCCCGGCGCTGGGGGCAGTGTGACCGGGGAGCCTGGCTTGCTGATGCTGGCTGCTCTGAGTGATGCCGTGGAGGCTGCGGAGGGGCAGCGATCGGTCGTGCTGGATGGCGCGGATCACCTTGGGCTTGGGGGCCGATGCTGCCAATGCTGGGGCGGCCGTCACGGCTCCGCCGAGGATGGAGAGCAAGACGGCAGACGCGGCTCCTGCGGCCAGTCTCATGCGTGGAGAGATACCTGGTTGTCGACCCAAGTCCCCGGGACTATAGCAGCGTCTGGCAGCGACGCATAGTGTCTACTTCAGGGGCTGAGAGTGATTTGTTGAAGGAGGTTGCAACGCTGGCGCCTTTTGGTGACCCGCCTAGAATCGCCGGGCATGGAGAGTCAATGGACGCGGAACGAAACGAGCGCGTCGGGCCAGGTGTTCGAGTTCCGGCTGTGGGCCCAGGTGACCGAACAATCGCGCGGTCAGCTGCATGTGTTTCTGCCGCTGACGGACCGCGGGATCGACGCGCTGGTGCACCGGCTGACGGACGGGACGTACCTCCCTGTGCAAGCGAAGAGCCGATCCGTGTTGATGGACGGCGAGGTGCATATCGTGGTCTGGGCGGAGAGCCTGGTCGATGACCACGTCCTGATCGTCTCCGGTCTGGTCGTCGACGGAGGCCTCGGACCGACCTGTCTGGTGATCCCGGCGGGCGACTTCAAGCGCCATGCGTCTATGTCAACCGACGAAGGCCGGCCCATCTATTCGATGGAGTTCGGGATGCGGCCACGGTCGGACAGCCGGTGGCTTCCGTGGCTGGTTCCGACCGAACGTCTTGCGGAACGATTCGGGGTCGGGGTGGCAGCGCTCGCGGAGGCGCCTGTTGAGCCCCGCCCGGAATGGCGGAGCGATTTGGGGTTTCTCGGTGAAGCCGAGGTCACGCGCCGACTGGCCGAGGCCGGAAACTTGAATGCTTTTCGCCCCTTTCCAGACCTCGAGACCGCCGAGATCGCAGTCCTCGATCTCAATACCCGGCGCGTGATCGGGCTTCAGGTCAAGACGGTGGACATCGACCAGGCCCGATTGCATGCCACCGTGAACATTCGCGGTTCCAGCTTCCGACCATCGCCGACCACGTTTTTCACGGTCCTGGCTTGGCTCCGAGACAAGTCGCAGTTCCACGAAGAGTTCTTGCTCATCCCGTCGATCGAGCTGCGTGAATTCCTGCGAGATGACGGCAACGGGCACCTCGAGTTCGTATGGCACCCGGGCTCAACCTCCGAGAGTCACTTGAACACTTACCGGCGTGAGTTGAGCGAGCTGCGAAATCTTGTCTCCGGACTTGTCCGATGAGCGACCTCGCTTAACGCATAGTAAGGCTGGATTGAGCGTCGTTCATCTCGGGAACGCATGAGCGGATTCCGGTTATTTCGCCGAAAGAAGTTAGCGCCCGGCCTGACGCTGAATCTGTCTCGATCGGGTCCAAGCCTACGGATAGGCGGACGGGGAGCCGGCGTCACACTCGGCGGTCGCAGTGGTTTGCGTACGACCGTGGGAATCCCAGGCAGTGGCATTTACTACACCAAAACGGCGAGCGGCGGGCAGCGCGTGCGCAGGCGAGCTGTGCCGATCCAATCGACGTATACGGCACCGACCGCCGCGCCTAACTACAAGGGATGCTTGTACGCCATTGGAATAGTTGCGTTGGTCGTCGTGGCAATTGCAACGTACGGACTGATCTTGATCCCCACCGCCATCGGTCTTGGGGTATGGATCTGGTACCGAAGACGACAGCCCGATTCGGTCGCGGCACGAATAATCACGCAGGCCGTGTCGTCGGAGCCACCCGAAGCGGTGAGCCTACTGAATCAAGCGCTGGTGGTTGATCCCCACGGCCTGAAGACTCTTGCGGCATGCGCCAACTGGTTCTTCGAGCATCAGTGCTATCAGGATGCCGCCGAAGCGTATGCCGGGATCCTTCACGGCCAGGCCGACTTGACTGTCGAACGGAAGTATGTTGCGTGCTTGTTGGGAGCCGGTCGGGCCGATGAGGCTATCCCGCGCCTCGATAGCCTGCGCTCGACGACGAGCGCCGACGACGCCCTGGGGGTTGCCGTTCTGAGTGAGCTTGCAATGGCCTATTTCCTCAAAGGTGATCCAGCCCAAGCGTTGGCATTCATCGGGCTTGCGCCACTCCAGAAACGCAACCTGGACTCTGACCTCCAGCTATCTCTCTACCTTCGTGGTGTGGGGCGTTACCTCACCGGTGACCATCGCCACGCGGTGTCCGACCTCGAGCGGCTTTATGCCGTGAACTCCAGTTTTGCGGACGTGATGGCGGCGAAGGCAGCCATGCAAGCGGGGACCTTCACATTCTCGCCAGCGAAACCGTATCCG
>Ga0097691_1002173_pt1 | contig 13500 bp, 14 predicted proteins | sample NGESurdeep072012_8_FD_72858 | JGI IMG/M metagenome (GOLD analysis project Ga0097691, IMG submission 72858) | Arctic peat soil microbial communities from Barrow, Alaska - NGEE Surface sample 210-1 deep-072012 | ecosystem: Environmental > Terrestrial > Soil > Wetlands > Peat ...
GGTGACCACGGCTAGGCCCACCCCGGCCACCTCGATCCGGCGCAGCGTCCCGCCGAGGCTGAGCGAGGCGAGCCGGCCCAGGGCGGCGTCCAGATCGGTGATGACCGAGAGCAGCAGCAGCCCGGCGCCGGCCGGCCCGGACACCGCGCCCTCAGGCCCGGGCACCGTCCCCAGGTCGACCAGCTCGACGATGCCGGTGTCGGATCTGGACGGGTCGCCGAGGAACACCGCACGCAGCGAGGTGGTCGGGGCCCCGAAGAGGGTCGGCCAGTCGCCCGGGAACCGTTCGTCCATGAGGACGGTGAACCCGAGGCCATCGCGCCAGAAGCGCAGACTGGCCTCGAGGTCCCGCACACAGATGGCCGAGTGGTGAATCACCGGCAGGCCGTCGTATTCGATCGGAGCACGGTCAAGGGCGGAAGGATGGGTGGGAGTATAGATTTCCCCTCCGACGCCGGCGCTGGAAGACGGGAGCAACCATGCGGGCCATGTCGAAGGCGATGCGGAAGCCGCACCGGAGCCGAGCCCGGCCTCCCGGATCCGGGTGCAGGCGAACCGAGAGGCCGGCATCACGGTGCCCATGACCGCGGTGGTTGTCGGTGGCGGCTCGGGGATCGGTGCAGCGGTGGCCCAACGGCAACGGACTGCCGGAATCGACGTGCTCACCTGGGACCGCACCGGGGGCGACCTCGAGTGCGACATCCTCGATCCCGAGCAGATCGAGGCGGCCACGGCGGACACCGTGGCCAGGTTCGGTGTCCCCGGGCTGGTCACCGTCACCGCCGGCATCGGCCACTCCGGTCTGCTGGCCGACACCCCGGCCGAGGAGTGGGACCGCGTGGTCGGCACCAACGCCAAGGGGGTCTGGCTGGTGATGCGGGCACTGGCCGGTCCCATGCGGGCCGGGGACGGCGGTTCGATCGTGGCCACCAGTAGCGTGAGCGCCCGCCTGGCCGACCGATCGATGGGCCTCTACTGCGCCTCCAAGGCGGCCCTCGACATGCTCATCGCCGTGGCCGCCGCCGAGTGGGCGCCCGAGGTGCGGGTGAACGGGATCGCCCCCGGGGTGACAGACACCCCCATGCTCGGCCGGGCGCCCCGCAGCGGTGCCTGGCTGGGCAGTGTGGCCGAACGCACGGCTCTTGGACGGCTGGGCACGGTCGACGACATCGCCGAAGCGGTCGAGGCCGTCCACGCCATGCACTGGGTGACCGGCCAGATTGTGCCGTGCGACGGCGGTCTGTCGCTGCACAGCCCCATAGACCCACTGGGTGACGAACGGGTCTGACAGAGGAGTGCCGGCAGGCGGACGAGGGTCCTGTGCCGCCAGCCGTCCTCCCTGTCCACAATGCGTGAGAAACCGCGTGGTTCCGACTGCCGATGCCGTCGTTGCGATATCCGTTCGATGACGAAGGTCTGGACTCGAGGAGGCACTACAAGAGTGTCGATCGGACGATGCCTTCCAGGGCAGAGCGAGTTCCCGACGCCCGTGCCCGATACGGTGGAGCCCATGCCGGCATGGAACAACGATTGGAGGCCCAGGACCGTAGGCGAGGCTCGGGAGTACCTCGACGCCCACCTACGCCACGGTGATCCAGAGATCGTGCGAGCCTGCGAGGCGTTGGTCGATGCCACTCCGCACCTGTCGGACTTCGCGAAGGCCCCGCCTGAACAAGAAGAGGAGCGAGGAGCCGACTGACGTAGCTGGTTACGCCATCTACTCGGCACGCAACACCGCGCAGAGTGCTCGAATTGCGTACGCTCCATCGACTTGAGGCCTCACGCAGCGGTGCACTCAGTTGTCACCCTCCCAGGCTGGGCACAGGTCTCTTGGACTCAGCTTCAGAAGCTGAGTACTCCAGAAGCCGGCGGTGGTCCTGACCCGCCTGCTCGACGCATGGTATCAATCTGATACCATCAAACCATGGCACTGACGGTCCGCACCGACGAACAGCTGGAGCAGGCACTCGACGCGCTCGCCGAGACGGAAGGCACCTCGAAGCAGGAAGTCATCCGGCGTGCGGTACTTGAGCGCTACGAGCGGTCCGGGCATGCGAGTCGGGTCGACACCTCTGCGAAGCGGATGACCGAGCGCTGGGGCGATGTGCTCGAGCGGCTTGGAACGGAGTGAGCAGCGTCGAGTATCTTGAGCTCGAGGACATCCTGCAGTTGGTGCGTCACCTCGGGGTCGGGCCCGTGCGTGATGTCGGGCTCCTGGACTCTGCAGTCGCTAGGCCTCGCTCGAGTGCATTTGGCGAAGACGCTTATTCGTCCATCAGCCTGAAGGCCGCCGCCCTACTGCACTCCATCACGAACAACCACGCCCTGGTCGACGGCAACAAGCGCCTCGCCTGGTTGGCGACCACCGTGTTTCTCGACCTCAATGGCCTTGCACCCGACCTGTCCGAGGACGAGGCGTTCGACCTGGTGTGGGAGATCGCGTCCACGTCGGTCGACGTTGAGGCGATCGCTACGAAGCTCCGAGTGTCCGAGTAACGAGTGTGCAGATGGAGCCCGGTGTATGGACCTGAGCGCACGGATCACGTCCTCAGCGTCGCACGCTGAGGACGCGTCGGACGGGCTCAACCTATGAAGCTGAGACTCCGGTCCGCGGTGAAGGCGCGCACCAATTCTGCCCAAGAGCCGAGATCCTTGGGGTCAGTTCGGGCCCCGCATCCATAGCGGCCTAGCATCGAACTGGTGATTCCAAGACGCGGATGTGGCGGCACAACTTCATCGAGCGAGCTCGACGTGCCAGTTCCTCCGTTCCCTTCGAGACGTTGAGCACCAACCCGTTCCGCCGCGTCCAAATCGGACTGGCAGCACTGGCCTTGGTCGTGCTCATCGGCACCGCCGGGTACGTCATTCTCGGCTTCGAGCCACTCGAGGCTTTGTACCAGACCATCGTGACGGTATCCACCGTCGGGTATGGATTCCCCCGTCCGATCGGGAATGGCGTAAAGGCGTTCACGATCGTCCTCATCCTGTTGGGAGTGGGGACCGCTCTCTACACGTTCACAGTGACGTTAGAGCTGCTGATCGACGGACACATGCGAGAGCTGCTCAGGAGGCGCAAGGTGGAACGTGACATCGCCAAGATGAAGGATCACGTCGTGATCTGTGGCTGGGGACGGGTGGGCCGGGAGGTCGCTCGATACCTCAGCAACGCCGGCCAGCAGATCGTCGTGATCGACCGGAATCCGGAGCGAATCTCCGCGATTCAGTACACGACTGTCATCGGAGACGTAACCGAGGACGACACACTCCTAAAGGCTGGGATCGAGCGAGCCGGCACGCTGATCGCGGCTCTCGACACGGACGCGGACAACCTGTTCGTCACCGTGGCCAGTCGGTCCTTCAATCCCACCATTCACGTCATCGCCCGAGCCCGGAGCGAATCGTCAGAGGCGAAGCTTCTCCGCGTGGGAGCGGACCGCGTCGTAAACCCCCAACGCCTTGGCGGGGATCGAATGGCAGCGTTCGTTACCCAGCCTCACGTCGTCGACTTCGTTGATGTGGTCATGCACGATGGATCACTCGAGTTCCGGCTAGAAGAATTGACTGTCGGATCGAATTCGCCGCTTGCAGGCCAGACGCTCCGGTCCTCCCAAGTCCATGATCGGACCGGGTGCCTGGTATTGGCGATACGGCGACCGGACGGAAGCTTTACCCCGAATCCGTCACCTGAAGTCGCGATGGCCCCGGGAGACGTAATCATCGGAGTAGGCACCGCGGCTCAACTCGCGGAACTGGCTACGTATTCTTCAAAGGAATGACTGGCCGGTACCAACTTGGCCGAGTTCGAGAAGCAGCCCTGGAGACCCGATCAATCTCAGTCGCCCTGGGAATCTCGAGGGATCTCAGGAGTCCTAGCAAGACTTGGGGTCTGCGACCTCAGATGGCTGAGCTGAGCACATGCGCTTTGGATGCCGAGGACAGGTCACGGCGGATCGACTTCAAACGCTGGCAACCTGGGAGTCCGGACCGGATCCCAGGAGGCAGATGCGCAGAGCCTTCTGGCCCTGTTCACTTCGGCAGACGATCCCTACGGTTGCCATGTGAGCAGTTTCGGGGGTGGCCAATTCCTTGACCTGGCAGAACTGACCGACGACGAGCGCGTGCTGCGTCAGGAAGCGCACCGCATCGCGGTCGAAGTCCTCCGACCGGCGGCGTGGTCCTTGGACAGGATGACGCCCATGGAGCGGATCAGCCCCGGATCCCCCTTCTTCACGGCCATGGCGACCCTGAAGTCGCTCGGCTACCACCGCCTATTCCTTCCACCGGAAGCCGGCGGCCCCGACCAGCGGCTCTCCGCCCTCACTCAATCCGTGGTCCTCGAGGAGCTCGGCTGGGGCAGTCTCGGACTCGCAACTGCTTTCCTGGTCGACATGCTTCCGGTGATGTGCATGTCCAACTTCGGAAGCCAGGAGTTGAAGGACGACCTCATGGTGCCGTGGGTCGATGACGAGACCGGCTCGTACCACGGCTGCTGGGCGATCACCGAGCCCGACCATGGGAGCGACTTCATCAGTGTGCGTGACTCGGAGTCGTCCACCTACGGGCGTGCCCAGCTGGTGGCGGAGCGGGTCGACGGTGGCTGGGTGCTCCGGGGGCAGAAATCGGCCTGGGTCAGCTCGGGCCCCATCGCCACCCATGCCGCGGTCCATGCCCAGGCGGGCGGCGACGGTGACCTGGTCCACAGCCTCTTCGCCGTGGTCGATCTCGATCAGCCGGGAGTCCGACGGGGGCCTCCGGCGGACATGATGGGCGTGCGCGACGACCCGCAGGGGGAGATCTTCTTCGATGGCGTCGCCGTGCCCGAGCGCAACGTCCTCGTCCCGCCCGGGCCGCTCTACCCTGCCTTCCAGGACCAGCTGCTCTGCCTCACCAGCTCGGTAATCTCCAACGTCGCCGTCGGGGTCGCCCGTGCAGCATTCGAGGAGGCACTGCACCACGCTCGTACGAGGATCCAGGGCGGAGGGCAGCTGTCGCGCCACAAGAACATCCAGCTCACCCTCTACGGGATGTTCGAGCGGGTGGAGACGGCGCGTGCCTACACGCGTGCGGCCCTGGCGCACACCCAGGCGAATCTGCCGGGGGCGAGCGAGCTCGCTGCAGGGGCCTCGCCGCGCCATTCCCGGGCGGCTCAGGTCTTCGCCAAGCGCATCGCCTACGAGGTCGCCCACGATGCGCTCCAGGTGGTCGGCGCCCAAGGTCTCAGCCATGACGCCCTGGTCGAGAAGCTGTTCCGTGACGCACGGAGCTTGCTGATCGAGGACGGCACCCTCGAAGTGCTCGCACTCGATGCCGCCCGCGACCTGATCGACAACTACGAACGCACCGACTACGACCTCGAGGAGATGATGGCCACATGGTGACCTGGAAGAGCACGCCACTCGATTCGCCCCTTTTCCAAATGGACTCCGAACGCGGCATCGAATACTGGGGATGCCGGGCCGTGATGGCCACGTTCACCGTGGCCGGCGACATCGCGGACCTCGTGCCGCGGGGCCTCCACCTGGACGATCCGACATTCGGAGCGGTGCTGGTGGCGGACTACGGAGCCAGCACCCTCGGACCCTACGGCGAGTATGTCTCGATCCTGCACGTTGTCGACGACGAGGGCAATCCGGGCTTCTACATCCCCTATATCTACGTGACCAACGAGGCCGCACTGGCTGCCGGCCGTGAACTGCTGGGCGCGCCGAAGAAGCTTGCGGACATCACCGTCGACCTCGCGTCTGCGGCTGCGGTCGGTACGCTGTCACGTCCCGATGACTGTGTGCTGACCAGAGTGGAAGTCGCCCCCGCTGAGCGACTCGCGACTGAGCTGTTCGATGCCCTCCTCCCGAGCGGCACTCCCATGTATTCGCTTCGCCACCTGCCGGGCCCTCCGGGTGGGACCCAGGTCCACGAGTTGATTCGATGGAACTGTGACCTCGCCGTCCGCACCGATGCCTTCGGGGACCAGCTGCGGTTCACCGGCCCGGCGTCGATCACCTATCCGGCGATGTCGGGTGTGGATCCCGTCCACCGGCTGGAGGTGGACACCTTCCTCGGGGGTGCGTATCTCGAGTTCGACATGCGGCTCACCGCCGGCTCGGTCGTCTGGTCCGAGTCGGTCCTCGCTCCGTGTGCAGAGATGCCGACTCCTGTCGAGACCTCCTTGTAGGACGAGGAAGACGCGGGGGAATCAGGCGTTCGCCTGGTAGGAGACCGACTCGATGGCGGTGATGAACTCGTCGACCATGTCGTAGACCACGTTTGCTGCAGGCTTGGTCTCGTTCATCGCACCGACGATTGGGCCCACGAAGTAATTGGCCAACTTCTCGGCGCCCGAGCCGAGCTTGACCGATCCCCAGTCGATGCGCTCTATTGCTCGAGCCGTGAGTACGGGCTGCAGCGGCATGCCGAGTGGAGCCGGGTGGGTGGGGTCGTCCCACTCCTCCGTCCACGCCGACTTGAGCATGCGGGCTGGCTTGCCGGTACGCGACCGTGAGCGGGTGGTGTCGCCCCTGGTGGCCCTCAGCAACTTCGCCTTGATCTTCAAGCTGCTGCGTACTCAGCTGTGCCAGTTGAGGACAAGCCTCGTCCACCGAGGCTCGAGTCGCATCACTCGGACCCGTCGATGGGACCTCATCTCGTCGACCAGGGAATACGGTCATGATCGAACCCCCTTGGAGAAGTCTTCCCAATCCCCGTCTGCGATGCGACCTTCGAATTGAATCGGTCTACACGAAATGTTGGTGAACCTGGGGCCCGGAGGATCGATCCACGCATCCGTTGTCCGGACTGGACGGCCAGGTTGCGGGCCGAAGTCCACACTTGCCGCTCGTCGAACGTCAGCTTCCGATCCGACCCATTCCACCGATGGAGTATGCGCTCTCGGCGTGCTGGGTCAGGTCTAGTCCTCTGAATTCGTCTTCGGGGCTCACGCGTAGACCGACAGTGCGGTCGATCGCTTTGGCGATCAGCCAGGTCACTGTGAAGGAGAAGCCCATGGTGACCACTGCGGCCAGAACCTCCACCGACAATAGGTGGATCCCTCCTCCCGTGAAGAGCCCATTCGCGCCGGCTCGATTGACGGAGCGGGTGGCGAACAGGCCGAGCAGGACCATCCCGATCAGCCCACCGACCCCGTGGACACCCAGGACGTCCAGTGAGTCGTCGTAGCGGAGACGGAACTTCAGACGCACGGCCATGGCGCAGATGACGCCAGCGAGCACGCCGATGGCAAGGGAAGCCATCGGCGTCACGAAGCCTGCACACGGGGTGATCGCCACCAAGCCGGCGACCGCACCGGAAGCGGCGCCCAATGACGTCGGAAAGTTCTCGCGGAATCGTTCGAAGCACAGCCAACCGAGCAGGCCGGCCGCAGCGGCCAGTGCGGTGTTGATGAACGCATACACGGCCACGCTGTTCATCCCGAGTGCCGAGCCGGCGTTGAAGCCGAACCAGCCGAACCACAGGATGCCGACGCCGAGCAGGCTCAGGGGTACCGAGTGTGGTGCCATCCCCTCGCTCGGCCATCCGCGTCGTCGTCCGAGCACCAGGACAATCGCCAGTGTCGAGAACCCGGAGTTGATCTCCACCACCGTCCCACCGGCGAAATCGAGCACACCCCGATGGGCGAGCCAACCATCCGGGCTGAAGACCCAGTGTGCAAGTGGGATGTAGACGAGGAACAGCCAGAGCGCGATGAACAGGACAAACGCCGGGAACTTGATCCGGTCGGTGGTCCCGCCGCTGATGAGTGCCGCTGTAACTACGGCAAACATCATCTGGAAGGTCACAATCGCCATGGGCGATGCCCCGGAGTGGTTGAAACCCGCGAGGCCGTGGGCCATGCCTCCCAGTCCGGCCAGCGAGAAGTTACCGATCAGCCCGTGGCCGACGTCATGTCCGAAGACGAGACTGCATCCGACGAGTGCCCAGAGGACGCTGACCACGCCCATCGCGATGAAGTTGTTCATCATGACGGCAAGCACGTTCTTCGAACGGACCATGCCTCCGTAGAACAGCGCGAGTCCGGGAGTCATGAAGAGCACCAGTGCGGCGGACACGAGCACCCAGGTGGTGTCGATGGCTTGCATGTCGGATCCTTGCTGTAGTGAGGGTGCGGGAGTCCCTACCGGTCGGTGCGCGTCGAGCTCAGAGAGCGTCTGGTCCACGTTCTCCGGTTCGAATCCGGATCAGTTCCTCCAATGGTTGGATCCAGATCTTGCCGTCGCCGATGGAGCTGGTCCGCGCCGCATCGATGATCGCTTCGACGACGTCTGCCACCTGGTCGTCGAGAACGGCCAGCTCGATGCGCATCTTCGGGATGAAATCCACTTGGTACTCAGCCCCCCGGTAGACCTCGGTGTGGCCGCGCTGGCGCCCGAATCCCTGGGCCTCAGCGACGGTCATGCCGTGAACGCCGAGCCCCTTCAGACGCTCCTTGACGTCGTCAAGTCTGAATGGCTTGACGATTGCGACGATCAGCTTCACTGTTGCGATTCCCCCCGTTTGTCGGCACGGCGCAACGAACAGTAGCGGCCCCAGGACACTCAGGTGATGGTCGTCGAGGGGCCTCAGCGTCTCAAGCCGAAAACACCACAGGTGCCCTCAGCCGGCTGAGCTGAGCACACTTCGTCGGACATACCCAGTTGCCGACGATGAGTGCACGCAAAGGCTGAGGGCGAAAAGTGCCCTTCGACCCTTTGCACATCGACCCCCTACTCTTACCTTTGAACATGTGAGCACGGCGTGGGTTCCTGAAGTCGTTCAGATGTGTGGGCATCGAGGTGGATGCACCATTGGTGAACGAGGCTGCCGGTCGCACTTCGTTCAATCGTCTTCCGAGGGCGCATGATGGCAGGCCTCGTGATCGGGCTCATTGCGGTGGCGTTGATCGCGATTGTCGTCTTGGCGATGGCGCTGAAGATCGTGACGCAATACCAACGGGGCGTCCTGTTCCGGTTGGGACGGGTGATCGGGACCAAGGAGCCTGGACTGCATGTGATCCTGCCAGTCATCGATCGCCTGAACAAGGTGTCACTGCGTATCGTGACCCAGCCCATCCAGTCCCAGGGGATCATCACTCGGGACAATGTCAGTGTCGATATTGCCGCCGTTGCCTACTATCGGGTCATCGACGCCGTGAAGTCCATCGTCGCCATTGAGAACGTCAGCGCCGCCATAGACCAGATCGCCCAGACCACCCTGCGCAAGGTGGTTGGAAAACACACTCTGGACGAGACCTTGGCGGAAACCGACCGGATCAATGTCGACATTCGCGCAATCCTCGAGCTGACCGCCACCGAATGGGGCGTCGAAGTCACGCTCGTCGAGCTGAAGGACATCCAGCTGCCCGAGGACATGAAGCGGGCGATGGCGAAGGAAGCGGAGGCCGAGCGGGAGAAGCGAGCCAAGATCATCGCTGCACAAGGTGAGGCGATGGCAGCGGCGTCCCTTGGTGACGCTTCCGACATCATGATGAAGCATCCACTGGCCCTCCAGTTGCGAAACCTCCAGACACTGATCGAGATCGCCGTGGACAAGAACTCGACAGTGGTATTCCCGGCGTCCCTGATGAGCACAATCTCCGAACTCGGTTCGTTCCTTTCTCGTGAGGTTGTGGCAGCGGGTGGATCTCCGCTGGCTGTTCCCGGGCGACTGGCGGAGGATGGCACCGCGATCGCCGAATGACGTGCCTACGCAGATGGGGACGGTCCGGTGAGTGATGAGCGCGTAGCCCTCACGACGGGCGCGAACTCGCGCATCGGCCTTGCCACCGCCCTGGAGCGCGCCGTTCCCACGGAACACATGCCCCGCCTAGCGAGCTCCAGGGCGAAGGCAGCGGTCGTTTCCGAGGCAGCCGAATCGATGGGCCTCACCGTCGAGACGGCCATCCTCGATGTGACCGACGCCCAGTCGTGTGAACGGGTGGTCCGGAAGTACCGCCCCACTGTGATCGTGAACAACGCCGGGTTCTCAGTCACCGGGGCCGTCGAGGACGTCCCTGACGAGGAAGCTTGGGCGGCCCTCGAGACGATGGTCGTGGGTCCCATGCGACTGGCACGTCTGGCCCTTCACCACATGCGGAAGGGCCACGATGGACGGATCATTAACGTGTCGTCGATCTACGGGCGTGCGACGACCCCGCTGACCGGCTGGTACCAGGAGAGCAAGCATGCCCTGGAAAGCGTGAGCGATGCGCTACGCGCCGAAGTTGCCGGCGACGGGATCAAGGTCGTGCTGGTCGAACCAGGGTTCGTCCGCACGGGCATCTGGGCCGAGGTCGACGACGAACTGCCCAGGCGTGCCGACTCGGGATTCGGGCCGTCCTACCAGCGGCTCCTGGCCAACACTCGGATCGCCGGCCCGATCATGACTGATCCGGCCAAAGTGGCCAGCGTCATCGCACGTGCCGTCACCTCCCGGAATCCACGGGCCCGGTATCTGGTCGGTTGCGATTCGCAGCTGATCGCTGGCCTGCGGACGTGGGTGCCCACGCAGGTCTGGGATCGGGTGGCCGGGACAGTTCTGGACCTGTAGTCCGCCCGACTTTGGCTTCACGGCGAGTCCACCCTGGCAGCATGATCACCCGCAACCGCGGTCAACGGAACATGAAGCAGACCTGATTACGTACTCAGCCTTGCAGGCTGAGGACCGCCTGATTGTGCTGGGTGTCACCGGCGGACTCAGTCCCATGCATTGTGCTGGTCCCGCCGGTCGGCGAGAGCTCAGGTCAGCCGGCGACGCCGGTATCCCTCAACACCGTGATTCGCTCATCGTCATAGCCCAGCCACGCCAGAACGGCATCGGTGTCTTTGCCACGCGTGGGAGCACCACGCCACACCTTTGACGGGGTGCCGGTGAACTTCGGGACGACCCCCGTGCCCCGCACCTTTCCTCCGACGTCGTCGACCCACTCGATCAGCATCTCCCGGGCCCGGTAGTGGGGATGCCGAGCGATGTCCGGAACCGTCATCACCTTGCTGCAGGGAATGTTGTGGGCGTTCAGAGTTTGCTCCGCCTCATCGGCGGTCTGGCCGGCCAACCAGTCCACCACCAGTTCCTTGATCTCCTTGGCGTGCACGATCTGGTCGACGACGGTCTGGAGCTTGTCCTGGTTGAGTCCGGGCACCACCTCCTTCAAGCGGAGGAAGGGTCCGCCGATCGCCCCGATGCTGATGTAGCCCTCGCCGGTGGGATAGATGCCGTACGGCTGGAGTCCCGAGGGATCGTCGTTGCCGGTCCGCGGGTGCTCCTTGCCCAGCATCAGGTAGTCCATCACTCCACACGCCATCAACTTGAACTGGCACTCGTACTGGGCCACGTCGATCACCTGGCCACGACCGGTCCGCTGCACCGAGATGTAGGCGGCCAGCGCCGACCACAAGGCGAACAGCGCAGTCACGTAGTCGTTTGCGAACGGATTCGACTTCATCGGCGGACCATCGGGATCGCCGTTCATGCCCATGAATCCGCTGAATGCTTGCCCGATGACGTCGTACGACGCCTTCTTGAAGGTCTCGGGATCGCCGTCCTGCCCGAAGCCCGAGACATGGACCACGACTAGACGCGGGTTGATGCCGAGTGCCCACTCGTCCGTGAACCCGAGGCGTTCGGCATAGGTCCCGGGACGCGACGATTCGATCCAGATGTCCGCCTTGGCCAGTAATCCTCCCAGGATCTCCTTGGATTCGGGTCTGCTGAGATCGAGCACGATGTCGAGCTTGTTGCGGTTCTCCTGCGCCCACCAGGTCGACACCGACTCCTCGCCGTTCTCGAGGCGGTAAGGCGACAATTCGAGGATGTCGGGCCCCGGAAGTGACACCCGGATCACTTGGGCACCGGCCTCTGCGGCGAGCTCACAGGCGAACGGCGCGGCAACGACCGTCCCTGTGTCAATGACCGTCAGCCCCTGGAGTGCCCCGAAAGCGGGGAATCCCCCGAGGATGGGCCTCGACCCAGAACCGTCATCCGCTGCGGTCATCTCAGGAGCACCTCACCACCCCGGTCCTTCCTACGGTCGCCTTGCCGTTCGAGGCCACCCTTGGTCTCGCGTTCACTCTGATGTGACATCGGTGGTGTCTGTAGGGGACAAGGTCACGAGATGGACAATCGGGAACTGACGAGGGTGGGGCATGCCAATGCTGAGCCTCGCGTCTACAAGGCTCGAGGAATCGAGGGTCCGGCCCAGGTGCGCAATGTCAAGCGGAGGTCCAGCGCGAGTCCCGGGAGTCCGGAACGGCAAAATCCACCTCAAGCCACCCCATCACACCTCCGGGACCTTCAGCCGTGTCCGCCCCGGCCGCATGCGGCTGGTCAGGCCCCGGATGACCGGGTGGGGGTCCTGCACATGCAGGCGGTCGAGTGCCCCCTGCATGACACGGGAGATCTCGGCGTAGCACCCGGCCACGACCTCCTCGTCGTCCGCCGCATCAGGGCCGTGGGCACTCCAGTCGAGCGGTGGAAGGAACTCGACGATGATGGCCGACGGCATCGGAAGTGGTGGCAGGACAGCTGTGGTGAGGCCGTGGGGCGTCAGAAAGATTGGAAATACCTGGATCCGCAGGTGGTGCAACCCGAGCGCCTTCGCCAGTCGTTCGCCGCGCGAGACGACGACGATCGCATCATGCGATCCGTGCGCCACCACCGGCACCACGGGCACGCCCGTCCGGAGCGCCAGACGGATGAACCCCTGGTGGTCACCTAGATCCACCCTGTTTCGCTGGGACCACGGGCGACACGCCTCTCGGTCCCCGCCGGGGTAGACGAGCACCAGCCCTCCGTTCGCCAAGCCCTGCTCTGCCGCCCGGCCGGCCGCGGGGATCGCACCGATGCGTCGCAGGAACGGCCCTACGAAGGGGATTCCGAAGAGAAGGTCGTAGCCGAGGGCGTACGCCGGCTGCTCGAGCCCACGGCGCCGGATGACTTCGAGCCCGACCACCCAGGCGTCGGGCATGTAGAACATGTTGGAGTGATTCCCGACCACGAGCACCGGACCGCTGGCGGGAAGGTTGTCCTGGCCCCGGACTTCGGGGGAGAAGTAGTTGACGTAGCGGGTCAGCATCGAGAGTTGCCGACGAATGAACTCCGGATCCCGCTGGAAGTCGGGCTCGTCGTGCACCTGGCCCACCCGCTCTGCCAGCCCGCCGATCAAAGGTGTGAGGACCCCGCGACCATCGCTGCGGTCTGCCCCCTCTCGATCGTACTCAAACTTGACGGCCATGCTGCCTCCCGCTCCCCTGACCACCCTCGCGCCGCTCGGTGCCCGAGGGAAGGGGCGTTCGGCCCAATAGGCCCCACCGATGGAGACCGACGTGCTGGCGGGCCGTGTGCCGGGACCACCGCGCCCGGCCAGGGCAGGTGACTGCCGCTCAACCCGCCTTCGAGAGTGAGAGGCCGTGCGGGCGAGTTGTCGCCAGCGAGTCCTCGAGGAACGTGGCGACCTGGCGCGACCACAGATAGCCCACATGGGACACACAGTACCAGCTGATCGGCGGACGG
>Ga0097691_1002175_pt1 | contig 13490 bp, 12 predicted proteins | sample NGESurdeep072012_8_FD_72858 | JGI IMG/M metagenome (GOLD analysis project Ga0097691, IMG submission 72858) | Arctic peat soil microbial communities from Barrow, Alaska - NGEE Surface sample 210-1 deep-072012 | ecosystem: Environmental > Terrestrial > Soil > Wetlands > Peat ...
CGTCACGCACAACATGCAGCAGGCCGCGCGCGTCGCCGACATGACCGCGTTCTTCTCGATCTCGCGCGGCGAGGAAGGTCAGCGCTACGGCGAGCTCGTCGAGTACGACGCGACCGAGAAGATCTTCACCGCGCCGTCCGACAAGCGCACGGAGGACTACGTCACCGGCCGCTTCGGCTAAGACAGCCTCTCCGAGAGAAGCCTGCCGCTGATCGGCGGGCGGAACGCCCGTCCGCGCGTCCCGACTCGGTGGTTTCTACGGGTTTGCAGTCACGGTCGGGCCGGATGACGCGAACCGCCTCAGATGGTTAAATGAGCATTGAACAAAGGCTCAGGCCGCGAACGCCGGCGGCCCCACCGTCGAAGCAATGGCCGATCACACATCCCAACCGCACCGGATCGCCGCCCTCCGTGCGCTCGCCGACCCGGTGCGGCTCGCCGTCGTCGACGAGCAGCGCATCGCCATGACGCTCGACTACGGCGACGCCGACGAAGCCTGCCAGGCGGCCTTCGTCGGCGGCCCGGTCGCGCTCGCCTGGTCGCGCTTCGACGCCGACGCTCGCGCCCGCGTTCGCGCCGGCTACGTCGAAGCGATCTCGCCATGGCAGCGCGGTCGGGGCTATCGGGTGCCGAGCGAATTCGTCGTCGTGACGGCGCGCGTGCCATGACCGGTGCGCTGCCGTTCTGGCGCGAAGCCGGCGCCGGTCAAGCTGTCGTTTGTCTGCATTCGAACGCCAGCTCGTCGGCGCAGTGGCGCCCGCTCATCGAACGTCTCGCGCCGGCCTGCCACGTCTTCGCGCCCGACTCGTACGGCGCCGGCAAGAGCCCACCCTGGCCCGGCGCTCGCCCCATCACCCTCGCCGACGAAGTGGCGCTCCTCGCGCCGGTGCTCGCGCGCGCCGGCACGCCGCTGGCGCTGGTCGGCCACTCGTACGGTGCCGCGGTCGCCCTCGTTGCGGCGCTGGCCGACCCCGGCCGCGTGCGCGCCATGGCGCTCTACGAGCCGACGCTGTTCGCACTCGTCGACGCGGACACGGCGCCGCCGAACGACGCCGACGGCATCCGCGCCGCCGTCGCCGCCGCCGGCCGCGCGCTCGATGCCGGCGATACGTTCGCCGCCGCCGAGCGTTTCATCGACTACTGGATGGACGACGGCAGCTGGCAGCGGATGGCGCCGGCGCGCCAGGCGCCGATCGCGCGCAGGTCGCCGACGTGCGCGCCTGGGCGCACGCGCTGTTCGGCGTGACGACGCCGCTGGCGGCATTCCGCGCGCTCGACATGCCGGTGCTCTACATGGTGGGCAAGCGATCGACGCCGGCCGCGCACGCCGTCGCGCGCCTGCTCGTGGCGACGCTGCCGCGGGTCGAGCTGGTCGAGTTCGACGGCCTCGGCCACATGGGGCCGGTGACCCATGCCGAAGTGGTGAACGAAGCGGTCGCCCGGTTCCTCGAACGAACCGGCGCGACGACGGACCGGGCGCCATGAGCCGGCGGCCGGCGTTGAACGGTGGCGCTCGTCGGCGCTGGGCCGATCAGGCGGCGCGGGTTTTCTTCCGGGCGCGCCGCGGCGCGCCGCGACGCGCTGGGGGCAGCGCGCCGAGACGCGCGAACAGGCTAGCGGCGACCTCGGCGCCGGCGCTGCCTGAAGAGCTGGCGCGCAGGCGTTCGAGCAACGCCCGCGTCGCGAGCAGCGCGACCGGCGCGCGGCCGCTGCCGTCGAGGTCGGCGAAGCAGCGGTTGTGGCGAAAGAAGATGTTCTCCGCCATGACCTGCAGCGCGCTCACCGGGCCGGCGAAGTCGCCGATCGGCAGCAGGCCCATCTCCTCCTGCGTCAGGCGAAGCGCCTTGCCGGCGGCGATGCGATAAGCCTCGGCATCGACCTCGTCGAGATTGCGGTCGACCCGGTCCAGGCCGACGACGAGATCGCGCAGCTGCTTGATCCTGGCATTCATGCGGACGCTCCCGGACGAGGTGATGACATTGCCATCGGCCCGCGGTGCCGTCGCTTGAGCGGGCAATTGCAACGAATCGGTCGCCGAGACCTCAAGCAACTCCGAGGCCAGCAATACGTCACATCGGCGTGGTGCGGGCGATGAACCCGGGCGGCCGCCGGTGCGCGGTCGCCCGCTCGAAGGCCTGGCCGTAGGCCAGCAACTTCGCCTCGCTCCAGGCCGGGCCGACGAACGACAAGCCGATCGGCAGGCCGCGCACGAGGCCGGCCGGGACCGTCAGATGGGGATAGCCGGCCACCGCCGCCGGCGCCGAGAAACCCATGCCCGAGTGGTCGCCGTTGACCGGATCGATGAGCCAGGCCGGGCCGCCGGTCGGTGCGATCAGGGCGTCGAGCCGGTTGGCCTTGAGGACGCGATCGAGGCCGTCGTCGCGCGCGCCCTTGCGGCACTCGGCGAGCGAGTCGAGGTACTCCTTGTTGTCGAGGCCGCCGTAGGCTTCGGCCTTCTCGAACAGCTCCTGGGCGAACCAGGGCATCTCGTGCGCGCGCTCGGCGCGGTTGAAGGCGATCACGTCGGCGAGCGTCTTCACCTTGGCGTCGGGCGCGAAGGTCGCGAGGTATTTCGGCAGGTCGGCCTTGAGCTCGTAGAGCAGCACGCGCAGCTCGGCGTCGCCATACGTCGGCACCGCGAGGTCGACCGGATCGACGATCTCGGCGCCGAGGCGCTTGAGGGCGACGATCGCCTGCTCGATCAGCGCGTCGGCCTCGTCGAAGCCGGTGAAATAGGCGCGCGCGACACCGAGCCGGGCGCCCTTCAGCGCGTCGTCGGGCAAGGCGATCGAAGCGCCGGCGGCGAGGTCGGACGGTTGCGCCGACGTCGCTTCGTCGGCGCTGTCGCGGCCCGTCATCGCCGCGTAGAGCAGGCCTAAGTCGGCGACGCTGCGCGTCATCGGCCCGGGCGTGTCCTGCGTGTGGGCGATCGGGATGATGCCGTCGCGGCTCATGCGGCCGACCGTCGGCTTCAGCCCGACCAGGCCGCAGATCGACGCCGGCGAGACGATCGAGCCGTCGGTCTCGGTGCCGACGCCGAGCGGCGCCAGGCTGGCGGCGAGCGCCGCCGCCGTGCCCGAGCTCGAGCCGCTGGTGTTGCGGTCGAGCGCGTACGGGTTCCGCGTCAGACCGCCGCGCGCGCTCCAGCCGCTCGTCGACCGGGTCGAGCGGATGTTGGCCCACTCGCTGAGGTTGGTCTTGCCGAGGATCACGGCGCCGGCATCGCGCAGGCGCTTGACGACGTGCGCGTCGCGCGGCGCGCGGCTGCCGTCGAGGGCGAGCGAGCCGCCGCTCGTGCTCATCCGGTCGCTCGTCGCGATGTTGTCCTTGACCAAGACCGGCAGGCCGTGCAGCGGGCCGCGCACGCGGCCGGCCTTGCGCTCGGCGTCGAGCGCTTTCGCGATCGCGATGGCGTCGGGATTGAGCTCGATGACGCTGTGCAGCTTGGGGCCGGCGCGATCGATCGCGGCGATGCGCGCCAGGCAGTCGTGCACGATGCGCTCGGACGTGAGGCGCCCCTCGGTCATCGCCGCGGCGAGCGCGACCGCGTCGGGCTGTTGGTAGGCGAGCGAAGTCGGCGCGGTGCGGGTGGCGGCCATGGCGGGGCTCTCGAAGGCCAGCAGCGCGGCAGAGGACAGGAGGAGCGAGCGACGTTGCATGGCGTGGGTGCGGGGCAAGGCCCGTCGACGCCGATTCTGGCCGAACGCGCGACCTGTAGGCTCACGGCTGAAATGCGGGCCGACGCAGGCACGCTTCATGATGTAGTAATGAGTCCATAGATGTCGCGTTCGCTGCATGAGAGAGGGTGGGTGCCGGCCGGTGCCGATGCCAGCGCGTGGCCCCTTCTCGCGGCACGAGCGTTGCGTGCCTTCGCCGATGGCTACATGGCGCTGCTGCTGCCGGCCTACCTGCTGGCGCTCGGCCTGGGCACGCTCGAGGTCGGCATCATCAGCACGGCAACGATGCTCGGCTCGGCGCTCGCCACCCTGGCCGTCGGCGCCTGGGGCCACCGCTTCGCGGGCCGAAGCCTGCTGCGCGGCGCCGCCGTGCTGATGGTCGCGACCGGCCTCGGCTTCGCTGGCATGGGCTCGTTCTGGCCGCTGCTGCTGGTCGCCTTCGTCGGCACGCTCAACCCGAGCTCGGGCGATGTCAGCGTGTTCCTGCCGCTCGAGCATGCGCGCCTCGCCCATGCGGCGCAGGGCAGCGCGCGGATCGCGCTGTTCGCGCGTTACAGCGTGATCGGCGCGCTGTTCGCTTCCCTCGGCGCGCTCGCGGCGGCCGCGCCCGACGCGCTCGGCCGCCTCGGCGTGGCGCGCCTCGATGCGCTAAGGGGGATGTTCGTCGCTTACGGCGCGCTCGGCGGCGCGGTGTTTCTGCTGTACCGCCGGCTGCCGGCGGCACGCGGCGACGCCGTCACCGCGCCGGCCGCGCCGCTCGGGCCGTCGCGGCGCATCGTCGTGCAGCTGGCCGCGCTGTTCAGCGTCGATGCCTTCGCCGGCGGCCTGGTCGTCAACTCGCTGCTCGCGCTCTGGCTGTTCGAGCGCTTCGGCCTCTCGCTGACGCAAGCGGCGGCGTTCTTCTTCTGGACCGGCCTGCTCAGCGCCGCCTCGCAGCTGGCCGCGCCGCGCGTGGCGCAGCGCATCGGCCTGCTCAACACGATGGTCTTCACCCACATCCCGGCCAACATCTGTCTCGTGCTGGCGGCGTTGGCGCCGACGCTGCCGATCGCGCTCGCCCTGCTGTTCGTGCGCAGCGCGCTCTCGCAGATGGACGTGCCGACGCGCACCGCCTACGTGATGGCCGTCGTCACGCCGGCCGAGCGCACCGCGGCGGCGAGCTTCACGGCCGTGCCGCGCAGCCTGGCCGCGTCGCTCAGCCCGACCCTGAGCGGCGCGCTCCTTGCCGCCGGCTGGATCGCGCTGCCGCTGGTCGGCTGCGGCGTGCTCAAGATCGCCTACGACCTCGCGCTCTGGCGCGCGATGCGAAAGGTGCGCATCGACGGCGCGTGACGCAGGCCGCCCTCAGCCGACCCGTTCCGCGTCGTAGCCCTCGGCGCGCATCGCGGCGAGGATCTTCTCGATGTGGGCCGCGCCGCGTGTCTGCACGACGACCTCGATCTGCACCCGCTCGACCGACAGGGACGTGAACGCGCGCTGGTGCTGCACCTCGTCGATGTTGGCGCCGAGGCGGGCGAGCAGCGCGGCGACGTCGGCGAGCGCGCCGGGCACGTCGCGCACGTCGACGCGCAGGCGGGCGAGCCGGCCCGACTTGACCATGCCGCGCTCGATGATCTCGGCCAGCACCAGCGGCTCGATGTTGCCGCCGCAGAGGACCAGGCCAACCTTCTTGCCGGCGAAACGCGCGCGGTCCTTCAGCAACGCCGCCAGGCCGACGGCGCCGGCGCCCTCGACAACGGTCTTCTCGATCTCGAGCAGCATCAGCATCGCCTGCTCGATGTCGTCTTCGGAGACGAGGACAACGTCGTTGACCAGCGCCTTGATCACCGGCAGCGTCAGCGCACCGGGCGACTTGACGCCGATGCCGTCGGCGATCGTCGCCTGGCGGCTTTCGAGGTGGCCGTCGTGCATCGCGTTCCAGGCCGCCGGGAAGCGCTCGGTCTGGACGCCGACGATGCGGATGTCGGGGCGGAGCGCCTTCGCGGCCGTCGCCATGCCGGCGATCAGGCCGCCGCCGCCGATCGCGACGACGAGCGTGTCGATGCTCGGCTGCTGCGCCAGCATCTCGAGCGCGACCGTGCCCTGGCCGGCGATCACGGCGAGATCGTCGAACGGATGGACCACCGTGTAGCCGCGCTCGGCGGCGAGGGCGAGGCCGGCGACGCGCGCGTCCTCGAAGGTGTCGCCTTGCAGCACGACCTCGGCGCCGAAGCCACGCGTGTTCTCGACTTTCACCGACGAGGCGAAGCGCGGCATCACGATCACAGCCGCGATGCCCATCCGCCCGGCGTGGTACGCGACCGCCTGCGCATGGTTGCCGGCCGAGACCGCGAGCACGCCCTTGGCGCGCTCGGCCGGCGTCAGCTGGGCCATCTTGTTGAGCGCGCCGCGCTCCTTGAACGAGGCCGTGAACTGCAGGTTCTCGAACTTGAGGAACACCTCGCAGCCGCAGATCGCCGAGAGCGTGCGCGAGTGCAGGCAGGGCGTGTCGCCGATCTCGCCGTGCAAGCGCGCGGCGGCGGCGCGGATGGCCTCGATCGTCAGGCCGGCGGGCGCGATTTCCATCACGCCATTGTCGCCGCACGTGCAAGGCGCTCTGGTCGCGCACCGTCGGCGAGACGTCGAACGAAAACGTGACGCTGATCCTGGTCCAGGAGTCGCAGCACCGCTGGAGCGGCAGCACCTGGCTGCGCGAGAAATTCTCGGTGTTCCCGGGCCTGCGCGCCGGCGACACCCTGCACACGACGTTCGAGACCGGCCTGGCGATCGCGACCTCGCCGTTCCTCAGCATCACGGTCGGCGTCCTGCAGCGCTACGACGGCCTCGCCGGCATCAGGACGTGCGAACCGGCATTCACGACGGCGATCGCCGTCAGGCTGCCGTAGACGCTGCGCGCTCGGCCCAGGGCCGCTAGCCGACGCGCACGACCTTCAGCATGTTGGTGCCGCCGGGATAGCCCATCGGCTCGCCGCAGGTGATGCCGTAGGTGTCGCCGGGCTTGAGCACGCCGGCGCCGACGAGCAGCTGCTCGGCGTGTTTGAGCGCCTCGTCGCGGTCGGCGAAGTTGGGCACCAAGAGCGGCGTGACGTTCCTGTACATCGCCATCCGGCGCTGGCTCTTGATCTGCGAGGTGAGGCCGAAGATCGGCACGTGAATTTTCTGCCGGCTCATCCAGAGCGCGGTCGAGCCCGATTCGGTCAGCGCCAGGATCGCCTTGCAGCCGAGGTGATAGGCGGTGAAGAGCGCCGCCATCGCGATCGACTGGTCGATCCGGCCGAAGGTCTTGTTGGTGAAGCCGGCGTCGAGCGAGATCTCCTCGGCGCGCTCGGCCTCGACGCAGATCGAGGCCATCATCTCGACCGTCTCGACCGGATAGCGGCCAGCCGCCGTCTCGGCGCTGAGCATCACAGCGTCGGTGCCGTCGAGCACCGCGTTGGCGACGTCGCTCACCTCGGCGCGCGTCGGCACCGGGTTGACGATCATCGACTCCATCATCTGGGTCGCGGTGATGACGACGCGGTCCAGCTCGCGCGCCATCTTGATCATTCGCTTCTGCAGCGCCGGCACCGCCGCGTTGCCGACCTCGACGGCGAGATCGCCGCGCGCGACCATGATGCCGTCGGAGGCGCGCAGGATCGATTCGAGCGCGGGAATCGCCTCGCTGCGCTCGATCTTGGCGATCATCTGCGGCTTGTGGCGCCACTTCTCGCCGGCGACGTTGCCGAGCTGGCGCGCCATCTCCATGTCGGTGGCGCTCTTCGGAAAGCTCACCGCGAGGTACTCGCACTGGAACGACATCGCCGTCTTGATGTCGTCCATGTCCTTGGCGGTCAAGGCCGGCGCGGTGAGTCCGCCGCCGGCCTTGTTGATGCCCTTGTTGTTCGAGAGCTCGCCGCCGACCACCACCGTCGTGTGAACTTCCTCGCCGCGCACCGAGTCGACGACCAGGCGCAGCAGGCCGTCGTTGAGCAGCAGCGTGTCGCCCGGCCGGACGTCGCGCGGCAGCTCCTTGTAGTCGAGGCCGACGCGGCCGCTCGTGCCGAGCTCGGTCCAGGCGGCGTCGAGGACGAGCGGCGCGCCCGCCACCAGCATCGTCTTGCCGCCGTCGATCTTGCCGACGCGGATCTTCGGCCCCTGCAGGTCGGCCATGATCGCGACCTCCTTGCCGACCTTCGCCGCGATCTCGCGGACCAACGCTGCACGATCGATGTGGTCCTGCGCCGCGCCGTGCGAGAAGTTGAGGCGCATCACGTCGACGCCGGCGCGGATCATCCGCTCGAGCACCTCGGGCGAGCTCGACGCCGGGCCGAGGGTGGCGACGATCTTGGTGGCGCGGGGGACGTTGGAATCGCTCATTGGGTTTCGCGCGCGCGGCGCTCGAGGATCTCGATCGCCGGCAGGGTCTTGCCCTCGAGCACTTCGAGAAAGGCGCCGCCGCCGGTGGAGATGTAGTCGATGTCGTTCTCGATGCCGTACTTGGCGATCGCCGCCAGGGTGTCGCCGCCGCCGGCCAGGCTGAACGCCGGCGATGCGGCGATCGCGCGCGCGATGGTCTCGGTGCCGTGGCCGAAGGCGTCGAACTCGAACACGCCGACCGGCCCGTTCCAGACGATCGTTCCGGCCGATTTCAGGATCGCCGCCAGCGCGGCAGCGCTCTGCGGGCCGATGTCGAGGATCAGGTCGTCGGCCTCGACCGCCGCCACCAGCTTGGTCGTCGCCGCCGCGTCGGCCTTGAACGCGCGCGCGGTGACGACGTCGACCGGCATCGGCACCTCGGCGCCGCGCGCCTGCATCGCCGCGATCACGGCGCGCGCTTCGTCCACCAGCGCCGGCTCGGCGAGGCTCTTGCCGATCGGCAGGCCCTGCGCGAGCAGAAAGGTGTTGGCGATGCCGCCGCCGACGATCAGGCGATCGACTTTCTCGGCCAGACTTTGCAGCACGAGCAGCTTGGTCGAGACCTTGCTGCCGGCGACGATCGCCACCAGCGGCCGCTTCGGCTGGGCCAGCGCCTTCGTGATCGCGTCGATCTCGGCGGCAAGCAGCGGGCCGGCACAGGCAATCGGCGCGAACTCGGCGATGCCGTAGGTCGAGGCCTCGGCGCGATGCGCGGTGCCGAAGGCGTCGTTGACGAAGACGTCGCAGAGCGCGGCCATCTTCTTGGCCAGCGCGGGATCGTTCTTCTTTTCGCCGCGGTTGAGGCGGCAGTTCTCGAGCAGGACGAGCTCGCCGGCGCGGACGTCAACGCCGCCGAGCCAGTCGCGCCGCAGCGGCACGGTGCGGCCGAGCAGCTCGCCGAGGCGCGCCGCGATCGGCGCGAGCGAATCTGCCGGCCTGGGCTCGCCCTCGGTCGGCCGGCCGAGGTGCGAGGTGACCATCACCGCCGCGCCGGCGCCGAGCGCCATCTCGATGGCCGGCAGCGAGGCGCGGATGCGGGTGTCCTCGGTGATGCGGCCGGCGCTGTCCTGCGGCACGTTGAGGTCGGCGCGAATGAGGACGCGGCGGCCCGCCACCTGGCCGGCGGCGACGAGATCAGCGAAGCGGAGAACGTTCATGCAGCGAGGAAAGGCCGCGCATTTTACGTTTGTGCCCCGTTCGCGCCACCTTTTCACCCCGAACGCGAGCGCGCCACGTTTCACCGCTGCACGCTTCGCACGTCGCGAAGTCGCTCTCGGAGATCGCGCCATGCCTCATCGCCTCAGCTCTCATCCCGGCCGCCACCCGCTGCGCGGGTTCTTCGCCCTCGCGTGCGCCACCGCCCTTTCCTCGGCGCTGGCGCAGTCGGCGCCGCCGATTTCGATTGCGACGCCAACCGCGTGGCGGGCGCCCGTGCTGCAGGTGACCGGCGCCGAACAGCCGATCCGCATGACCTCGCTCAAGGTCGAGGTCGAGGTCGCGGCCGGAGTCGCCGAGACCCGCGTGCAGATGGTCTTCTTCAACCCGAACGGGCGAACGCTCGAGGGCAAGCTGCAGTTCCCGCTCGCGCCCGGCCAGATCGTCAGCGGCTTCGCCCTCGACGTCGACGGCCGCATGCGCGCCGCCGTGCCGGTCGAGAAGGCGCGCGCGCAGCAGGTGTTCGAGGACATCGCGCGGCGCCGCGTCGATCCCGGGCTGCTGCAGACGACGGTCGGCAACAACTACGAGCTGCGCGTCTATCCGCTCATGCCCGGCAAGACGCGAACGGTCGAGCTGCGCATCGTCGAACCCGCTGCGGCGCGCCTGCAAGTACCGCTCGCCTACGCCGAGCGCGTCGGCGCGTTCGACCTGACGCTGCGCGTGCCCGGCGCGACCGGCGCGCCCGAGCTGATCGGCGGCCAGGCGCTCGGCCTGCGCTTCGAGCGCGACGCCGGCGGCGGATTCACTGCGTACCTGGCTCGCAACGACCTCACGCTGCCGAGCGATCCGCTCGTCGTCCGCGTGCCGACGAGCAGCGGCCCGGCGGCCGCGCTGGCGACCGAGGAACGCGACGGCCAGAGCTACTTCACGCTCGAGCTGCCGGTCGCGCGGCGCACTGCGCCGCGCGTGCTGCCGCATCGCGTCCAGATCGTCTGGGACGCGTCGGGGTCAGCAGCCAATCGCAAGATCGACCGCGAGCTCGCGTTGCTCGACGCCTACTTCGCGGCGGCGCGCGACACCTCGGTCAACCTGGTCCGCGTATCCGATACCGCATCGGCGCCGGTGCGCTTCGAGGTACTTGGCGGCGACTGGAGCGCGCTGCGGCGCGCCCTCGAGACGACCATCTACGACGGCGCCAGCAATCTCGGCGCGGTGCGCCACGACGGCGTCTCGACCGAAGCGCTCTGGTTCAGCGACGGCCTGGCCACCTACGGTGCGCCTTGGAAGCTCGCCTTTGCGGTGCCGGTGTTCGCCATCAACAGCGCGGCGAGCAGCGACCCGGCCGCGCTGCAAGCGCTCGCCGATGCGAGCGGTGGCCGCAGCATCGATCTCGCGAGCGCGACGCGCCAGGCCGCCGCCGACGCGCTCCTGCGCCGCGGCAGCGAGGTCGCGAGCATCGGCGCGCTCGGCGCGAAGGACGTCGTCGTCCAATCGCAGAGCGCGGCCGCCGGCCGGCTCGTCGTCGCCGGTGTGCTGAGCGCGCCGAGCGCCGACATCACGATCCGCCTGCGCGACGCCGCCGGCGTGCTGACGACGCGCGTCGTCACTGTCCACGCCGGCCGCAACGCCTCGCACCTCGCGGCGCTGCAGTGGGCGCGATTGACGCTCGCTTCGCTTGAAGGCGAGGCGCGCACGAACAAGATCCGCATCCGCGAGCTCGGCAAGCGCTTCGGCCTGGCGACGCACGAGACCTCGCTGATCGTCCTCGAGCAGGTCGAGGACTACGTGCGCAACGAGATCGAGCCACCGGCCGAGCTGCGCGCCGCCTACGACCGCATCGCCGCCAGCGCCGGCCAGCGTCGCGTCGCCAGCGACGCCGCGCGCCTGGCCCAGGTCGTGCAGCGCTTCGAGCAGCGCGTGAGCTGGTGGAACCGCGACTTCCCGAAGGACGAGCGGCCGGCGCTGCTGCAGATCGCGAAGTCGGAAGCGCCGAGCGCACTCGGCTCGCTGAGCGCGCCGCTCGAGGCGTCGGCCCGGCGCGAGCGCAGCGACGGCGCGCGCGACGCCGCCAAGGACAACCTGCGCCAGGTGCCGCGCAACGCCGCCGCGCCGGCGCCGGTGACGGCGCCGTCCGGGTTCGCCGCCCAGGCCGACAGCGATTCGCTCGCCCGTGCCAAGAAGGCCGGCCGCGGCGACGCCGGCCAGGCCGAGACGACTATCGCCATCGCGCTGACGCCGGCCGCGAACGCGAGCGCGTCGCTGAAGCGCCTGCAGGCGGCGCGGCCCGACGAATGGACGCGCGTCTATCTCGACGAGCGCCGCGCCAACGAGACGAACGTCGGCTTCTTCCTCGAAGTGGCCGAGTTCTTCCTCGCCAGGAACGACCGCGAGAACCGCGCCCAAGGCCTGCGCGCGCTCTCCAACCTGGCCGAGATGGACCTGCAGAACCGCCAGGTGCTGCGCCTGCTCGCCTATCGCCTGCAGCAGGCCGGCGAAAGCACAGCGGCGGTGCCGATCTTCGAGCGCGTGCTCGAGCTGGCGCCGAACGAGCCGCAGTCGCATCGCGACCTCGGCCTGGCGCTGGCCGAGACCGGCCAGGTGCAGGGTGCGGTCGATCGTCTCTACGAGGTCGTCACCGGTGCGTGGGACGGGCGCTTCGCCGACATCGACCTGATCGCGCTGACCGAGCTCAACGGCGTCGTCGCCAAGGCGCGCCGCGACGGCCAGGCGGTCGACGTCTCGCGCATCGAGCCGCGCCTGCTGAAGAACCTGCCGCTCGACGTGCGCGTCGTGCTCGCCTGGGACGCCGACAACACCGACGTCGACCTGCACGTCATCGATCCCAACGGCGAAGAGGTCTTCTACGGCCACAACGCCTCGTACCAGGGCGGCGCGATCACGCACGACGCAACCGGCGGCTACGGCCCCGAGGAGTTCGCGCTCAAGGTCGCCAAGCCGGGCAAGTACCGCATCGAGGCCAACTTCTTCGGCCATCGCCAGCAGGTGCTGACGAGCGGCACCGGCCTCATGCTGTGGCTCTCGAGCGGCTTCGCGACGCCGGCGCAGCAGGATCGGCGCACGACGATCCGCGTCAAGAGCGAGCGCGGCGAGCGCGTCGTCGTCGGCGAGTTCGAGGTGAAGCGCGAGGCGCTGGCGGCGCGCTGATCGCGGCGCCGGCGGCGCGGTCAGTGAGCGTCGCTGCCGCTCTTGGCCTGCGCCGCCAGCTGCGGCGCGACCGGCTCGATCTTGTTCTCGCGCATGTAGTCGTTCATGTCGCGCCAGCCGGCGAAGACGGCCGAGCGATCGGCCTTCTTGTAGATCGTGAAGCAGTCCTCGATGGCGCGGCCGGCATGACGGCAGGCCGCGCCGATCGCCTTGCCGTCGGCGTCGCGGGCGGCGGCGATCTTCTCGGGCGATTCGATGCCGAGCATGTCGCAGCCGGCGAGCAGCGCGGCGGGCGCGGCCAGGAGAAGGGCGAGGACGGTACGGCGCATGGCGAATCGGGGAGTGACCTGCGCTATTTCGGCGCCGCGACCGGGAAATTGAGGCCCGCCGCCGCCTCGCGGGGCGCGAAGACCGCACCCGGCGGCGGCGCCCAGCCGCGCAGGAAGGCGTCGGCGGCCATGCGCCGGCCGCCCGGCCGCTGCAGCTCGGTGAGGGCGAGGCGGCCTTCGCCGCAGGCCACTGTCACGGCGCCGCCATCGATCGCGACGATCGTGCCGGGCGCGCCGCCACCCGGCTGCACGACGCCACGCCAGCAGGTGATCGTCTCGCCGTTCAAGGTGCTGCGCGCGCCCGGCGCGGGATCGAAGGCGCGCAGGCGCCGCTCGATCGCGGCCGCGGGCTCGCGCCAGTCGATGCTCGCTTCGACCTTGCCGATCTTGCTCGCGTAAGTGATGCCGGCCTCGGGCTGGGCGCGGCCGACGAGCGGCGCCTTCGCGAGCGCGCCGAGCGTCTGCACGATCAGCTCGCCGCCGAGTTGGGCCAGCCTGCCCTGCAAGGTTCCGGTTGTGTCGGCGGCCGCGATCTCGACCGTTTCGGCGAGCAGCATCGCGCCGGTGTCGAGACCGGCGTCCATCTGCATGATGGTGACGCCGGTGACGTCGTCGCCGGCTTCGATCGCGCGCTGGATCGGCGCCGCGCCGCGCCAACGCGGCAGCAGCGAGGCGTGGATGTTGAGGCAGCCGTGGCGCGGCAGCGCCAGCAGCCAGGGCGGCAGGATCAGGCCATAGGCGGCGGCGACGACGACCTCGGGCGCGG
>Ga0097691_1002177_pt1 | contig 13485 bp, 15 predicted proteins | sample NGESurdeep072012_8_FD_72858 | JGI IMG/M metagenome (GOLD analysis project Ga0097691, IMG submission 72858) | Arctic peat soil microbial communities from Barrow, Alaska - NGEE Surface sample 210-1 deep-072012 | ecosystem: Environmental > Terrestrial > Soil > Wetlands > Peat ...
ACCGGTGTGATGCCGGTTGTCGATGATTAAAGCTCTATCTGCTCGGCGATATTCAGGGCGTCATCCACCTCAATCCCGAGATATCGGACCGTGCTCTCCAGCTTCGTATGGCCGAGGAGGAGTTGCACAGCGCTGAGGTTACCGGTCTTACGATAGATCTGGGCAGTGCGTCGCATCGAGTGCGTGCCGTAAGACGTCGGCTCTAAGCCGATGCTTTCAACCCAGCGATGTACAAGTCGGGCATATTGCCGGGTGGATATGTGAGGCCTTGCATGAAGTCGACTTGGGAAGAGATATCGGGAACCAGTGGCCCGGAGCAGCGGTAACAAGGCTTCAACGGAGTTCCTCGACTGCTCCGTTATCTCGAACTGGACTGGTCGACCGGTCTTCTTTCGAACGATCGTTGCTCGATGCCGGACCTTTGGTCTTGAGCAAATGTCGTCTAATCGAAGTCTGACTAGGTCGCAGGCGCGAAGCTTGCTGTCGATGGCCAGGTTAAAGATGACAAGGTCGCGCCACGATTGTGCGATTTCTAGGCGAACGCGAATAGACCAGACGTGCTTCGGTTCGAGGGGTTTTTTCTGGCCGATGAGCAATCCCTTGTTCCAAAATCGTTGGTCTCTGCCGACAGGACGTACAAGCATGGCGGTTCCTCCGCCACCCCGCCCTCCGCGTCGCTCTATCCCGAGCGTATTATTTCGGCCTATCGGAATATCGTGTGGAATTCCCCTTCTCGATTGACTCGGAACGGACCATCGTTAATGGCGCCGTCTCTCCAAATCCGGGACATCAATTGAAATACGGTTCGGGTGTGGGCGTAGTGATCAGAGAAGTCACTGACCTCCTTGCTCGAAATCGGGCTGGGGATCACCGACTTATTCGTCCCACGGATTGAACAGCGGCACGCCGAATGACGTAAAATCCTTGACGTTGCGCGTGACCAGCGTGAGGTCTTTGGCGAGCGCGGTCGCCGCAAAGAAGCCGTCCATAACGGACAGCGCAACGCCGCTTCGGCGGCTCTGCGCCATCAGGTCGCCCCAGTGCTCGGCAACCGCGTGATCGATCGGCAGGATCCGCTCGGCGAAGCGTGCCGGCAGATCGTTGGCGAGCCAGGCAGCCAGTGCGGCGCGTCGGCGGCTATCGTCCATCAAAGCAACGCCACGCCGAAGTTCAGCGATCGAAGCGACACTGATGAACACCCGGTCCTCGTCGACGGCATCAAGCCAGCCGAGTACCTTCAGGTCGGGCGCCGGTCGCTGCACCTCCGACAGCACGTTGGTATCGAGCAGGAGGTTCACAGCGTCACGTCACGAGGCGTGTCGCGCTGGCGCTCCAGCTCGAGATCGGCGCCGCGCAGCGGCGATGCGAGCAGGAATTCGGCTAGGGTGCCTTTGCGCACGGTCTTGCGCGCCCATTCCTCGGCTGAGACGATCACCGCGCTCGGCTTGCCGTTGCGGGTGATGGTTTGGGGGCCGGCCTGGGCACGATCAACCACCTCGGAGAGCCGGGTCTTGGCGCCCGCGAGAGTCCAAGTGCCGCCAGCAGGCGGTGAGGGTGGTGTCTTGTTGACTTTTGTCATGTTGAAACCTTTAATGACCAATATGACTAGCATGACTATATATTGGCCAAAGGCGCCCGCGCAATGGGTAAGTTGCGCTTCAGAAAGGGTAATTCGCCTTAGGAGCAAACGGTGCCGCCCGCATCGCGTCTCGGCGCGGATCCCGGAGGCCGCACGCCGTGCGGCCTGGCGGTGCGAAGGCTTTGCCGGCCCGGACTCGTCGCCCGGCCCCTCGGGACCGGCAGGCCCTTGTGCGATAGTCCGCAAAAGCGTGGTCGGAATCTGGTCAAGGATTCCACACGGAAATCCGGATAGCCATTATTTATGACGACTGAGCAGTCGGGCTCTCCCCAAACAGAATTTCCGACCGGTCACTTCTGGCGCGAAGCGGTCGTTTGCCAGCCCCGCGTTCTTTTCCCCCGATCGTGCGCTGTGACGTTCTGGATCGTCTGCGGGCAACGGCATCCGCCAGCGGCTTGATCGCTGTAAATCGCTTCAAGTTTCCATCAACTTCTGAGCGTCCGCGCTCTTGATCAGCACCACATTGGGCTCTTCGATCGGCCAGGAGAGATATTTGGTACGGGCCATGCGCTCAATCTTGGACCTGTTTTTCAGAAAGCACTCGACCCGCCCTTCTTGCCCGAGACCGTCTGCCCCAAAATGGTCGTCGAGCGTTTCACGGCTGACCGCGCATTCGACGGGACCACCAAGTGACGTTCCTGTGAACAACACGACGTCACGACTAAAATCGTAGCGTGCAGGTGGATTATTGAAATTCAAATCGAGCCCGGGAATGATTGAGCGTCGAATGTCAATGGCCCTGAGCGTCAAATCTCGAACGGAAGCGCGAAGGTGGCCGAGACCTTCCGCGAGTAGTTGGCGCCAAGTGCGACCGCGCTCATAGGCATCCTGCCAGGAAAGTTTCAAATCATGGGGCCGTTTTTCTACAAGCGCCTCGAGCAACGCCTCGGCCTGTTGAAGGTCTTTGTCACGCTTGGCCAATCCTTCGGGACGTCGTCGCGAAACGATCAGCTTGTGGATCGCGTACCGCGCCGGTGACGGAACCTGAACATAAATCCCGGCATCGTGCAGAATTACGGCCGGCTCGGGATCGTGAATGAGATAATCGAGAAAACGCAAGGGCTGTGCATCTGTTTGGAGTGCGGGAAGCGCCTGGGGCTTGCCTGTTTCGCCTCCTTCGTTCGGCGTAAGAAAATCCACGCGCAGTCCGCCTTTGGCGGCATAGCTCGTCACGCGACGGCCATCTACGACGTGTGGGACGGGCCGAAAGCTCTTATCGACCTCCTTCAGAACGTCGAGTACCGGCGGGGTGCTATCCCCGATTGCGACCGACACGTTCTTGAACTGGGCGATATCGACATCACCGGTCTGGAGGGAACCGGCAGAAAGTCTAACGCCCAGCATCGCTGAATAGGTTTGATAAGCGACTGTGCCCACAAGAACACCGCGAAGCCGGAATACGCCCGCCTTAGCGAGCGCAGCGACAATGTTACCGATTTGCGGGATGGGACGAGGAAGACTGAAGGACCGCACCAGCGTGGAGACTAGAGTGCGGCGTTCGCGTTCGTCGTCGCGAGCCTCCCGATGATGCGCGATCCGTTCCAATAGTTCGGGCGTTTCTGGGCCGACATATCGTTGCGTGCGCGAGTCGCCTGTCCCGGCCTGAAAGTACCAGTAGCGGCGTCCTTTGATGGTTTTGGGAGTAAAGGCGCCTTCTTCTGCAAAGGCGTCGTTGAATGCTGCGCCTGCGCAACGCTCTAGGAGTTCGGCATAGGTCGTTTGGGCGACCAGAGGGGCTGCAACCATGGTGGTTTCCCATGTTATACTCGTTTCGCAAGTTGAGTATAACCAGTACTGCTTCGGAATTCAACCTAATTATACTCAATCCGCGAAACGAGTATAACACGCCTTCAAAACCAAGTGGTACGAACGGGCTGCTCGAACAGCCACTGGCGATGGGGTCGGAGAGACGCTCAGCGCCCCGCAGCGCGGCCACTGCACCTGCCTGCAAAGGGTTTCCGGTGACCCAACGCCGCGAGCACCTGTGGCGCCCCGGCGCCCTAAACGGCATCAATGCGCCACACAATCACCCAATGGAGTGCTCTACCGCGACCCGACAGAAGGCCGGCAGCGGCGTTCTTTTGGTAACGAGGAGCGGCGGCGTAATCCATGCCTGGAGCTGGTTTCCGAACTTGCGGGCATTCTTACGGTAACGGACCTCAATGATTTCAATGGTCCGGCCCAGACTACGAATCTAGGGGTCAGGAGTTCGAATCTCTTCGGGCGCGCCATTTTCAGTTAGCCGCAGTGCCCATCCTGCTGCCGCGTTGCGAGGCATCAGCCGGCGAGTTCTATCGAATTGAGCTTGCACCAATCGCGCAATGCTTGTTCGGTGGCTTTCGATTCGAAATCGTGCCAGCGATCGAGGGCGTTTGTTCGCGTCAGCAGGGCTCGAAACTTCTGGTAGGCGCCGCGCTTGCTGAACATGTATCTGACCTCGTCGAAGTCGTCCGGCAGAAATTCGCGCGCAAAATCCAGCACCAGCGGCTTGCCGAGACCGAGCTCTCGATTGTCGGGGATTGCGACGTAATTCTCGTCATCCTCGACGCCATCGGGTAGTTCATCCTCGAACTCGTCCAGATCGGAAAGCTCGGAACGCCAATAGATCTTGCCCGTCCGCCTGCACAGGAAGGCCTGATGCAGGCCGCCGCCGCTTGCAACGAATTCGAACGCGAGGAGTATTTCCTGAAAGCTCGCGGGCACGGGTCTGCCTTCTCAAGCAATCCAATTTTCCACGTTCAAGCCGCGAATACGTTTGAACTCGGCGGTATTGGCGGTCATCATGGTGGCGCCAATCTCTCCGGCGCCAGCGCCGGCACCGGATCTTCGATCTCGGGAAAATCCTGTTCCAGCGGCTTTATCGTCTTGAGCAAGGCGACCAGGCCACGCTTGCGCAGCGGCTCGATCACCAAACGGTCGCCGTCACGGTGCATGATCGCTTCATCGCCCGGCAGCTCGAACTCCACGGGAATACGAACCGCTTGGTTGCGGCCATTGCGAAATAATCTGACGTGCCGCCGCTCGGGCATGAGCTACCTCAAGGCATATGCACAAACATACGCCGCAAGACACCCGATGACGAGAGCGACTCCGCCGTTTCCTGCGCGTGATTTGCCCGACGGGCAAATCAGTCATTTGGCTGTCCAGCCCCGCTTGCAAAAATATTCCGCTTCGCCGCCGACCCAAATCAACTCTAAGTCTTCCGCCATCCCGTCCCGCACAGAGGGGCGTTTCGCGATCGTCACGGACGTAGGGCACGGGATGCGGTGGACGCGGCAGCGTCAGGCGCGCGAGTAGCGTGCGGGACGAATGATGCTGATGCGGACGGCGAAGTCGTGTGGTCCTGACGCCCCGACGCTGGCGTCAAGTTGGCGGAGTTATCTGCTGACGACGGTGGCAAGAAAGCCCGGTCACCGGGGAGAGCACGAAGCAAGCCGTTAAAACCATTGCGCAGGGAAAGCTGGGCGTTTCCGGTGAACCTGTGGTGACTACGCTCGTGTGCTTTACTCAATTCGCACGCGAGGCTGCGGGTGCAGCGGGCACCCGGCTTTCCCTGCGCCCTCTGTTATCGGAGGGACATAGCTTGCAAATCTCGGGCCCATCGCGCCGCGAGAACGCGGACCTATGTCTATCTCCGATGTCTGGAATTGAACTGGATGATGCGCGGACGTGCATTTCGCCTTGGTTGAACAGGCAGGCGCAACCGTGCAAGGCTAGCCAAAATTCTCATCCAGACCCGCCATCCATGACCGCACCATCCGTTACTGCCTCGCAAGTCCGCTGCGCGCTGCTGCTGCGCGAGGAAATCGCGCTGCTCGATGTGCGGCATGAGGCCGCCTATGCCACAGGCCATCCGCTGTTCGCCGCCAACATGGCGGCGAACAGGATAGCGCTCGAAGCCGGGACGAGGCTGCCCCGCAAGGATGTGCCTGTCGTTGTTTACGACGCCGGCGAAGGCCTTGTCCCCCAGGCAATGGATCGACTTCAGGCGCTGGGATACACCAACGTTCGTCAACTCGACGGCGGGCTGCAAGGCTGGCAGCAAGCGGGCTACGAACTTTTCCAGGACGTGAATTCCTACGCCAAGGCCTTTGGCGAACTGGTCGAGTCCCGCCGGCACACGCCGTCATTGCCCGCGGACAAAGTCGCCGCGCTGATGGCGAGCGGCGCCAATATCAGGATTCTCGATGTCCGGCGGTTCGACGAATATGCGACCATGAACATCCCCGGCTCCGTCAGCGTGCCCGGCGCGGAACTGGTGCTTCGCGCCGGCCGCGTCGCGCCGGATCCCGAGACGACCATCATCGTGAATTGCGCCGGCCGCACCCGATCGATCATCGGCACCCAGTCGCTCATCAACGCCGGCGTCGCCAACAAGGTGTTGGCGCTGAGAAACGGAACGATCAGCTGGACTCTCGCCAAGCAAAATCTCGAGCATGGCGCTGGCAGGCGCAGCGACATCGGCCTGTTCGAGGGCGCGAAAACCAATGCCCGTGAAGTGGCCTATCGTGCCGGCGTTCGGCATGTCGGCATGGAAGAAGCGATGTCGCTGCAGGCGCAGACCCGCCGCACGCTCTATCGCTTCGACGTTCGCGCGAGCGAAGATTATGCGGCCGGTCACATCGGAGGCTTTCGCCATTATCCGGGAGGGCAGCTGGTGCAGGAGATCGACATGGCGGCACCGGTGCGCGGTGCGCGCATCCTGTGCTCGAATAGAGCTGCTAGTTGCTGCGGCGAAGAAGTCAGGAAGTGGCACTTTTGCGACGTCTCGGCGCGTCCGCAAGTCCGGTCCGGCCTCAAATCACGAAGAACCCATGGGTGGCGTCGCGCCGAAGCTGTTCGACGAGGCCGTATTCCCAATCGAGATAGGCCTGCATCGCGCCCGTATCGACACCGGTGCCATGGCGAAGGCTATCGATGAAAAACCGGATTATGTCGTTTTCAACGGATCGGTTGGCTCGACGACCGGTGACCAGGCATTGACAGCAACTGTCGGCGAGAACGTGCGTTTTTTCGTTGGGGACGGTGGACCGAACCTGACATCTTCGTTCCACGTGATCGGCCAAATCTTCGATACGGTCTGGGCGGAAGGCAATATGAGCGTGCCGACCCACAATGTGCAAACCACCATGATTCCAGCCGGTGGCTCGGCTATCGCCGAATTCAAGCTCAGCGTGCCGGGGACATTCATATTGGTTGATCATTCGTTGAGCCGTGCCTTCAACCGTGGCGCTTTGGCGCAGCTGAAGATTGGCGGGGACGAAAACAAGACCATCTATTCCGGCAAGACGAGTGACGAAGTTTATATGCCCGAAGGCGCCGGCGCACGCGTCGCCGAACAGCCAGCGCAGGCGCCCGCCGCAAAGAACAAGACGGAGCGGATCAAGGTTGGCGAAAGCGTTTTCGTCAACAATTGTCAGGCGTGCCATCAGGCGAACGGCGCTGGTGTCGCGGACGCCTTTCCTCCCTTGGCGAAGTCGGATTATCTCAATGCTGACAAGGTCCGCGCCATCAAAGCCGTTACCGGTGGTCTGGAGGGCAAGTTGACCGTCAACAGTAAGACGTTCAATGGCGTCATGCCGGCATGGGATCTGCCGGATGAGGACATCGCCAACGTCATGACCTACATTTACAATAACTGGGGTAATTCCGGTCTCGAAGTGCGACCCGCCGACGTGCAGGCGAACCGTGTTAAGAAGAATTAAATTGAGTTCGAAGGCGTGGGCGATTGCTTCGGCCGTCGTCATTGCGGCCACGACGGCGGTCGTGGCCACAACGCTCCACACGCCTATGGCGCGATTGCCGGGCGGCGACTACCTGCCGTTCTTTCAAACAAGCGCGGGGAAGGGTAAGGCGCGGGTCGCAAGTGTCCCGATACGGATTGCAGCATTCCGCCTTGACATCCTTCCCGTCACCAATGGTCAATTTCTTGACTTCGTGCGCCAACATCCCGAATGGCGCAGGTCGCGCATCAAACCCTTATTCGCCGATCATCACTATCTCGCCAAATGGCGCTCAGATCTGAAGCTGCCGGAAGAAGCACGTGCAGCGTCCGAACCCGTGACAAATGTGTCGTGGTTCGCTGCCGAAGCCTATTGCGAAGCGCGGGGCCTGCGCCTGCCAACGACCGAACAGTGGGAATATGCGCTCGCCGATCAAGGGCGCAACCAGAAGGAGATTGCACAGCGATCGCTTGACTGGTTCAGCACGCCCAATCGCGAGCATCCAAGTGCCGTTGGACGTGGCGAACCGAATGGTTTCGGCATTTACGACCTGGTTGGCCTCGTGTGGGAGTGGACGCTTGACAATAACAGCTTCATGACCGGAACGGAGCAACGCAACACTTCCAGCAAGGACGATGCCGCATTTTGCGGCAGTGGCAGCGTTGGCGTCAGCGACGCGTCGGATTATCCCGCCTTCATGCGCTATGCGTTGCGTACGAGCCTGAAGGCGGCCTACACGGTGGAAAACGTCGGGTTTCGTTGCGAAGGGGATGAATGATGCGCGTTGCAATTACTTTCCTGACCGTCGCTATAAGCCTCTTTCTGACATCGCCTGCGAGCGTGAGCGCGCATGATCACGAACACAGGTCGCACATGCAGGCTTCAAAACCGCTGTCCGGCACATCGATCTATAATCTGACTTCTCGTTGGACGAACCAAGACCGCAAGTCCGTGATGCTCGATTCATTGCGCGGCGAGCCGGTTGTCGTCACCATGGCGTATACGAGCTGCAAGGACATCTGCCCTATGATTGTCGCAGACATGGTCGCTATCGAAGATCGGCTGAAAGAAAGCTCCCCGACGAAAATTCGCTTTGCTTTCTTTTCGATCGATTCCGCCGTGGATACGCCCGAGCGGCTCAAGGCTTATGCCGAAGACCGCGGTCTCGACCCCGCACATTGGACGCTCTATCACGGCGACGATAAGGCGGTGCGCGAACTCGCCGCGGCGCTCGGCGTGCGCTATCGCCGCGACGCCAGCGGGGGATTCGATCACTCGGCGATTATTTCACTTCTCGATGCTGATGGAAGCATCGTCTTTCAACAACCTGACGCGCAGGTCAAGGCAGAGGAAATGGTGAAGGAAATAGAGGCGCTCTCCAAGCCGATGGCGCGTTAAAAAGACCGCGCCGTGGCCTGTTTTGAGTGACGGACGCATTGGTCGAGCGAAACCAGTAACACCAATTGATATAGATCAAGACAAGCCGCAAGAAACGGTAGCCTTGTCGCGAGCGGCTTCAATCGTGTGACGGTACCAGATATTTCGGAAGCCGCGCTCGAAGCTGCCAAGGTGCGACTTGGTGGCGACAATCGCCACCGCTATCAGGTCGCCCTCGTTCTCATTCACCTGCCGCCTTGGTCATTCTTGCGGCTATCCATGCGGCGCCAGCGAATACAAGAACCGCGGCTTCCGTCTTGAGTTCGGTCAAGTCTCGGTTCTTTCCGCTCTGATATGCATTAACGAATTAACTATCATAAGGGAGGATCCCATGAGGGTATTGCATCGCTTTACCGTGACCGCTGCTATTGGCTTCCTTGCCCTGCTCAGCGTAGGTCACCGAGCATCCGCCCAAATCAAAATAGGCGCCGTCCTATCGGTGAGCGGGCCGGCGTCGTTTCTCGGTGATCCGGAAAAGAAAACCCTGGAGATCTATGTTGACGAGATCAATGCCAAAGGCGGCGTGAACGGCCAAAAGCTGCAGCTGGTCGTCTACGATGACGCCGGCAGCGCCGATAGCGCGCGTACCTTCGCCACCCGTCTGGTCGAAGAAGACAAAATCGTCGCCATGGTCGGTGGCAGCACCACCGGCGCGACGCTCGCCATGATCCAGGTATTCGAAGAGGCCAAAATTCCGTTCATTTCGCTGGCCGGCGCGATTCAGATTGTCGAGCCCGTCCATAAATGGATTTTTAAGACGCCGCACACCGACAAGATGGCCTGCGAGAAGATCTTTGCCGACCTCAACAGCCGCAATCTAACGACGATTGCGTTGATCTCGGGCACGGATGCATTCGGAAAGTCGATGCACGACCAGTGCGTTGCGGTTGCGCCCAAGGCGGGAATCAACATCGCTCTCGAGGAGAACTATGGACCGCGCGACAGCGACATGACGCCGCAGCTTACGAATATTCGCAATAAGGCGGGCGTGCAGGCTGTGGTCAATCCGGGTTTTGGTCAAGGTCCGGCGATCGTGACGCGCAATTATCATCAACTCGGTATCGCGCTGCCGCTGTACCAGAGCCACGGCGTGGCTTCCAAGCAGTTTATCGAGCTCGCTGGTCCTGCGGCCGAAGGAGTGCGGTTGCCGGCGGCGGCGCTTCTCATTGCGGACAAGCTCCCGAACAACGATCCGCAGAAGTCCGTCGTCGTGAATTATTCGCGCACGTACCAAACGAAGACGGGACAGGCGGTCTCGACCTTCGGCGGTCACGCCTATGATGGCCTCATGATTCTGGTTGAGGCGATGCAGCGTGCGAAGAGCGCCGACACATCCAAGGTCCGCGACGAGATCGAGCGGACCAAAGGCTATATTGGAACGGGCGGAATTGTGAACATGTCAGCGACCGATCATATGGGCCTCGACCTTTCGGCGTTCCATATGCTGGAAATAAAAAGCGGCGACTGGATGTTGGTCCCCGGCACGTGAGATGAAAATCGGGCAGGCTCGCCAGAGCTTGCCCGCTCCGCCTTGCTGTTATTGAACCCAAGCCATACGAGGCCTTTGACGCGATGGCCGAGTTGCTGCAATTCATTTCCTCGGGCCTGACCGTGGGCGCCATCTACGCCCTGGTCGCCCTTGGTTTCACGCTGATTTATAAGTCGTCAGATATCATCAATTTCGCCCAGGGCGAGTTCGTCATGCTCGGCGGGATGACGACCGTTTTCGTGGCGCTTGCCGGCGTTCCGTTGCCGTTGGCTGCGCTCATCGCCATCATCGTGACGACCGCCATAGGATTCGCGCTACACCGTCTTGCGATCGAGCCTGCGCGTGGAGCGAGCCCGGTGGCGTTGATCATGATCACGATTGGCGCCTCGATCTTTCTGCGCGGTGTGGCCCAGATCGTTTTCGACAGGCGTTTCCATAGTTTGCCTCCGCTATTCGGCGCTGATCCGATCCAGTTCGGCGGCGCAGCTATTTTGCCGCAAAGCCTGGTCGTGCTGGCAAGCGCGACAGCTATCGTGACTTTGCTTTGGCTGTTCATCGATCGCACCTTGCTCGGCAAGGCCGTGCTCGCGACTGCGGCCAATCGTCTGGCGGCGCGACTCATCGGCATCGATACGCGGCGCATTGTCGACTTCTCATTCGCGGTGTCGGCGGCAATCGGGGCGATCGCCGGCATTCTCATTACGCCGATCGCGCTGACCAGTTACGATGTGGGTACATTGCTGGCGCTGAAGGGGTTCGCGGCGGCGATGCTCGGCGGAATCGGCAGCGCGCTCGGGGCCGTGATCGGCGGCCTTCTGATTGGAATGATTGAGGCCTTTGCCGCAGGCTATTTTTCTTCGAACTACAAGGACGCAGTCGCTTTCCTGATCATCCTCGTCGTCCTGGTTTCCATTCCGCAGGGCTTGTTCGGCCGGGCTAAAGTTGAGCGGGTGTAAATTGCGCACACTGCTCGAAACTCGATTGATGCCGGCGATAGTGGTCGCGGTAATCGTCATTACCTTGCCGCTGTTCTTTCCGTCGGCGTACTACTATCGCATCGGCGCGCTCGTTTTCATTTTTGCGCTCGCGGTCGTGGGCCTCAATCTGCTCATGGGCTTTGCCGGTCAAGTCAGCCTGGGTCATGCCGGTTTTCTAGGGATCGGCGCGTATTCCGTCGCCATCGGCCCAATCCATTTTGGCGCGCCTTCGTGGCTGTGCCTGTTCGCCGGCGCAATCCTCTCGGGCGCGGTCGCTTTCCTGGTGGGTCGGCCGATTCTCAGGCTTAAAGGACACTATCTCGCCGTTGCGACGCTCGGACTCGGATTGCTCGTTGCCATTGTGCTGACCAACGAGGCGGGCTGGACCGGTGGCCCGGATGGCATGAGCGTTCCCAGGCTGGTGCTTTTCGACTGGAGCTTGCGCGGGGCGGATACCTGGTACTGGATTGCCGGCACGACTTTTGTCGGCGGATTTGTGCTGGCGCTTAATCTGATGGGCAGCCCAACCGGCCGAGCGCTGCAAGCCATCCATGACAGCGAGATCGCCGCGCTCGTCCTCGGCATCGACGTGGCGCGCAAGAAGCTTACGATTTTCATAATCTCTGCCATGTACGCGTCGGTGGCCGGATCTTATCTGGCGCTGTTCAATGGCTACATCACGCCGGACGCGGCGGGCTTCCTGCGTTCGATCGAATTGGTCGCCATGGTCGTGCTGGGTGGCATGGGATCGATCGTCGGTTCTCTGGTGGGCGCAGCGGTGCTGGTCGTGTTGCCGCAGGCGCTCACCATCTTCCACGAATACGAGCAGGCGCTGCTCGGACTCATCATAATGGTTTTCATGATCTTTTTGCGCCGGGGCATCGTGCCGTCGATTGCTGCGGCGTTTGCTGGACGGCGCAAATGATGATCCTGGATGCTGATCGGCTGTCCATTACCTTCGGTGGCGTGCGGGCCCTCGACGGAGTCAGCATCGCTATCGAATCCGGCCAGGTGTTTTCGATCATCGGGCCGAACGGTTCCGGCAAGACCACGCTGTTCAATCTGGTGTCGGGTATCTATACGCCGAATGACGGAAGCATCCGGTTTGCCGGTGAAATAGTGACGGGCCTTCCGCCCGACCAACTGGCGCGGCGAGGGCTATCGCGGACTTTTCAGAATCTGCAGATATTCTCCCGAATGTCGGTGCTGGAAAATGCGATGGTCGGCCGCCATCGCCATGAGCGCACCGGGGTTTTGGCCGATCTGCTGCATTTGCCGTCGGTGGCGCGCCAGAACGAGGCGACCCGCGAAGCTGCTCATAAAGCGCTTGCCCGCGTCGGCCTCGGCGATGCAGGCGAACGTCCGGCCGGTTCGCTCGCATATGGCGCCCTCAAGCGCCTCGAAATGGCGCGCGCTCTAGCTAGCGACCCCAAGCTGCTGCTGCTCGACGAGCCGGCCGCCGGCTGTAATCCTGTCGAAACCCAGGAAATCGATGGCGTGATCCGCTCCATCGTAAAGGATGGAATCACGATCGTGCTGGTCGAGCATGACATGCGTCTGGTGATGAATATCTCCGACCGTGTTCATGTTCTGGCAAACGGCCGAACCCTCACCGAAGGCACCCCCGAACAAGTGCGGTCCAACACGGCGGTGATCCAAGCCTATTTGGGTGTTCACGGCTCGAAGGAGGCGGTTCGTGCTTTCGATTGAGAATGTCAGAAGCGCGTATGGCCGCATCGAGGTCCTGCACGGGGTCACGCTGCATGTCGTCGCCGGAGAGATCGTCACGTTAATCGGCGCCAATGGGGCTGGTAAGACCACACTGATGCACGCCATTTCCGGCGTTCAGCCGATCACTGGCGGCACGATACGGTTTGAAGGCGAACCGATCGAGCAACTGCCCGCGCATGCACGGGTGGCGGCTGGCATCTCGCAAGTGCCGGAAGGCCGGCAGGTGTTCGATCCGTTATCCGTGAAGGACAATCTGAGGCTCGGTGCGTGGTCGCGCCGCAACGCCGATCTGGAAAGGGACCTTGCGCGGGTCTGTGCGCTGTTCCCGATGCTTGAAGCGATTTGGGAAATGCCGGCTGGCGCGCTGTCCGGCGGACAGCAGCAAATGCTCGCGATCGGACGCGCCTTGATGGCAAAGCCCCGGCTGCTGCTGCTGGATGAACCATCCATGGGTCTCGCCCCCAACCTGGTCGATCACGTACTTGCGGT
>Ga0097691_1002178_pt1 | contig 13485 bp, 9 predicted proteins | sample NGESurdeep072012_8_FD_72858 | JGI IMG/M metagenome (GOLD analysis project Ga0097691, IMG submission 72858) | Arctic peat soil microbial communities from Barrow, Alaska - NGEE Surface sample 210-1 deep-072012 | ecosystem: Environmental > Terrestrial > Soil > Wetlands > Peat ...
TAGAAAAAATTTTGCGGCTTCTGGGGAAAGTACTTGCACTGCCTCCTTGACTCTGGAGGGCTATTCACCCTATCATCTTTTAGATTTGCAGCCATTACTCTCCCCCAGAATCGTCCTGACGATAATTTTAGCGTGCCCGAATCTTCCGACAACCCGGTTACCAGTGTCTCTGCAGCGGCTAACCGAATGGCCGCCGTGTGTCCCGTGAACAATGCCAACGATACCGGCGCAGTCCACAAAAGCGACTGCCCCGAGTCAGGCTGCGATCAGGAATTGCTGCGCGAGTTTCGCCAGCTCGAGGAGCAATATTCGCGCTGCGCGCAGGCCCTGGCTACTGCCGCCCACGACCTGCGCACTCCACTTTCCGTGGTCTCCGGATACATCGAACTGCTGCTCAGCGGCAAGCTGGGAGCGCTCAACGAAAAACAAACCGGGTGCCTGGAAGATATGTACGCCAGCAGCCAGCGCTTGGGCCGCCTGATCACCGACTTCCTCACCTTTAGCGCCGTTCAGACCGGGAATCTCAATTTGCGTCTGGACGAAGCGGGCGACATGCATGCCTGTCTCACTGAAGTCTGCAGCTTCTGGATGCCCCGCTTCCAGGCCGCGGGTGTAGCTTTCTATTACCTGGCCAACGAGCGCCTGCAGAAGTTCCCATTCGATTATGATCGGATTCAGCGTGTCGTTTCCAACCTGCTTGAAAACGCGCTCAAATTTACCCCATCGGGCGGGACCGTTTGGCTGAATGCCGAACCCCAGATCTGGGAGCGCCGTCAAGTCGAATCTCGCAATGTCGCTCGGGAGCGCCGGAAGCGTTCACACCTGCTGGCGCCGAACGCGGTGCGCGTGAGCGTGGCCGACACGGGCCAAGGTATCCCGGCTGAATATCACCAGGAAGTTTTCGGTGATTTCTTCCAGGTGCCGAACAGCGAGTCGTCCGGGCCGGGCATGGGACTGGGCCTGGGAATTGCGCGCCGACTGGTGCAGGCCCACGGCGGTAAAATCTGGGTGGAAAGCGAGCCGGGTTGCGGCAGCAAGTTTTCTTTTCTCTTACCTCTCAAACAGACCGGTTCGACGGCGGGCTAGCAAGACGGCGGGCTAGCAAGTAAGGACTTCGACAGGCAATGGCAAACGTACCGAATCTTTTCGTCGTGGACGACGAGCCCAGCATGCTGCGCTATCTGCGCACCTTGCTGGAAGCGGAAGGCTACAAGGTTGACACCGCCTCCAGCGGTGAGGAAGCGGTGCGCCGCCTGGCGGAAGTCGCCACTCCGCCCGCCGTGGTCCTGCTCGACGTACTGATGCCTCCCGGCATCGACGGCCTGCAAACCCTGGAACAGTTGCGCCAACGCCACCCCCAGTTGAAAGTCATCATGCTGTCGTGCGTCAGCGACACGCGCAAGGTCGTGCAGGCGATCCGCCTGGGCGCCGTCGATTACCTGGCCAAGCCGTTTCAAAAAGCCGACCTCGACGCGGTCATCGAGCAGTGCGTCGGCGATCGGGCGGCGGCCAACGTTCCGGTGGCGGGCGAAATTGAAGACCTCGGCGACGACGTCTTTTTCGTTTCCGGTTCGCCGGCCATGCGCAAGATCCGTTCGCAGGCCAAGCTGGTGGCGAACGTGGACATCCCGATCCTGCTCCTCGGCGAGAGCGGCTCGGGCAAGGAAGTGGTGGCCAAGCTGATTCATAAGTATTCGCCGCGCGCGCACCGCACCTTCCTCAAGGTCAATTGCGCGGCCGTTCCCGGCGACTTGCTGGAAAGCGAATTGTTCGGTTACGAGCCGGGTGCGTTTACCGGCGCCTCGACCTCCAAGCCCGGAAAGTTCGAGCTCTGCAACAAGGGCACGCTGCTGCTCGACGAAATCGGCGAGATGCCGCCCGCCCTGCAGGCCAAGCTGCTGCACGTCCTGCAGGACCAGCAGTTCTCGCGGCTGGGCAGCCGCCACATGGTGAAGGTGGACGTGCGCGTGCTTGCCGCCACCAATATCAATGTCCCGGAGGCGATCGCCAACAAGAAACTGCGCGAGGACCTTTATTACCGGCTGAACGGGTTCACGATCAACGTGCCGCCGCTGCGCGAACGGCGCGAGGAGATTCCCATCCTCCTGAAGCACTTCATGAGCCAGGTGGCGGAGCGCTATGCCCGCCCGCCGCTGCCCCTGTCGCCGTCGCTGGTGCGCGCCTGCGAAAGCTATCCGTGGCCCGGCAACCTGCGCGAGCTCAGCAATTTTGTGAAGCGATTCATGGTCCTCGGCGACGAGGCAATGGCGATTGCCGAACTGGCGCCTCCGCGCGATGAACGTGCCATCGCGATGGCCGCCACGGCGGGCGGTGTTTCGCAGGGCGGCTTGAAGGGCCTGGTGAGGGGCGTGAAAGATGAAGCGGAAATGGAAGCCATCAGTCGCGCCCTCGATGAAACCAACTGGAACCGCAAGAAGACCGCGGTGCTGCTGAAGATCAGTTACAAGGCGCTGCTCTACAAGATCCGACAGTACGACATCCAGCGCACCAGCCAGACAAGCTAGTCCACCTACAACTCAACAAACGCCTAACTCCATGGTTAGGCGTTTCCTTTTTTGCGCCCCGTCACAATTGTTCCACGTGGAACATTCTCAGAATTCGATCGACACGCCCGCCGCCGGAATGAATCCTGCCGCGCGCTGCAGCAGCAGCGGGAAGCGCTGGGTTACGGGATCATAGTTGCCAAGCCCGGTCACGCGCAGGTTGCGATGGTTGGTGAGGTTGATGACTTCGCCGTACAGCGTGACCTTGAGCCCGTGAATGTTCAGCAACTTGTCCGCGCGCAAGTCGAGACGTTCGTAGGGGCCGAGCCGAACTTGACGCACGATCTGCGGTAGCGCGGTGGGATCGGTGGAAGGCGCAAACTCCGTGTCCACCGGATACCCCGAACCGTACAGCCACTTGCCGCTGAGGTTAATGGTAGGGCGGAGGCGATAGACGCCGAATACATTCAGCGTGTGTCGCTGATCCGAGCCGGCGTCCATCCGTAAGGATTGAATTTCCGAGCGCGTGTGACCGTAGGTGTACGAGATCCAGCCGGAGAGCCGGTTCGAGCTGCGACGTTGTAATGTGATCTCGACCCCTCGCGAATGCAGCCTCGGCGTGATGGACAACTCGGGGCGATGAACAAAAGGCGTGCAGCGGCCGGATTCGACGGAGCGAAAGCCGACCCAGTGTTCATCTTCACGGTCATAGAACTCAATGCGAACGCGCCCGGCTTCGGCGATGCGCTGTTCAATTCCCGCGGTGTAGTGAGTCGCGCGTGTGGCGAAATCGGCGCCGACACCGGCACTCCCGTAAGAGAAGTAGGAGGGGCACGGCGCGCCCATGTAACCAATCTCGCCGAATTGGAGATAGCGTCCGAAGCCAAATTGGAGGCTGGTGGAGCGCAGGACCCGCAACGAGGCCGAGGCCTGCGGCGAGACCGGCTGGACTCCGACCATATTCATGCGGTCCCAGCGGACACCTGCCATTAACTCCAGCCGCTTGCCAAGCAGCGAACTGCTCTGTTGCAAGTAACCGCCTTGGCGGAGGCCAGTGCCGTTGCCCGCAGGGTCACGTTGCGGACCAGGATAGTAGAAGGTCTGGTCGCCGGAATCACGAAGACGGCGCAGACCGTACCCCGCCTCGAGCACGTGCGCCCGCGCCCAACTCCAGGTCGCAAAGGAGCTTCCCGCCCATTCGCCGTAATAATCGTTGCGCAGGTCGCCGGAGTCCCGGTTGTGAGTCGCATACTGGTGGCGGATGAACGCACCGTTGGCAGCGACGAAGAGAGCGGGTGTGGCACTCCATCGCCAACCCAGGCGCGCGAGAGTGAAAGTATTGTCGCCTTTCTTCACTTGGTTCGGCGAAACCGTCGAGTCGAGACTGAGCGCGGCGTGACCGTCGAGGATGTAAGCGTCCACAACGTGCCGGGGAGCAACCTGGAAGACGAGCTTCGATGAAACATCGTAAAACGATACACTGACCGTGGGCTCCACGGTGCTGTACCGCAGCAGGTAGCCCATGTAGCTCTTGCGGGCCGCGAGCAGCCATGAACCGAGTCCGGCGGGAAGGCGTCCTTCGGCGGCGAAGTGTGATTCGGCGATGCCCACGGACAGGCGAAACACCGGGGCGGTTGCCGCGCCGTCGCGGGTCCGGGCGTCGAGAGCAGCGCCGGTGGCATCGGAGTAGCGCTCAGAAAACGAAGTCGGTATCAGCGTGAGAGAATCGAGCGTGTCGGGGCTGAGCAGGCTGACCGACGCGCCGTCTTGCATATAAGGAATGCCGTGAAATGGCTGGCGCAGTTGCATGCCATCCAGGTAAACGCCGACGGTGGAGTAATCGGCGCCGCGCACGGTGAATTGGGCAAAGAAGTCATTATTGTTGGACGACGTCACACCAGGCATCGCTTGGACCGAGCGCAGGGGGTCGGCGGCCAAAACGGTGGCAGCGTCACGCAGTTCAGCGCCGGTGAGGGTGAAGGCGCTTGCCTGTGCGGGCTCCGGGCCAGTGAAACGGTCGGCGTGCACATCCAATGTCTCGTTCCGGCGAGCGCCTTCCGGAACGAGAGCGATGGAATACTCCTGCACGTCGGATTGGTCGGCGATGTGCACGGCGTTGCGCTGGAGCCAAAAACCGATGGCCTCGACGCGGAGCGTGTAGTCGCCAACCATAAGACCAGCAAATGAGAACGAGCCGTCTGCCGCGGTGGTGGTGGAGCGCGTGTCCGAGATCAGGACACGAACGTTTGCCAGCGGCTCTCCGCCCTGGGAATTGACAACCGTTCCGCGGACATCGGCGGCATGGGCGATGGCGGTGAGAAAGAGAACCGCGGAGAGGACGCGCAGATACATCGGCCGCTCCCGTCAGAGTGGATGCAGGACGCAGGAGTCTAACAACAACGTTGTAGCGGGGCAGTGTTGCCGGTCACGTATTCCGGTGACGTGCCGTTCTCCACAGCGTTTGCGCGAGCTTCCTTCCCGGAATAACATTGCTTGCTATGCCGGTGGAAACTGAAATCAAGCCGAGCACATATACGCCCGTGAAGGCGCCGCGCGGCACCAGCATCTCCTGCAAGGGCTGGCAGCAGGAAGCCGCCATGCGCATGCTCATGAACAACCTCGACGAGGAGGTCGGCGAGCGCCCGAAGGACCTGGTCGTTTATGGAGGAACCGGCCGCGCGGCGCGGAGCTGGGAGTGTTTTCACGCCATCGTGAAATCGCTGAAGTCGCTCGACAACGACGAGACGCTGCTGGTGCAGTCGGGCAAGCCGGTCGGGATCTTTCGCACGCACGAGTACGCGCCGCGCGTGCTGATCGCGAATTCCAACCTCGTCGGGCACTGGTCGAACTGGCAGAAGTTCAATGAGCTGGAGCGCGCCGGCCTGATGATGTACGGCCAGATGACGGCGGGCTCGTGGATTTATATCGGCTCGCAGGGAATCATCCAGGGAACATTCGAGACCTTCTCGGCGGCGGGCGAAAAACATTTTGGCGGCGAGCTGGAAGGGAAGTTGATCGTCTCCGGCGGCATGGGCGGAATGGGTGGCGCGCAGCCGCTGGCGGCGACGATGACGGGGGCGGCGTTCCTGGGGATTGACGTCGATCCGGAGCGCATCAAGAAAAGATTGAAGACCGGCTACTGCGACTTCATGGTCACGTCGCTCGACGAGGCGTTGCGCATCCTGAAGAACGCGGTGCGCAAGAAGGAGAATGTCTCGGTCGGGCTCGTCGGCAATTGCGCGGACGTGATTCCGGAGCTCGCGGCGCGCGGCGTGGTACCCGACATTCTCACCGACCAGACCAGCGCGCACGATCCGCTGAATGGATACATCCCGCGGGGGCTCACGGTGGAACAGGCGGCGGAACTGCGCGAGCGCGATCCGAAAGCTTACGAGGAACGGTCGCTGGATTCGATCGCGCGGCACGTCGAAGGAATGCTGGCGCTGCAAAAGATGGGTAGCGTCACCTTCGACTACGGCAACAATATCCGGACGTTCGCCTTCCAGCGCGGAGTAAAGAACGCGTACGACTTCCCGGGATTCGTTCCGGAATACATTCGTCCGCTGTTCTGCGAAGGGCGCGGACCGTTCCGCTGGGTGGCGCTGAGCGGCGAGCCTTCGGATATTCACGTCACCGACGAGCTGGTGCTGGAGCTGTTCCCGAAGAATCGTATCTTGTCACGATGGATTAACCTGGCACGCAAGCGGATCAAGTTCCAGGGACTGCCGGCACGAATCTGCTGGCTCGGGTATGGCGAGCGTGCGCAGTTCGGGCTGGCCATGAACGACCTGGTCAAGAAAGGCAAGATCAAGGCGCCAATCGTGATTGGGCGCGATCACCTGGATACGGGGAGCGTGGCGTCACCGTTCCGCGAAACCGAAGCGATGAAAGACGGCAGCGACGCCGTCGCCGACTGGCCGCTGCTGAACGCGATGCTGAACACGGCGAGCGGCGCGTCGTGGGTGTCGATTCACAACGGCGGGGGCGTGGGCATCGGATACTCGCAGCACGCCGGGCAGGTGACCGTCGCCGATGGAACCGACGCGATGGCGAAGCGGATCGAGCGCGTGCTGACCAACGATCCCGGAATCGGTGTGGCCCGGCACGTGGACGCGGGGTACGAGGAGGCGAAGGCGTTCGCGGAAGAACGTGGCGTCAAGATCCCGATGCCAAGCCGCGCAGCGAAGCCGTGAGGCCGACGCATGGTCAGGTAAGGCAAATCGCGGCCGCACTCGAGGAATTTCTGCAGAACAAAGTGTGCGGGACATTCCCGCGTGGCGAAGCAAATCGATTCATCCAGCGCTTCGGGGCCGAGGGTGGTTTGTTCATCGCCGAGATGGAGATGTTCCACAGCACGATCGCGGGTTATTGCAGTTCGGGGAGTAAATGGCTTCAGGCAGACGAGCAGAGGATGGCAGATTGTCGAATCGCGGTCGAGAAACCATTCTTTGAACAACATTCGAAGTATCGTCAGTTTGAATCTCAGCTAGCAGCATTCCCCGATCTGGCGGAAGTGATGGGCCTGTACGAGGCAGCCCGGAAACGTCTTAAATCCTTGATGGCGACCATTGAGCAACTGAGGAAGCAATGACAAGCGCAGGCACGCAAGCGAAGACGGTGGCGGAACTTTCGTTCGACGAGCTGCTACGGCACAACGAAGAAGAGACCAAGCGCTGGCACGAGTTCTTTCGCCAGCATCCCGACGCGCTCGACATGACGGTGGACATGGCGCAATCGGAGGACGTGCGCGGCATGCTGGTGCACATCATGGCGGTCGAGCTGCTCTACGCCGAGCGGATCCAGGGCATCGTGCGTGAAAAACTTTCGCTTACGGATTTTCCATCAGGAAACGTAGAAGAACTTTTCAGTACGGGAGCGAAGGCGCGCGAGATGTTCCGCGATCTGCTGACGCGCTACACCGATGCAGAGTGGAACGAGGTAATTACGTTCGGCACGAAGACCTCAGGTGGGCTGACCGGTTCGCGGCGAAAGATGTTCGCGCACGCGCTGTTTCACTCCATGCGTCACTGGGCACAGTTGGCGACGACGCTGCGACAGAACGGGCTCAAGCAAGATTGGCAGCACGATTTCATCTTCACGAAAGTGATGGAATAGCATTGGGTCCCAAGTAATAAGTACTAAGTAATAAGTACTGAGAAAAGAATGAAGACGAAGCGACCAAAGGCCTCTGCTCCTCCCATCCTCCTCACCAACATCGGGCAACTGGTCACGTTGCGGGGCGGGGCGGGGCCGCGGCGCGGGCGCGATCTTGGTGAGCTGAACATTGTCGAGGACGCGGCGGTGCTGTGCGCGGCGGGGAAGATCGTCTCGGCCGGGACGCGGCGCGAGGCCATGCGCGACCGCTGGCTGCAATCGCGCAAGCGGGAAGTGCGCGAGATCGACTGCGGCGGAGGCGTGGTGCTGCCGGGGTTCGTCGATTCGCATACGCACCCGGTATTCGCGGCGCCGAGGTTGATTGACTTCGAAAAGCGGATCGCGGGCGCGACGTATGAGGAGATCGCGTCGGCCGGCGGCGGGATTGGTGCGAGCATCGCCGCGGTGCGAAAGGCGCCGCGCGCGGCGCTGGCGGAGATTGTGTTGTCGGCACTGCGCGAGATGGCGGCGCAGGGGACGACAACCGTAGAAGCGAAGTCAGGATACGCGCTGAACGTCGAGGGCGAGTTGAAGTCGCTGGAAGCATTGAAAGTGGTGAGCGCGTCGTGGCCGGGGACGCTGGTCCCGACGCTGCTTGGCGCGCACATCGTTCCCGCGGAATTCAGAGATAAGCGCGGCGAGTACCTGCGCGCGATCTGCGACGAAATGGTCCCGACGGCGGCGCGGCGGAAGCTGGCACAATTCGTCGACGTGTTCGTCGAGCGGGGCGCCTTCACCATCGACGAAGCGCGGCAGGTTTTTGCGGCGGCGCGAAAGTGGGACCTCGGCGTGCGCGCCCATGTCTGCCAGTTGACCCCGGCGCAGGTCGGCCCGCTGATGGAGTTCGACCCGGCATCGTTCGACCACATGGATTACGTCGGCGACGACGAACTGCCGCTGCTGGCAAAGTCGAACACGGTGGCGACGCTGCTGCCGGGTGCGCTCTACTTCCTGGGCGTGACGCGTTATCCGGCGGCGCGCAAGATGATTGACGCCGGCGTGGCGGTGGCGCTGGCGACGGACTACAACCCCGGCACGTCGCCGACGACGAACATGCAGATGGTGCTGTCGCTGGCGTGCACGCAGATGAAGATGTCACCCGGCGAGGCGATTGCCGCGGCCACGATCAACGGTGCGCACGCGCTGCGAATGGCCGAACGGAAGGGAAGTATCGAGGCGGGGAAGGACGCTGATTTCGCGATGTTCGCGGTGCGCGATTACCGGGAGATCTGCTACTGGTTTGGATCGAATTTGTGCGGGATGGCGGTGGCGGGCGGTGAAGTGGCCACGCCGTAGCGATAAAACTTTCACCACAAAGGACACGAAGGGTCACGAAGGAAAACATAAGGTCCCTCGACTCGGGCTGGAGCCCTCGCTCGGGATGACAGTTCATATAATTAATTGGAACCTTCTGCTAACTTTTTGCGTTTTGGACCGTAGATAAGGTTGAAGATGTGTGTCCGCCTGCCTCGTGGGGCTTGCGTGGACACATGTTGCCCAATAATTAAGGAGAGCGAATGAAGCGATTTCTGCTGTTTACCGCCGCCGTGCTGTGCCTGAGTTTGGGGGCGAGCGCGCAGCGCCTGCCGGAAACGGCGGTCCCCTCGCATTACAAGATCACGCTGACACCGGATTTACAGAAGGCGACGTTCGATGGCGATGAGACCATCGACGTGCGCGTCAGCAAGCCGACCAACCAGATCGTGCTCAACTCGGCCGAGATCACGTTCGGCGACGTTTCGATCACATCCGGCGGCAAGGCGCAAGCGGCGAAGGTCACCACCGACGACAAGAAGGAGATGGCGACGCTCGCAGTGGAGAACCAGCTTCCCGCCGGCCCGGCGCAGATCCACATCAAGTTCACCGGCATCCTCAACGACAAGCTCAAGGGCTTCTACCTGAGCAAGACGAAGGTGCGGAACTACGCGGTCACGCAATTCGAGGCGACCGATGCGCGGCGTGCATTCCCGTCGTTCGACGAGCCGGCGATGAAGGCAACCTTCGACATCAGCCTGGTAGTAGACAAGGGCGACACGGCGATTTCGAACGGGAAGATCGTGAACGACCAGCCCGGCCCGGGCGACGGCAAGCACACGCTGACCTTCGAGACGACGCCGAAGATGTCCACCTACCTGGTGGCGATGCTGGTGGGCGACTTCAAGTGCGTGGAAGGGATGCAGGACAACATTCCGATCCGCGTCTGCGCGGTGCCGGGCAAGGCGCAGCTCGGCCAATGGGCGTTGGAGTCGGCTAAAGCGATCCTCGCCTATTACGACAAGTACTACGAGATCAAGTATCCGTTTAAGAAGCTCGACCTGATCGCGCTGCCGGACTTTGCGGCGGGCGCAATGGAAAACACGGCGGCGATCACCTACCGCGATGCCGCGCTGCTGGTCGATCCGGTGACGGCATCGGTCGGACAGAAGAAAGGCGTTGCCTCCGTCGACGCGCACGAGATGGCGCACCAGTGGTTCGGCGACCTGGTCACCATGGCCTGGTGGGACGACGTGTGGCTCAACGAAGGCTTTGCCACGTGGATGACCGCGAAGCCGCTCAAGGCCTGGAAGCCGGAGTGGAACGTGGATATGGACGATGTGCAAGGGACATCCGGCTCCCTGAACGGAGACGCCTCGAGGAACACCCGGCCCATCCACGCGCGCGCCGGTGAAGCCGATACTTCTGACCAGATCGCACAATTGTTCGACGGCATCGCCTATGGCAAGACCGCCGCGGTACTGCGCATGATCGAGCACTACCTGGGTGAGGAAAGCTTCCGCGCGGGAGTGAACGCGTACCTGAAGAAACATTCGTATGGCAACGCGAAGGCCGACGACTTCTGGAACGCCATGACGCAGGCGTCGAAGAAGCCGGTGGACAAGATCATGCCGACCTTCGTCAACCAGGCGGGCGCGCCCATGTTGACCGTGACGTCGCAATGCACCGGCAACAAGGCGACGCTGAACATCTCGCAGACGCGGTTCTATGAGGACCCGGTCCTGCTGAAGCAGGGAACCGGCGAGCAGTGGCAGGTACCGATCTGCATTAAGACGCGCGGGGGCGCGCCGCAGTGTGAAGTCCTGACGCAAAAGCAGCAGGCAGTCACGCTCAATGGCTGCCCGCAGTGGACGTATCTCAACGCGGGTGGCTACGGATATTTCCGCACGAATTACAGCCCGGAGATGATTGCCGAGCTGTCGGCCGCGGCGGAAAAAGGGCTGAAGCCGGAGGAGCGGATCATGCTGCTCGGCGACGAGTGGGCGATGGTGCGCGCCGGTCAGCATCCGATCGGCGAGTATCTCGACGTAGTTGCCGGACTGAAAGACGACCGCACCCGCCAGGTGGTGCAGACTTACATGGGACCGCTAGGTTACGTCAGCGAGCGCATCGCGTCAGGCGCCGAGCGCGACCAATATCGCGCGTGGCTGCGCAATTTCCTGCGTCCGCTGGTGAACGAACTCGGATGGAAACCGAAACCCGGAGAGAGCGACGAGGTGCGCGAGTTGCGGCCCTCGGTGCTGGGAATGATGGGCGCCGTGGCGCGCGACCCGCAGGTTCTGCAGGAAGCGAAAGCGCTGGCGCAGCAGTACATGCAGGACCCGGCGTCGGTGGACCCGAACATCGCCGGCGTGGTATTGGGACTGGCGGCGGTGCAGGGCGACGAGCAACTCTATAACGCGTACCTCGCCAAGCTGCAGGCGGCCAAGGCGCCCGAGGAGTACTTCCGTTATGCGGGCGCGCTGACCGCTTTCCGCGATCCCAAGCTGGCGGAACGCACGATGAACCGGGCACTGTCTCCCGAGGTGCGGTCACAGGACATGGGCGGAATGTTGTTCGGCCTGCTCGGCAACGAAGACACCCGCGAGCTGGCGTGGAACTTCTTCAAGACGCACTTCGCTGAAATCGACAAGAAGTCCGGCGGAGGGTTGGGTGGCGGATTCGGCGGGCTGGCCGGCGTCTTTTGCAGTGAAAGCGCGAAGCAGGACCTGACGGAGTGGTTCAAGCAACATCCGGACCCGACGCCGCGTGGCTTCCGCCGTGGCATGGAGCGTCTGAACGACTGCCTGCGCATCCAACAGGACCAGGGCGCGAAGCTGTCCACGTGGTTGAAGGAACACGCGGGAGCTAACTCGGGGCAGTAGTCACCGGTGTAACCACGCCAGATGTTTTTGCGGAGTGACTTCGGGGCCGCTTTCGGGCGGCCTCGATTTTTTGCCGCTGCCGCGCACGGGAGAGCACGAGGCGCAGGCGAGTTTGTTACAATAAATCCGTCCGACAGCGCGGCAATTCCTTCCTGATTTCGGGTCCGTGCGCAGCAAGCGCGCGGCCACCAGAGTGGCCAGGTAGCTCAGCTGGTAGAGCGCAGCCCTGAAAAGGCTGGCGTCGGCGGTTCGATTCCGTCCCTGGCCACCAGAAATTTCATCCGCAGTTTTAGCTGGTCTTTCGGGGTATCCCGGTAGATCCACGCACGATTAGCTCAGCTTCGACGTTGATCTGGTCGGCGTGGCTCACGGTGCTGCCCGACTGGATGCGATTGAGGACGGTTTGCGCCGCTATGACGCCCATCTTGCGAAGCGGTTGGCGCACCGTCGTCAGGCCGGGATTCTGGAAAGCCGCGGCCTGAATATCATCGAATCCAACCACCGACACATCTTGCGGCACGCGCAGACCAGCTTCGCGCAAGGCACGGATGGCACCCAAAGCTGAAATGTCGTTAAAGCAAAACAAAGCCGTGAACGGCTGAGCGCCGGCGAGCAGCTTCTGGGTGGCAAAGTACCCGGGTTCGGGCGAGGGAGAATCGCCTTCCAGTTGCGCCGTTAGTTTGGGCGAGACCTTGACCCCGAGCTTGGTGGCCGCGGCGCAGATCGCACTCCAGCGGGCGGCGGTGTCGGAACTGAACTGCTGGCCCTTGATGAACGCAATGCGGCGGTGGCCGAGTCCGTGGAGATGTTCGATGGCCATGGCGACGGCGCGACGGTGATTGAGGACGATATTCGTAATTCCTTTCACATGCTGGTGGCCGGATATGGCGACGGTGGGAAGGGGCAAGCCGCGCTCCAGCGGAGTATCTACTGCGATCAACCCTTCCACGGCGCGCGACATCAACAGGCGCGGGTACTCGTCGATCAAGTCGCTGCGATGGCGGTGGCTGACCACGAAGTAAAAGTATCCCTCCTGTAACAGATGGTCCTCGATCCCGCTCAGTACCGTTGCCGCGTATCCCTCGCTGACCTCCGGGACGAGCACTCCAATCGTGAAACTGCGCTGCTTGCGCAAGGAGCGGGCGAAGATATTCGGCTTGTAGTTCAGCGCTTGCGCGGCGGCCAGCACTCGTTCCTGCGTGCCGCGCGGTATGGAGACCGCGGAGGGAGAGCGGTTGATCACCAGGGAGACGGTCGCCGGCGAGAGTCCGAGGTGATTTGCCAAGTCGCGCAAGGTGACCGGTTGGGAGGCGTCGACCTTCTTCCGGCCGGCCCTTTTGTCCTTTGGGGTGCGGAACACGCACGGCAGTCTGGCACAGGACAAGGCCCGGTCACAACAATAATTCATTGCCCGCTTGACACGGATAGCCGGCTGGTGTATTTCTTCTTTCCGCGCTAATAAATCGATTTACTAGGCACTTTCGACCGTTTTTGTACGGGGTGAGCAATATAGATCAGTTATGCGTTCTCGAAGGTGGCATTGTCTTCCGCGCAAGAGTTGTATTGCTGCCGGCCGCGCTCATTCGTCGTATTTTTAATCAAGTCCGGGGCCCATCGGTCACTCGACCCAGAACGCTCTTCAACTTTACGAGAGAGAGAATTCTGCCATGACGCGTCGCATTTGCCTT
>Ga0097691_1002179_pt1 | contig 13478 bp, 9 predicted proteins | sample NGESurdeep072012_8_FD_72858 | JGI IMG/M metagenome (GOLD analysis project Ga0097691, IMG submission 72858) | Arctic peat soil microbial communities from Barrow, Alaska - NGEE Surface sample 210-1 deep-072012 | ecosystem: Environmental > Terrestrial > Soil > Wetlands > Peat ...
TATCCGGCAATATTAAAGCGCTCTACGCGGACTTCAATACCAAGGTAACAAAAGGCCAACTCGTCGCCCAGATTGATCCCCAAGTCTTCCAGACGCAGGTCGATCAGGCCCAGGCGGCGCTGGGCTCGGTTCACTCTGCGGTCCTTACGTCCGGGGCGCAAGTGGTAAAGGCGAAGGCAGATCTTGCCGGGACGATCGCGAATGAAAAAGGTGTGGAGTCCGGCTTGGCCAAGGACCGCGCCAACGCGCTCAATGCAAAGACCCAGTGGCAACGGCTCGATACTCTTTTCAGCCAGGGAATTGCTTCCCAGCAGGATCACGACTCGGCCAAGGCTGCCCTGGATGCCGCCGAAGCCCAGGTAGCGGCCGACCAGTCCCAGGTTGATGCGTCCAAGCAGACCATCCAGGCGGCGGTAGCTCAGGTCGCCGTGACGCAAGCCCAGTTGGGTTCAACGCAAGCCCAGGAACGCCAGGCACAAGCCACACTCGAACAGGCCAAGATCAGTCTCGGACACACCCAGATCACCGCTCCCGTCGATGGTACGGTGATCGCCCGCCGCATGGATGTCGGCCAGACGGTGGCCGCATCGTTTGCGGCCCCTACCATTTTCGAGATCGCGCAAGACCTGACGAAAATGCAACTCGATACCAGCGTTGACGAGTCCGATATCGGGAACATCAGCGCCGGCCAGAAAGCCACGTTCACGGTGGATGCCTATCCAGGGACCACATTCCACGGCCTGGTGATGAACATCCGCAAGGCGCCCATCAGTGCACAAAACGTGGTCACCTACGATGTCGTGATCGCGGTTTCGAATCCCGATCTCAAACTGTTCCCCGGGATGACGGCCAATGCCCGCATCCTGACGACAAAGCTGGATGACGCGCTCAAAGTGCCGAATGCGGTCCTGCGGGTCCATCCCACAGCGGCGGTGTTGACGCAGGTCGGTCTCCCCTCCACACCCGCCGGTAAGCAGCAGGTTTATGTGCTATCGGGAGGTAAGCTTAAAGCTGTCCCGGTCACGTTTGGGATCTCGGATGGCAAGTCCAGCGCGGTAACCGCAGGGGACTTGAAAGCGGGAGACCTGGTAGTGACGAGATTTACCACCGGTGCAGCCTCAGCGACGACGACCACCAACTCGGTGCCCGGCGCCAGCGGCGGCCGCCGCGGACCCGGATTCTGAGGAGCGTGTCGAGTGCCACCACTCATCGACGTCCGGGACCTAACCAAGACCTATCTGCTGGGGGAAGTGGTTGTGAATGCCCTGCAGGGGATCACCGTCGCCATTGAGCGCGGCACCTTCGTGGCGGTGATGGGCCAGTCCGGTTCGGGCAAATCGACTTTCATGAACCTTTTGGGCTGCCTTGACCGGCCGACTTCAGGCCGTTACCTGCTCGATGGTATTCCGGTCGAGAGCATGGATCGCGACCAGCTCGCCGAGATACGCAACCAGAAAATCGGCTTTATTTTTCAGAATTTCAACCTGCTTCCCCGTATGAACGCGTTGGAGAACGTCGAACTACCATTACTTTATTCGAGTGGTGATGCAACGGATGGAGATGAGCGGGGCCAACGCGCCCTCGCCGCCGTCGGTCTGGCCGACCGGGAAGGCAATTTTCCCACCCAGCTCTCGGGCGGGCAGCAGCAGCGAGTGGCCATTGCGCGGGCCCTGATCAACCGGCCGGAAATTCTTCTGGCCGACGAGCCTACCGGTGCGCTGGACTCCCACAACAGCGCTGAAGTCATGAGCATCTTCCGGGAGCTGAACCGCACTCAGCACATCACCATCGTTCTGGTTACGCATTCGGATGAAATCGCGGCGTACGCCGACCGAATCATCGGCTTTCGCGATGGGCAAATCGTCGGCGATGCGCCCGTCGTCCACCCCCAGAAGGCGAGCGAGGAGCGGGTTGCCCTGCGCGTTCCCGTCGGGGTGGCGCAATGAAACGATTAATGTCATCCATGAAGATCGCTTTCCGGGCCCTGCATATGAACAAGCTCCGCTCCGCGCTCACCATGCTGGGCATCGTGATCGGGGTCGCTTCCGTGATCGCAACTGTGGCCATCGGCTCAGGCGCCACCCAGCGTATTCAGCAGCAGATCGCGAGCATTGGCAGCAACATCATCATCGTTGTGCCGGGGAGCACCAGCAGCTCCGGAGTGCGCTTGGGCAGCGGCAATGCGGTTACGTTATCGGAAACGGATGCCAAGGAACTCGTGGCGCAGTGCCCGGACGTCGCCCTTGCGGCACCCCTGGTGCGAGGTAACGCTCAAGTGGTTAACGGGAACAATAACTGGGCGACGAGCGTCTATGGCGTTACTCCCGATTATCTGACGATCCGCGATCTCTCCGTGGCTGACGGGGCTGAGTTTACGCAGCAGGATATCGATTCGGCGAACAAGGTGGCTGTGCTGGGCAGGACGCCGGCAAATAATCTATTCGGCGACGCAGATCCCATCGGCCAGACGGTCCGGATCAAGAACGTACCATTCACCGTCGTCGGCGTGCTTACCGCCAAAGGCCAGTCGGCCCAGGGACAGGACCAGGACGATGTGATTCTGCTTCCGATTTCCAGCGCCAAACGGAAAGTGATCGGCAGCAAGCAGGCCAATGCGGACGCCGTGGACACCATCATGATGCAGGCAAAATCCGGCGCCCAGATTCCGGCTGCGCAGGAAGAGGCCCAGGCGCTGCTCCGGCAACGCCATCATCTGCAGCCGTCCGAAGCCGACGACTTCTCGGTCCGTAATTTAGAGGAGCTTTTCGCCGCGCAAGAGGCGTCTGCGAACATCATGTCGATGATGCTCGCGGCCATCGCTTCGGTCTCGTTGGTGGTGGGTGGCATTGGCATTATGAACATCATGCTGATCTCGGTCCGAGAGCGGACGCGCGAGATTGGGCTGCGCCAAGCCCTGGGCGCCAAAACGCGCGATATCCTCAACCAGTTTCTGGTTGAGGCGGTAACGCTGTCGATCGCCGGCGGCATCGTTGGAATCGTGTTCGGGATCGGCGCATCCGCCATCATCTCGCGGCTGGCGGGCTGGGCCACATCCGTCGGCCCGGGCGCGGTAACTCTCGCCGTCTTTTTCTCTGCTCTGGTGGGAATCGGCTTTGGTTATTACCCTGCGAGAAAGGCTGCCTATCTGGACCCGATCGAAGCCTTGCGGTCTGAATAGGCTGGCGCAGTGGAAAGCAACCAACGTCCGAGATACCCAGACCTTCGACGAGCCATGGCGTTAAGGCTGCCGCCAGGTAAGTTGCCTCCGCGGCCAAGGAGTAGTCCTCCATCGTAAGACTGTTGCCGGTCGGTTCCTTCGACCGGCCGTTTTCTTTTCTGGTCGGTTGTGCTGATTTGGAACGGCGGAAACACCCAGGAGTGCTGGAGCGACGGACGAGGCGCGGTCAATCCGGCTCAGCATTCAACGCCGGCAACGAAGACAATTGGGAGGCGAAGTCCATCCAAGGAGACTAAGAAATGAAGATCGCAAGACTTTTCGCAACAGCCCTCATGGCTTTCGTTGTGTCCGCACTTGCCATGCCGCCTCCGGCGCAGGCGCAGACGCAACCCGGTAACGGCAACCAGGCAACCCAGCCGCGCACAACGATGGTCGTCGAGCCTATGGAGCACACGCCCAAGTTCCGGGTGACTGTAATTAGCCGAACGGTCCAGGCGGTGAATTATCGCCATCGCAGCGGAGCGACTACGCTGGGATTCAAGGGCACGGATTTGATGCCCGGAGCCCACGCCCAAGCCAGGGTGGAAAGCAAGAAGGGCTACATTGCAATCGAAGTCGAATTTCATGGACTGGAGAGACCCACTACTTTCGGCAGTGAGTATCTGACCTACATCCTGTGGGCAATTACGCCCGAGGGACGGTCAGTGAACCTGGGCGAAATACTGGTAAGTGGGAAAAGCAGCAAACTGGATGTCACTACGGACCTTCAGGCATTCGCACTCATCGTCACCGCGGAACCTTATTATGCCGTGCGGCGTCCCAGCAACGTGGTCGTGCTCGAAAATGTGGTTCGTGAAGATACCGTGGGAACTACGCAGGCCGTGAATGCCCAGTATGAGCTACTGGAACGGGGTGGCTACATCCCCACGGGCTACAAATTCGACCCGGTGGTTCTGAATGCCAAGTTGCCGTTGGAATTCTTTGAAGCGCGCAATGCGTTGCGCATCGCCCAGTCAGCGGGGGCGGAGAGGTACGCCAGCTCCAGCTACGAGCATGCCGTCCAACTGATGAACCAGGCAGATGGCTACGCTACCCGGAAAAACATCGACAAGAAGTCGCTGATTGGGACCTCGCGCGAAGCGGTGCAGACGGCGGAAGACGCGCGCGAGATTTCGGTCAAGCGCATGGAAGCGGAACGCATCGACGCCGAATCCATGGCGGCAGCCGATCGGGAAGCGAAAGCCAAGGCTCGGACCAGGAGCGCCGAAGCCGATACGGCCGATGCCCTACGCGCACGCGACGAGGCCGAGCGCCAGAAGCGCCAGGCCCAGGCGGATGCTCTCCAGCAGCAACAGGCCGCACAGGCCGAAGCAGAGCGTAATCGCGCCGCGGCCGCAGCTGCCGCCGCCTCAGCGGATGAGCAACTCCAGCAAGCCCAGCGTGAAAAGAAAGAGCTCCGCGCCCAATTGCTGCAACAGTTCAACAGCATCCTCGAGACTCGCGACACCGCTCGCGGGCTGGTCGTTAACATGTCGGACGTCCTCTTCGACACGGGAAAGCACACCCTGCGCCCGTTGGCGCGCGAGAAGCTGGCCAAGATCAGCGGCATCATGCTCGCCTATCCCGGGCTCAAGCTGGGAATTGAGGGCAACACCGACAGCGTTGGTGGCGAGGCTTACAACCAGGACCTCTCGGAGAGGCGTGCAGAATCCGTCAGAAGCTATCTGGCGGAGCAAGGGATTCCCGGACCCTCGATGACGGCAGTGGGTTTCGGAAAAACCCAACCCGTTGCATCCAATAGCACAGCCGAAGGCCGTCAGCAGAATCGACGTGTCGAGTTAGTTGTATCTGGCGAAGTGATTGGAACCACGATCGGCTCGGAGACAGTGCCCCAAATCCGGTAATCGAAGCGCAACCACGCTTCGGTAATCGCATAGGGAGCCGGCCGCTGGCAAGCCGGCTCTTCGTTTCATTGCTCTTTGTCAAACGCGAGCTGAACCAACAACCGGTCCGCGGTGGTTCGAACACCTGCCACTCGAGAATACGGATCGCGATCCGGACAGTGAGGCACAACTTCCGGGTCCTCCAGGTGTTCATAGATTGAATCAATTGATGGCCCACTCATCTTTATCTCCATTGAGCGTCGCAACGGGCGACGCTGTTAGCCCGGCCGATGCGAATGACGCATATAGCCGTTACGTGAATCCTCAGTGGGTCAAGCTCTTGAACCTGCTGCAGATGAATGTACGGTATACGCGCTGCACCGGTGCGCGCCTTGAGACGGACGACGGCCGGTGCGTGACCGACTTCCTTTCCGGTTACTGCGTCCACAATACCGGCCACAACCACCCGCACATCGTGGCGGCGATTCAGGACGAACTCCAGCGCAGCGGCCCGGCGATGCTGCAAAGTCATGTCCCGGAATTAGCCGGCCAACTCGCCGAGCAACTATGCCAACGAGCCGGAGGGCGCCTGACCAAGACGTTTTTCTGCAGTTCCGGCAGTGAAGGCATCGAGACGGTGATCAAATTCACGCGTGCCCACACGGGACGCGCCGGCATCCTGTACGCGAACGGCGCGTTTCACGGTCTGACCTGCGGCGCACTGTCCATGATGGGCGATCCGTTCTGGCGTGACGGATTTGGACCGCTGCTGCCCGAAATGGAAGCGATTCCGTTCAACGATCTCGCCACACTCGAAACAAAACTTGCCACGCGTCGATTTGCCGCGCTCGTGCTGGAACCAATCCAAGGGGAAGCCGGGGTGTGCGTCCCGGGACAAGACTATTTGGCCGGCGCCCAGGCCCTGTGCCGGAAGTTCGGCACGTTATTCGTGCTCGACGAAGTGCAGACCGGCCTGGGCCGCACGGGTAAGTTCCTGGCATCGCATCACTACGGCGTCGACCCCGACATGGTGGTGCTCGCGAAGGCGCTCAGCGGGGGACTCATTCCGAGCGGCGCCGTGTTGATGTCGGACGCCATCTTCCGTTCGGTTTACAACTCGCTGAAGCGCTCCATTGTTCACACCTCCACCTACAGCGAGAATGCGCTCGCGATGCGGGCGGGTTTGGCGACCCTGGAAGTACTCGATGCTGAGCATCTTGCCGATCGCGCCGGGCAACTCGGCGAAGTACTTCGAAGCCGGCTTCGCACCGAACTTGCAGGTTTCGAGATGGTGCAGGAAGTCCGGGGCATCGGACTACTGTCCGGCATTGTCTTCCAACCGCCCAAGCGACTGAAACTGCGCATGCCGTTCGAGGCATTCCGCGCCATCCATCCCGGCATGTTCGGGCAGATGATCGTGCGGCGTCTGTTCAACGACAAAGGATTTCTTACCCAGATATGTGGCAACAACTTCATGGTGCTGAAGGTATCGCCGCCGCTCGTGGTGGATGAGTCCGAAATCGAGCGATTCGTGTTCGCCGTCCGCGACGTGGTGGAGCTCGCGCACACATCGACCGCGTTCTGGTCCGACGCGCTCGGACTGGCGCGCCGCGCGCTGGACGTAATCTAGGAGAGACGCGTGTCCAGCCGCCACGTCCGCATAAGTATCGTCGCCGCCATGCTCCTGGCCTGGTCTGGGACGGCGGTCGCGCAAGCGAACGCCCCCACGCTGCTCGACGATGGGTACCGCGCTATGTACAACCTGGACTTCGCGCGGGCCCACCAGGCATTTCAGCAGTGGCAGCGATTGCATCCGGAAGATCCGCTGGGCCCCGTTTCGGATGCCGCCGCGTACCTCTTTAGCGAGTTCGATCATCTGCATATCCTCGAACTTGAACTGTTCGCGGACGACACGCACTTTGAGAACCGCGCGAAGGTTTCCGCCGATCCGCAGGCCAAGCAGGCGTTCGAGGCCGAACTCGCCAAGTGCAAAGAGATTACCGAAAAACTTTTGGCGCGCGACCCGGGCAACGCGGACGCTCTTTTTGCCAGCGCGCTTTCGCAGGGGTTGCGTGGCGACTACGTTGCGCTGATCGAAAAACACGATCTCACTGCGCTCGGGTACATGAAGACCGGCCGAGCGATCGCCGAAAAGCTACTCGCCACCCACCCGTCGTACTACGACGCCTATCTCGCGATCGGGGTGGAGAACTACCTGCTCAGCCTGAAGCCGGCGCCGGTGCGGTGGTTGCTGCGCATCACCGGCGCCGAAACGGATCACGTAGCCGGAATTGAGAAGCTGCGGATCACTGCTGAGAAAGGGCATTACCTGCTGCCATACGCGCGCCTGCTGCTGGCCGTGGCGGCGGTGCGCGATGGCAATCGCGCCCGCGGCCGCGAGTTGCTCGCTGGGCTCGCTCGCGAATATCCCAACAACCACCTGTACGCGTTGGAGCTGGCAAAGCTCCAGCATTGAGGACAAATGAAGATTGTTAGCGCGGCCAGCGCTTTTCCGGACCACGTATACAGCCAGCGCGAAATCTCCACTGCGCTGAGTGCGTTCTGGCACGACCGGCTCCAACGGCCCGGGTTGCTCGATCGCCTGCACGCAAACTGCGGCGTCGAACGGCGTCACTTGACGATGGCGCTCGAGCAATATGCGGGCTTGCAGACATGGGGACAGGCGAACAACATCTGGATCGAAACCGCTGAGCAACTCGGGTCCACCGCGATCTGCCGCGCCATAACACCGCACGGGATCGAACCGCACGACATCGACGCGCTGTTCTTCACGTCGGTCACCGGCATCTCGAGCCCTTCGATCGATGCGCGGCTGGTGAACCGAATGACGCTGAATCCGCGGATCAAGCGCATGCCGTTGTTCGGGCTGGGCTGCGTCGCGGGCGCCGCCGGCATTGCGCGCGCCGCCGACTACCTGCGTGCATTTCCTGACCAGATCGCCACCGTGCTCTCGGTCGAATTGTGTTCGCTGACCTGGCAGCGTGACGACACTTCTATCGCGAACCTGATCGCAACCGGCTTGTTCGGCGACGGCGCCGCCGCCGTCGTGCTCGCGGGCGCCGACACGGGCTTCGCTGGACCGGAAATTCTTGCGACTCGTTCTGTCTTCTACCCGAATACCGAAGACGTGATGGGTTGGGATATTTCCGAAAAAGGCTTCCGTATCGTCCTGTCGCCGGAAGTCGCAGATGTCGTCGAGAGGCGCCTGGCGGACGACGTCGACACCTTCCTTGCCGATCACGGAATGACGCGCGCGCAGATCGGCACATGGATCATCCACACCGGCGGTCCCAAGATCCTGGAAGGCGTGTCGCGAGCGCTCGAGCTGCCGGACGGCGCGCTCGAGGCATCGTGGGAGTGCCTGCGCAACGTTGGAAACCTGTCGTCGGCTTCGGTGCTCGTGGTGCTGGAAGACATGCTGGGACGGCGGCGGCCCGCGCCGGGCACGTACAGCGTGCTGGCCGCGATGGGCCCCGGCTTCTGCTCTGAGTTCGTGTTGTTGCGTTGGTGAAATGGTAAAGCGGTCACAAATGACGGATGTAGTGGTTGTCGGTGGCGGGCCCGCCGGGCTGGCAGCAGCGATTGCTGCAAGGCTTCGCGGTTTGCGTGTCGTGCTCGCGGACACGTCGATCCCGCCCATCGATAAAGCTTGCGGCGAGGGCCTGATGCCGGACGGCGTAGCGGCGCTGCGCGCGCTTGGCGTTCTGCCCGAGCAGTGTGAGCACGCGATCTTTCGCGGCATTCGTTTCGTCGGGCCACACGGTTCCGCGGAAGCACGGTTTCCAAGCGGCCACGGCGTCGGTTTGAGACGCACGGTGCTGCATGACGCGCTTCGCCGGCGCGCCGGCGAACTCGGCGTCGAGATGAAATGGGGTGCGCGCGTAAGCGGTATCGCGCCCGGCTCAGCTTCGATCGATCATGAAGTCGTCGGCACGAAGTGGATCGTTGGCGCCGACGGCCATAACTCGCGCGTACGCGAGTGGTCAGGACTGTCGCGCACTTCGCGAAAGTCGTTCCGAGTCGGGTTGCGCCGTCATTTTCGAGTCGAACGTTGGACCGATCTCGTCGAAGTCCACTGGGGTAACAGCGGGCAAGCCTACGTCACCCCAGTTGCCGAGGACGAGTTGTGCGTCGCAGTGATCAGCCGTGATCGCCGCGTCGACTTCGACGCTATAATCTGCGAATGTCCGCGCCTGGCGCGAAACCTCCGCAATGCGGCGCCGCTCGATGAGATACGAGGATCGGCTACCGCGACGTACAGCTTGCGATCGGTTATCCGCGAAGGCGTTGCGTTGGTCGGAGAAGCCTCGGGCTCCGTGGATGCGATCACCGGCGAAGGAATGGCTTTGGCGTTTCGCCAAGCGGTCCAACTGGGCAAGGCGATCGCAGGGAATGATCTGCGCGGCTATGCGGCCGCGCACCACCAGATTAGCCGGTTGCCGAATCTGCTGGGCAGCGCCATGCTTCTCATGGACCGCAGTGCCACATTCCGCGGTCGCGTTTTGAAGGCACTGTGCGGGAATCCGGCGATGTTTGAGCATCTGCTTGCCGTACATCTCGGCGAGGTGTCGCCGTTCGACTTTGGGGTATATGGGATTGCCACCCTGGGATGGCAACTGCTGACTGCTCGCTAACGCCGTACGTGCCGTCAGACGAATGAATTTATGAAGCGATTACGCCTTTTCCTCGCATGCGTCGTTGTGCTCGGGTCCACGTTGGTGGTTTCGGCGCAAACCTACGTTTTCGAACTCGACCCGCACCAGAGCAAAGTTTCGTTCACGCTCGATGGCAATCTGCATACGGTCCACGGATCATTTCAAGTGAAGAGCGGCAGCGTTCGCATCGATGCGTCCACCGGCACGGCAAGTGGCCTGGTCGTGGTGGATGCAACGAGCGGGGACAGCGGCAACAAGGGGCGCGACCACAAGATGAACAAAGACATCTTGGAGAGCGAGAAGTACCCGGAGATCACCTTAGCTCCGCATCATATCGCCGGCTTGCTGCCGCAAGGAGGCAAGACAGAGGTGACGATTGCCGGCGTGATGACGCTGCATGGACAACCGCATGAGGTCTCGATCACTGTTCCCGTCGAAGTTCGCGCGGGACAAGCGGTCGCCGATCTAACCTTCATCGTGCCATACGTTCAGTGGGGAATGAAGAACCCGAGCACGTTCGTCCTGCGCGTGAGCGACAAGGTCGAAATTGAAGTACACGCAGTCGGCCGCATGGAACCCGCGACCAGCGGCGGTCATCATTGATGCTCCAAAAAGACGCAGCACCGGCCAGTGCCGGGTAGGTGCGGAGTCGTCGTGGCGTACGACGTGATCAAGAAAACCTGACCCGAGCGGTTTGTTCCCCATCGTGCAAAACACTCGCCCCGCGGCCGCGCGCTGATGGGGCGCTGCCACATTCGCGCGATCCGCTCCTTCGTGCCAGTCCTCGACCGCCGGACTGCAGGCGCGCGGCGCCAGAATCGCGCAGCTTTCCACCACGAATGTGGAGCCTTGAATCACAACAGGGCAAATGTTTTCCCGACTGCTTGTCCACAACCAACGCTCGTCCCTGAGCCTTATTGAACAGACGGGGAACCCTCGGCTTGATAAGGTTGAAGCACTTCGGAAACCTCTCCCGAATCCATGGCCTGGTTACATTGGCTAGCTGATCGATGCCGCGGTTATCGTGTCGCAGTCCGCATAAGAGCAGCTTGTAAGGGCCCAAGGCCGAGCAGTTGAAAGAGCATATGCTGCGAATATACAACCGGCACGGTGGGGCATTCATCACGTACGCGGCGGACCCGGAGAGTCATGCTGTCACATGGTTCCAGCGTATGCGGGCGCGCACCCTGGCGGCAGCCCGGCAATTTCGTCGAACCCACTCAGGTGGGCTGCGTTACGCGGTTCGCTTTTTAGCCGGCACAATCGGCATCGCTGCCACGGTGGCTGTCCTTGTTCTTCTCGTGGGACTTCATCACGTCTACTTCGACAGGGATAATCTGCCTGACATCGAGCCGTTCGCCCGTTTTGAGTTTCCTGCCATTGGACATGTCTACGATACCAACGGACAGCCGCTGATCGAGCTGGCAACAGAGCACCGCCAGATCATGCAATATGCCGACATTCCCCCGGTTGTCCGCAACGCGATTCTTGCCGCCGAGGACAAGAACTTCTTCTCACATGGCGGAGTTGATTATTCCAGAATCCCCAGGGTGTTGAGCAAGGTCAGGTTTGGGACGCTGGTGACGCGTATTACACGCCTCGGGCGGCAAGACAAAGCGGATAGCCTCGTCATGTTGCGGCAGGGCGGCTCGACGATCTCGCAGCAGCTTGTGCGGGCGTACTTTCTTCGAAATCTCACGGACGTGGAAAACGGCAACGAGCTTCGGCCAGGCGCGCTTTCGTATGTGATCGGCGCGCGCAGCGCCAAGAAGCTCGTTCGGAAATTCGAGGAGATTCGACTGTCGTTGTGGATGGAAGAGCAGATGCAGGAGCGTTTCGGTTCAAAACGCCGTGCTAAGGAAGAAATTCTGGCCCGATATGCCAGCTTTCTTTACATGGGAAATGGGCAGTACGGGTTTGCGGCGGCTGCCGAATATTATTTTGGGCGCCCGCTCGCCAGCTTCACCGTAGCCGACGCTGACAAAGCAGCCCTGCTGGCGGGAATCGCAAAATCGCCTCGTGTCTACGCTCCCAGCGCCCAGGACGTCGAGCGAGTCCTGCATCGCCGCAACGAAATCCTCGGCCTCATGGTAAAGCGCGGTTTCATATCCAGGGAGAATGCGCAAGCGGCCGAACAGCACCCCATCCAGGTGGTCGCACCGGGCAAGGACGCCATTCCGCAGGCGCCAGCCGTTATTGAAAGCGTGCTGACAGAGCTGAAAAGCCGCGACACCGAACTGAGTGTTCAAAACTTGCTCTTGGGACGTATCCAGGTTTACTCCACCGTGGATTCCCGTGTGCAGCACATTGTTGATCAGGCGCTGGAGCATGGCTTATCGATGTATGAGAAGCGACACCCGAACGCAAAAGGGCTAATCCAAGGCTCCGTCATTGTGCTGAGGAACCGGAATGCAAGTATCCTCGCCGAGAACGGGGGACGCGAGTTCTACAACAATCGTTCCAACGCATACAGCGACTTTAATCGGGTCACGGAGTCCATGCGGCAACCCGGTTCCGCGATGAAACCCATCGTCTATCTCGCTGCTTTTCGCCAGGGAATATTCGACCTAGCAAGTATGGTTCCCGACGAACCCATCAGCGTGCCCGACCGAGGGAAGCAGACTACGAAATCGATCTCAAATTACGACGGCCAGTTCAAAGGCATGATTCCCCTTCGGGAGGCGCTCGCCGAATCCCGGAATGCCGTCGCGATTTGGATCACGACACAGATCGGAATTGAAAGCGTGCTCCAAACAGCGCGCAGCTTGGGAATCCGGACAGCTTTGCAGCCTTACATCACCACGGCATTGGGCGCGTCCGAAGTGAGCTTGCTGGAACTGGCGAATGCCTACCGCACGATCGCTTCGGGCGTGCTCGCCGAGCCTCATGTGATTCAGAACATTCGTGGCGAATCGGGGAACGTGGCTTTGGACAATGAACATGGATGGGCGCAGACAACTGTGAACGACAGCACGCTGGCGCTCATTCAGGAAGGGCTGCGTGGTGTCGTGCGCATGCCGACCGGCACGGCACACGCGCTTGACTCGCACGAATTCCCGGTACCTGTTATGGGCAAGACAGGAACGACGAACAATTTCAGGGATGCATTGTTCGTGGGCTCCACATACGGCCGCGAAGGAATCACCATCGCCGTCCGCATCGGCTTTGACGACAACCGTTCCCTCGGACAAAACGAAACCGGCGGCAAGGTTGCGCTTCCGGTGTTCCGAGAGATTATGCTCAACGTTTACCGTGAGAAGCTGGTAGGACCTGTGCCGGAGTTCCCACCCGAAATCGAAAAGAGCATCAGTACCTACCTGAATCCCGGCCCGGTCGAACCGCCGCAGTAGCGGATGCTTCTCTGGCGGGTATGTTTGAATCATGCGGGTTGAATTTCCTGGCCCCCAACACTCCTGCACCGTCTTCCCTTACGCGCCTCGTTATCTCTCGTCAGGTATCGGTTTGAAGTTTGAGATGATCTCCGCTTTCTGCGCTCCGCTAACGCGTGCCAGTGGTGGCATCGTCGCGCTCGGCTGTCGCATACGGCACAAGATGAAAATTTACGTTTTGAGCTGTTTTGTACAGTCTTGCTTGCGCTTCCACACGCATCATTGGTCGTCTTTTCTGCTGCCAGGCACAGCCGAATAGATAAAACCAATACGCTTCGTGCCTACAACTTCTGAAGCAGCGAAACGCTATTGGCTATGAGCAAGAGGCGCTTGCCAAGCAATCGAGCAAGAG
>Ga0097691_1002181_pt1 | contig 13474 bp, 8 predicted proteins | sample NGESurdeep072012_8_FD_72858 | JGI IMG/M metagenome (GOLD analysis project Ga0097691, IMG submission 72858) | Arctic peat soil microbial communities from Barrow, Alaska - NGEE Surface sample 210-1 deep-072012 | ecosystem: Environmental > Terrestrial > Soil > Wetlands > Peat ...
GCTGGGCCTATTGCGCCCGCACACCGGACCAGAAACTTTTCCTCGTTTACTTTGAAAAGGATTATCCGAACAAGGGCATGATTCGCGGCGCTGTGCCTCATGCAAGCTACCAGGCGGAATGGTTTAATCCGCGCACGGGAGAATGGTCAAAAGCGGGGCAAGGCGTGTTGGCAGCCAACGTGTGGGGCTGGATCAACGTGCCCGACTTTCCGTCGGCAGATGACTGGGGTTTGAAGCTCACGCTTTCAAAATAGCATTTCGTCATCAAAATGGGGTTCAAATAACGCGTTGCCAACGAGGCTGCTGCGCGGTTTAATCACGACATGCACGATTTTATTGGTTTACCCAAGCTTCTGGTGTTCGCTCTGGCCTGTCTTCCGTTCGTTCTGGCGAACGCGCAAACGAATCCCGCAACTCCCGGCATGTTCACGGCCGATACTGACATAGGCACGCCACATCATGCCGGCTCCGCCAAATACGATGCGGCGCAGCGGACTTACACGGTTGGCGGCGGCGGCGTGAACATATGGTTTACCAATGACGCCTGCCACTTCGTATGGAAAAAGGTTTCCGGTGACGTCACGCTGGCGGCGGACATCGCCTTCATCGGCACGGGAGGCGAGCCGCACCGGAAGGCGTGCCTGATCGTCCGCCAGAGTCTCGACGCAGATTCCCCTTATGCCGACGCCGTGCTGCACGGCGACGGCCTGACGTCGCTGCAGTACCGCGAGGCCAAAGGCGCACTCACGCGCGAGATTCAATCCAACGTCAAGTCACCCGGGCGGTTGCGCCTGGAGAAACACGGAAAATACGTCTCGATGTCCGTCGCCCGCGAAGGCGAGGCGCTGCACCCGGCCGGCGGGTCGCTCCGGCTGGAGCTGGAAGAACCGTTCTACGTGGGGTTGGCCGTGTGTGCGCACAACGACCAGGCGCTGGAAACGGCCGGGTTCTCGAACGTGGAACTGGTCGAAGGGGCTCCAGCCACAGGCGACAATCGGCAACTCATCAGCACACTGGAGACAATCCCAATTTCCTCAAAGGATCGGCGTGTCGTATGGTGGACGACAAATCTCATCGAAGCACCGAACTGGTCGCGCGATGGCGCGTCGCTTTATTTTAACCGCCAGGGCCGGATGTATCATCTGCCCGTGGCCGGCGGCGAACCGAAGTTGCTCGACACGGGCTTCGCGACCAAATGCAACAACGATCATGGCATTTCGCCTGATGGCACGCAGCTTGCCGTCAGTGATCAGTCGCAAGGCGACAAGCACTCTCGCATCTACACGCTGCCCATCGGGGGCGGCACGCCCAAGCTCATGACGGAGCCGGGGCCGTCCTACTGGCACGGCTGGTCGCCGGACGGAAAGACACTGGCCTACTGCGCGGAGCGCAACGGCGAGTTCGACATCTATACCATCCCTGTCGCCGGTGGCCCGGAGACGCGGCTGACCACGGCGCCAGGCCTCGACGACGGTCCGGATTACTCGCCGGACGGCCAATTCATCTACTTCAACTCGGATCGCACCGGCCGGATGCAAGTCTGGCGCATGAAGACGGACGGCACGCAACAGGAACCAGTAACGTCCGATGAATGGAATAACTGGTTCCCGCACCCGTCACCGGACGGCAAATGGGTGGTCTTTCTCTCTTACGAACCGGACGTGAAGGGGCATCCGGCGAACAAGGACGTGATGCTGCGGCTGCTCTCGGTGAAGGACGGCAAGATCGAAGTGCTCGCAAAACTCTTCGGTGGCCAGGGCACCATCAACGTGCCGTCGTGGTCGCCGGACAGCAGCAAGCTGGCGTTCGTGAGCTATCAATTGGCGCCGTGACGAGGCCGGCGGCTTATTTCATCAACTGGGTTTTGAACTCGGCCAACTGGTGGTCGTAGAAATCAACGGATTTGGGCGTGGTGGTCAGCGTGGAATCGAAGTTCACGAGCGTGACCAGCGTGCTGTAGGTGGCCGTGTCGTGATGCGGCAGCACGGCGCGGATGCCGCCGGCCGGCCCCAGGCGCGAGTAGCAATCCTGCTCGTGGATTTGCGGCACGAGCACGACCCGATAGCCAAGTTTGCCCAGGAAATTCGGGTATGAATTCGTGGTGACAATCGCGCCGCGCATCGCCGAGTTGTCCATGCGCAGTTCGTTGAGAATGGCTTTCAGTGGTTTGAATTCGTTCCGGGACAGGATGCGGTCGAAGTGCTGCCGCTCGGTTTCACTGCCCGGGGGTTGGTCAGGCATCGGCCTGATGGTTGCTGGATTTTTGGTCATAATGGTTTTGGTCGGAAACGGCGCCTTGATCCGACCCGGCTGAATGGGCGCATGGCTTTGTCATCTGGTGCGTCTGTTTCCCTCATCGACACCTTGAAAGAGGCAGAATTTCGTCTTACCGTCATTGTCGTTCACGTCAGCGGGGAAGTCCATGACTCATTTCGCAGTCGTTCAGTTTGAACTGTAGTGTCGCGGTCTCAACTGACAGTGCGCTGTGGAAAGCGTCCCTACCATGTTTTCTCGCCGGGACGGAAAAATTCCGGCACAATCGTTACCCGATGTCCGGCTTGAATAAACAATCCAACGCACTGTGAGCGACGCCATCTTGCCATCCCCGGACAGTTCCCAGCCTGCGACACCGCATCGCCGGCGCCCGCGTTATTCCGGCAAACATCCGCGCCGGTTCGAGGAGAAATACAAGGAACGCGATCCGCAGCGTTATGCCGGCACCGTCGCGAAAGTCCTCGCGTCCGGCAAAACGCCCGCCGGCACGCATCGGCCCATCATGGTCGCGGAGATTCTGGAAGCGCTCGCGCCCAAGCCCGGCGAACTGGCCGTGGATTGCACGCTTGGTTACGGCGGCCATGCGCGGGAAATCCTCGCCCGCCTCCAGCCCGGCGGACGTTTGCTGGGCTTGGATGCCGACCCGGTTGAACTGCCGAAGACGAAAGCCCGCCTGCGCGCCGCCGGTTTCGGGCCGGAAGTTTTCACGGCCATCCGCAGCAACTTCGCCGGCCTGCCCCGGGCGCTGGCTTCGTTTTATTCCCTCTCCTCCCCGAATGGAGGAGCGAGTCAGGATGAGGAGGCCGTTGGTTCGCAAATTCAAATCCCCTCACCTCCGCCTTCGCCCGGCTTCGGCGCGACCAGCCAACCCTCTCCCCGTTTGGGCGGGGCGAGGGAGGAAAAACTCACAGGCGCAGACTGCATCCTCGCCGACCTTGGCGTTTCATCCATGCAACTGGATGATCCGTCGCGCGGCTTCTCCGTGAAGGCCGATGGCCCGCTCGACATGCGCATGAATCCGCAGCGTGGTTTTCCCGCGTCGGCGTTGCTGGAAAAAACGCCGCCCGCTGCGCTGGCGAGGCTGCTTCAGGAGAATGCCGACGAGCCACAAGCCGGCAAACTGGCAGACGCACTGGCCGGGAAAAAATTTACCACCACCAAATCACTCGCCGCCGCCATCTGCGCCGCGTTGCCGCGCTTGAAAAAAGACGACGCCGACCTCACTGTGCGTCGTGTGTTTCAAGCGTTGCGCATCGCGGTGAACGACGAATTCTCCGCGCTCGACATGTTGCTGCGCCATTTGCCCGCGTGCCTGAATCCGGGCGGGCGCGTTGCGATTCTCACGTTTCATTCCGGCGAGGATCGGCGCGTGAAAAAGGCGTTTGAGGCGGGCTTCCGCGATGGACATTACGCGGACATCGCGCGGGACATCATTCGTCCGACACCCGAGGAACGCCACGACAACCCGCGTTCCTTGCCCGCCAAGCTTCGCTGGGCGCGCAAGTCGGATTAGCGGGCGGCCCCAATCCACGCAGCGAATCCTTGAGTTTCCCGCGTTACCTCGTAGATTCTGTCCCTTCATGTTGACTCTTTCCGGCATCAGCAAGGCGTACGGCGGGCAGGTTTTGTTCGCCGAGGCCGCGCTGCAGGTGAATCGCCAGGACCGGATCGGGTTGGTGGGTCCGAACGGCGCGGGGAAGACCACGCTCTTTTCCATCATCCTCGGCGAGGAATCGCCGGACGATGGCAAGATCAGTCGTGAACGCGGCGTCACGCTCGGTTACTTGCCGCAGGAAACTGCGGTGGTCGGCGACGAAACGGTCATCGAACTCGCCCTGTCCATCGCGCCGGATTTCGTGAAGCTGCGCCGCATCATCAAGGCGTGGGAAGCGGATCACCCGGTCGCGGCCTTGCATCCGGAGGAAGTTCACGACAACGTGCATGACCGTTTCAACGAACTCGGCGGCTACCAGCTCGAAGCGAAGGCCAAGCAAATCCTCGCCGGGTTGAGTTTTCGCGAGAGCGACTTCGACCGGCCCGCCCGCGAAATGAGCGGCGGCTGGGTGATGCGCGCGCACCTCGCGCGGCTGCTCGTGCAGGAGCCAGACCTGCTGATGCTCGACGAACCGACGAATCATCTCGACCTCGAGGCGCTGCTCTGGCTTCAGGATTATTTGCAGAATTATCCCGGCGCGATTGTCGTCATCTCGCACGACCGCGAATTTCTCAACCGGCTCGTCGGCAGCATCGTGGAAATCCGCCAGAGCAAGCTCATCCGTTACCGCGGCAACTACGACGACTACCTCGAACAGCGCGAAGCCCACGAAGAACAACTCCTCGCCGTGTTCAAGAATCAGGAACGCGAAATCGGGCGGCTGATGGAGTTCGTGAATCGTTTCCGCGCCAAAAACACCAAGGCGACACAGGCCCAGGCCAAGCTGAAGCAGATTGACCGGATGGAGAAGGTGGAAGCGCCGGTGAATGACGAGCGGAAGATTAATTTCAAATTTCCCCAGCCGCACCGCGGCGGCCAGAAAGCCGTCACGCTCGAAAACATTCACCAGGCTTACGGCGACAACGTGGTTTATCGCGGCATGGATTTCAAGGCCGAGCGCGGACAGCGCATCGTGCTCGTCGGGCCGAACGGCGCGGGCAAATCCACACTTCTGAAAATTCTGGCCGGGGTCGTCGTCCCGCAAAGCGGCACGCGCACACCGGGCCACAACGTGAAGGCCGGTTACTATTCGCAGAACCGCGTCGAGATGTTGAACCCCGCGCACACGGTGTTCGAGGAGGCGCTCAACACGCCGCAACGCGTCACCGAGCAGTTCATCCGCACGCTGCTCGGCTGTTTTCTTTTTCAAGGCGATGACGTGTTCAAGAGGGTCAGTGTGTTGAGCGGCGGTGAAAAGAGCCGCCTGGCGCTCGTGAAGCTGCTGCTCGATCCGCCCAACCTGCTGCTCATGGACGAGCCAACCACGCATCTCGACCTGGCGAGCATTGATGCGCTCGCCTACGCGCTCGATCAGTTCCAGGGCACGCTCATCTTCATCAGCCACGACGTATATTTCATCCGCGCGCTGGCGAACCACGTCGTGCATGTGAACGCCGGTCAGCTCACGCATTACCCCGGCGGCTACCAGTATTACCTGGATAAAACGAAGGCGTTGTCCGCGCGCGCCGCCTTGACTTCAACTGGTAGGGACGCGCTGCCGCGCGTCCTTGATTCCGCCGGACGCGAGAAGGCCGCGCAGCAGCGCGGCCCTACCGTTTCACGGAAGGAACAAAAACGCCACGAAGCCGAGCAACGCCAGGCCCGTTCCGGCCAGCGCAAAGCGCAGCAGCAACGGGTTCATCAATTGGAAAAGGAAATCCAGCAGCTCGAAACGCAGCTCACCGGGCTTACCGCCGAGCTGGAAAATCCCGCGACCTACGAGAAGCCGGGCCGGGCCGCGCAAGTGAACCGCGAGCTGGTGCACGCGCAGGAAAGACTGGCGGAATTGAATCCCGAGTGGGAAGCCGCCGCGGGCAGGCTGGCGGCGATGAATTGATGGCGGGGACGGCGCTGGCTCTTCTGCCGGTCCGTTGGCGTCGGAGGCGGTAAAAGAAACGGTAAAAGAAACAGTTGCCACGTTGTTGGCCCGCTGCTACACACGAATTGTGATTGAGCAGACCAGGAGTCCGGTTGCACGATTCTCCGCCGCGGGATTTTCGCTGCTGGAATTGTTTCTCGTGGTCGTGATTATTTTCATCGTGTTCACCCTTTTCCTCAGTTCCGGTTCGAAAAGTTATCAGGAGAAAAAACTGACGGAATGCCAGGGCCAGCTGCAAAGCATCTACGCCGCGCTGAGGACTTTTTCGCAGGACAATAACGGGGCGCTCCCGGCCGTTCCCGGCGCGCAAACCTCGGAAGCGCCGTTGAGCCTGCTCGTGCCGAAATACACGACCGGGTCGGAATTTTTCATTTGTCCGGGCGGCAAGGACAAGCCGTTGCCGGATGCCCAGCCCTTTGCGGACAGAAAAATCAGTTACGCCGATTACATGGGGCGGACGCTCCAGGATGGTTCGGAGGCGCCGCTCGTTTCCGACGCGCAGGTGGACACCGCGCCGAAAACGCCGGGGCAGATTGTTTTTTCCCCCGACGGCAAAAAGCCGGGCAACAATCACAACAAGTTCGGCGGCAATTTTCTGTTTTGCGACGGCAACGTCCAGTTCACGCCGTCCCGGCTGGCATTTCCCCTGCCGCCGGCGACCAACGTCATTTTACTGAACCCGAAACCCTAGTCATGGAAGTCAAAGTCCAGTGCCCGTGCGGAACGCGCTATGCGTTTGACGTCGAGCCGGTGAACGGCCGGATGCCATTGAGGGTCAATTGTCCCGGTTGCGGCGCGGACGGAACCGATCTGGCCAACGAAGTGATTCGCCAGAAACTTGCCGCGACCGCGGCCGCGGCTCCGGTGGCGCCGGTTGCTGTCGCCCCAGCGCCGGTCCCGCAAGCTGCCGCCTCCTCCTCCGGGCCCTTTTGTCCCCGGCACCCGAAGAATCCGGCAACGGAAACCTGCCGTGTTTGCGGCAAACCCATTTGCGGCGAGTGCATGGAACAGTTTGGTTATGTCTGTTCGACTTATTGCCGGAAGCGTGCCGAACAGACCGGGATGGATTTGCCGGTTTATGGAAAGCAACGGGCGGTCATCGAGGCCAGGGTTGCCTGGGTGGGCGCGTTGATCTGGCGGACGGGCGTTTTCCTGGTGGTCGTTCTTATGGGCGCATGGATCTGGTACACATTTTTCGGCTCGCAGCCGCGAGTCATTTATTCAGAGAACCTTCCTCACGGCGACCGGGCGCGGTTCTATCAAATCCTGGTTCCCAACCAGGTGCTTTCAATCAAGGCAAACCAAATGACCTTGTTCGATTTGACGGAACAAAGGCAACTGTGGTCGGTCGCCTTGAATTTGGGAACCCCCGCGCCGGCCCCGCTGAATGCCGCCCGGGGCGAAATCGAGGAACCCGCCAGGCTTTATCCCGAGCCACACGTCATCGCCACGACGAACGATCTTTGGATTTTGTTTCCGGGCCACCTCGCGCAGTACGATCGGCACACCGGCAACCGCAAAAAGGAAATACCGTTGAACCCGCCGTTCTTCGGCATGGCGCAAAATGGGAATGGCATCACGGTGATTTCCTCCGATGAATCCGGGCAGCAAATCATGACCCGTATTGCGCTCGCCGACGGCACGATTCAAACCGATCCGATTAAATCCACCGCCGCCGTGGCATCGCCATCCAGGAGCCAGCCGCAACCACCCACCATCGTGGTATCCACCAACAGCGCGGAGTACGCGATGCTGGCGAAGCTGGTGGCGGCGAAAGCCATCAAACTGGCGGAGCGGACAAGCTGGGGCGACAAGTTTGTGCCTGACGGAGCCAATGTCGTGCAGATGAAAGTGGATTTAATCGAGCGCAAGGCGATTATTCATCTGGCAATGAAGGCCCAGAAAAAATCCATGGTTGAAAACAATCTCACCGCCGGGCAAAGCCTGGAAGCTTCCGAACAAATGATCAACGACCTGCGCCGGGAACAGACCGGCGGTGTGGAAGAGGAAGATGCCAGCCGATACCAGGTCACCTTGCGCCGGTGGCCGGCCAGCACCGCTCCGGATTGGACGGGCGAAGTCATCGGCGCTCCCGCATTTTTCGCGCTCAAAACCCGGAATGTATTGGTGGCGGGGAGTTCCATTCAGGTTTTCGACAAGAACAACAAGAATCTTTGGACGGCCAGCCTCACGTACCCCTTCCCGCCTCATAATTCGGAGGATTTCGTCACGGAAGCCGAACCGCCGTGCGTTGAATCGGACAACACCCTGTATGTTTTTGATCGGGGAATGCTGACCAGTTTCGATGCGGCGACCGGCCAGGTGCATTGGCGGCTCACCAGCGTCGGCATTTCCCAGGTGCAACCGGACGGCAAGGGGCACCTTTACGTGACCAGCACGACGGCCAGCCCGGATTCCATTCAATTTTCCCAGCAGTTCAATTTATCCTCAAAGGCAAATCCCGTGATTCTGAAAGTGGAGGCCACCACCGGCCGGGTGCTGTGGCGCATCGAGGGCATCGGGGACAAATGCCTCCTTTCCGGGAAATTTATTTACGCCGCGCGCGCCGCGGAGAACCCCATGATCAGTCCGGGCGAAGATCCGGTTTTGTATTTTGATTTGTGCCGGCTGAGTCCGTCCGATGGACACACGATGTGGGATTACTCGCAATCCCGTCATCCGGTGCAGATCGAGGTGCAGGGGAATCAAATCCTGCTCCATTTCCGGGGTGAATTGCAGGTCTTAAAGTTTTTCAGCCTCTAAGCCGGCGGCAAATCTCAAAAATTCATTTCATCGCCGCATAGACGCGATGCACGTCGTCGTGATCGTCCAGCGCGTTCAGGAAATCCGTGACGTTCTTGCGGGCAGCCCCGCTGACTTCGACAAAATTCTTGGCGAGATAACGGATTTCAGAGGCGATGATGTTCCAGCCGGCGGCTTTCAACGCCTTGGAAACATGATCGAGGTCCTTGATCTCCGTGAGAAACCGCGCGCCCTTCTGTCCGGCGGGAACCTCGTCGGCTTCAAGCGGTTCAATTTCCTGCGCGCCGGCTTCGATGGCGTCGGCTTCCGCGTCGCGATTGGCATCGGGATGGGTGGCTTCGACCACGCCGAGGTGATTGAAGAAAAACGCCACACTGCCGGGCTGGCCGAGCGAGCCGGTCTTGAACAGGTTGCGGATTTCCGGCGCGGTGCGGTTACGACTGTCGGTGAGACATTCGACGATGACCGGCACCTTGTGCGGCGCGAAACCTTCATAGACGATGGTTTCGAAATTGACCTTTTCCGTGTCCAGCCCGGCGCCCTTTTTGATGGCGCGTTCGATGGTGTCTTTGTAAACGGAAGCTTTTTTGGCCTTTTCGACGGCGACGAAGAGACGCGGATTGAGGTCGGGGTCAGGCCCGCCGAGTTTGGCCGCGACCATGATTTCGCGGACCAGTTTGGCGACCATCTGGCCTTTTTTCTGCGCGTTGATTTCGCGTCCGGCCTGTTTCCATTGTGCGCCCATAGGTTGGCAAGTGTGGAAAGATAGTCGCGCGGGTTCAATGCAAATTGCGCGGCCTCGATTTGGCGGACTACCGTATGTTCAGTGTAAATGGAATGGGAAACCTGCCTGATAGAGCTTCATCTGTGATCGAAGGGCATCGGCCAGGGCGGGGTTGGACTGCGTCTCGGCCAGTTGCAGCGCGCGCTGCGCGGTTGCCACCGCTTCGGGAAATCGCCCGGCCTCGGCATAGGCGGCGGCGAGCGTGCGGAGAATGATCGGGTTCTCTCCACCGGCAAGCTGATTTGCCTGTTGGGCCAGTTCCACGGCCTGGTGACCGTTGCGCAGCGACGCCTGCAGAGCAGTCGCCAACACCCAGGCCAGATTGTTTTGGGCTTTCGCGCTGTCGGGTTTGATTTGCAGCGCCTTTTGGTAATGAACAATCGCTTCGTCCACGCTGCCCTTTTTTAGCAGAGCGTTGCCGAGGTTGATGTGGACTTCCGCGTAGTCGGGTTTGATTTGCAGCGCCAGTTGGTAATGGGTGATTGCTTCGTCCACGCTGCCCTTTTTAATCAACGCGTTGCCGAGGTTGATGTGGGCTGCCGCGTGGTCGGGTCTGATTTGCAGGGCCTTTTGGTAATGGGTGATCGCTTCGTCCACATTCCTCTTTTGGAGAAGGGCGTTGCCGAGGTTGTAATGGGCTGCCGCGTCGTCGGGGCTGATTTGCAGGGCCTTTTGGTAATGGGTGATCGCTTCGTCCACATTCCCCTTTTGGAGAAGGGTGTTACCAAGGTTGATGTGGGCTGCCGCATAGTCGGGTTTGATTTGCAGGGCCTTTTGGTAATGGGTGATCGCTTCGTCCACGCTGCCCTTTTTGAGCAGAGCGTCGCCGAGGTTGTTGTGGGCAATGGCGTTGTCAGACGTGCAGGCGAGGGTGTGAGTCCATAGCGATTCACTATTCCGCCAATAAGAAGTCTGCACGCGCGCACAGAAAATCAAAGCAACCAGGATGATCGTGGCGCAGCTACCCAGTACCACGCGGCGGTGACGCCAGCCAGCGCACAGATCTGCCGCCACCCAGGTCAGCAATAGATACAAGCCGATCTGCGGCAGATAAGTGTAACGATCGCACCGCAGTTCCATGCCTTTTCCAATCAGCACCAATACCGGTGCCAGCATGACCAGATACCATGACCAGCCCACCAAAAGATAGGGGCGTGTGCGCCGCCAGAGGAGAAACGCCGCGAAAATGGCAGCCAGCAGGATTGTCCCCAATGTCGCTTCCCAAACCGGCGGAACCATGGCCGGTGAAGGAGGAGACACGCTTAATCCCACCGGGTAAACCATCTGCCATAAATAAGCCAGGGGCGTCAACAGGGCGCGGCCGGTTTGCAAAAGACGAGGAGGTGGGCCCGCAGTCATGCCGCTTTCAGGCCGGGTAAAAAGTATCCCCAAGCCTGCCATGAGGATGATCCCAAGCATGGGAATCTTTTCGAGAATCAGATGCTTGGGAACCAACCACCGGCTTTTCCCGCCCCCAGCCTCCCCGGGTGCCGGCTGCGCGAAACGATTTAACGGCCAATAATCAAGGAACAACAGCACAAAGGGGAGCGTTGCCACCATCAATTTTGACATCAGGCCACACGCAAAGAACAGCAATGTCAAACCGTAGTCAAGAGCCCTGGTTCGGGAAGTGATGGCCCGGGCAGTGGTGCTTTCGCCCGATCCCCGACCTTTGATCCTTGACTGGTTTTGCACATAGCGCACGTATGCCCAGAGCGTCAGCAGGAAGAAAAAACCGCTCAGCACGTCCTTGCGTTCCGCCACCCACGCCACCGATTCCACCCGCAGCGGATGAACCGCGAACACCGCCGCCACAAACGCGCTGCGCCAAAGCATGCCGGTCATCCGCCGCAAAACCAGAAACAGAAGGATTGCCGTTGCGGCATGAAGCAGGACATTGGTGAGATGATGTCCCCCGGCCTTCAGCCCATAAAGCTGACTATCCAGCATGTGGGAGATCGTGTTCAGCGGGATCCAGTGACCGTAATGATGGTGCGTGAACGCCCAAAGGATGCCCTTCGGGGTCAAACCATTTTCAATCTGCGGAACCTCGTATACCTGAGTACCATCGTCAAAGTTGACGAATTCAAATCGCAAGGTCTGGCCAAAGACCAACCAAGTCGCCACCGCCAGGAAGGTGCAAACCCCGGGAACCGTCCAGCGGTCACTCAAACCAGCCGGACGGCTTTTGGGTTCCAGCGGGCGGAAATCTGCCACTCCCGACATTTCACCGGTCGGTAAAACGAGTGTGCCCGCAGGCATGGCAGCGGCTTTTTCCGGCCTGGCTTTCTTCTTCGGTCTTCGACTCATGGGGTTGAACACATGATTAAGGAAACCCGCGCAGTGTGACGAGCAAAAAAGGGTCACTACAGGCTGGGCTTTGATTTTTCCCGCCCCTGGGCTTGAACTTTTTCCCGCTTTCGGTCCAACGCCGGCGACCTAATCCAACTTATGAAGAATACAAGCTAACTTGGTTTCATAATCCGGCGCGAGAAAATAGACGCGGCCGCTCAGACGCATACGAACTGCTTGGTGGCTTCAATCGCGGCCTCACGGATCTCCTTTTCCAGGCCAGGAGGAGGAACGGACGGCGCTCCGACCGGGCATGGGCCATCTACTGCCTATTAAGTCCCACGTCCATGCCGAGATATCTGTTGAGCAGGATCAGGAGATGTTCGACCGAGTTGAGCGGGCCGGAACTCACGGCGTCACCCATGATGATTTGGGGCATCGCCGAGCTGTCAACGGCCAGCCAGTTGGCGCGGTGAATCTTGCAGTCGGTCAAGATTTGTTGCTGTATCCACGGATCCGCGAGGGCAGACTTCAGCTTGTCCGCGCCCACCAGTTGTGCGGCATAGTCCTCGGCTTCTTTCAACGGCGGCGGTTTCACCGAGGCAAACATCCAGTCATCAAACTGCCGATGAACTTCGGGTTTGGCTCGCCAGACCGCCAAACCCAGCCGCGCATATTCGCACGAGTTCGTTGTGGCATGGGCGTTCATTCGCGGGATGAACGGATTGCACAGGGGCGATATGGACATGGGCAAACAAACGACGCCCAGTTGATTGGAAAACTGCTGGCACGTCTTCACCAAAATGGGATGCAAGGCGCGGCAATGCGTGCAGGTGTAGTCGAAGAGATACACGATGACGTGCGGGGAGTCCGGCGAACCGATCATGGGCACGTCGTCGAGCTTGATCAAAAACTGGTTGCTGTAGAGCGACAGCGTCCGGGGCGCAATCAACCGGGCGTTGGGCGATTGCGGCAAATAGACGGCCAAGCCGCCATTCGCTTGCGATGCGACCTGGTTCGTGCTCGTGGCGGCAGCCGTGTGTTTGAGAAGCTTGACCACGTTACGTTGCTTTTGGACGAGCACTTGCCCGCCCGCCAGCACCGCGACACCGGCCAACCCGATCAGGACGAGAGAAAAAATCGCCTGACGTGGAACGCCCCGCTTGCCTGACCCGGTGGTCCACATCGGCGTGTCCGGGTCGGCGGCCAGGGGAATGTTTTTCAAGCAAAGCAGCGCGGCGGCAAAACCACAGGCATGGGCGGTCAGGCAGAACTTGCAGAACGCCTTGATGACGAAAACCTGCAAACCGACAAACCACAGGGCGGCCCCGGCCACGATGACCGAAAGGATAATGATGGCCGCCCATGATCCGCGCTGATCGTCTGGCGCAGGGCGCTTCTGCAAGAGAACAGTCGCTCCCAGCAACGCCAGATAAACCAGCACGGCGGGCACGCTGACGGGCAGTTCGATTGGCGGGGCGACGCTGACGGGGGCCAACCTGGTGACGACGTTCGGGCCGTTCAGCAACACCTCGAGCGGAACGCTGAGCTTCACCGATGCGCAGGCGCTGGCGACGACGGGGACGCTGAGCTCGGCCGGCAATCTGACACTGACGACGACGGGCGCCACCAGTAACAACCTGACCCTTGGCGGCGCGGTGACGGCGAGCGGCCAGACGGTGACGCTGACCTCGGCGGGAACGATCGGCCAGTCGAGCGGCGTTATCACGGCGGGCACGCTGACGGGCAGTTCGATTGGCGGGGCGAC
>Ga0097691_1002182_pt1 | contig 13473 bp, 13 predicted proteins | sample NGESurdeep072012_8_FD_72858 | JGI IMG/M metagenome (GOLD analysis project Ga0097691, IMG submission 72858) | Arctic peat soil microbial communities from Barrow, Alaska - NGEE Surface sample 210-1 deep-072012 | ecosystem: Environmental > Terrestrial > Soil > Wetlands > Peat ...
TTTTGATTGTGGGAGGTGCGGATTCCGGCGTGATCGAACTCAACCAATGGGCCTTGGAACGTCTCGGAGGAGAAAAGCGTATCGAAATAGTGCCGGGCGCAACCCATCTCTTCCCGGAGCCCGGCGCACTTGAGGCTGTCATTGAACTCGCCACAGGGTGGTTCGAACGCCATCTTGTGATCGATAGAGATCATCCTGCAAGCGCCGATCGGGATGCAGGGCAATGATGACGTTCCGGGACAGATCAGATGCGGGCCGCAGATTGGCTAAAGCGCTCTCGAGCTATAAGGACCGGCACGCTGTTGTCCTTGCGCTGCCGCGCGGCGGGGTTCCGGTCGCAGCGGAGGTTGCCGTGGCGCTTGACGCTCCCCTTGACCTGATCCTTGTCCGCAAGATCGGCGTACCGACCCAGCCGGAGCTTGCGATGGGAGCGGTAGTGGATGGTACCGCGCCGATCATTGTTCGCAATGAGGAGGTGATTGAGCTCTCTGGCACAACGGCGGATGAGTTCGACGCGGCGTGTGCAAGGGAACTTGAGGAGATCGAACGCCGGCGCCAACTCTACATCGGAGAGCGCGCGCGAGCGGAGATCGCGGGACAGGTGGTGATCGTCATCGACGACGGCATCGCAACCGGTGCGACGACACGGGCAGCATTGCAGGCAATCCGCAACCGGAAGCCCAAAGAATTGGTGCTCGCCGTTCCCGTCGCGCCACCCGACACGATCAGGGAGTTGCGCCAGGAAGTCGATGCCTTGATTTGCCTGGAGACGCCGGAATTATTTGGGGCCATCGGGTATTTCTATCGTGACTTCCGGCAAGTTAGCGATGAGGAGGTTGTGGCAATTCTAAAGCGCTTTCCGATCACGGGAACGGCTTCGATCACCTCCAAAGTGTAGAACCCATCGAAGCAAGCTCATCGCCGGATCATTTCGTTTCAGAGGTTACGCGGTACCCAGCTATCGCCGTCTTTGACGTAGGATCGCTTGACGGCCGCCCGGGCAGTGCGGTGGGCGATCTCTTCTTTCCGAACTTCCCCGCATGGGAGGCGAAGGCGTGGTTGAAGGCGGCCCGATAGATATCTTGCGCATGGGGCGGAAGGTGGTCGCGGACCGACGCGGGAAGATCGGCATTAACGCGGTAGGGCATGGACTTCTCCGAATGAAACGAAGAGGGGATGCCTGTCAGGAGCACTCGGCCTCAAATTCCGCGCATGAACTGCCGAACTGCGAAAGCGATCCCCCAGATAGTCGGCCAACGGCGGCATCCCCACGTGTGAACTAGACTTCCGCGCGCTCGACGCATCCCTGGACAATGCTCTTGATGGTCGGCGTGCCGGCGAGTTGCATCGTCATGACCAGTTCGTTCCTGAGGTGCTCGTATACGCTCTGAACGCCTTGCGCGCCGCCAAGCGCCGAGCCGTAAAGCAATGGGCGCCCAGCGCGACGACGCTGGCTCCCAATGCAATCGCGCGGAACACATCCTGGCCGCGATAGACGCCGCCATCGATGATGATCGGAAGCCGCCCCTTCAGCGCATCGGCAACGCGCGGAAGGACCGTCATGGCCGAAGGCGTGTTGTCGAGCTGGCGCCCTCCATGATTGGACAACCAAACGCCCGCGCAACCGTGGCGTTCAGGCTCAAGCGCCTGAGCCGACGACAAGATACCTTTGATGATAACGGGCAGGCCGGTCTGGGAGCGGCAGAACTCAACATTGTCCCATGTGAGATCGGCCTTCATGGCCATCGCGTTCCCGCTCACGCCAGCCCTCTTCGGAACGTTACCCATGATCAGATTGGGAACGGGCACGCCAAGCAGACGCGTTGACTTGACGCGGATCAATGGGGCTAACCTGCAACTCACCAGAATTGCCACCAACTTTTCGAAGTTGCACTCTTTTCCATGAGGTATTCGAGTATTTCAGGTTTGACCGCGTCATTTTCATTGGGATGACCAGCCATGAAGTTCAGAATCCATGAGCGCCTAACAGTATCCGAGCCCTTTGGGATTTTGCGAAGTATCTTCTTGTCCGAAGCATGCCAGCCGCCGCAACTGGTGCGAAGGCTTCTTCAGGGGTTACTGCATGAGCGGGCGAGGTAGCCAACGCAATCATGGCTGCTGAGACGATCAGGCTCATGTACATCCTGTTGCGCGGCATCCGTTTGTCCCTCAACAGCTGACATTTGTTGATCCGGTTGGCACTTCTGCTCCGTGCCTACCTTGATAGGCGTCCCGCGCCTCTTATAAGACCACGGGCAACTCGCAGATCACATTGCCATCTCCGGCTCAGCCGGGCGTTCTCTCTTCGTCTCTGGAATTTCCGTCATCGTCGCTTCGGTGAGCAGCAGCATGCTGGCGACCGAAACTGCGTTTTCCAATGCGATACGAACCACCTTTGCAGGATCGACGATGCCAGCCTCGACCAGGTCGACATATTCCTTGCGGGCGGCATCGAAACCAAGATTTCCCTGGCTGCTCAGCATGCGCGCAACGACTACACCGCCGTCTACGGCTGAATTCTCTGCGATCTGGCGCGCGGGCGCTTCGAGCGCCCGTTTCAGAATCTGAACGCCTGTCTTCTCGTCGCCTTCGCAGGAGGCTTCTTCCCTGGTGACGGCCTCGGTACACCTCAGAAGGGCGAGACCGCCCCCGGGGACAATTCCCTCGGCGACCGCCGCCTTGGTGGAGCTGATAGCGTCGTCCAGCGCTTCCTTCCTGGATCTCATTTCCGCTTCCGAGGGAGCCCCAACGCGGATCACCGCGACGCCGCCAGACAGCTTGGCGAGGCGTTCTTCGAGTTTCTCGCGGTCATAATCGCTGGTCGTCTTTTCGATTTCACGGCGAATTTGCTGAAGCCGTCCTTCGATCCGGGAACGGTCGCCCACGCGACCGATCAGCGTCGTATTCTCCTTATCAACTACGACCCGTGCAGCATGTCCAAGCTGTTGGAGTGTCACGTTCTCAAGCTTCAACCCCAGCTCTTCGGAGATGACCTGGCCGCCGGTCAGGATCGCCATGTCTTCCAGCATGGCCTTGCGCCGATCGCCAAACCCAGGCGCCTTGACTGCGCAGCCCTTGAGTACTCCCCGAAGTTGGTTGACGATGAAAGTCGCAAGCGCCTCACCTTCGATATCCTCGGCCACGATCAACAATGGACGGCCCGACTTGGCGACCTGCTCGAGCACCGGAATCAAGTCGCGCAGCGCCCCGATTTTGTGGTCGCAAAGCAGCACGAATGGATCCTCCAGCACGGCCTCCATGCGCTCCGCGTCTGTTACAAAGTAGGGAGAAATAAAGCCGCGATCGAATTTCATGCCCTCGACAACATCGAGTGTGGTTTCCGTCGTCTTGGATTCTTCAACCGAGATCACGCCCTCGCCGCCAACCTTCTCCATTGCGTCGGCCACAAGCTCGCCGACCGTCGGATCATTGTGAGCCGAGAGAGTCGCGACCTGTGCTTTCTCTTTTTTCGTGTTCACCGGGCGCGACATCGCGCGCAGGGCTTCTATTGCGATCTTTGCAGCCCGGTCAAGCCCGCGCTTGAGATCGATCGCGCTGGCGCCAGCGGTGACGTTGCGCACTCCCTCGGCCAAGATCGCGTGCGCCAGGATCGTTGAGGTGCTGGTGCCGTCGCCAACGACGTCGCCGGTTCTTTCCGCAGCTTGTCGGAGCACCTGGGCGCCTAGATTTTCCTCGGGGTCCTTGAGGTCGAACTCTTTGGCGATGGTTACCCCATCGTTGCAGACAATCGGCGCGCCCCAGCTCTTTTGGATCAGAACTGACTTGGATTTCGGACCTAATGTTACCCGCACCGCGTCGGCAAGGAGCGTTGCGCCACGCAATATTTTTTCACGGGCGGCGGAACGAAACAGGATTTGCTTGTGTGCCATTCGTCACGTCTCCTGAGAGTCAAATCGTCACAATGGCCTTGCGCGGCGCGCCACGCCTGGGCCTCGCCGATCAATCTTGATGCGGCGAGGCCCGCAGTATGCTTACTTCGCGTTCACGGGGATCGTCTTCTGCTTCTTCTGTGCTTCCGGCGATTTCGGCAGGGTGACAGTCAGAACGCCGCTCTTGAAATTAGCTTCGATCTTCTCGGCGTCGACGCTGCCGGGTATCTGCAGCGAGCGGCGGAAAGAGCCATAGCGACGCTCGGAGACGTAGCGGTCCTTGGTCTTCTCTTCTTTCTCCTCTTGCTTTTCGCCTTTGATCGTCAGCGTTCCGTCGGAAAGCTGAAGATCGATGTTCTTGGCATCGAGGCCTGGCAGTTCGGCCGTGACCTCGAAAGCCTTGTCCTTCTCGACGATATCGATGGCCGGCGTGACACTGAAGCCGAGGTCGCGGCGCCAGAACGGATCAATGTCCAGTAGCGTACGATAGGATGGAGCCTGCAGAAATCCGTTTTGGAAATCATGCAACAGCCGATCGACCTGGTTACGCAGAGCTTCGAAGGGCTGCCAGTCTGCGGCTTTGGTAGCCTGCGTAACTGGAGTCGCCTCAGTTTTGATGGGTAACTTTGTTGCAGCTTCCGCCATGACAAATACTCCTTTGATGTTCCCCAACTAGGAAAACATATGCCTGGGGCAGCGGACTTCATTGATCTCAATCAAGCAATCAGCGCCCAAGTCAAAAGGGGCTGCTCAATTCACGTCGAAATTGAATTCGCGATGGCAAGCACTGCAGGAGACGTCTGATTGTCGTGAACATGATGACATTCGGCGCAGACTTGGGTTTCGCCGGCAGGAAGGTGGGGAGGCGCATGCGGGTTGGGACTCGCTTCTTTGGTTTTGTTTGCGAGTTCCTGCTGATCTCCATGGCAGCCAAGGCATGTTGTGTTCGGAGGCGTTAACTTCGGCGGCCGTTCCTGAAATGTGGTGTGTGAGTCTCGCTTCGCAGTGCGGCATGACGTTTTGATGACGCGCGAGCTTGATCTGTGTCAATGACCGATCGCAGATTCCGGAGCAGCCTTTTATTGGACGCGCAGTGAATGCGCCCCATGATTGGGAGAAATGCCATGGCTGATCTCAACGATATGCGTTCGCATCATGATATCCAACGAAAATCTCCGTCTGCTAGCCGACGTAACTTCCTCCAGGCGCTCGCAGGTGCAGGCGCTGCGATTTCGCTCAGCAGCAAGGTCGTCAACGCGCAGCAGGGTGAGATCGGCTATTGGGCCAAAGATCTCACCGACGTTCAATTGACCAACATGTTCAGCACGATCCTGCGGATCCGCTGGTACGAACGAACCTTGGTCGACAAGATGCTGACGGATTCCAACTACCGCGGTTACAATCACTTCTATGTCGGCCAGGAGGCCGTCGCGACCGGCGTTTGCGCCGCTTTGAAAAACACAGGCGGCGTGATGGAAGCCGATCTCGTCTACAGTACGCACCGGCCTTCCGGCCACGCCATCGCCAAAGGCGCCGACATCAAGAAGATGGCGGCGGAGTATGACTTCAGAGCTACCGGCCTGAACAAGGGCTACGGCGGCGAGATGCACATCTCCGACAAGTCGATCGGGTTCATCGGCGCCGATGGCATGGTTGGTCCGGGACCGGTGATCGCAACAGGCTCCGCCTTTGCGATCCGTGCCCGCGGCAGCAAGCAGGTCGTCGTCAATTTCGGCGGTGACGGCACTTACGCCACGCCGCACTTTCACAGTGCGATGAATAACGCAGCATTGCTCAAGCTGCCGTTCATCTACGTGATCGAAAATAATCTCTATCATCAGTACGCGCATTACTCCTGGTCGTGCCCGATGAAGGATATCGCGGAAGCGGCAGTCCCTTACGGCATCCCCGGGGTCGTCGTCGACGGACAGGATGTGCTGCAGGTCTACAACGCTGCCAAGACCGCGGTTGAGCGGGCGCGGGCGGGCCAAGGCCCGACGCTGATCGAGGCCAAGACCTATCGCTACTACAATCACTGGGGTGCGCCCGGTGCCAAGCCCGGCGAAATGGGTGCATTCGGCTACGATCCGCTGGCGATCTCCTCGTTCCGGCCGGAACGCGAAGTGCGCGCATGGATGGCCCGGGATCCCGTCGACATCTGCCGCAATACCTTGATTAGCTGGAAGATCCTTGACGCCGCCAAGGCCGCCTCAATGGAAGCCGCAATCAAGCAGGAGGTTCTCGATGCAGTCGCATGGGCCGACAAGCAGCCCTTCTGCAAACCGGAGGACGGCCTCAAGAACGTCTTTGTCGAGGGAAGCGTTGTCGCCCGCCAGTTCGGCTAGGCGAGAGCGTATCGATTCGTCCAAACGTTGCGACTTCGCACTGCGGATTAGAATTTGGAGAGAGACAATGACACGCAAGAGCTTCATGTACTCGGTCCTCGAGGCGGTTCAGTATGAAATGCGCCAGGACAAAAATATGATCTGGATCTTCGAACTGACGCCGCCGGTTGCTTCCAATCCGGGTCGGCCGGTGATCAATCTTGAAACCGAGTTTGGCCGCTTGCGCGTGGCCAACACCGGTATCGATGAAAACTGGATGGCGGGATGTGTGCTGGGCGCCGGGCTCGCCGGCTCGAAGGCTGTCACCTACGTTCCCTATCAGGGCGCCTGCATGCCCTTCCAGATGATTCAGAACCATGCGGGCAAGCTGCGCTCCATGACCGGCGGCGACGCTTCAATGCCGGTGGTGTTCATCATGGAGATGACCGGGCAAACAGCCGGATTCGGCGGCCAGCATTCGGACTATGAGATCGATACGCTGTACGCGCACATTCCGGGCGTGAAGACGGTCATTCCGTCCACACCGGCTGATGCGAAAGGCATGATGGCCTCGGCGATCCGCGACCCCGATCCCGTCGTGTTCCTTTACGCGGCGGGTCTGCGCGAACTGGTCGAAGAAGTTCCGGACGAACAATATCTGACGCCGCTCAACAAGGCCGCGGTGCGCACGACCGGCAGCGACATCACCATCGTCAGCTCCGGCGCCGGCATGCCGGACGTGCTCGAAGCCACCGAGAAGCTGCAGAAGGCGGGAATGAAAGTCGAGGCAATCGATCTGCGCTGCCTCAAGCCCATGGATACCGAGACAATCGTCAAGTCGGTGCAGAAGACCAAGCGGCTGCTGACCTTCGATCAATCCTATTACACGCTATGCCCCGGCGCCGAGGTCATCGCCCGGGTGGCGGAGAACGTCGATGGCGCCAAGTTCAGGCGTATTGCGTTCCCGGACGCGCCTCCACCGGCCGCCCCGGAGATGTTCAACTGGATGCGGCCCAACGCCGACCACATCATCGCCGCTGCAAAGAAGTTTATCGCCTGAGTTGATTTGCACGGTCAGCGATCGAGAAGCCGGCGGAATCAGCCGCCGGCTTCACATCGATCAACAAGGTGAACCATGTCTATTGACTCTAACGGTAACGGTAATCAGTCCAGCGCGGTATGCCCGGGCTGCGGCGGTTCGGACATTGGCATTGCCCAGGTACGATCAGCATTTTTCCACGAGGATCGATTGGTGGTTGTCGAGGACATCCCCGCGCTTGTCTGCGCCAGCTGTAACGAGCAGTTCTACGATGACCAGACAGTCGTCGTGCTCGACCTGCTTCGTGGCGATGGTTTCCCAGCGGAGAGCGCGCGCGTTGAAATACGCGTTCCGGTGTTCTCGTTTCGCGATCGCCTCACGACCGAGGCGGAGACATGATTGCGCCAGGATACACTCGCCCGCTTCTGATCGCCCTAAATCTCTTTGCGATCGGTTTTTCGCCGGCGATGGCTCAAGAGGATGACGGGTTCATGCCGAAGGGCGGCAAGACGTTGTTTCTTGAATTGGCAGACACACCTCGCGCCGCAGAACTGCGCGAGATCGGCGATATCAGCCGCACCGAGGCGGAATGGCGCGGCTTTTTGGTTGAGCGGCACAAGCAGTTGAGCGAGCGGGAGATCAGCGAACTCGCTGCCTATCTCGAGGTGAATCTTCCTCTCCCCGAAGGAGCCGTTCAACAGGCTGAAAGTCGAGGCGACATCGCCTCGGCTCTGCCGGCGGACGGTCGTGAGCTTGCCTGGACGCAGTGCCAGTTCTGTCATTCGCTGTTTTCCGGTTACCTGATGCAGCAGCGCGACGTTCAGGGGTGGCGGAGCGTCTTTCTGTCGCCATTTCATCGCGGGTTGAAGATGACCGCGCAGCAGCGCGAGACCTTCGCGCGCTATTCAGCCATCAACATGCCGATGAAAGCCGCCGACGTGCCTGCCGCGCTGCGCTATTGAGTGCCGCATGAGCTGAAATCATCGGAGCGATGGGCACTCCACGGGATGGGAGATGGGCTATGAACTCCATTCGGATGTTTCTTCGCGGCGCTCTGATCGTGTGTAGCGCCTTGCTGGTCAATCCGCTGCTGGCGGAGACGAAAGATGTTTTTGCCTTCATTCCGGCTGGGGGCAGGACCCTGTTTGCGCAGGTGGTCGCAAGCCATCCGCCGGCTGACGAGCTGCAGGCGATCCTGACGGGCAAACGCACGCGGGCGGAATGGCTCACCTATCTCAAAAGCAAGGGCAAGGCCTTGTCGGCGCTGCAGCCGATGGGCGAACAGGAACTGCTAACGCTAGCGGACTATCTGTCGTTCAACATGCCACTGGCGTCCGGGCAGGGGGCGGTGGATCTGGCCAAGGCTGACCTGGCAACAGCCCTGCCGCTTGACGGGCGCGACTTCGCTCTCGAAAAATGTCAGGGCTGTCACATCATCACAGTCGTCATTACTCAGGTTCGACCCGCAGCAGCCTGGCTTGGGACCATGAACAAGCCTAGCCACTCACGGATCAAGCTGTCCCGTGAGCAGCGCGAGGCGTTGGCCAGCTATCTCGTGCTCAACGGTGGGATTCCGATCGATCAAGTGCCCGAGGAGCTGCGGGCCGGTGGCGCGTCTTATTGAGACGAACACCTGCCTGAGATCGAGACGACTTCGGTTGTTATAGGCAACCGCGATCGATGTCGGAGAAGAAAAGCTGCTGATGAACAGGCAGCATAGGGCAAAAGCAGATGCTGTTCACCTCGCTTGAATTCTTTGCTTTCCTGCCTCTGGTCATGTTGTTGTTCTCTGCGATGCCTGTCACGCAACGATGGGCGGTGCTCCTGCTGGCCAGCTATCTTTTTTACGGCATCTGGCAACCCTTCAATCTTGTTTATCTCGGCGCCGTGACGCTTGTGGTCTATGGCTGCGGTTGGGCGCTTGAACGGGCGCCCCGTCCGGCCATCAGAAAAGCACTGCTGGGTACCGGACTTGTTGCGTTGCTCGGCTCGCTGGTTGCATTCAAATTCTATGATTTCATTGCTGGCGAGCTTGAGCGCTCGTTCGCTTCGACATTCCCGATTGTGTTGCCGAAACTCGGCGTCAGCACGCCGGTTGGATACTCCTTCTATGCCTTCTCGGCCTCGAGCTACCTGATCGATGTCTACGCCCGGCGCCTGAGCGGAAGCCATCATCCTGGTCATATCGCGATCTATGTTGCGTATTTTCCAAAGATCTTCGCCGGCCCGATCGAGCGCGCAACGGCATTTCTGCCGCAAATGGTCGCGGGCCTGCGCGGGGACCCGGGCCGTGCCATTTGGGGTCTTCAACTGATCGGATGGGGCCTGTTCAAGAAGGTCGTGATTGCCGACAATCTGGCGCCTTTGGTGGATCGCAATTTCGGCATTGTGGCGTTTGCCTCACCGATCGAACTCCTGATCAGTGTCTATTTCTTCGCTTTCCAGATCTACTGCGACTTCTCCGGCTACACCGACATCGCGATTGGGATCTCCCTGCTGTTCGGCATCCAATTGATGGAGAATTTTCGCCGGCCTTACCTGTCGCGCAGCACCGCCGAATTCTGGGGCGAGCGATGGCACATCTCGCTGGGGCGCTGGTTCCGCGACTACCTCTACATTCCCCTGGGTGGCAGCCGGTCAGGGCTACTGCGCCGGTATCTCAACATCATGCTTGTGTTCGTCGTCAGCGGGCTGTGGCATGCGGGCCTCGGCTATGGCGTGGGATGGACGTTTTTGATCTGGGGCGCACTCAACGGCGCATACCAGTGGGCCGGACTGGCCACGCGCGGATTGTGGGAGCGGCTCGGCGGATTGCTGCCGGCCTTGCGCCAAAGTGCTGCGCTGGCGCTGGTGCGCATTCTCCTGACGTTTCATCTGATCGCGATTTCCTGGATCTTCTTTCGCGCCAAGTCGGTGAGCGACGCGCTGACTGTCGTCAGGAAGATCGGGACCAATCTTCTCGAGATCCCGTCTTTGCTTGTTCAGTATCCGTTCACGGCGGAACATGGCATGGGCTTCGGCCTGATCGTCCTTCTCCTGGCCGTGGAAGCGCTCGACGAACGCCGGCCGCTCGTGCAGCGGCTGGCCGCGGCGCCCGCGGTTCTGCGGTGGGGTTCCTACTACCTCGTTATTTTTGGGTTGTTGATCCTTGGTCGATGGCAGGCCAAGGAATTCATTTACATGCAGTTTTGATGGCCGGCGCCAGAGGTAGGCGGAATATGAGTATGCAACGATGACGCGTCAGGGCAGGACGGCGATTGCCTTCATTGGAATAGGTCTGCTGATTTATGCCGGCGTCTATCTTGTTGCCGAGCGGTTGGTGTACCGCAACGGCCACAGCAATCCGTTCTTCAAGATTGCAACGACCGAAGTGAAGGCATTCGATTGGGTGATCCTCGGCGCCTCGCACGCCATGCCGCTCGATTTCGCTGATTTTAACGGCCAGATGCAAAGCGAAACCGGGCTGAAGATCATCAATCTCGCATCGCCCGGGACCGGCCCGCTCTACAATCGCTTTGTGCTGGAGGCGTTTCTGCGCGGTCACACTGCGAAGAATGTGCTCTATGTTGCCGATTCCTTCGCGTTCTATTCACGCACATGGAACGAGGATCGCTTTGGCGATGCCAAATTGCTCAGGGCAACACCATGCGATCCAGCTACCGCGTGGTTGCTGTTGCAATACAGCCGCCGCGAAGGGATCGATTGGCGCGCGGTCGCCGACTACGTCACGGGATTCTCGAAGATCAACAATCGGGAGCGCTTCCAGAAGGACGTCTGGGAGGGGGAGTTGCAATTCGATCGGGTTTACCGCCCGTCGGCCGCTGCAGTCAAAAGCCGGATCGCTTACCTATTCTCGGATTCTGGGCGGGAAGCAGCACTTGCGCGCTATATGACGGAGTTTGCCAAGTTGCTTGAACTCGCGGAGCGACGAAATGTTCGCGTCGTCGTGATCAAGATGCCAACACCCGGTCAATTCAGGGCCCTCCTGCCGAACGAGGCGGCGTTTTATGAAGCGATGACCGCGGCGGTCGCGAACCGTGGGATCGGCTTCAACAATTTCTCGGCCGAGCTGGACGAACCCCATTTCTATTTCGACACCGACCACCTCAACAGGGTCGGGGTCACGGAATTATTCGCTCGCCATTTAAAGGCGATCCTGATGGCGCCAGTGAACTGAGCGGAATGGGCGGCGGTTTGGGGGCGATCTTGGGGCGCTCTGCTGCAGGAGGCCATTGGATGTCGCAGTGAATCCTCAACGCGATGCGGGCTCTCGGCGCTTGGCTCAGTCAAAGGGTCTGCACGTAAGCTAAGTGATTCTGTGCTCGCGTCTTGCGTAAGCGTCCATTTCTCGCACGTGGCTTAAGCCCTGACGCTTATTGGTTGCCAATTCCAGGGCAGGAGTTCGTCGAGGCGGCTGGCGGGATGACCGTCGGTCATGCGCTGCAGGATGTCTGAGAGCCAGGCAAAGGGCTCGACATTGTTGAGCTTTGCGGTTGCGATGAGGGAGCAGACGGTTGCCCATCGGACGCCGCCGCCGTCCGAGCCCGCGAACAAATGGTTTTTGCGCCCGAGCGCGATGGGCCGGATGGCGCGCTCGACCGGATTGTTGTCGAGTTCGATACGGCCGTCATCGAGGAAGCGGGTGAGGGCGGGCCAGCGCGCGAGCGTGTAGCGGATGGCCCCGGCGAGGGGGCCGGCGGGTGGAACGCGGCCAAGCTCCATCTCGAGCCAGGGCTTCATCATCTCGATGAGTGGCCGGGCGCTGGTGTAACGCACATGCCGACGTTCCTCTGCGGTGCGGCCCCGGATCGAACCCTCGATCGCATAGAGTTCGGCGATCCGCCGCAAGGCCTCGGCGGCGATCGGTGAACCGGTCGCTTCATGCAGATCGTAGAACTTGCGTCGTGCGTGGGCCCAGCACGCCGCCAGTACGATGGCGCCCGGCGCGGTCAGCCGCTCGAAGCCAGCATAGCCGTCGACTTGCAGCACGCCACGGAAGTCCTGGAGATGAGCGGCAGGACGCTCTGCCTTGCGATCAGGGCTGTAGAAGTAGACGGCGGCCGGCGGTTCGGGTCCGGACCAGGGTCGATCGTCGCGCGCATATACCCATAGCCGGCCGGTTTTGGTGCGGCCGCGGCCGGGATCGAGCACCGGGATCGGGGTGTCGTCGGCGAACAGCTTCGGCGAACCTCCGACGACGACCGTCGCGCGCGGGTGGGACGATGGGGCCCGGCACCCTCAAGTCATGACTAAGCCCATGACTTAGACTATGACTAAGGGCATGACTTAGGACGCCGCGTCGATAGAGCACCTTGCGCGTCGGTGGCTTTGGCTCGGCTTTGAACCTCGCGCGCCAATTGCCGAAGGCCTTGAGTGGAATCCCGTAAGCCTCGCAATACTCACGCTGATTGAGCTCGCTTTGCAGCCAGGCCTCATGGTGCGCCCGCCAAAAAGCCTCGCCATAACGTTCGCGAACAGACGACATCTCGTCCTCCACCTAAAAAATTGTCGGTGAGAACAGATCGCGTCCGCGGCCGGACGAAACAAGTGTGCGAGAAATGGACGCTTACTGATCCCTCATATAAATTCCCTGTTCGCTCCAATAAATTCCCTGTTCGGCCAAAACAATTCCCTGTTCCATTGAGTAGGGAATTTGGCTGCAAGCCTTTGAAGTTGCATGTCGAATGGCGGCCAAAATTTCAGAATTGAGCCCAAAATTGAAAAATTCCCTGTTAATTTCCCTGTTAGCAGGGAATTTTGGGTGGAGACTGGTCCGATCAAGACTGCGTCCTCAGCCACGCAGTCCGGCAACTGGAGATTGCACCTACATATATCTGGGAAATGCCCGTCAATGGCGGGCCTTTTCAAATTTGAGAGGCGTCTCCACGCTCCCAATCTCTACAATTACAGAGCGAAATCGGCGAAAGTCTCCGGTGCATACTTGAGATATTCCCGTTTTTGAGAGATAGCGACCGGAGACCGGGTTCGATCTACACTGCGAGGCCGGTGCCGCAGTCTAATTTTATCGGGACGGGGTGCGAGTGGGTGGGATTTTTCTAAGCGCCAACGCAGGCGAGGCAATCTATGTCAGGGCTTTTGCTGCGGCTTGTGCTTCGGGGACCACGTCGTGGTCGTAGAGTCATCACCGCGCGGCAGCTATTCGCCCTTTTCCAAAACATTGTTTGCAGGGTGCAGGATATATTTTGCGACTGGGCTGTGA
>Ga0097691_1002183_pt1 | contig 13471 bp, 10 predicted proteins | sample NGESurdeep072012_8_FD_72858 | JGI IMG/M metagenome (GOLD analysis project Ga0097691, IMG submission 72858) | Arctic peat soil microbial communities from Barrow, Alaska - NGEE Surface sample 210-1 deep-072012 | ecosystem: Environmental > Terrestrial > Soil > Wetlands > Peat ...
ACCTATTAGTTTGCAAGGATCGTTAACGAGATAACCCTGCGTCCTCGACCCGCTTCTCCTGGAATGACGATCAACGTCGAAACCGATCACCCCCATGGGGTGGCACACGTCGCACTGTTCATTTGTCAACTCTGACCTGACAGCCAGTAGTGTCACAGCATATATGTCCAACCCAACCGCATACGAAACCATTCCGAATCGGCCCTACTTCCAACACGAAACCACCCACAGGTTTCCCTGTCGATCACGTCCCTCGTGTCCTCGTTGCCAACGGAGGGGCCGAACGGCGGTGCCTGGCGTCGTTCAGCACGCGACCCTCGCGAGGACAGCTACGCGCCGATTTGGATGCCGGTGCGCTTGGCGGTCTTGAGGTGCTCTGCGACCTGATCAGCCAGCCCGTCGGTTTCAACCTCAGGCCGGTGCCGGCAGGAGCTCAGCAGCAGCTCAATCGAGATTCTGGTCAGTCCTTCCTCGGCGAGGCTCTCCTGGGTCTGACCCCCGGCGAGACTGCATCGGCGCTCATCTCGACCTGACGTCCAGCTGTCCCACCATCTGTGGCAGTGTCTGACCGATCGTCCGATCCCCGCGAACACTAAGGATCCCCCATGACCACAAGCAGCGAATGGCACCTCACCCGTCGTCCCAGCGGAGTCCCAGCGAACGAGGACTTCTCCCTCGTCGACGTTGAGCTCCCTGCACCAGCTGCCGATGAGATCCTGGTCCGCAACAGCTTCTTGTCAGTCGACCCGTACATGCGTGGCCGGATGAACGACGCGAAGTCCTATGTCCCACCGTTCCAGCTCAACCAGCCAATGGACGGCGCCGCCGTCGGTGCCGTCGAACAGGTCGGTGCGGGTGCTGTGGACAGCGACGGCACTCCTATTGGTGTCGGCGACACCGTTGCACACGCGATGGGCTGGCGCACGAGTTCTCTTGTTCCAGCCAAGTCCGCCCGGGTCCTGGACACACGGCTTGCGCCGGCCCAGGCTTACCTCGGCGTTCTCGGGATGCCGGGCCTGACGGCCTATGCAGGATTGCTGCGAGTCGGTGAGTTCGCCGAAGGTGATCGCGTCTTCGTCTCTGCCGCGGCTGGCGCTGTTGGCTCGATGGTCGGCCAGCTCGCCCGTCTTAAGGGCGCATCCTTGGTCGTCGGCAGCGCCGGCGGCCCGGACAAGACCTCCTGGCTGCTCGACAAGGCAGGGTTCAACGCGGCCATCGACTACAAGGCGACCCCGATCCACAAGGGCTTGGCGCAGGCTGCACCCGAGGGCATCGATGTCTACTTCGACAACGTCGGTGGGGACCATCTCGAGGCCGCCCTCAGTGCGCTACGCCCACGTGGTCGGGTCGCCATCTGCGGGATGATCTCGGTCTACAACGCCACACAGCCCTCACCGGGTCCCAGAAACATGCCCATGATCATCGGCAAACGTCTGACCCTGCGGGGTTTTATCGTCTTCGACCACGCTGACCTTCGACCACGCTTCGAGGCCGAGGTCGGACAATGGTTGACCGAGGGCAAGATCGTCTGGCGCGAGACCGTCGTAGATGGAATCGACAATGCTGTCAACGGTTTCCGGGATCTGATGGCCGGCGCGAACACTGGCAAGATGCTCATCCGGCTCTGACCTTGGCCGGGCGAGCGCGACCTGTTGCGCGGCCGACACACGCCTTCCTGGGCGTAAAGGCCCCGATACCTGCCTGCCAGAGGGTCCGCATAACAAGACTGACGTCGCATCTTGGGGTGGCCTCCTTAGGCTGAACCTGACCTTTCGTCAGACGTACAAGCCCACCGGAGGCGCCCGTGTTCCACAAAGTGCTCGTCGCCAACCGCGGTGAGATCGCCGTGCGCGCCTTCCGTGCTGCCACCGAGCTCGGTGCCCAGACCGTCGCCGTCTTTCCGCATGAGGACCGCAAGAGCGAACATGTGCTGAAGGCTGACGAAGCCTACGAGATCGGAACAGCCGGACGTCCTGTGCGCAACTACCTCAACGTGGCGGAGATCATGCGGGTGGCGCTCGAGGCAGGAGCGGATGCCATCTACCCGGGCTACGGTTTCCTATCCGAAAACCCCCTCCTGGCTGAGGCATGTGAAGCCGCGGGTATCACCTTCGTTGGCCCACCAGGGGAGGTTCTACACCTGACCGGCAACAAGTCGCGCGCCATCGCGGCAGCCAGGGTCGCCGGGCTGCCGACGCTGCGCGGCAGCGAGCCCAGCGATGATGTCACCACCGTGCTCGCGTCGGCCCAGGAGATCGGCTTCCCGATGTTCGTCAAGGCCGTGGCCGGAGGCGGCGGGCGCGGCATGCGCCGGGTCGAACGCCGCGAGGACCTCGAGGATGCCCTCGGCGCTGCGATGCGTGAGGCTGAGTCAGCCTTTGGCGACGCGACCGTCTTCCTGGAGCAGGCCGTGGTTGACCCACGCCACATCGAGGTGCAGATCCTGGCGGACACGGCGGGCAACGTCATCCATCTGTACGAGCGAGACTGTTCCGTCCAGCGACGGCATCAGAAGGTCGTCGAGACAGCCCCGGCACCCAACCTTGACCCGTCCCTGCGTGATCAGATGTGCGCAGACGCCGTGAGGTTTGCCCGGGCGATTGGTTACGTCAATGCTGGCACAGTCGAGTTCCTGCTCTCTGCCGACGGGCGCTACGTCTTCATCGAGATGAACCCTCGCATCCAGGTCGAGCACACCATCACCGAAGAGGTCACCGACGTCGACATCGTCACCAACCAGCTCCGGATCGCCTCGGGCGCCACGCTGCCCGAGTTGGGGCTGACCCAGGAAGGTGTCCGGCTGCGTGGTGCCGCCATTCAGTGCCGGATCACCACCGAGGACCCGGCCAACGGCTTCCGTCCGGACACTGGACGGATCACTGTCTACCGCTCGGCTGGCGGCGCCGGGGTGCGCCTTGACGGCGGTACGGTCTTCGTCGGCGCTGAGATCGGCGCACATTTCGACTCGATGCTCGTCAAGGTGACTTGTCGCGGCAGTGACTTCGAAACGGCCGTTCGGCGGTCTCGTCGAGTGCTCGCCGAGTTCCGCATTCGCGGCGTCGCGACCAACATCCCGTTTCTGCAGGCCCTGCTGGATGAACCGGACTTCGTCGCGGGTCACCTGTCGACCTCGTTCATCGAACAGCACCCCGGGCTGCTCACCTCACGTAAACCGGCCGATCGTGGCACCAAGCTCTTGACCTATCTGGCCGAGGTCACGGTGAACAAGCCCTACGGGCCACGGCTGGCGACGATCTCTCCTCGGCGCCGGCTGCCAGACGTCGACCTAGAGGCACCTCCAGCACCCGGTGCGCGGGATCTGTTGCGACGAGTCGGCCCCGAGCAGTGGGCCCGAGACCTGCGCGCCCAGCAAGCCGTCGGGGTCACGGACACGACGTTCCGCGACGCCCACCAGTCGCTTCTTGCTACGCGGGTCCGCACCCGTGATCTCATGTACGTAGCGGGCCACGTGGCCCGGATGACCCCGCAGTTGCTGAGCGTCGAGGCGTGGGGTGGTGCCACCTATGACGTCGCGCTGCGCTTCCTGTCAGAGGACCCCTGGGAGCGGCTGGCGCTGCTGCGCAGCGCCATGCCCAACCTGCCGCTGCAGATGCTGCTGCGAGGCCGCAACACGGTCGGGTATACGCCATATCCGAGCGCCGTGACCGAAGCGTTCGTCACCGAGGCGGCGCGCACAGGGGTAGACATCTTCCGCATCTTCGACGCCCTGAACGACGTCAACCAGATGCGCCCTGCCATCCAGGCCGTGCGCGCCACAGGTACCGCGGTGGCCGAGGTGGCGCTTTGCTACACCGGTAACCTTCAGGATCCGGGCGAGAAGCTGTACACCCTGGACTACTACCTCAAGCTCGCCGAGCGCATCGTCGACGCGGGCGCACACGTCCTTGCGATCAAGGACATGGCCGGACTGCTGCGGGCCCCGGCTGCCGCAACCCTGGTGCTCGCGCTCCGGAGTCGTTTCGACCTTCCCGTGCACCTTCACACCCATGACACCGCAGGTGGCCAGCTCGCCACGCTGCTTTCGGCCATCAACGCCGGCGTCGATGCGGTCGACGTGGCCAGCGCGCCGATGTCCGGCACGACCAGTCAGCCGTCAATGTCGGCTCTCATCGCCGCGACCGACCGCACCGAGCGCCAGAGCGGCCTTGACCTTCAGGCAGTGTGCGACCTCGAACCCTACTGGGAGGGCGTCCGCCAGCTGTACGCACCGTGCGAGTCGGGTCTTCCCTCCCCCACCGGGCGGGTCTACACGCACGAGATCCCCGGGGGTCAGCTATCCAACCTTCGCCAGCAGGCGATCGCGCTGGGCTTGGGCGACAAGTTCGAGAAGATCGAGAATATGTACGCCGCGGCCAACAAGATTCTCGGAAACGTCGTCAAGGTGACGCCAACATCCAAAGCCGTCGGTGACCTTGCGCTGGCTCTCGTGGGCGCCAAAGCAGATCCAGCCGAGTTCGAGGCAAACCCCAGCAAATATGACATCCCGGACTCGGTCATCGCATTCCTCAACGGAGAGCTCGGCGACCCGCCCGGCGGCTGGCCGGAACCTTTCCGAACCAGAGCACTCCAGGGCCGCAAGACCCGCCAACAGATCAGCGACCTCACTGAGCAGGACACCGCAGCCTTGGCCGCGGACCCCCGAAACACGTTGAACCGCTTGTTGTTCCCCGGACCGAGCAAGGAGTACGCCAGCTCCCGCGAGTCCTACTCAGACCTGTCGGTGCTCAGCACCGGCGACTTCCTGCATGGGCTGGAGATAGGCACCGAATACGAGGTTGTCCTTGAGCCTGGCAAGCGTCTTCTGCTGGGAGTCCAGTCCGTCAGCGAACCTGACGAACGCGGCTTGCGCACGGTCATGTGCACCGTCAACGGACAGCTGCGCCCCGTGCAGGTCCGCGACCTGTCTGTTGCGGTCGACGTTCGGCAAGCCGAAAGAGCCGACGTCTCAGCGCCCGGCCAGGTTGCTGCACCCTTTGCCGGTGTCGTCTCGCTCGGGGTCGAGGTCGGTCAACAGATCGACCCCGGAGCGACGATCGCCACCATCGAGGCCATGAAGATGGAGGCTACGATCACCAGCCCAGTGGGCGGCACCGTCGAACGCCTGGCCATTGGCGCCCAGCAACAGGTCGAGGGCGGCGACCTCCTGATCGTCGTTTCCTGACGCTGGCGCATGCGGGTGCCCCCGAGACTGCTCGTCGGGAGGTGGGTGCATCCGACGCCGCAACAGTGCGGCCGCGTCACCTCTGGCGTCGGGCCGAGATCGCCCGTTGAGCCTCTCGCTCATCCTGCTGTGCGCGCAGCGTCTGCCGCTTGTCATAGGTGCGCTTGCCCTTGGCGAGGGCAATCTCAACCTTTGCGTAGCCGTCCTTGAAGTACATCGACAACGGCACGATAGTGTGACCGCTCTCCTTGGTCTTCTGGATGAGCTTCGCGATCTCCGCCTTGTTCAGGAGCAGTTTGCGCCGACGCCTAGGCGTGTGGTTGTTCCACGTGGCCTCGGTGTACTCGGGGATGTGAACGCCCTCGAGCCACACCTCCCCTTCGCGCACCGTCGCGAATCCGTCAACGAGGGAGGCCCGGCCCGCGCGGAGCGACTTGACCTCTGTGCCGCTAAGAACCATGCCGGCCTCAAAGGTGTCCTCGATGAGGTAGTCGTGATAGGCCTTGCGATTGCGCGCCACGACCTTCAGACCTTTCTCCTTGGCCACCGTCGTCATCCCTTCGTCAGTCATGTTCTGTGCTGTGCGCGCGACCCAGCCCTGGTCGCCGGTCCGGCGACGCTCGGGTGATTGGGTGCAACTGCTGGCCCAACGCTACCTGCTGGTCATAACCAGAGGCGCGGGTTGACCGGGGTTCCATCCTCACGGGTCTCGAAGTGCAGGTGACAGCCGGTCGAGAACCCTGTGTTGCCGGAGTAGGCCACGAGCTGGCCCCTGGAAACATGCCCCGAAGTGAGCACGAAGCTGGTCAGGTGGTTGTAGGTCGTCGTCAGGTCGACACCGTGCTGCAGACCGTGGTCAATGACCAGCCGGTTGCCATAGCCGCCCGACTGCGACTCTGGCGTTGCCATGATGACGTCGCCGTCCGCCGCAGCATAGACCGGCGAACCACAGTTGGCAGCAAAGTCGATGCCGGGGTGATACCCCAGGGGGTCGCCTTCCGGACGGAACTCCTGGGACACCGGTGCGCTCAGCGGATAGCTCAGGAATCCGCTGTTGCCGCCCTGCGGCGCGCTTTGAGGCACGGGTTGGGGGGCTACGCCATTGGCAGCCCGGCGAGCCGCCATGGCACGTGCCGCCAGTTGTTTCATGAGTGAGTCCGACTCTGCCTGCATCTTCGTAAGGTTTGTCATTTCGGCAGCCTTCTTGGCGGCAACCGTTGCCGCATACTCCCGCTGGCCTGCAAACAGCAGATCGAGCCTGCTCCTAGCGGCCGCCGCGGTCTTGGCAGCAGCTGCCGCCTGGGCCAGAGCAGCCTCGGCCCGGACCCACAGCACCGCCATCTGTAGACGTATGGCAACCAGTTGAGACTCTTCCGCCTGGCCCTGAGCCCGTTGCGTATCCAGTCCACGTAACGTCGCACTGCGGACCCTCTGGACGGTGTCCATCATGACGATACGGTCGGTGAGGTCCTGAGGACTGGTGGCTTCCAGCGCGATGGAAAGGCCGGAGAGCACGCCCTGCTGATAGTCGTCACGGACCATGTTGACCAGCTGGTCCTGAACAGCCTGGCTGTCGCGGGCAGTCTGCGCGAGAGCATCCGCGGATTTGGCCGCATTTGCCTCCGCGACTGCAAGCTTGGTGCCCAGCTCCCGGTTGTCGCGATCGGCCACCACCTGCGCTGCCTGAGCGCCCTTCAATGCCCGCTGCGCTCTAGGCAGCTCCGCCCGGGTGCGCTGCAGCTCCAGCACGGCCTTGGCCAGATCCTGGGAAGTCCCTTCGATCGCGGTGCTCTGCTGAGCGATATTGGCGTCGATCTTCTGCTTGTCACCTGTAGTGTCAGCCAAGCTGACGGGCACAAGTCCCAGGCTGAGCGCCGCGCCGAGAGCCGCGCCGAGAGCTATCATCCGCACACCGGTATGACGGCGGATGGGTCGTGGCACGGCCAAGAATCGATTCACTGCTTCAGTCGTACCATGGCTTTTGCGCAAAGTTGGACATTGCCGAGCAAACGCGGCAGCGTTTCACATCATTGACCGTGTGTCTAGACCTTCAGATAGTGACGCAGCGTGAGCCAGGCGGTGACAACTGCCATTCCTGCAGCGGCCCCGACAAGCCAGGGCGTCACCACCCACAGGTCCGCCGTGGTGATGAAGTTGATCGGCAGCTTCTTGCCCACGTAGCCGATGCCGTATCGCACGATCGCCCACAGGACGCCGACCGCCAAGATCGAGCCGACGACGGTCGCGATCACGGTCTCGAGGATAAATGGCAACTCGATGCTGAGCGCCGAGGCCCCGACGAGACGCATGATGCCCGTCTCACGGCGGCGGCTGAATGCCGTCTGGCGGATGGTCGTGGCTACCAGCAGGACGGAGCACAACACCATCAGCGCTGCCAGGGCCAGCGCCCCGAGGGAAAGACCTCTCAACACGTTGAACAACGGGTCGAGGATCTGCGCCTGGTCCTGGACCTCACCCACGCCGGGCACCTCGGTGAACGTCCTGGTGATCACGTCGTACTTGGTCGGGTCCGAAAGCTGCACCCGGAAGCTCTCAGGCATCTGCGCTGGGGTGATGTCACGGTAGGTCGAGCTGAACTGGTTCTGCGCCTTCAGGCGGTCGTATGCCTCTTGGGGTGACTCGTCGAAGACGTTCTTGACCAACGGTCTCATCGCATCAAGCTGGCTGCGAATCTGCTGATGTTGGGCTTCGGTCGCGGCGCCCGAGGAACAGTTGGGCAGGTCTGAAATGGCAGTGCACAGGAAGATCGAGACCTGGACGCGGCCGTACCAGTAGTCCTTCATGGTGTCGACCTGCCGCTGTGCCAGAACACCGAGACCGAGAAACAGCACAGACACCATCGTCACGAGCGCGACCGAGATCGACATGGACCGGTTCCGGCGGATGGCGACCCAGATCTCGCTAAGGATGAACCGTAGGCGCATAACTGTCCTCCTGCCCTTCTTCGGCTACGGCAGTGTTGCGACAAAGCACGTTGCTACTGACGGGTTGGCTGAAAACGCCGTCCCCCGTATACGCCTTGCATCTGGTCGCGGATCAGCTCGCCGTCGTCCAGTTCAAGAACCCGCTTGCGCAGCTGGTCGACGATCCCGTTGTCATGGGTGGCCATCACGATCGTCGTGCCAGCGCGATTGATCCGGTCCAGCAGTCGCACGATATCCAGGCTGGTGGTCGGGTCCAGGTTGCCCGTCGGCTCGTCCGCCAACAGAATCGTAGGCTTATTAACGAAGGCTCGAGCGATCGCGACCCGTTGCTGCTCACCTCCGGAGAGCTGGTGCGGCAACCGCTCCTCCTTGCCCGAGAGCCCGACCATCTCGAGAGTCTCAGGCACCAAGGCCTTGATGGTCTGACGCGACTTGCCCAGCACCTGGAGGGCAAAGCCAACGTTCTGGAAGACGTCTTTGTTGGGCAGCAGCCGAAAGTCCTGGAAGACCGTGCCGATCTCGCGACGCAAGGCCGGCACCTTACGTCTGGGCAGTCTGGACAGCTCGCGGCCAGCCACGAGCACGTTGCCGCAGGTCGCTGCCTCTTCGCAAAGGATCAGGCGCAGCACAGTGGACTTGCCTGAACCCGACTGACCCACCACGAACACGAACTCGCCTCGTTCGACCTCGAAAGAGATCCCGTGAAGCGCCGGCCCCAGACAGCGGCGATGGATCTTGGTGACGTTCTCGAAGCGGATCATGCGTGCCGTACGCCTCTGCAGCTGGGGGTCAGAGCGGCCCCGCCAAGCGGGGATTGCCTGCGATCCAAAAACCTGCACCGCAGGTGCAAAACAGCCTACGACGTGCCCCGGCCCAATGGGGGGACCGTGCGTGTCCCCGGGCGTTGCGAAGTTATGCCTCGTCGCGTTCGGCGCTACGTTTCCAGCGGATCCCGGCCTCGATGAACCCGTCGATGTCACCATCGAACACGCCGCTGGTGTTGCCCACCTCGTATTCGGTGCGCAGGTCCTTGACCATCTGGTAAGGGTTCAGCACGTAGGAGCGCATCTGGTCGCCCCAGCTCGCCTTGACATCTCCGGCCATGGCCTTCTTCTGCGCGTGTTCCTCAGCCTGACGCTGCAGTAGCAGCCGGGACTTCAGAACTCGCAGGGCCGCGGCCCGGTTCTGAATCTGAGACTTCTCGTTCTGCATCGATACCACGATGCCGGTGGGCAGGTGTGTCATCCGGACCGCCGAGTCCGTCGTGTTGACCGACTGGCCACCAGGGCCACTGGAACGGAATACATCGACCTTGATGTCATTGTCCGGTATCTCGATGGTGTCTGTCGGCTCGATCAGCGGAATGACCTCGACGGCAGCGAACGAGGTCTGTCGGCGGCCCTGGTTGTCGAAGGGCGAGATGCGCACGAGCCGATGGGTGCCGGCCTCGACAGAAAGGTTACCGAAGGCGTAGGGGACCTTGACCTCGAAGGTGGCCGACTTCAGGCCAGCTTCCTCGGCATAGGACGTGTCGAGCACCACGACTGGGTACCCATGTCGCTCCGCCCACCGCAGATACATCCGCATGAGCATCTCGGCGAAGTCAGCTGCGTCGACACCGCCAGCACCGGACCGGATCGTGATCACGGCTTCGCGCTTGTCGTACTCACCGTTGAGCAGGGTCCGAACCTCGAGCTCGCCAACGGCCTTAATCAGGTTCGCCAGCTCCTTCTCGGCTTCCGCCATGGTGTCGGCGTCGACCTCCTCGGTGCCCAGCTGGACCAGCACCTCGAGCTCGTCGATGCGGTTGTCCATCCCGGTGATCCGCTCGAGCTCGGAGTTGGCGCGTGACAGGCGGCTAGTCACCTCCTGGGCGGTCTCCGGGTCGTCCCACAGGTCGGGCGCTCCGGACTGCTCCTCAAGCTCGGCGATCTTTGTGCGCAGAGAGTCCAGATCGGTCACCTGCCGCACCGACTCCATGGTCGCGCGCAGGTCCTTGAGCTCTAGTTCAAAGTCAACAGCCATCAACAGTGAGACTACGCGACCACTGGCGCAGTCCAGACCGCGCCGGCGGCCCCACCGGTGATCGTCACCGAGCCCCGAAGGGATGACGGCAGGACGTCTGCCGTCCAGGCGGGCGGAGCCAGCAGTCGGAAACCCACGAGAAGATGAAATGGGTCTAGGACTTCCGGCGAGGTGCCCGGTCGCTCGCAAGGCAGCTCAGGGCGGGTACTCTTCGGCGATTTCCTGTGGAAGGCAAGGACCTAGTGCTCGCCGGTGGGCACGTCTGGCCGTGCTGCTGCCGCCGTGGATTCAGACCTCGTGCCCGGCGACTCGCGCAAGAATCTCCAGGGCAAAGCGCCGAGCCTCCTCCAACGTAGCCGATTTTCCGTAACCGTCGTCGTGGCCAATGAACACGCGGGGCGCCGCGTCGTCGGCTTGGCGCGACAGGTGCGTGTTGAGGTGCTGCTGCTGCGTACTCCCGTCCGACATCAGCATCGCCGGCTCGGTCGACAGATGCACCCGGTGCTCGACCCCAGAACAGCATTGTTCCTCGCGGAACCTGTGGTTCGGGTGTCCGTCGCCGTGCGCACACCACGGCTGGCAGGTGATCGGCTGGAGGGTTGGCGAGAGCAGGGGACTACTCAAGACAGCCGCCAGTTGAGGTAGCCCTCGACATTGTTCAGGTTGTGGCAAGAGCCAGGCTTCACACTCGGGCCCAGCACACGTAGCGCCTGGTGATCGCCTGCGAGGAGCGTGTTGGTCGACGCGTCTACGAGCGCGTTGCTACGCTGGTTGGACCCTGGTGGGTTACTTCCCCGAGATTCCAGGAGTGACAGGCCCTGTGGCTGGACCGCTCGAACTGGCCGGCTCGGCCTGACATTCTCCGTTTCGCTCGTATCGCTCATGCAGGGAAACCTGCCACTAATCGTGCCTGCGGCCAAACGAGCAGTGCGACTGCACATGCTGAGACCCTTCCTCGCCACACCCGCCAAATACCTCAGCTAAGGGGCGAACCGCGGCCGCGGTGATGCCTTCATAACCACCTCACAGATCCCTCCTGGAGTACGCCCGCCCTGCCGGACGTCGGCCTCGAGCCGGCGATGCCGGAAGCAACGAGAAGGGTCGGTGGCCGCGCTCGGCCCTTGAACCTGAGCCATGGGTCAGAAATCCCCTAGATCCCTCGACGAGAACGTCATCGCGATAGGCCTCTAGGTGGCTGGTGTTCTACGGGTGTTCTGCAGGCCGTGGTGATCGGCTCGAAGCCAGTGAGCGGGTCACATGGGTGGCTGTGACTCGTGAATTTGTTGGCCTGCTTTAGGTTTCGGGGACTGGTGTGAGCCCTTGGTGGGGTCCCACCAGGCACGATGGCCGGGTCTGTGGGTCCTGGGTGACCTCCACCGGGTCAGATGGGGGCTAGCACCCATCTGGGCCCTGATACTCGGGTGAGTCCGAGGATGCCAAACCGGGCCAGGTTGACGGCGGCAGCGAGTAGCGAGAAGTCAGCGGCGACCTTGGTCTGTCCGCGGACTCGGGCTCTTCGTCCGCCGTGGCGGCGGCGCATCAGGTGGCCGATCTTGCGTTCCACCTTCGGCCGGGTGGCCCGGTACTCGGCCCGCCACGCCGGGTCGGCCTGGGTGGTGCGGGCCCGGACGAGCTCGGCCTCGTAGATCCCGATCCGGATCCTGCGACCGTCCTTGGCGTTCGTACACGCGCTGGCCAGCGGGCACCCGGCGCAGGCCGCACCGAAGGCCGCGATCTGCCCACCAGCCTTGACGGGTCGCATAGTCGCGACCATGCCGGCGGGGCACGTCACGGTCCCGGCCTCGGTGTCGATAACGAAGCGGTCCTTGGCGAAGCGACCAGCAGGTGTGACCGGGGGCTGGACCTTGGTCATGATCTGCGCCCCGGCAGCCTCCAGATCGGCCAGCAAGGACCCCGCGCCGTACGCGGCGTCGCCATAGACCGCCAACGGTGCCTCGCCGTCCCCGCTGGCGTCGCCCTGGTCGCCGTCATTGTCCGGGTCGTCATTGTCCGGGTCGTCATTGTCCAAGTCGTCGGTGCTACTCGGGTCGTCGGTGTTGCTCGCGTCGGGGATGTCCGCGGCCAGGAGCCCAACTGCTGAGGCCGCGTCGCCGGTGTTGCCCGCGGTGACCGCGGTCGCGGTGATGACCTCAGCGTCCGGGTCGATCGCAATATGGCCCTTGTACCCATCAAATCGGTGGGCCGAGGTCTTATGCCCGTGCCGGGCCTGGGGATCCACGGTGGAAATCACCCGATCCGGGGCGACTCGGCGGGCAGTCGTAAAGACCCCGTCGGCACCGATGTCCAGGTCCTGTCCGAGCACCGTCGCCAGCAACGCGCCCGCCTTGGCCAGGACCGGACCCAGCTCGCGACCATCCAACACCCCGAGCACCGCCGTACCGTCCTTGGCCAGCGCGTCGACCAGGACCTTGCGGGCGGCCGCGTCGTCGTAGTCACAGACCGGCTTACCCGCGAGCGCGTAGTCATCATCGCGGACAATGACCGCCCGCAGCTGCGCGCCCAGGTCGGCGCCGGCGGCCTTCAGGACCCCGCGGATGCCCGAGCGGATCAAGGTGACGGTGTCCATCGTCGCGACCGCGTCATACAACGGGGTGGAGTCCAACACCCGTTTGCGCCCGACGAGCCCAGCGGCCTTGGCAGCCTCCAACGTCGCCTCAAAGATCCGGTCCGGACGATCTGACGCTGCCAGACGGGCCCGCATGTCCACCAGCACCGTGTGTACGAAACCCGGGTAGTCAAACGCGAGCCCGCCCGCGGCGTACTTCCACCGCGCATCGAATGTGAACCGGTCCACAGCCTCCCGGTCGCTACAACCCTCAATCCGCTGCAGCACCATCACCACAGCCACGATCATCGGCGGCACGCTGCGTCGACCCACATCGGTGAACAAGTCGGCGAACATCTCATCGGGGAACAGCCCAAAACACTCCCGGTTCAGCACCGCGTAGATCGAGTCCGCACCGACCCGGGGCTCGCAGTAGCCCACCGTCGTACGCAACAAGTCACCTTGCTTCGGCGCCAGACCCAACGTCATCACGAACTCCCAATACAGACAACCAAACCCGCCGCTGCCATTGTCCCAAGAAGTTCACCTCAGCCGCGTTCGCGACATGCGAAAGACACCAGCCACCTAGGTGGTAGTGCGTTCCGCAGCCTTGGTCAGTGCTGCTTGCTGGTGTTGTTGAATACGTCGGTCCCAAAGGGCCGCAGACCGGCCTGGGCGGCGAAGCCCAGGTGGCCCTGACTATCAAGACCTCCGCTCACGGTGCCAGCGGTGAGTTGGGTAAGGTCGGTGCCC
>Ga0097691_1002185_pt1 | contig 13468 bp, 13 predicted proteins | sample NGESurdeep072012_8_FD_72858 | JGI IMG/M metagenome (GOLD analysis project Ga0097691, IMG submission 72858) | Arctic peat soil microbial communities from Barrow, Alaska - NGEE Surface sample 210-1 deep-072012 | ecosystem: Environmental > Terrestrial > Soil > Wetlands > Peat ...
GGGTAGCGCCGGACGAAATCGCCTGCGCCTCGCGCTGAATTATCTGCTCGATGAAGTTGTAGGACGACGTCGCGCTGCTGGATGACGTGGTGGCCGCGGGCGAGGTCATGGTGACCTTCGATCCGTCGGCATAGGTCACCGACGTCGTGGTCGAGCCGTCGCTGTTGGATACCGAGGTAGAGGACGCGCCGTTCAGCGCCTGCAGCAATGGATCGGAGCTCGATCCGCCGGAGGCGTCCGAACCGGCGGCGTGATGATGGTGGTGGTGCCCCCTACGCTTCAGCGCCGACGACATTTCGTCAAGACTGACCGAACCGTCGCCGTTCTTGTCCATCTTGCTGAAGACGTCGTCGGCCTGCGCAAGGTTGGTTCCGCCGGCGCCAAGCGCGTTTTCGAATTCCGATTTGCTGATCTTGCCGTCACCATCGGCATCGAGCTTCGAGAACAGGTCTTTCAGCGCGTCATTTCGGCTGACCGGCGCCGGGGTGACCGACGTCGTCGATGACTGGCTCTGCGCCGCAAGCAGCGCGCTCATCGTCGCCGGTGACAGCTGAGAAAACCCGCTGGGCCCCGAGGCCGGGGCCGGACTTCCCGAAGCCGCGGCACTGCCGGAGATATCGAAGGGATTCGTCGAGGTCTGGCTGAAACCGGTCGATGGCGGCGAAGATGATTTGGATTGGGTCAGCGACTGGAGCGCTTCCAGCACGGACGACGCGGCGCCAAGGGCTTGCAGCATTGCGAAAACTCCGACAAATGCCGCCACAGGCGGCCTTCTACCTTCACTGGAGGGATGAGCAAGCGCCGTGCCATCGTGGAAAACCCAATAAAACGCCGGTTTTTGATAGCCCCAAGGTCCCGGCGACCCCGGCAATTGATGCCGCCAACGGCAGAATTTTCCGCCCGCGCAACGCTGATTGGCCCGCATTGCCCCCGGGCTTTGCGCGTGTTAGCGAAACCGTCCCGCACTTCGGAAGTGGTTTTCGGAAAAGCGCACATGTCCGCCCAATTTGCATCACGCCCCCTCGTCATCGCGCCGTCGATCCTGGCGTCCGATTTCGCCAGATTGGGCGAAGAGGTCCGCGCCGTGGATCAGGCCGGCGCCGACTGGATCCACCTCGACGTGATGGACGGGCATTTCGTCCCCAACATTTCCTACGGCCCCGACGTCATCAAGGCGATCCGCCCGCACACCAAAAAGACCTTCGACGCGCATTTGATGATCTCGCCGTGCGATCCGTATCTCGAGGCCTTCGCCAAGGCCGGCTGCGATCACATCACGGTGCATGCCGAGGCAGGTCCCCATCTGCACCGCTCGCTGCAGGCGATCCGCGCGCTCGGCAAGAAGGCCGGCGTCTCGCTCAATCCGGGCACGCCGATCAGCTCAATCGAATATGTCATCGACATGATCGATCTGGTGCTTATCATGTCGGTCAATCCCGGCTTCGGCGGTCAGGCCTTTATCCCCTCCGCGCTGGGCAAGATCAGCGACCTGCGGGCGATGACCGCGGGCCGACCGATCGATATCGAGGTCGACGGCGGTGTCGGTCCGGATGTCGCCGGCCAGTTGGCCGCCGCCGGCGCCAATGCCTTCGTCGCCGGCTCGGCCGTGTTCAAGGGCGGCACCATGGAGGCCTACAAGGCCAATATTTCCGCGATCCGCAATGCGGCGGCGACCGCGCGCGGCGAGGCGATCTAGCCTGCGGGGTCCGACGTTCTCGACGCCGAATATCGCTGACCGAAAAAGACCGATCAGCTCATGCGCCCGCCGGCTCGGTGGCAGAACGCCGCGCGAGTTTCACTGCTTGGAGCGGACGCGGTCTCGCCGGCGGACGAATGGCGGCACGAGGCCAAAGACGATGGCTGCGGCAACTGCCCAAAACAGGACAACCGTCGCGATCTCCGCGAATGTGCCGGCTTCTTCGATGCGCAGGTGCATGATGGCGCGCGACAAGACCCAATTAAAGGGGATCACCAGCAAAGGTCCGAGAAGTACGGCGTCGCCGAGCGAAAGCAGGTTTTCCTTGCTCTCCGTCGCGGACAGCGTGGCCAAGGCGAATATCCCGGGCAGCGGGACCGCGCTGGCCCAGCCGACCCAACGAGCATCCTTGTTGAAATAGGCAATTCCGAACAGGATGAGGAACGCGAGAACAAAACAGGCTGCGCGAATGAAGCCCCTGCCATTGAACCACATTCCGCTGAACGTCGGAAATGAGGGTGGCAGCGGCGCTCTCCACCAGCGCGAAATGTACAGAACGGCGAACACCAGTTGAACCACAAATAGCCAGCCGGCGAAGGATAACGTATCGCGAAGCAAGGCGAGCGTCGTTGCTCCCGCGGCCCACAAGGCTATCCAAAAAAGAACCCGGCCGAGTATCCTGGCTTCCTGGTCCCAGGTAGCCGGCATCGGCGGCATGCATTCGTATTTGTACATCGCGATCAGAAAAAGTGCGCTGTTCCACATGACGATGGGAAAATTCGTACCGGCAACGCCAAGCGGATCCGCGCCGGTAAGCATCGCGATCCCATTGAGAAGCGGAAAGGTGAGCAGCACGCCACCGATGCGTTTGTCACGCGCGCCGAGCCATCCGATCAGGACGAATGCTGACGTGCCGAGGAGCAGCTTTATTACGGCGACCGAAATTTCAAACATTTCTGACGCCTGTTGATGACACGTTTCGGACCTCGTGCAATATCTGCCTTGCATTCGTCATGGGGTCCAAATCGGACATCGGCCAGGCGTTGCCTGTGTGCTGGATGTGAATTCACGCCCGGGCGCTCATCTCTCCCGGCTTCTCGTCTGCACCCTTCGCCTCGCGGAGCGAGGCCAAGCGAGGCGGCCTGACAACGGTGACGGTGCAGGCTGCCTCGGCCGCCACCTTGGCGGAGACGCTGCCCAGCAGCGTGTGCACCAGCGAATGATGCCGCGCCCCGATGATGATATGATCGACATGATTGGCTTCGGCAAATTTCAGGATCGCTGCCGCGGGGTCGATGGCCTCGATGACATGGACCGTAAGCCTGTTCTCGTCGAGCTTCAGCGGCGACGCCCAGTGCTTGAGTGCGACAAGCCGGTCGACGTGCTTGTTGTTGCCCTGTTCGTCGAGCGTTCTGTCGATGGTGACGCGGCCGAGCTTCAGCACGTTCAGACATGCCAGCCGCGCGGAGGGGTTCGTCGCGAGGATTCGCTCGGTGGTAACGCGCAGGGCCTCGTTCAGCGCGAGCGAACCCTCCGCGGTATCGAGCGCGATCGCCACGATCGGGCTCGACGCCAGTTGCGCAGCAAGGTCGGCCTTGCCGCGCGATTGCGTCAGGTTGCCATTGAAGCGGCGGCGCCAAACCGTGCTGATGGGATCGCGGCTCAACCGTTCCGCACGCGCGGTCAGCTTGATCTGGCCGGGATGAGAAAGTTCGAAGGCCAGTTGCGATGCCGTGGGGTAGCGCCAGACCGGCTCGATCTCCAGGCACCGCAGCACGACTTCCTGCAGCCAGGGCGGATAGTCCGGCCTGAGCTTGCGCGGGGGATACGGATCGCGCCATAGCCGCCGCCGCATGCCACGGATGGTTTCGCTCTCGCCGAACGGCCGCACGCCGGTGGTGAAGAAATACAGCAGCACTCCCAGCGAAAACAAGTCGCTGCGCGGATCGTCCCGCACGCCGAGCAACCGCTCGGGCGCCATGTACGGCGCGGTACCGTAGGGGACGCGGAATTCTTCCTGCAGCAGATCCGGCAGCTGATTGTGATGCGACAGTCCGAAATCGATCAGCACGGCCTCGCCCGAGGGCCGGAACATGATGCTGCTCAGCTTGATGTCGTGGTGGATAACGTTCTGCCGATGCAGGTCGGCAAGCGCCACCGCGATCTTCCCGACGATGACGCGGGCCTCCTCGTAAGCCAGCGGCAGATCATCGAGCCGGCCGTAGAGCGTTGTCCCCGGGATCGGCTCGATCACGACGTAGGCCTGACGCGCGAAATCGCCGGTCGCGTAACAGGCCGGCACGTGAGGCCCCGACAACCGCGGCAGGATCATCTGCTCCATCTCGAAGCTGACAATGGCGGCGGGATCCTCGCCCTCGGAAACCCGGGGGATTTTCATCAGCAGCGGCACCGCGAAATCCGGACGCGTCACGCTCCACAGCGTCGCCATGCCGCCACTATGGACACGTTCCCCGATGGTGAACCCGTCAATGATCGCGCCAGGCTGAACCGACAGCTTCGCCATCGCTCACCTCCCGACCATCAGGCGATCGGCCAGCCAGTGCGGCAGGCCATTTTCGCGAATCCGCATCGCGGCCGCCTCGACATCGTAGGGCACGCGGCAATAGGTGATTTCCTGCGACCTGGTGTCGAACATCGCAAACGAGGCCGCCGGGTTGCCATCGCGGGGCTGACCGACCGAGCCGAGAACGGCAAGCCATTGCCGCCCCCCCAGCAAATTCACCGGCACATCCGCGGTCGGGATGAAACTCGTCATCTTCGCGGTCGAAGACATCGAATACAGCGCGGGTTTGTGGATGTGGCCGCAGAATGTGACATGGGCTTCCGACGCCACGAGGCTGCGCGCCGCATCGGTGGTATTCTGCACGTAGCGCCATCGCGGGGGATTGCTGGCCTCGGAATGAACGTAGAGCCGGTCGTCCTCCCGCAGCGTCAGCGGCAAATCCGTCAGGAAGCGCCGCTGCGCCGCGCTCAGTCTGCCGCGGGTCCACTCGATCGCAGCCTGGGCAACGGCGTTCATGGATACCGTCGTGGTGCCGATAGCACTGTCGTGGTTACCTTGCACGGCCACTGCGCCGCCGTCGACGAGCCCCATCACCGTCTCGACCGCCCATTCCGGATCGGCGCCATATCCGACGAAATCGCCGAGGAGAATCATCCGTTCCGCGCCGCGCGCCCGCGCAAAATCTAGGCACGCGGCAAAAGCCTGCCGGTTGGCATGGATATCCGCAAAAACAGCCAGCAGCACGATTTCCTCCGCACCGATCCTATCGACCAGGCCTGTGCCTGATTTGATGGATATCAAACAACATGGCGCCTGAGGTCCGCAATCACGCTGAAGGCATGTCTAGCAGTCACGCAGCGGTTTTCGAGGGGTTCCACGACCCGCGGGTCACGGCAGCGATGGCGCGCGGAGAGACGAATCAGCGTTTACGCGGCGCTTCCAGGCCCCTCAGCAACAGCGTCAGCAAGGCGTCGATCCGCGCCGCAAGCTGTGGATCGCGCCATTCCTCGCAATGCGCGGGATGATGGAAGCCGCTGGTGGCGTCGAAAATCGCACGCGCCGATACTCTGACGTCAGCGACCTGGAACGCGCCCTGCTTGACGCCGTCGGACAGGATGTGCGCGATCTGGTCGACCAGACGATCCTTATGCGCCTTGACGACCTTGCACGCCTCTTGCGCCAGCGCCAGATAGGTCGCGAACATCTCGGGGTCGTCGCAGACCTTCTTGTACTTGATCGAAAACATCGTGCGCAGCCAGCGCTCGAGCCTCGCGGGCGCCGGCCCCGACCCTTCCGCGATCTTCTCGAGCGGCGCGTTGGCGCGATCGAGCCAGCGCTTGGCGACCGCTTCGCGCAGCGAAGCCTTGCTCGGAAAATGCCGGTAGACGCTGCCGTGGCTGACATCGAGCGCACGGGCGACATCCACCACCGTGGCCTTCGCCAGCCCAAAGCGGCGCAGCACGTCCTCGGTGACGTCGAGAATCTGCTCGGAGGTCAAGACCAGTGTTTCGTTCATGCACGCACCGTTCGGTGGATTGTCATGGCGGTCCCCTTAACGGGCTAACCTTTCAGCCTGCGCGGCGAGGTGACGTGCAACCTGGGCGTTAAGCCAGCGATGAATTTGTGCGGTCAAATGAAAGATTTCGATAGTCATCGGGAAGTCCTCTGCAAGTCCAGGGCTGGCGGCAATCGGCCCGCCAGCCAAGGTGACACCTCGAATCCGGCGTCACCGGCAATATAGCGTATCTCGCTGACAGTTTTCAATATCTGTCAGTCAATATCTCGTGATCAGCGCGACGGCGCCGGCCCTCTGGCGGCGGACTCGGCCGGTCCGGCGTTTGTCTCACAGCGGCCGCTCTGCTAAAGCGCGGCGTAACTCCCAGCATCCCCATGAGCCACGAGTCGTCGATGATTTCCCGCTACACCCGCCCGGAAATGGCCGCCATCTGGGAGGCGCAGACGCGCTTCAGGATCTGGTTCGAGATCGAGGCGCATGCCGCCGATGCGCTGGCGGAACTCGGCGTGATTCCGAAAGAAGCGGCCAAAACGATCTGGGCCAGGGCCAAGGACGCGACCTTTGATGTGGCGCGGATCGACGAGATCGAGCGCGAAACCAAGCACGATGTCATCGCCTTCCTCACCCACCTGGCGGAGATCGTCGGACCCGAGGCGCGCTTCGTGCACCAGGGCATGACCTCTTCCGACGTGCTCGACACCTGCCTCAACGTGCAACTGACGCGCGCCGCAGACCTCTTGATCGACGATATCGACAAGGTGCTGGCGGCGCTGAAGAAGCGCGCCTTCGAACACAAGCTGACGCCAACCATCGGCCGCTCCCACGGCATTCACGCCGAGCCGGTGACGTTCGGGCTGAAGCTCGCCTACGCCTACGCGGAGTTCATTCGCGCCCGCGAGCGGCTGCTCGCCGCCCGCAAGGAAGTCGCGACCTGCGCGATCTCGGGCGCGGTCGGCACCTTCGCGCAGATCGATCCGCGCGTCGAAGCGCACGTCGCCAAAGCGATGGGACTTAAGCCGGAGCCGATCTCGACGCAGGTGATCCCGCGCGACCGCCACGCGATGTATTTTGCGACGCTGGGCGTGATCGCTTCCTCGGTCGAGCGGCTTGCCACCGAGATCCGGCATTTGCAGCGCACCGAAGTGCTGGAGGCGGAAGAGTTCTTCTCCGAGGGCCAGAAGGGCTCCTCGGCGATGCCGCACAAGCGCAACCCGGTGCTGTCGGAAAATCTCACCGGCCTGTCGCGCATGGTGCGCGCCTATGTGACGCCGGCCATGGAAAATGTCGTGCTGTGGCACGAGCGCGATATCTCGCATTCCTCGGCCGAGCGCATGATCGCGCCTGACGCGACGGTGACGCTGGACTTCGCGCTCAATCGTCTCGCAGGCCTGATCGACAAGCTGCTGATCTATCCCGAAAACATGCTGAAGAACATGGACCGGCTCGGCGGCCTCATTCATTCGCAGCGGCTCCTGATCGCGCTGACGCAAAAAGGCTGTAGCCGCGAGGACGCCTACAAACTCGTGCAGCGCAACGCGATGCCGGTATGGCGCGGCGAAGGCGACTTCCAGACGCTGCTGAAGAAAGACGCCGAGGTGAAGAAGTATCTCTCCGATGCCGAGATATCCGAGCAGTTCGACCTCGGCTATCACTTCAAGCACGTCGATACGATCTTCAAGCGCGTGTTCGGCGAAGCGTGACGCGAAGCGGGTCGCACATGGGCAGCGTCGTCGCCGTCAGTTCTCGCACCGGTCACCACTTCAGCAAGACGCCAAAACTCGGCATTCGTTTGCTCATTGGATTGGGTGTCGCCGGCGACGCGCATATGGGCGAGACGGTCAAGCATCGCTCGCGGGTCCGCAAGGACCCGACGCAGCCTAATCTGCGCCAGGTGCATCTGATGCACGCCGAACTGTTTTGCGAATTGCGCGCAAAGGGCTTCGTGGTTCAGCCCGGCGATCTCGGCGAGAACATCACCACGTCGGGGATCGATCTGTTGGCGTTGCCGACCGGGGCGCGGCTACATCTCGGCGCAAGCGCTGTTGTCGAAATCACCGGGCTGCGCAATCCCTGCATCCAGATCGACAACTTCCAGAAAGGCCTGATGGCCGCCACGCTGGACCGGGATGCCGGCGGCAATCTGGTCCGCAAGGCTGGCGTCATGAGCATCGTGATATCGGAAGGCGACGTCCGGCCCGGCGATACCGTTCGCGTCGAAATGCCCGCAACGCCGCACCGGTCATTGCTTCCGGTGTAACCGCGGACCCGCAATAGCAACTGAATGGTAACTCAGGATCGGCTAGGATCGCTTCCGTGTCAGCATCCCCGACGATTCTCGTGTTCGATTCCGGCCTGGGCGGGCTCACGGTATTGCGTGAGATCGTCGCGGCGCGGCCGGACGCGCACTACGTCTATGTCGCCGACGACGCGTTCTTTCCCTACGGCCACCACAGCGAGGACCAGATCATCGCCCGCGTGGTGCCCCTGATCGGCGAATTGATCGAAAGCCATGCCCCCGATCTGGTGGTGATCGCCTGCAACACCGCCTCCACGCTGGTGATGTCGCATCTTCGCGAGCAATACAGAGTGCCGTTCGTCGGCACGGTGCCGGCCATCAAGCCGGCTTGCGCGAAATCGAAAACCAAACGCGTCTCCGTGCTCGGCACCAAGGGCACCGTCAAGCGCGAATACACCAGGGCGCTGATCCGCGATTTCGCGCAGGGCTGCGAGGTGACACTGGTCGGCTCGGCGGAACTCGCTTCCCTTGCCGAGGCGGCGCTGAACGGCGTTGCGGTGGGCGACCCCGAGATATCGGCCGAGATCGCGCTCTGCTTTGTCGGGGACAGCAAAGATCGTTCAGCGCGCACCGACACCGTGGTGCTGGCCTGCACCCACTACCCGCTGCTGATGGAGCGGCTGGTAAGGCTGGCGCCATGGAAGGTCGACTGGATCGATCCAGCCCCCGCGATTGCCCGGCGGGTGGTGGAGTTGCTCGGGTCCCCCGGCAGCAAGACCGATCATGCCGGCGCCGAAATGATCTTCACCTCCGGGCGGCCGCACACGCTGAGCCGGGCGCTGACGCCGTTCTTCGGCGGCCGCGTTCCGGCGTGAACGGCTGTTGACGCTTTTCGGCGTCGCGCCCCGCTGCTAGCCTTTCGGGCGGCCGAGCTTCCCTCACGCCTTAGCCAACGGAGCATCGATTTGACGCCCGCGACGCCTGCACCCCTCAACCGTCTGCGCAAACAATGGCGGGAGGGGCGTCCGACCTTCGGGGCGATTGCGACAATCCCCAGCATTCAAACCGTGCAGATCATGGCCCGTTCGGGGCTCGACTGGATCATCGTCGACCTCGAGCACGGTCCGATCGATCTCGGTTCCGCGCACGCGATGATCACCGCCACCGCGGGCACGCCCTGCGTACCGCTGGCGCGGATTGCCGCCAACGAGCCCTGGCTTGCGAAGGCGCCGATGGATATCGGCGCGCTCGGCATCAATTTTCCGATGATCTGCAGCCGCGAGGATGCCGAAAAGGCCGTGCGCAGCGTGCGCTATCCGCCACGCGGCGAGCGGCTCTGGGGCCCGTTCCACGCCCCGTTCCGCTGGGGCGTTTCGATGCCCGACTATATGGCGACCGCGGATGAGGACATGATCTGCATGATCACCATCGAGCATGTCGAGGCGGTCAACCGCATCGACGAGATCATGGCCACCCCCGGCATCGACGTCGCGGTGATCGGACCCGGTGACCTCGCCACCTCCATCGACAAGCGCGGCCGCGTCGATGACCCCGAAGTGCGCGATCTGATGGGGCGGGCCGAGGCCGGCATCCTGAAAAGCGGCGTCCCCATCGGCGGGGTGGCGCGCACGGCGGAACAAGCCAATCAGATGATCGAACGCGGCTATCTGGCGCTGGCGCTCGGCTTCGACTGGTCGCTGTTCCAGCGCGGCATCGCGGCGAGTTTTGAGGGCATCAAGCGCTGAGAGACAAGCCGTGCGCCGGCCAATGCACCTCCCGCGCTTTTCCCGCCAGGCCGGTGGCTGCTAGTCTCGCGCCACAGGGAGAAAAATCAATGATCAGAAAAATACTGCTCGGACTGACCGTCGTCGCATTTGCCGGTGCCGCTATCGCCCAGCAGGGCGGCATCAAGCGCACGCCGCTGCAAAAGGCCGAATTTCCGGACGGCTACAACACGGTCAGTGCGATTGCCGAAATCCCTGCGGGCGGCAGCGCCGGACGTCACACCCATCCGGGCATCGAAATGGGATATCTGCTGGAAGGCGAAGCCGACCTCCTGATCGACGGCAAGCCGGGCCAGCATCTAAAGGCGGGGGATTCCTATTCGATTCCGGCGGGCGCGGTGCATGACGCCAAGGTTCACGGCGACAAGGCATTGAAAGTGCTGGGGATTTATGTCGTGGACAAAACCAAGCCACTGGCCTCGCCGGCGCCTTAAACCAGAACCAACTGGCGTCAGGCCGGTTGCTTCGTGCTAGAGGAAGCTGGCGGCCGGGCATGCCCGGTCAGCCGGTTTGTTGCGGAAACTTGAGTGGAACGATGCGCGGAACGGTTCGAAAAATTTCAATGCCGCGCCGCCTCGTCGCCGATCTGATGCACGCATCGATCCGCGTGCCCTTTGTCTCGCTGCGGCGTTCTCTCGACATCCGCCAGTTGTTGGAAGCCCGCGCGCTTGCCGCGCAGCGGCCGGGCTGGGCGGCGATCTTCGTCAAGGCGTTCTCGCTGGTGGCGAAAGAGCAGCCGATCCTGCGCACGCTTTACGCCAAATGGTTCCGGCCGAGCTTCTACGAGCTGCCTCGCAGCGTCGGGATGATCGCGATCGCGCGCGTCGAAGACGGCGAGGATTGCGTTCTGCCGCAAAAGGTCACCGCCGCCGACGAGTTGCCGTTGACCGAGGTCGATGCGCAGATCCGGCACGCCAAGGATGCGCCGATCGCCGAGGTGCCGGCCTTTAGAAAAGTGCTGCGGGCAACGCGGCTGCCGTTGCCGCTGCGCCGCCTGGCCTGGCTGCTCGGCCTGAATTTCGGACGCCAGCGCGCCAATTATTTCGGCAGTTTCGTGGTGACCTCGGTGGCCGCCTATGGTGGCGGCGAGCTTCATGCGCTCAGCCCCGGGCCCTTCATCCTCAGCTATGGCGTGGTGGAGCCGGACCAGACCATCGATGTCGTGATCCGCTGGGACCATCGGATTACCGACGCGGCCCTGATCGCAAAGGTCCTGACCCGGCTGGAACAGGTGCTGAACACCGAGATCGCGGCCGAATTGCGCGGGCACAGGCAGCAGTCGGAGCCGAAGCCGGTCCGGGCGGTCGCGACCTGACAGCCTGGCCCACGGAACCGCCGGTTTGGGGCCGCTTTGGCCCGCAAAACCCGGGTCTTTTCATTGACATGACCGCGGTTTCTTCCTAGAAACCGCCTGCTCGCGGGCCGTTTTCGGCCCGCGATGCGTTTCGCGACCCGTGGTCCGTCCCTTCAAGCTTAAGGGGTGGGCCTGTCGGCTCCGGGAAATTCCCGGCGCACAGGAGGGCGCGTCTCCTCAATACTCAAACTTTGCAAAGAGGACGCGATGACAAAGCGCAGTGAGGCGAAATACAAGATCGATCGCCGTATGGGCCAGAATATCTGGGGCCGCCCGAAGAGCCCGGTGAACCGCAGGGAATACGGTCCCGGCCAGCACGGCCAGCGCCGCAAGGGCAAGCTCTCCGACTTCGGCGTGCAGCTGCGCGCCAAGCAGAAGCTGAAGGGCTACTACGCCAACATCTCGGAACGCCAGTTCCACGGCATTTATGTCGAAGCCGGCCGGATGAAGGGCGATACCGGTGAGAACCTGATCGGCCTGCTCGAGCGCCGCCTCGACACCGTGGTCTATCGCGCCAAGTTCGTCGCCACCATGTTCGCCGCGCGCCAGTTCATCAATCACGGCCACGTCAAGGTGAACGGCCGCCGCGTCAATATCGCGAGCTTCAAGGTGAAAGTCGGCGATCTGGTCGAGGTCAAGGAATCCTCAAAGCAGCTCGCCGTGGTTATGGAAGCGAACCAGCTCGCCGAGCGCGACGTGCCCGACTTCCTCGAAGTCGATCACTCCAAGATGACGGCCAAGTTCGCCCGCATCCCGGCTCTCTCCGACGTACCGTTCGCGGTGCAGATGGAGCCGCATCTGATCGTCGAATTCTATTCGCGCTGATTTTTTCGTTGGCGCTTGCGCGAGATCAAGGCCCCGGTTTTGCCGGGGCCTTTTTCTATGCTCAACTATGGATTGGTGTCCTGAATGCAGCCTCGCCATGGGCTTGAACCGATGCGGAGGACAACATGCGCCTGAGCGACTGCCACAATTTTCATGATTTCCGGAAGCTGGCCAAACGACGGCTGCCTGGTCCAATATTTGATTACATCGACGGAGCGGCCGACGACGAGGTGACCTATCGCCAGAATACAGCAAGCTTCGAACGCTGTGACTTGGTGCCCAACGTCCTGCGCGGCGTGGAAACCGTCGATATGTCGGTGACGGTCATGGGTCAGAAGCTCGCCATGCCCGTCTATTGTTCTCCCACCGCGCTACAACGCCTGTTTCACCATGCCGGCGAACGCGCCGTTGCAGCCGCGGCGGCGAAGTACGGCACGATGTTCGGCGTATCCTCGCTCGGCACGGTTAGTCTCGAGGAACTGCGCAAGGCGCACGATACGCCGCAGGTCTATCAATTCTATTATCACCGGGATCGCGGTCTCAACCGCGCCATGATGCAACGCGCGAAAGAAGCTGGCGTCGAGGTAATGATGCTGACGGTGGACAGCATCACCGGCGGCAACCGGGAGCGCGACCTGCGCACCGGCTTTTCCATTCCGTTCAGGCTGACGCCTGCCGGGATGTTCCAGTTCGCGATCAAGCCAATGTGGGGCATCAACTACGTCACGCACGAGAGCTTCAAACTGCCTCAGCTGGACCAGCACGTCGACATGAGTGGCGGGACCGTTTCGATCGGCAAGTATTTTTCCGAAATGCTGGACCCATCCATGAACTGGAACGACGTGGCCGAAATGGTGCAGCTATGGAATGGGCAATTCTGCCTGAAGGGTATTATGTCGGTGGCAGATGCCAAGCATGCCATTCAAATTGGTTGCACCGGCATCGTATTATCCAACCATGGCGGTCGGCAGCTCGATGGTTCACGCGCCGCGTTCGACCAACTGGCGGAAATCGTGGATGCCGTGGGCGATCGAATCGATGTGATCATGGACGGCGGAATTCACCGTGGAACCCATGTATTGAAGGCGCTGTCGCTTGGCGCCAAGGCCGTTGGAGTTGGGCGGTTTTATCTTTATCCTCTCGCGGCGGCCGGCCAGGGCGGCGTTGAGCGGGCTCTTGGCCTGATGCGAGCGGAGATCGAGCGGGGAATGAAGCTGATGGGATGCACAACGATCGACCAGCTTTCACGCGAAAATCTGAGGTTCAGATAATGTCCCTTTTACCCCCATCAGGCTGCATGTGACGAGAAACCGCGATGACCTACACCCCTGCCCCGCGCGATCCCAAGGCACCGCCGGTCCGCATCAACCTGCTGTCAGACACCCAGACCCGCCCGACGCCCGAAATGCGCGAGGCGATCGCGCGGGCCGAGGTCGGCGACGAGCAGATCGGCGACGACCCGAGCGTGAACTTGCTGTGCGAGCGCGTCGCCGAGCTGCTCGGCAAGGAAGCCGCGGTGTTCATGCCGTCAGG
>Ga0097691_1002186_pt1 | contig 13463 bp, 11 predicted proteins | sample NGESurdeep072012_8_FD_72858 | JGI IMG/M metagenome (GOLD analysis project Ga0097691, IMG submission 72858) | Arctic peat soil microbial communities from Barrow, Alaska - NGEE Surface sample 210-1 deep-072012 | ecosystem: Environmental > Terrestrial > Soil > Wetlands > Peat ...
CCAAGCTGGCATCGCAGGCCGGAGGCACCTGGAGCCGCTACGCCGCCGGAGACCACCAACGGTCACCATCAGGCTGGACTCCGCGCAGAACCCACGACAGTTGAATAGGCGAACTCACCAGGACCGAGGCCGGAGTACACCAGCAGGTCGCATCCGGCCGCGGCGAGTTTCCGGCCCAGGTCCGCGCACGCCGGCGCGACCAGCTCCGGGTGCCGCAGCGGCGGGTCGTAGGCTCGGGTCGGCTCCGCGCTACCCACAACCGCGATCAGCGGACGCGCCACGCACCTCACGACACTGCCGGCCAACCGATGCCGGTGAGGCTAGCGACACCGCCCGCGCTCACGGCCGTGAAAGGATGCCCGGGACGGGATCCCCGTGCCGGCTGAGTGGATGCCGAAGCACCCGCGTGCCGCTTCGGGTCGCCGACTTCGCCAGCGCGGCCGGCGGCTGGCGTGACGGGAGTTGGCGGGACGGGGCCGGCGTGATCCGGCGGGTGTTTCGCGGCCGGAGCCCCTACGGCCTGCTGCGCTACCTCTACGACGAGGGCCGGCGCAACGAGCACACCGGGCCACACCTGGCCCGGGGTCAAGGACGCGGTCACCGCCGAGCGGGCCGGCCGCACCCCACCGCGGGACGTGCTCGGGGCAAGGTCAAGGCCGCGGCCGCGGCCAGCCGCGGGTTCGCGAGTTCACCGCGGCGCTGGCCGGCGCCGGGGTGACCGTCTGGCCACGGATGAGCGAACGCCATCCCGACCAGGTGACCGGCTACGCGGTCTCCCTGGACGGCTGGGCCAACGGCGCCGGCGAGCCGGTGCGCTTCGGCGGCGGCAAGCTCGCCCCCGACCTGACCCTGCCCAAGCATGCCCCGACCGTTTGTCGCTGCTTCCATGTCGCGTGTTCGACCAGCATCAGGCGGTGCAGGTGCACCTGCCGGTCGCTGTCGTTGCGCACATCCACGGTGAATCCGAGTACCCGAGCGGAGCTGGGACTCTGTCGCTCAAGGTGCTCCTTGATCCCCAAAGTGACTCGCTGAGCCTGCTCCTTCTCCCGCCGCCGTCGTTCCTCACGCCGGGCCTGGATGCCTTGCCACAGCAGGATCACGTTGACTACGGCCACGCAGACCGTCGCCCACTGAGCCACTGAGCGGCTGTCGCCATGGTGTCGTGAGACTGGGGTGCCGGCTGTGCTGCGAGCGCGCCGGCCTTTGCTAGTTGGGCGAGGGTCCCGCTGTTCACAACGAACCTGAGCCTCGGCGCAGCAAGTCCATCCAGCTCGACACCTTGAACGCCGACAAGAGTTCCACCGGTACAGGGTGACGGCGGCGTCGAGGTCGCCGCCAGCCTGCTGGACGTAGGGACTCAACCGGGTCCGGGCTGAGGCGCTGCTCCAGGAGCTGCCCTAGCGGCGACGGGGGATGCATCAACGGCCTCGGGCGGTGACAGCCTAGTAGCTGGCGAGTTTGGTCCCCCGCCGGTGGCCGCGTGCGCGGTCACACCGCAGCTGCGGGAGTGGTTCGCCGCCGGTGATTCCGAGGAGCTGGAGTACGCCGCCCTCGGCGAGGTCGCCCGGGCTGGGCTGCACCTGTTGGACCTCGACCCGCTGGCGCCCCGCCGCCGGGTCGTCGTCGCCGCCGAGGTGCCGGCGGACTGGGTAGTCCCGAAGCCGGCGCGGTCGGTCGGCGGTGCGCGTCGACCACGCCGTACCGGAGGCTCGGGTGGTGTCCGGGCACCTGGACGACACCGCGGCCGAAGTGGCAGTCGCCGCCGCCGCGGACGCGGTGGTCGCGGCGGAGCTCGGCAGCGACGACGCCCAGTTCGTGGTGGACGAGGCGGACGGCCACGAGCTGATGTGGTACGCCGCGCAGGAGCTGGACGCGCTGGTGGAGCTCGGCTGACCACAGCTCGGGTGGCACCATGGACTCCCCGGGCGGCCGCTGGGACCGCCTGGTCTGCTCGCAGGAGGCCATTGTGCTGGACGCGGCCACCACCGTTCCGGTCCCGGTCAACGAGCCCGTCCGGGGCTACGCGCCGGGCTCACCGGAACGCATCGGGCTGGAGGGCCGGCTCAAGGAGCTGGCCGTCGAGCCGGTCGAGCTGACCATGACGATCGGCGGCCGGCAGCGGATGGGCGGCGGTGCGCCGGTCGATGTGGTCCAGCCACACCGGCATGCGGCCGTGGTGGGGACCTTGCGCACGGCGACGGCCGACGACGTCGGTGCCGCGGTCGCCGCGGCTAAGGCGGCAGCGCCCGGATGGCAGGCGTTGACCTTTGACGACCGGGCCGCGGTGCTGCTCAAGGCGGCCGACCTGCTCGCCGGTCCGTGGCGGGACACGCTCAATGCCGCCACCATGCTCGGCCAGTCCAAGACCGCGACCCAGGCCGAGATCGACGCGGCCTGCGAGCTGATCGACTTCTGGCGGTTCAACGTCGCCTACGCCGCCGACATCCTGCGCGAGCAGCCGGCCAGCTCGGCCGGAACGTGGAACCGGATGGAGTACCGCCCCCTGGAAGGCTTCGTCCTGGCGATCACGCCGTTCAACTTCACCGCGATCGCCGGCAACTTGCCGACCGCACCGGCGTTGCTGGGCAACACGGTGGTGTGGAAGCCGGCGCAGACCCAGCTGCTGGCGGCGTACTTCCTGATGCGGCTGCTGGAGGCCGCCGGGCTCCCGCCCGGCGTGATCAACATGGTCACCGGCAGCGGCCGGATCGTTGGCGAGGTCGCCGTACCGGACCGGGACCTGGCCGGCATCCACTTCACCGGCTCCACCGCGGTATTCCAGCAGCTGTGGCGGACGGTGGGGGAGAACATCGACCGCTACCGCGGCTACCCGCGGCTGGTGGGGGAGACCGGCGGCAAGGACTTCGTGATCGCGCACCCGTCGGCCGACATCGCCGCGCTGCGGACGGCGCTGGTGCGCGGCGCGTTCGAGTACCAAGGGCAGAAATGCTCCGCGGCCTCCCGCGCCTATATCCCCCGCTCGCTGTGGCGGCGGATGGGCGAGGACTTCCTCGCCGAGGTCGAGAGCCTGCCAATGGGCGACGTCACCGACCTCAGCACCTTCATGGGTGCGGTCATCGACGGCAACGCCTACCGGACCCTGGCCGACGTACTGGCGCGGGCGGCCGGCGATCCGGCCCTGGAGGTCCTGGCCGGCGGCACCGCGGACGACCGGGAGGGCTGGTTCGTGCGCCCGACTGTGCTGCGCACCAGTGACCCGACGCACGATGTCCTGACGACGGAGTACTTCGGGCCGGTCCTCGGCTTGCTGGTCTATGACGACGACGCGTACGACGCGGTGGTGGCGCAGGCAGCCAACGTGGCCAGCTACGCCCTCACCGGCTCGATCTTCGCGCAGGACCGGCAGGCGATTGCGGTGGCGACCGAAACCCTGCGGTTCTCAGCCGGGAACTTCTACATTAACGACAAGCCGACCGGTGCGGTGGTCGGCCAGCAGCCGTTCGGCGGCGCGCGGGCCAGCGGCACGAACGACAAGGCGGGCTCGAAGCTCAACCTGCTGCGCTGGGTGAGCGCCCGCACCATCAAGGAGACGTTCGTGCCGGCGACCGACTACCGCTATCCGCACATGAGGTAGCCGGCGGGTAGCCGGCGCGCGGCCACCGGCCACCTCCGGGGTCACCGCCGGCCCCGACCGGGATGGCGGCTACACCTGGCATTCCGGCGGCAGTGCCACTTGCACCGGCGCCACCTCGCCTTGGATCACCAGGATGCCGCGCCCGGGTGGCAGCCGGCCGACCGCGGTGCGGGGCAGCCGCACCCCCACCAGCTCACCGTCCAGGGTCGAGCGCGGGCCGAGCAGCAGTCCAGCGCGGCTGCGCCGAGCATCTACGACCCACGGCCGGTACGTCGTGGCCAGCGCCTCGGTGGCGCCGGCCGCCACCAGGACGGGGCGCTGCGGTCCGTCCTGCGTCACCAGCCGATCCAGCTCGACAGCCAGCGGCGCGTCGATCAGGTAGTCGGCGTCATCGACGATCACCGCCAGCGGTCTGGGCGCCGCTCGCAGCAGGTCAGCAAGTTGGTCGGAGTCGGCCCGATCTTCGACAGATCCCAAGACTCCGGGTCGGCCGGCCAGCGCCCGCAGCGGAGAGGGTCGGGGAGCGACCAGGACGACGCCGTTGCCGTCGTTGAGCAGTGCTCCGGCGATCGTGAGCAGCGCCGTGCTGCGGCCGGAGCCGGGTACACCGCCGACCAACAACCGGTGACCAACGTCGCCCAGATCGACCGCGATCACGCCGAGCTCATCGCCCCCGATGCCCAGCGCCACGCGAGCAGTGCCTCGGTTGGCGGCCGCCGGCGGCCGGGGGGCCAGCTCGGCTGCCGGCACCAGGGTCGGCATCGCGTCCACCCGCCGCGGCAGTCGATTCGCGGGAATGGCAGCGCAGTCCCGCCGGCTGGCAGCGGCGATCCGGCGCAACAACGCGCTCTGCGCCGCGCCGGCCGGATCCGGCCCCAGCACCGCTACCTGGGTGCTCACCAAGCCGTCGAGGGTCCACCCGCGGCCGTGTGGCAGTCGGCGGGGGACCGCCGCCGGCCGCAGCCCTACCACGCCGTAGTCGGCCGGGTCGGCCAACTGCAGCAGCAGGCGGTCCGACATCACCGCAGCGAGCCGGCCCAGCAGCGTGGCGCGGTCGCCGGTCACGACCGCGCGCAGGCCGACGGCCGACCCGTCCGCGAACAGGCGCAGCACGGCGTCGATGACGCGGCCGCCATCGAGGTCCTGATAGGCGGACAGCAGCGCATCCCATTGGTGGGCGAACACCAGCAGGTAGGGCAGTCGGTCCGCCGCCGCCACCGCCGCCCGCTGTTCGGCGACATCGAGATGCCCGTCGGTGGCGAGCACTCGCTGGCGCCGGTGGACCTCGGCCAGCAGCACGTTAAGCAGTCGGTCCAGTCGCTCTGGCTCGTCGCGGGACACGACCGCCCCGCAGTGTGGCAGCTCGGCCAGCGGCGCCAGGCTGCCGCCGCCGGCATCGACGGCGTAGAGGTGCACGTCGGCCGGTCCGGTGGCGGCAGCCAGCGATCCAGCCAGCGTGCGCAACAAGGTGGTGCGGCCGCTGCCAGCCGTACCCGTGACCAGCAGATGACCGGCGGTTGTGAGGTCGTAGGCCAAGGAGCGTCGTCGCTGCTGCGCCGGCAGGTCCTGCAATCCGTACGGCGCGGCTGGCACGCCACCGGGCCGCGACGGCGTGGCATCCAGCGGTGGCAGTGCCGCCACCTCCACCATCGGCGGCAGGGGCGGCAGCCACGGGGCCGGGGCCGCAGCGATGCCCAGCCGCTCGGCGGCGCCGGCGACGGCGCGCACCAGCCGGTCGAGGTCGCAGTCCGCTCGCCCGGCATCTCCTCCGAACTCGGGTGCCACCGGTGCGACCACCGGGTTCGCTCCCAGCTCGGCGTACGGCGCGGGGATCACGGCCGGGGCAAGTGCGCCGCCGACCCGCGTGGAGCCGGTCGAGACGCACGCCGTCTGGAACGGTGTCGGCGCATCCGGACCGGCGCGCAGGAAGGCCCGGCCCGGGATCCCGCGGGGGATGGTGGCGGCCGCGGGGGTCTCCAACACATCGAGGGACTCCGCCGCCCGGGTGACCGCTAGGCAGACTCGTAGGTTCGTGTTGGCTCGGATGTCGGCGCGCACCACTCCCTCCGGCCGCTGCGTGGCCAGCACCAGGTGCACGCCGAGCGATCGACCCCGCTGGGCCACCCCGACGAGCCCGTCGACGAAGTCCGGCAGCTCCTTGGACAGGGTGGCGAACTCGTCCACTATGATCACAAGGCGGGGCAGCGTGGCGAGATCTCGCTCCGGCACCGCCCGTCGGTAGGCGTCGGAGTCCGCGACCCCGGCGGCGCGCAGCAGGCGCTCCCGGCGCCGCAGTTCAGCGTGCAGCGACGTCAGCGCCCGCTCCGTCTCGGCCGCGTCCAGGTCGGTCACCACGCCAACGGTGTGCGGCAGGGCGACGCAGGGACCGAAGGCCGCGCCGCCCTTGTAGTCGATCAGCAGCAGGCTGAGCTGGTCGGGGCGGTTGCCCGCCACGAGCGAGGCCACCATGCTCCGGAGCAGCTCGCTCTTGCCGGAACCGGTGGTGCCGGCGACGAGCATGTGTGGCCCGTCGGCGGCGAGGTCAACCGTCGTCGGTCCGGTCAGTCCACAGCCGAGCGCCACGGTGGTCGAGCAGGCGGCGTCGGTCCAGCGGGCCGTCACCGCCGCCACGTCACCGTCGCCGCCGTGTAGCGGCAGTGCCGCGATCTCGGTCCAGCGCACGTGGCCCGGCAACGCCGCTGCCCCACCATCGTCCGAGGTGTCCACTCGCAGTGGCGCCAGGGCGCGGGCCAACCGCTCGGCCCAGTCCAGGCTTGCCGTGTCGGCGATCGCGTCGTCGACGCCGGGTCCGCCGGCTCGGCACACGGACACCCGGGTGGAGGAGCTGTTGTGAAACCTGACCACGACGGCGCACTCCTGGGGCAGCATCCGCTCGTCGTCATCCAGACAGATGGCGTGTACGCCCACAGCGGGCCCGTCATCAAGCAGCGCGGCCAGCCCGGGAGTGCTGCTGCGCAGCCGCCGGGCGCCGTCGACGATCATCAGCACCTTCGAGCGCTCGCCGGCCGATGAAACCGAGCGCGGCGCCCCGGCGCTGGCCGCTACCCAGGCCTGCAGCTCGGCGGTCCGGGCGGCGGCTTGCTCCGCCCCCAGGCCGAACATTGCCCGGCAGTTGCCAGCCGGCGTCAAGGTCGCGCGGGTATGTGGCAGCCACCGCGCCCATTCCCAGACCGATGCGCGGTCCGCGGTCGCGAGGATGACCACGGCCAGGTCCTGGGGGGCGTGCAGGACCGCCGCCTGCGCCAGCAGTGCTCGTGCCAGGCCATGTGCTTGGCGAGCGCCGCCCGCAATGCCGAGAACTCCAATGTCGGGCAGTCGGACAGTGACCGGCACCATCGGCGCCACCGGTGGCTCCAGCACCTCCCCGACATCCGTGGTCAGTTTCACCCCGGTCGGACCGTCGGCGGTCGCGACCCGCAGCTGCAGGACGTCGTCGTCGTCCCCCCGCCGCTCCCACAGTCGCGAGCCGGGACCGTGGGCCACCGCAGCCAGGACGGTGAGATCAGGGGCAGCTCGGCGTTGTCCGCGGGCGTCCGCGCTGACCGCATCCGCGAGCCGCTGGTCGGCCTCGGCGCGAGCTCGGTCGTAGGCCGCCTGGCCGTGGCGGTAGGCGCGCCCGGTGGCGGTCCGGTCGGACACCGCCGTACCGATAGCGAGCACTGGAGACAGCAGGGTGAACAGCAGAAAGTAGAGTTGCCCGGACACCCGCCACATCACCAGGCCGAGCACCAACGGCAGCACCACGGCCAGGACAGCGAACCTCGGTCGCGGCGACTTGGTGGGACGGGTCGGGAGCACGACGCTGTGCACCGGAGCTGGTGCGCGCAACCGGGGTGGCCGAGTTACGGCCAGATGGCCATCACCGGCGGGGGTCACCGCGGCGACCGGCTCAGCGCGATCGGGGCGGGCGAGCGCGGTATCGCCGACCCTCAGCAGCTCGCCGGCGCGCAGCGCCTGGCCGGACACCGCCACCGGGACGCCGTCCACCGTGGTGCCGTTGGTCGAGCCGAGATCCTCGATCAGGATCGCGCCCACGGTCACGCGCGCCACGGCGTGCCGACGGGACACCCGCGGATCGGCCAGCTGCAACCCGGCCCCGGCCCCGCGGCCGATGACCGTGCTGACGGGCAGCAACGTGGTGATCTCGCCGGCGTCCGGGCCGCCCACCACGTGCAGCTGCCTCGGCCCCGGCTGGCCGACTGACGCTAGCTGCTCCGGCCCCGGCTCGCGGACTGGCTCCGTCGCGGCACCGAAGGACACCAGCGACCCCGGGCGCAAGGCGTCCTCCAGGGCCGCGGCGAGGTCGACGGGGACGGCGCCGACATGCATGGCCGCGGTGGCGTCATCCGCCGGCAGGCCGACCATCCGGCGCAGCGAAGCCGCGACGGCGGCGACCGGCGTGCCTCGCGGGGCGCTCACCCGCACGTCGCACCGGCGCGCGGGACGAGTGGCGACCAACGTCACCTCAAAGTCGACGCCGCGGTTGGCTTCCGTTCTGTGCGCGTTCAACGCGGCTACCTGGCTCCCTGCAGCACTGTCCCTCGTCGTTGCGAGGCTCTTGGCGTTGTTCTGACCTGGCCACGGTAGGAAGGCGGGCAGACACACCCAACGTGGTTGTGCACAGGCCGCGGTCGCCACTGTGCTTGTCCACAGTGGCGACAGCCGGCGCCTGAAGCTGGCCAGTCAGGAGGTAACCAGCGCGTCCTCAGCGGGCGACGGACGGGCCACCTTGGCGGCGTGGACGCGAGCCCCGCACACGGCGCTCACGGTGGCAGCGATCAGCAGCAGGTTGCGGGCGACGAGTACGCCGGTAGGCAGCGGCCGGCCGCTGAGCACGCCGCCGTAGAGCACCGGGTAGACCAGGTGGGAGGCGGCGGCGGCAACGAGGAGCAGGACGGCGGTGGTCCGCTGCCGGCGTGAGCCCATGGCGACGGCGGTCGCGGCCAGGCCCAGCGCCCAGAGCAGGTACTGCGGGCTCAGCACCCGGCTGGTCACCATGAGCCCGAGCACCAGGGCGAGCGCTCGATCCGCACTGGCCGGGCCGGCGGTTGGCGGCCCGGCCGGTTGCGAGCCGGCCGCGGGCGGCGGCCGTCGCCAGGCTCGCAGCGCGGCTGCGGCAAAGAGCACCAGGACCAGGGCCTCGCCCGCCGTACAGACAGCTACCGCAACGTCCCGACCAGCCGTCACGACCTCCATTGCGCCGTACTGGTACACCGGTGGTGGCCCGATGCCGAAGGCGCGGGCCACCATGAACGGGGTGGCCGCCACCGACTCGACCTGCAAGCCCCGGGCCTGCTGGAACGCCAGGAAGGCGGTCGCCGCGCCGAGCTGGCCGGTTGCTGCAAGTGCAAGGACGACAGCGATGGACGCCACCGCAGCCCCGAGCAGCGCGCCCGGCACCGCCCGACGGTCCCGCAGCGCGCCCAGGAGGAGGACCGGCCAGACCTTCACCCAGCCACCGATGGCCAGCGCTGCCCCGGCCAGCACCGGGCGGCGGCCCCACAGCAGCCCGCAGACGGCAAACGCGGTCGGTACGACGTCGAACCGGGCGTAGGTCAGCGGTCCAAGCAGACTCGGACCGACCACCCACACCGCCGCGCCGAGCGGGCTTTGGCCCCGCAGCAGCAGCGCGAAGAACACAGCCGCGTCGGCGACGAGAACAACGCCGACCAGGCCCCACATATACCGAGGGGCCAGCCCGGCGATCAGCAGGACGACGGCGGCGCCCGGGGGATACTGCCAGCGCTCGTCGTGCACCGGTAGCCCGTGCCCGGAGGTCATGCCGCGCACCCAGACTTGGTATAGGACGACGTCACCGAGCACCATCGTCGTCCCGGCGACTAGCGCGGCCAGCAGCGCTGCCCGGCTGAGCAGCCAGGCAGCAACGAGCAGCAGCCGAGGGCGATGCGGCCCGCCAGCGAACGCGATCGCCGTCCCCCCGCCCACCATGGGGCGCCACTATGCCGCAGCCGCAGCCGCAGCCGACTGAGACCAGGCATGGCGGCCTGCCGGCGACGGCGGAATACTTCTGTGCCTGAGATGCTTGCTGCAACCAAGCATGTTCGACGTACCAAGCGTGTGAGACGAGATCATGTGGTCTTGTCGTACAAGCCGATCCCGTAGCGGGACTGGGTGCGGCAGGATCGCCGCGTGATGCGACGACAGCTGGTCTCCTCCGGAGCTCTGTGGGAGCCGGTCGTCGGCTACTCGCGCGCGGTGCGCGTTGGGCCCTGGGTGTCGGTGGCCGGCACCACGGCGGCCGTAGACGGCGGAGGTGCGGTCGGCGGGAACGACATAGCCGCGCAGGCGCGCGAGGCACTGCGCCGGATCGCGGTCGCCTTGGAACAAGCCGGTGCCGGGCTGCAGGACGTCGTGCGGACCCGCATGTTCGTCACCGACATCAGCCGCTGGCAGGAGGTGGGGCACGTGCACGGGGAGGTCTTCGGTGACATCCGCCCAGTCACGTCCATGCTCGAGGTCAGCGCGCTCATCGACCCCACGCTTCTGGTCGAGATCGAGGCCGATGCCCTCGTCCCGTAGACCGACCGACTCCCGGTACTCCCCCCGCCCGCGGCGAGGAGCGACACCGCAGGTCGCGGCACCAACCATCTGTCCCGCAGGGCTGGTTCGGGGTGCCCTCCCCGTGCCCGGGGCTGAGCGGGACAGACTGCCCTCTTGCCGGAAGTCAGGGTGGGCTACCACAGGCGTCAGATTGGTGTCCGCTGCGTCGATGGACCGGCTGGCCCGCAACCTCGACGACCTGCGCCGGCTGGTGCGGACTCTGACCGTCACGGGAAACCTCGCCTTCACCGGCGAGGACTCCCCGATGGCCACCCTGCTGCTGTCGGTCATGGGCGCCTTCGCCGAGTTCGAGCGCGCCCTGATCCTCGAACGCCAGCGCGAGGGCATCGCCGCGGCCAAGCAGCGCGGCGTCTACACCGGGCGTCGACCGGCGCTCACCGCCGAGCAGGCCCGCCGGCTGCGCGAGCGGGCCGCGGCCGGCGAGCGGAAGTCGGCGCTGGCCGGCGAGTTCGGCATCAGCCGCGAGACCGTGTACAGCTATCTGCGGGCCGCGGCCGGCCTCGGGTGAGGGCGGGCTTCGGCTACCCACCTCCCGACGATCACCTGGAGCGATCTCATGAGCACCCCCACCGCGAGCGCTGTCACCATCCCGCCACCCGGCGCCTACCGGCTCGACCCCGCCAGCTCGACGATCTCCTTCAAGACCCGGGCCATGTTCGGCTTGCTTCCGGTCAAGGGCACCTTCAACGTCACCGCCGGGACCCTCGTCGTCGCCGACGAGGTCAGCGCGTCCACCCTGACCGCCACGGCCGGCGCGAACAGCTTCAACACCGGCAACGACAAGCGCGACCACCACGTCACCTCGCAGGACTTCCTGCACGCCGATGCCCACCCCGACCTGACGTACCAGTCGACATCTGTGACCGAATCCGCTGGCCGCTGGGTTCTGCACGGGGACCTCGTCGCCCGCGGCACCGCGGCACCGCTGGATCTCACCGTGGTGAGTGCCGAGACCCGCGGTAACACCGTAACCGTTGAGGCCACCGGCTCAGTCGACCGTTACGCCCACCGGATCACCAGGGGCAAGGGCATGGCCGGCCGCCGGCTGCAGCTCACCGTTACCGCCGTCGCGACCCGCGACTGACCCGGCAAGGACCACAAGACAGCCAGCGGTGATCCCGGCCGCACCGTACCGGTTCGCGTTCCGCCAGCTCCTTGGGCTGGCCGGCATGCAGGAGCGGGTGCGCGCCGCAGGCAGGCGTGACGGCCGGGCACCCCACCCTTCTGCCAACCTGGGCTGAGGCAGCCGCCCTGAGGTAATCACTGACCGAGGGTGTCTTTGCGCTCCCGGAGTTGTAGATGAAGGACGTTATCTTCTGGTCGGGGGGCGGTCTTGTCGCACGCACCCGGCAGTCTGGGGGCGGCTACCAAAAGGGGACCATGAGCGAGCTGCAAGCGATCGAGGTGCCGGGTTTGCCCGTTGTCGTCGTCGGCGCCGGCGCTCCGGTTCCGTGGAAGGCCGACGCCTTGGCCCGGCTGCCCGTTGGGCCGGCCGACACCGACCCGTTCTGGCGGCTGGCCGCCGCCTTCCTCGTCGGCTACCCGGACTCCACCGCCAAGGCCTATCTCGGCGCCCTGAAGGCCTGGGCCGCCGAGGGAGTCCAAGGGCGTGCATCCCTTCGCCGCCCGGCGTCACCACGTCGACGCCTGGGTCAAGGCGCTCGCCCGGGATCCCCAGCCGGCCACCGGAAGGCCGGCGGCGGCGGCCACCATCGCCCGGCGCCTGTCGTGTCTGTCGAAGTTCTACGACTACGGGATGCGAGAAGTTGAGCTGATCGAGCACTCCCCGGTGGCCAACGTGCGCCGGCCCAAGGTCACCGAGGACTCCCCCACCATCGGGCTCGATGCCGCCGAGCTGGACCGGCTGCTCACCGCCGCAGTTCCAGTTCGCCGCCGTACTCGGCGGCTGCCAGCACCACGAAGCCCGGCAACCCGAGAGCGAGCGTCGCGGCGCCTACCGCGTCGTCGACCGCGGGCAGGGCACTACCTTGTCCTTCCACCTGGGGCCTCCACCGATGTCTTGGTCGACTACGGATCTTGAGGCCCCAGGCCTGTCTCCTACGTCAAGCTGGAGTTCGTGTCGCGACCGCGGCTACCACGTTGAAGTGGTGAAGAGCCGCATAAGTAATCAGGTTCTATAAAGCAAAATCAAGAGTCTTACGGCATTTGCCCGAGGCGAGTCGCGCGAATTGCGAATCAGAGATCAGGACTGGTCCGGGACATCATTCCCAGGTGGGTGTCGCCTGAGCCGCCGGGCCCGACGGTCCACAGATCGCTGGTGTTGGCCTGGAAGGCGACCTCCGGCATTGGAGGAGCCACAGCAGAGGAGCCGAGCGCTCGCTGCACGATCGAGGCGACGATCATTTGTCCGGTGCGGTTCGCGTGCCAGGTGCCGTAGACGTCCCCTTGGGTGCTGATTGAGGCCCAGGTTGCATTGATCCAAGAGCTGAACAGTTGGCAGACACCATGGCCTTGGAATGCTTGGCGGATCCCGTCGACGTACTGCCAGTGGTAGTTGCCGGCGGCTGTCTTGACGGCCTCCTGGAGTGGGTTCTCGACGACGGTCCCGGCCCACGACGCGGCTGCGTACCCGATCAGCGGTGGTTGTCCTAAGGGTGGCGGCCGGCCTGCCCGTAAGCGCAACTGCAGCGAGTGCCGCTGCAAACGACCAGGGACGCTCGGTGCGGCAGTTACTTCCAGCAAGTCGGCGTGTCAATCGGAAGTCACATCGATGCTCGGCCAAGATGCCGGCTATGAAAGGCAAGTCAGGCCGGCGTTACCGGCCTCGCAGCAGCAAGGGCGTCGTGATGATGAGCGCTCGAATGCCAGAGTCCGCGCGGGCACAAGCCAACGAGGTAGCTGACAGCCTCGGCATCACGCTCGGCGAGTACATCGAGAACCTGATTTGCCGCGTCGAGGTCGACGCCAACGGGCGGCCGGTGTGGGCCGACGAGGTTGTCGGCGCTTCAGTTCCTACTGAGCCGCTGCCCGGCCTGGAGGCAACGCCGGCGGCCTAGCACTACCAGGGCCGACCACCCGGCGGCCCGGACACGACGAAGCCCCACACCCAAAGTCAGTTTGGCCGCTGTTTGTGGGTGCAGGGCTTCAATCGATCGCTTCGGAGGACAGATTACCCCGCCCGAGCCGGGCGGTCACGTTGGACCCGCCGCCTATTTGGTGTGCCCGCCTGACCTGCCCACCTTCTTCGCGCGTGGCCGGCGCCGCCTGAGGCGGTGACCGTCCCGGCGGTCGCGCCTGACCGCCG
>Ga0097691_1002187_pt1 | contig 13460 bp, 11 predicted proteins | sample NGESurdeep072012_8_FD_72858 | JGI IMG/M metagenome (GOLD analysis project Ga0097691, IMG submission 72858) | Arctic peat soil microbial communities from Barrow, Alaska - NGEE Surface sample 210-1 deep-072012 | ecosystem: Environmental > Terrestrial > Soil > Wetlands > Peat ...
TTTCCCCTGGTGCCGAGGTGAACCGCAGATTTCGTGCTTGAAGTCTATTCCGGACGATTCTCCGGTCGCGGCTTCGACAGGAGCCGGGGCACAAAAATGAATGCGATGCCGATCGCGGCGAAGGCCAGGAAAAGCAATGAAGGGCCGGAAAACCGCAGATCCTCGACAAGTACCTTGAGACCCGCTCCTCCCAGGAGGACCCAGGCCAGCCACCCCATTTCATGGATCTTCCAACGATGAGCGCTGGCCGCCAGAGCGACGGCGGAAAAAGCGAGCACCACCGTTCTAATGGTGGCGATCCCGCCCTGTTCGAGAGAATGGCCGAGAATGTTGGTGATCAGGAGCACGACAAGGTAAATGGTCGTTCCACCGAGCAGGAGCGCCAGAAGTCCTACCTGCCCCAGCCGGGCCACGCGGGTCATGAGAACCACCTGAGATTCGCGCTTGCGATTCAGGGTGAGTGCACATCCGACGGAGGACAGCAGCACCAGCCATCCAATCCATCCGGACTCCCGAATGCGGGCCGCCGCATTACCGAGGATGGACGATTCCGCATCGTTCAACAGGCGGGAAACCCACGCGGCTCCCAACAGGTAGGCGAATCCATGAAGCAGCAACGCCGGGTGGTTGAATCGTCTCCCCAGCAGCGTGACGATCACGGCAAGCGCACAGAATGAGAGAATAAGCGGGATGTCTGCGAGGAGGAGCTGTAGGCCCGCCAGCGTGAACACCAGCGCCAGAGCCGTATAGAAATAGAAATTCACGCTCTTCCTGTGCGCCCGGCTTATGAAGGCGTAGGCCACCGCATAGGACCCCACGCCGAGAGCGAGACTGATCACACCAAGCGGTTCGGCTGCCGTGTGGGTGGCCCGCACAACGACGATCGATCCACCGAGTCCCAGAAAAAGGGTAGCGGCGGTCTGGAAGATTTCGAACGGCAGTACATCGCGGCCGCGAACGAGGGTTCGCACAGCGAAACTCGCGATGTAGCTGCCCATCAATACCATGAGCAGACCTATGACCATGGCGGGTGGCTCTTGCCGCTCCGGTCCAATGGCGCGCAGCACGAGACCAAGCGCGACAAAGTCCAGCACAATGGCCACGGGCCAGCGCAGCAGGGTCCACTGCCGGTCATATCCCAGCCACAGGGTGGCAAGCCCCAGCACTAACAGGAAAGCCAGGAACGAGAGCACTACACCGGTGTTTGCCACGAGCACCACGGCGGTGATCAGAGAGGCCACAGTAATGATCCAGGCCATGATCTGATGGTTGAACCGCCACGCGATCACGAGCGAAAGGGCCGACAAGAGAGCCAGAGCAGCCGCACTGGATTCAGCCCCTAGAAAATGGAAGTGAACCGTGGCTTCGAAGATGAGAGGAAAGGCGATGACGGCCGCGACCACGACATGGAACGTTGCATCGCCCCTGTGGCCTTTTGCCGCTGCGCGTCCTGCGGCAAGGATCCACAACACTGCGTAGGCCAGTCCCAGCGCAACTCCTGCCGGTGCAGGCAGCGTGCGGCTTTCGGTTATGGCCCGAATCAGGTACGCGCCTCCCAGGATGATGAGGCTCCGTCCTGAAAGCGCGAGAAAGGAAGTGAAGTTGAAAGTGATTGCTGCCAACTCTTCATCTTCACCAGTAACCGGCTTCTGCGCGGCGGAAATGCCGGGGACGTTCCGAGCTTGCCCGGCCGCCAACACACCGGCGTCCATGCGCGTTTCCAGCTTCTCCAGCCTCTGCTGCAATTCCAGGAGTTGCTGCTCCAGCGCCGAAAGCCGATCTGCCATGGTTTCTCCTACAAGTAGATAGAACTCAATTCATGCAATGATTACCTGGTTGTAGCCTGCCTCAAATCGAATCGTCGCCCGATATGCTTCTGGTGCGGTTACCTTGAAAGGAATGTGGGTCATTCCCTTCGCTCCAGTGGCGCGGTAGTGCGCGGAAGTCTCGACCAACAGATACGGAGGCGAGCACGCAGCAAATGATAATACAGCATGCTTCGCGCGAAACGGAATCGCAGATGATCGGCACCATTCAGCAGAACGCCTTCGAGTACTTCCTGCGCGAGACAAACACGAGCAACGGATTGGTGCTCGACAAAACCTGTCCGGACTGGCCCGCGAGTATCGCGGCGGTCGGGTTGGGGCTCACCGCGTATCCTGCCGGTGTGGAACGAGGGTTCGTCACGCGCGCCGAGGCCGTGGAACGAACTCTGAAAACGCTGCGGTTTTTCTGGCAAAGCAAGCAGGGACCCGAGCCCGACGCGACCGGTTACAAGGGCTTCTACTATCACTTCCTCGACATGCAGAGCGGCGCGCGTGTGTGGCAATGCGAGTTGTCGACTGTCGATTCCGCGCTGTTGCTGGGCGGCATGTTGACGTCCGCGGCCTACTTCAACGAAAACACGCCGGGCGAGCGCGAGATTCGCGACCTGGCGGACCGTCTGTACGCCCGCGTCGACTGGCAGTGGGCTCAGAACGGCGGAGTCACGGTGACGCACGGCTGGAAGCCGGAGAGCGGATTCCTTCCGTACCGATGGGAAGGCTACGACGAGGCAATGCTGCTATACGTGCTCGGGCTCGCCTCACCGACCTATCCGCTTCCGGCGGAAAGCTACCGGGCGTGGCTGTCGACGTATGAGTGGAAGACCATATACGACATTCAATATCTGTATGCCGGACCGCTCTTCACGCATCAACTCTCCCATGTGTGGATCGATTTTCGTGGCATCCAGGATGAGTTCATGCGCGAGCACGGCATCGATTACTTCGAGAACAGCCGGCGCGCCACGCTCGTCCAGCAGCAGTACTGCATCCGCAATCCCCGCGAATTTGCGCATTACGGCGAGTTCTGCTGGGGGATTACGGCGAGCGATGGCCCGGGTGAGTTCACCCGCAAGCTCGATGGTATCGAGCGACGGTTCTTCGACTACGCTGGGCGGGCCGTGCCATACGGACCCGACGACGGTACGATCGCTCCGTGGGCCGCGGTTGCTTCGCTGCCGTTTGCGCCGGAGATCACAGTGCCGACAATCGCGGACTTCACGCGCTGGCGGCGCACCGGCGAGCATCAGTACGGTTTCAAGGCGGCGTTCAATCCGACGTTTGTCGAGCCGGGTGGTTTACCTAATGGCTGGGTGTCACCGTGGCACTTTGGTATCAACGAGGGCCCGATCGTCGCCATGGTCGAGAACTATAAGTCGGGGTTGATATGGCAGTTGATGCGTGAATGCCCCTACATCGTCGCCGGATTGCGGGCGGCAGGTTTCACCGGCGGGTGGCTGTCCGGCGATGGCCGGCGCGTATGATTTGCCGGTTCCCCGCTCTCAATCGAAAATGCGTCAATCGCTGAGAACGGCCGCGCTCAGCGTCCTGGCATTGGGATGCAGCGGAGACTCGATGACACCGGTTCCCGTAGGATCGATTGACGTCACACCCGCGACTGCGTCCCTCTTCTCCGGGCGCTCGGCTCAGCTTTCGGCGGTCACCAGAGACGCACAGGGGCGAACGCTTACCGGGCGAGCGGTGGCATGGTCATCGAGCAATCCCAGCGCGGTAGCAACAACGCCAGCGGGTCTGGCATCCGCTCTCGGATTCGGCTCGGCCACGATTACCGCGACATCGGAGGGGGTAAGCGCATCGGCGACGATCAGTGTCCGGCACGATCCGGTCATTTTCGTCCACGGCTTCGAGTCATCGGGCGCAATCTGGACGACGATGATCAACCGGCTGACGGCGGACGGCTGGGTGGATACACCGCTCGTCACCTGGACATACGACAGCAATCAGTCGAACTCGTCGATCGCGGCGATACTACAGACAAAGGTGGATAGCCTTCTTTCCGCGACCGGCGCGACGAAGGTGGACATGATCACGCATTCGATGGGCGGATTGTCATCGCGCTATTTCGCCAAGAGTCTAGGTGGCAGTGAGAAGATTGACGCGTTCGTCTCGCTGGCGACGCCGAATCACGGAACCGCGACCGCCAACCTCTGCGGGTTGGTGTCCTGCCTCGAGATGCGGCCAGGATCAGCGTTCCTGACGGCGCTGAACGCGGACGACGAGACTCCCGGCTCCCCCCGCTACGCCACGTGGTGGACGCCGTGTGACGTGGTCACGACGCCCCCGCAGAGCGTCATCCTCACAGGCGCAACCAACACGCAGACTGCGTGCATCGCGCACAGCGACATGTACTCGGACGTTACGGTTTATCAGCAGGTGAGGGACTGGGTGAAGTAGCTCTCGGCGCGCAACCCTACTTTCGTAACGCTTCCTGGATCGCCGACATGGTCAGTGGTGTCATGACCCGGTAGCCCGCCTCATTGGGATGGACTCCGTCGCGCGTAAGATCCGTCCTGAGGCCCAGCCTTTCATCGACCATCGGTGAGTGATAGTCGAGATACACCATTCCGTTGTTGCCGGCGTAGTGCCTCATCCACTGGTTGAGCGCAACGATCGTTTGCGCTGGCTGGACTTCTGGCCGCCAGGAATAAGCGTAGGCGGGGAGCACCGACGCGAGCACCACATGAATTCCGTTTGCCTTCGCCAGCTCAACCATCGAAGTGAGATTGTCTTCGATCATTTCCAGCGTAGCGGGGCCAGTGTTGCCGGCGATATCGTTGGTTCCCCCGAGGATCACCACCACCTTGGGCTTGAGCGCAATGACGTCCTGGCGGAACCGGACGAGCATCTGGGGAGTCGTTTGTCCGCTGATGCCGCGGTTGATGTACGGCCTGCCCGGAAACATGCTCGCGAAGTAGGGCGTCCATGATTCGACGATGGAGTTGCCCATGAAGACGACGCGTTCCTCGTCGGGCGCGGGCGCAGGGAGTTCGGCGTTTGCCTTCGCGTACTTCTGCAAGAATGCCCAGTCGTTCCTGAGGCGCTCGTCCTCAGCCATCCGCCTGGCCTTGATCCGCGCGGAGTCGGGTTGAGGAGTAGACGCGGATGCCGGGAGCGTTGGATTCTGGGCCGCCAGCTGCGTCGCTGTCGCCCCTGAGAGGAGCGCAAGAAGCGCAGCTCTGAGGATGCGGGATGATGCCTGAGCTTTTGCTCTCATCGCTTTGCGGGGTTGTTGGGTTTGGAGCAGATCTCGGAGAAAATGTATAGCTTGGCGGCTGCTATCTTTTGCGCTCGCGCCCTTCAAAGGGGAATCGAGCGTACCGACAACTGTTTCTTGACTACCAGGAACTCGTGCCAGGATGAATCCCGCAAACGCAAATGACTTCGCCGTGCTCGGTGGCGGCATTGTCGGCTTGGCGACTGCAATGGCACTCGGACGGCGCTACCCCGCAGCCAGAATTCTGGTAATCGAAAAAGAGAACAAGTGGGGCGCGCATCAGACGGGGCACAACAGCGGCGTCATTCACTCCGGGATATACTACAAACCGGGGACGCTCAAGGCGCGGTTCTGCCGCGCCGGGAATCGCTCGATGATTGCGTTCTGCGAAACCAATGGGGTCCCGTACGACATCTGTGGCAAGGTCATCGTAGCCACCAGGACGGCAGAGCTCGAGCAGCTCGACAACCTCGTCGAGCGGGGTAAGCTCAACGGTGTGAAGGCTCGCCGCATCGGTCCCGAAGAAGTCAGGGAACTCGAGCCCCATGTGAGCTGCCTCGGCGGGGTCCACGTGCCAGAAACCGGTATCGTCGACTTCGCAGCCGTCTGCCGCGCTTATGCGCACATCATCGAGACGCAAGGCGGGGAGCTTCGCCTCGGCTGCGAAGTCACGGCACTTCGCTCGACGCCCGGCGGCTACCACATTGGCACAGCGCGTGGTGACTTCGATGCCCAATTTCTGATCAACTGTACAGGGCTCCACAGCGACCGGGTTGCAAGGCTCGCCGGCGCAGATCCCGGAGCGCGCATCGTTCCGTTCCGAGGCGAGTACTATCAGCTCCGCCCGGAGCGGCGCGGCCTCGTGCGCGCACTTGTGTACCCGGTTCCGAATCCCGCCTTTCCGTTCCTCGGAGTTCACTTCACGAGGATGATCGACGGCAGCGTACACGCCGGCCCAAACGCCGTCCCCGGACTCAAACGTGAAGGCTATCGGAAGCGTGACGTCAGCCTTCGCGACGCGGCCGAGACGTTCATGTACCCCGGTTTCTGGCGACTTCTCCTGCGGCATCACGCTGAGGCCCGAATGGAGCTCTACCGCTCATTCAGCAAGGCTGCGTTTGTTCGAAGCCTCCAGCACATGATTCCTGAGGTGACGTCGGACGACCTCATCCCTGCACACTCCGGCGTCCGTGCTCAGGCGCTGCTAAGCAACGGCCAACTGGTCGATGACTTTCTCCTCGTACCAGGTCGAGCCGCGATTCACGTGTGCAACGCGCCGTCGCCGGCGGCAACGTCATCGATCGAAATCGGCGAGGCGGTGGTTGACGCGCTCCCCGCCCAACCCCACCTGAGACTCGTACACCCGTCCAAGCAGTAACTATTGAGTGGCTCAGTTCCGTCCTTCCACCATAACATGCGATGAACATCCGACATCTTAACCGCCAACTCGCTCTCCTCATCGGCGCCGTAATCATCCTCGGCCCGGCTACCGCCTTCGCGCAGCAGGCACTGACCACCGCGGACTACGACCGCGCAGCCAGGATGCTCTCGTTCAACGTGAACCCGCTTGTCACAGGCGATTCAGTCACGGCAACGTGGCTCCCCGACGACCGATTCTACTACAGGAGTGTCACCGCGGGGGGATCGGATTGGGTAGTCGTTGATCCGTCGAAGAAATCGCGCGCGCCGCTCTTCAAGGTACGCGAAGTTGCGCAGGCGCTGACTCGCGCCGGGGCGGGGACGATTGACCCCCGCAACATTCCGGCGCAGCGCGCCGAACTCTCGAGCGACGGTCTCAAAGTAATCCTCGTGATCGGCACCCACCGATGGAGCTGCGAAGTCAGCGGCGAAAGCTGCACGGCCGCCGACTCATCGGCTCAACAGAGCGGCGGGCGCATGAACCAGCGCGCAGCGCCGGTCATCGTTTCACCGGACGGCAAGCGCGCGGCGTTCATCCGCGACTGGAACCTCTGGGTTCGAGACGTCGCCTCGGGTCGCGAGACGCAGCTCACCACCGACGGCGTCAAGAACTTCGGGTACGCGACAGACAACGCAGGGTGGATTCACAGCGACCGTCCCATTCTTCGCTGGTCACCCGACTCGAGGAAGATCGCAACCCAGCAGCAGGACGAGCGCAACGTCGGCGATATGTACCTCCTCGACACGCGTGTCGGACATCAGCACCTGTCTGCGTGGAAGGGCCCGCTGCCCGGCGACAGCGTCGTGGCGATGATACAACGTGTCATCATAGAGTTGGATGGCGGCAGAATCATTCGCCTCCAGACTCCACCCGATTTTCACCGCGCAATGCTCGGCGACAATCTGAATATGGACGATTTGATCTGGAGTCCAGACGGGTCGCGCCTGGCATACGTCAGCACGTCGCGCGATCACAAGCGCGCCACAGTGAAACTGGCCGTCGCCGCGACGGGAGCAGTTCGCACCGTGTTCGAAGAGGCGTCGCCGACGCAGTTCGAGTCTGTCGCCGGTTGGCGCGTAATCTGGCCGGCGAATGAGATAGTCTGGTCGTCCGAGCGCGACGACTGGGCACAGCTCTACCTGTACGATCTGAATACGGGAAACCTCAAACGGAAAATCACGTCCGGTGCGGGCCCGGTGCAATCGATCGTGCGCATGGATGACAAGGCTCGGACTCTGCTCGTCGAAGCGCTCGGCCGCATTCCGAACGAAGATCCCTATTACCGTCACTACTATAAGGTTTCTCTCGATGGAGCTGGCTTGATCCCGCTCACGCCGGAGAGCGGCGATCATTCTGTTCAGGTCTCCCTCAGCGGACGTTACTTCATTGACAGCTGGTCGAAGCCGGACCTTCCGGCTACCGTGGTGCTTCGCGATGCGAATGGCCGGCCGCTGATGCCTCTCGCGAAGACCGACATCTCGCGTCTCGTCGCCGCCGGATGGAAGCCGCCGGTATCCATCGTGACCAAGGCCCGCGATGGCAAGACAGATCTTTACGGCCTGATGTTTCGACCAACCAATTTCGATTCGACGAAGAAATACCCGATCATCAATAATCCCTACCCGGGTCCGCAGGCGGGAAGCGTCGGCTCGCGCAGCTTCAGCGCCGCTCGGGGCGACCGCCAGGCGCTTGCCGAGCTCGGATTCATCGTGATCAGTGTGGATGGGATGGGAACTCCGGGGCGCTCAAAAACTTTTCATGATGCGTACTACGGCGCGATGGGTCGCGACAACACGATTCCCGATCAGGTCGCCGCGATGAAGGAGCTGGCATCACGCTACCAGTGGATAGATATCTCGCGGACTGGAATCTACGGGCACTCCGGCGGCGGCTTCATCACCGCTGACGCCATGTTCCGGTATCCCGACTTCTTCAAGGTCGGCATTGCTGAATCGGGGAACCACGACCAGCGCAACTACGAAGACGACTGGGGCGAACGCTACCAGGGACTGCTTGTGAAGAACGGCGCCGCTTCTGACAACTATGACGTCGAGGCGAACCAGAACATCGCGAAGAACCTGAAGGGCCATCTGCTTCTCGCGCACGGTACGATGGACGACAACGTTCCGCCGTCGAATACCGAGCTGGTAGTGGATGCGCTGATCAAGGCGAACAAGGACTTCGACCTGCTGATGATCCCGAACGCGAGGCATCGCTACGTCTCAGCAGGCAACTACATGATGCGGCGGAGGTGGGATTACTTCGTGCGATACCTGTTGAACGCAGAGCCGCCGAAGGAATATGAGATAGTCGCGCCGGAGGCGACACGGCAGTAACGCAGGCGATCAGCGACCCATGTGTCGCTTTACATACTTTCTGACGTCGGGGCCGAACTCGCTGGTGAAGTTACCGGTTCCGTAACTGACGAAGCCACCCAGGATCGATAGCAACGCATGGCTGGTACCTCGTAGCCGGCTTGGCTCCCAGCTGTTCACGGCGACACCCGTGACGTCATGCACGGAACGTTCGTACCGTGGGTCCTCGTGCAGCCAGGCGCCAACGCCAAATTCCATGGTGTTGTGCACGATCGCGGCCCCACGAATTGCAGCATACCGGCGCTCGTAGCCTGAAAGACCGGACCCCCACTCCTTTGGCGCATGCCGCCACTGGGCAACTCCAGCGCCGAATCCAGCACGCAGAAAAACGCGGGGCGAGTACGTCCGCTCGACGTAAGACGCTACCCTCTGACTGTGCGACAGCGGCACCATAGCGGCTGCAGGCGAAGGAGAAGGTGCCGTACGGACCGTGTCAGTGTCGCCGCGTGCTGGTTTGCCGTTTTGCGCGGCGGTCTTGACGGGAGCGATGCCAGGGAGAAGCGCAGGTTCCTGGGCGCTGATTGCCGAAGCACAGAAAGCAGCAACCGGAAGCAGATAAGCAATCCGGAACAGAGCAAGTCCCATCACCTCAGCTGAGCCGCCTTCTCGCGCGAACATATCACCGTTGATAGCTACCGGCGCTTTTTGGGTCTCTTCGAGTTCACTGACCTTGGCGCACGCTTTGCCGCCGGTTTCCGCGGCGAGTTCCCATTCGGAACGTCTTTCGCAATGACGTGCATTACATCCAAATCCGGCCGCCCGATTGGCCCCGCTTCGTCTGCGGCAATCTCGCGAGGAGTCCGGTGCTGACTCACCGGATGCGGGTTGACTTTAGTCGCTTCGCTGGGATCGCTCATAGACCTTCCTCGTTAGTGATGGCGCATCGTCGGCGATCAGTGCGGTTTGTGACCGCACATGGCCGGTAATGGCCATATCCTATTTAAGTATACAGTGTCCGGACGGATCAACAGCGCAGCATGGCAACAAACCATGACCTGGGCACAGCCCTGCCCGCGGCCCTATCCCTCGACGCCCTCAACCACTCTCCTTTTCATCCAGCGGAACCGCCCAGACATTCGTACTATACATGACCTATGGGGCAATCAACTCAACGATCGCTTTCTCCGCACGTGTGGCTCGCGCTCGGTGCGCTCGTGGTCGTTGTGCTCCTCGCCGTTCCGGCGTCAGGTGGCAGTCTCGGGCAACGCTTCCTCGCCTCGCTCAGGATCGCTAGACCCAAGGCTGTCGCCGCGGGAATCTCCGTCCCATCAGCGACGAGTGCGGGCCGGCAGCTCCAGGCTCTGATCGGCAGCATGGTGGCCGAATCTACGAGCGTGGCGCTCGACGAGCCGGACCAACCAGTTCCAAGCGCAGACTCAGCGAGTCGGTTGGCGGGCTTCACGGCGCGACTTCTGCGAGCGCGGAGCGACGCGCCGTCGCTCAGTGTCATCGGGGCGCACGCCATGAACGCCAAAGTGAATCGTGCGCAGCTCGAAACGATCCTTGCCGAAGCAGGGCGACGCGACGTGCAGGTGCCAGCCAGTTTGGACGGCACCACCATCGCGACGCAAACGCCTCGAGCGATTCGCGTGCAGTACGGTAATTGTCCCGCACCCGTCGCCAACACCATTCAGAGCCAGATCAACGGACCGCCGCCACCCTCGACCGACAATGGCAACTGCGTCGTGTTCACCCAAACACCGGTCACGTCTGCCGTCGTTCCCCATGGGTTGGACATCGAGGAACTCGAAACAATGGCGCTCGAGCTGTCCGGGATGAGCCCGAATCAGACGCGCGACTTCCAGCACACCTTCGACTGGAAATCGACGCTGGCCATGTCGTTGCCCCGGGCTATTCGGTCCTACGACGCCGTGCAGGTCAAGGGAGAACGGGGCATGCTCATCAACACCGGCGGGCGACGGGGTCCGACATACCAGCTAATGTGGGCGAGCGGCGGAACGGTGTTCACGCTCGCCGGTTACGGAAGCTCAGCGGACGCCGTTCCGCTGGCGAGTTCGGCCAGGTGATGCCGTGACTCGCGGAGACATCGACTGACCACATCCTCCTCCTACGCCATCGAGACGCGTAACCTTCGCAAGGTGTTCGGATCGCGCGTCGCGGTTAACGGTCTGTCGTTGACGGTGAATCGCGGTGAGATCTTCGGTTTTCTCGGGCCCAACGGTGCGGGCAAGAGCACGTCGATCAAGATGCTCCTCGGCCTGGTACGACCAACGGCCGGCCAGGCCGAGGTGCTCGGCGCACCCTCGGGGGATGTTGATGCGCGCCGGCAAATTGGCTTTCTGCCGGAGGACTTTCGTTTTTACGACTGGCTCACCGCCACGGAGCTCCTGCATTTGCACGGACGACTGTGCGGCATGTCCGCCGGCCGATTGCGTACTCGGGTTCCGGAGGTGCTCGAGCTCGTTGGCATCGCGCAGCACGCCGACCGTCGCCTGCGCGGTTTTTCCAAGGGCATGTTGCAGCGACTCGGCTTGGGACAAGCGCTGATTCACGAACCGTGGATTGTCTTCCTCGACGAGCCGACATCGGGGCTCGACCCGATGGGGCGCCGCATGGTTCGCGACGTCATCCGCGCACAACGCGAGCGCGGTGCGACCGTGTTTCTCAATTCACACTTGCTCAGCGAAGTCGAAATCACGTGCGACCGCGTGGCGTTCATCAAGGACGGCGAGGTTATCGCCAATCAAGATCTCAGGACCTCTTCACCGGAAGGTTTTCACGTCACCGCGCAGGTCGGCAACCTGCCGCCTACGGCGCTCGCTCAACTTGCGGGGCTAGTGCGCGCACTTCGGTACGAGGGCGACCAGTTGACCTTTGGCGTGCCGTCGCAAGACGTGCTGCCTGAGATCGTGCGTTTCCTCGTCGCGTCGGGTGCCGACGTCTATCACGTCACGCCGGAGCCGCTGTCGCTCGAGGACTTGTTCGTGAAGCTCGTGGGCGAGGACCGCGGACTGTGAGCGGCCTCTGGATCATGGCCGGTGTCACGCTGCGCGAGGCCGCGCGGCGTAAGATCTTGTGGACCGCCCTGCTGGCCGCGGTGTTGTTGCTCGCAATCTTCGCTGTCGCGCTGCGCTTGCAGGTCGTCGAGTTCGAAGGGCGCCCGATGTCGCCGTTCGTGCGGTATCAGGTAGAGAGCGGCATGCTGATGGTGGGGCTCTACACGTGCGACCTCCTCGCGGTCGTGATGACGATTCTGACATCGATAGACACGTTGGCCGGCGAGATCAGTTCCGGGACGATTCACGCCATTGCCACGAAGCCAATTGGGCGGTGGCAGATCCTGACCGGTAAATTCCTCGGATTCACGGCGATGGTCACGGCGTACGTCGCGATGACGTTCTGGAGCACGGTCGCGGTCGCCTTCGCCGTTACTGGCGTCCTCCCCGAGCACGCGTTCCGCGGGATGGTGCTCATCATCGCTGAGTGCATCGTCGCGCTGAGCGTGACGTTTCTGCTGGGAACATGGTTCTCGACGCTGACCAGCGGGGTGGTCGCCCTGGGACTCCAGGGTGTCGCGTTCATGGGTGGATGGCTAGAGCAATTGAGTGGGTTTTCGCAGAGCACGCAGATCGCGACACTGGGCGTGTTCGCGAGCGTGATCATGCCAACCGAGTCGCTCTGGCGACGGGCCGCGTACGAGATGCAGACACCGCTGGCGGGTTCGCTGTCGTTTTCTCCGTTCGCCAACGTGTCGATCCCCAGCGTGACGGCATTGGGGTACGCTTGTGGTTACTTCGTGTTCATGCTCGGAGCGGCGATGTATTCGCTGCATCGGCGGGATCTGTAGCGGCTCGCCGCGCACTTCAACGGAGGTGAGCACCAGATATTTGCGAATGGAAGCGCCGGGCGGATTTTGTCGCCTACGCCTGGGCGGCTGCTCGGATGGCACATTCCTTGACTATGAAATGGTGCAGCCCGCATATCGCGGGCGATAACAATGAGGAGAGTAGCTATGCATGTTCCACTTCGTGCGATCGCGCTTCTATTGGCGGGCGTCGCCACTGTCCCACTCAACGCTCAGCAACCGACTGGAGCGGACAAGCGCGCCGCCGCCGCTGCCAATTCGCAAACTGAAATGCCGGTTATCATTCCGGCCGGCACTCCGTTCAAGGTAGCGCTCGATCGCGACATCTCGAGCGCGTCCGTTAATCAGGGTGACACGGTGTCATTTCACATGCCCTCGGATTATTCCGAGTTTGGCCACGTTCTCATCAAACAGGGAACGGTTGTGCGTGGTACGGTCGCCCAAGTCGACCGCCGTGAGGCGGGTGGTAATCCGGGAAACGTGACCGTCCAGGTCAGATCAGTTCGGGCGGTGGACGGAACGAGAATCCCGCTTCGAGGCAGCAAGGCCGTGGTCGGAAAGAACCGTCAGACTCAGGCAGCCTTGCTCGGTGTTCTCACCCTTGGTATCGGTGCGACGAAGAAAGGGCTTTCGGCCGTGATTGCAGCTGGAACGGAGTTTACCGTTTTCACGGCCGCTACGACGACGATCATCGTTGCCCGATGAATACGGCAGCGTTACGCCGCCAACTTCGACTTATCCGGTCCGCTTAGAAAGGCCGCCCATATACTTCGCGGCGGCC